>Ga0116137_1000698_pt1 | contig 25801 bp, 26 predicted proteins | sample June2015DPH_20_1_3_FD_88973 | JGI IMG/M metagenome (GOLD analysis project Ga0116137, IMG submission 88973) | Peatland microbial communities from SPRUCE experiment site at the Marcell Experimental Forest, Minnesota, USA - June2015DPH_20_100 | ecosystem: Environmental > Terrestrial > Soil >...
CGATTCGTTGATGACTTAACCCGCCGAACCGCCGTATACGGACCCGTACGTACGGTGGTGTGACAGGGAAAGCGGGTGACCGCTTACCTATGTCGATTTTTCAAAAACCTTGGGAAAAGACCGCAAGGAAGGAGAAACAGCAGATGAGAAGATTAATCAGCACTATCGCAGCGCTGGCGGCGCTTGTCCTGCCACCTTGGGCCCAGAGGATCGATGTCCAGAAACCCGATCCTAACCGGATTGTGCGCGTCCAAACCGCCCTGAACCACCTGACGGTAATCGAAGTTCGAGAGCCGGTAATAACGGTGGCCGCTGGTAGCCCGGCCTTCAAGATCGAGTGGCGGGAAAATAAGGTCTTCATCCAGCCGACGGAAGCCGACGTAGCCACGAACCTCTTCATCTGGACGGCCTCCGGGCGATTGAGTTACGAACTGGAGCCTGCGGGGGCAGTCGAGCAGATGGACTTTGCCATTGACCAGCCTGCGCCGCCTCCCGCGCCGGCGCCACCGACGGCCGCAAAACCTCCTTCGCCCCCTGCAACTGCGGTGGTAGCTCCGGAGGTTCTGCTCAATGGTAGACCGATCCGAACGGATGGTTTGAAGACGCCAAAGAATCGGGTCGTGGTGTTGCTCAAGGACACCTTCCAGGGTGAAGCTAACGAACTGTTCATCCGCTATGAGGTGCGGAACGGCACCCGGGAAGCCTATACGCTGAGTACACCACAGGTCGTTGCAATCAACGTGGACCACTCTTCCCACGCCGTGGATCGTTTGTCGAACTCCCAGTTGACGGAGTCCGCAGCGGCTCGAATCAAAGTCAGCGACGAAAGGCCGGTCGACGTAGTTGGTGGAAAGCTGCGCTCTGTCCGTTTGGACCCTGGAAAAGAGACAGTGGGAGTTGTCAGCGTCAAGCTTCCGGTTAGAAAGAATGGTCCCACCGTCCTGCGCCTTATGTTTCCTCGGGACGCAAAAGGCCAACCAACCGCCACGGTGGTGCTTTAATCATGACAAAGGAATTCACGCAATTAGAAGCGCGTTCTTGGTTGAGGGGTTACCTCAAGGGCCGGACGGACCTCGGACTGGGCGCGGCCGTATCGACTATGGTTCTCGAGCCTGCCAATCCCTTTGAGCCCGAAGCGCCACGACATCCTAGGAAGGCTTTTGTGCTCGCTGTGTTGTGCCTCTTGGCACTTTTGGGGGTGTTCGTTCACTTCAACTTGTGGTCATGACGGTGAGACCTCCCAACTACGACCGGCGCGAATACCCACCACTTCTCGAAAGCCTTGAAATTCTCATCGCTGCGGTTATCCTGGCGGTTAGCTGGTTCACCTGGTACGTCGCCCGCAACCGCTACCACTTTACGAGTCCCCAGGTCGAGGAGATAGCCCTGTACATGGTCATCAGTGGGGTGGGTACTGGCGGCGGCATATGGCTTCTGGCCACGCGACGATCGCGGCGCGAGAAGCAATGGCCCAGCCCTCCGCTGGTGATGTCGCCGAAACGCGATGAAGCTTTCACACGCAAGGCATGGGCTCACGACGCGGTTGTGCTTGGCTACGATGTTCACGGCGAACCCTGGTTTTGGCCCGACAAGGTCCGCGTAATGCAGGGTATCGTGCTGGGCATGACCGGTTCCGGCAAGACCACCCTTCTCCGCAACATTATCAGCCAGGATCTGGCGCGAACTGTTGGCCCGCCCGAAGACCCGCGTCACATCCCCATCGTCATCTTCGACGGCAAAGGTGACCTGGAATTCTTCTACGACCTGCTGCCACATATTCATCGCGCCGGCCGCCTGCATCAACTGCGGGTGTTGAATCCCGCGCGGCCTGACATCTCCGTTCTGTACAACCCGTTCCATTGTGCGGATGACGACTACATGCCCGTCGTGAACATGGTCTTCGGTTCATTCAACCTGCACGACGAGTTCTTTGCCAAGCACCAGCTCAACTACCTTGCCGATATCGTCCGGGTGCTGGTGTACACGGGGCTGAAGTTCAACTTCTATGACGTGCTGGTGATGGCGATCGACCAAGAAGTCTTGCGGGAGCAGGTGGAGAAGGCGACACGACGCATCGAGCGCGACGCGTTAATCACCACCCAACGCCGCCTGAACTTCGAGATGTCGGTAAAGAATCTATATCAGTCGTTCCAGGACCGTGAGCGCGTACCCAAGATCCAGGGACTCCTGAACGAGTGCATGACCTTTCTGGATGATGAGCTGTCGGTGATCACCGGACCTTACGAAGACTTGCTCTCGATCGATGAGGTGATCGAACAGGAACTGATCCTCTTTGTGACGCTGAACGTGAACAAGAACACTGAACCGGTGCGCGCCCTGGGGAAGATGCTGCTCCAGAACTTGCAGCTCGTAGTTGGCAAGCGTTATGAGAGCGAGGAGCAAAGGCGCCGCAGCAACCGGCCGATGTTCAGCGTCGTGCTGGATGAATTCGCCCCCTTCGGTTACCGGAACTTCGCCCAAATTCTACAGACCGCTCGCGGCACGCACACGGCGTTCCTGTTCTCCATGCAGTCGTTGCCACAGCTCATGCAGGTCGGTCGCGGATTCAAGGAAGATGTCACGTCAGCTCCCAACACGACCATGACGCTCCGCACCCGCGATGAGGAAACAGCGCGTTACTTCCTGCGGGCGTCGGCTGAGCACGAGGTTACGCGCCGTAGCCGCTCCATGCTGCGTTGGAAGGTATTTGGGTATGAGAAATACGAGGCGACCGGGCAAGCCGTGGAGCGGGAAGAGCGCGAGACGCGCGCCCTCGACGAGCACATCAAGAACTTGCCCAAGGGACAGATGGAAATCCTGATGACCGACGACACTCGCGGAACTCTACACAGACACTTGCACGTTAGGCCGCCGGCCGACGTAAGCATCCCTAACTTCGAGCCGGAGATCTACCCCCGGTTGCGCCATTCTCGCGCCGATTCGGTCGGAGCCAACCTGCGGTTCAAGAGTTCCGATCTGGCAGCGGCGGCGCGCTTTCCGAAGCGTGCTCCTGGAGGATTCAGAGCGTGAGAACATGCACTAATCTCCCGGCGACGATAGCGTGGCTGTCGTTGGCTGTTTGTTCCAGCTTCGCACAAGACCGGCCCCCAGCGTCGTCCGTTCCTCGCAGTCAATACAGCCCAATGGCCGCGGCGCAAGCACAGGGACGCACCCAGCAACCACCCGACACCTGGTACGATTTCCTACTGAAACAGTTCAATCCGGGCAACGTCGATTACGGCAAGTGGATGGAGGAACGTCGCCGCGCGTTCCTCGAGGCCACTGCTAAGAATCCGTACTTTCCATACAGCTTCTGGCTGACCCTATGGTCGCTGCTCGTCATGGTTGCTTACGCCAAGCTGCGGATCGATCGCCGGCGTGAGCGCTATCTGACCGAGGAGATGTTGACTGACCTATACAACCAGGACCTGTGCTCCCGCCAGGCTGCCAGGGAAGCCATCGCGAAGTACAACAATCACGTTGAACGCTGCAACCGCGCGATCGAGGTGGGGACGGGACAGGCGATCTCCGGCAGCACATCTGAGAACGACGAACTCAAGGCGAAATTGCAGAAGTTGGCCGACGACCTCCGCGCCATGACCAGTGAAAGAGATCGACTGAGTGAGGAACTGAAACAAAGGTCCGCCGTTGTAACAGACCTGAGCCTGCAACTCCAGGCGCTATCGGAGAAGATCGACGGGAAAGGCGGCGCTCATGCGGTTGGCCAGGCGATGTTGCCATTGCCTACCTCGAATGCCGAGTACATGAAACTCGTCAACTCGCTACAGCAGCAGCTTCTTACAGAACGCGAAAAGAACAGGCGCCTCAAGGGTGCTTGACGATTATGGTGGTGGCAGTTACAGGACTTGGTAGCGTGTGGCGCCGGCGGTTCGGCAAGGACCCCGACGACCCGAGGAGGTTCGCGCGTGCGGCCTATTACAACACCACGGGCGTGCCGGTGCACGGGACGATCCGTACACGCTCGAAGGTCGCCGGCCACGCGCGCTTCAATTCCACCGGCGGCTTCAACCCGAATTACCCCCGGCGGATGATCAGCCGTGTGTTCGAGTGCGCCGAGCCGTGTGTTTGGCAAGGGCAGAACAAGGCTATGTTCAAGTACATGCTTGCAGCACCGCGAGAACCCGACTGCTTCCTGGTTGTAGCGAGACAAACCGAGATTGGCCGTCTCCACGTTGGACAAAGCGGATGGAAGTCTGACAACGGGCTACTCATTTCATTTAGCGAATGCGGTGAAGAGCAGGAATGCATGTTGCTCTTGCCTGCGTACGGCTGGATACGGAGCAACATCGGGACTTTCGTTCTTCAGCCAGTGCTCGCCCGTCCTTGGATTGCGCGCTTGCAACTGGCTCTCACTTCCCCCATGGCAGGTTAACAATGCGTTACATTAAAGACTGCATCAGTTTGAACTCCGAGCACGACTACCCATTGCTTCGCCAAGTGTTGCACTCCGGCTTCGTCACACATGACCAATTGTTTGAGTTCATGCAGCTTGGCCAGTACGAGTCGAACCGTTCAACTTTCAACTGGAGAGTCCGGCGGCTCACCACGCATAGCCTGATCGCGCGGCACAGAGTTCCGTCCGTAAGCAAAGCCTTTGTGTATTCCATCACACCCGCGGGGGAGCTCGCGCTCGCAAGTGCCGGTGAACAATTCCTCATTACACCCGCCAAGCCGGGCCGGAACGAGAAAGAACTTCAGGTTGCCCACTCGCTCGAACTCAATAACATCCACCTTAGCCTGTTGCGCGCTGGGTTGCTCGTGCGATGGGTGCCTGAGATCCAAGTGCGATCAAGGAATGCGATGCTGGGTGTCGTCAATGGAAAGGTCTACGACGCAATTGTGACGGTCCGACTCGACGAGCGTGACGCAACGTTCGCGCTCGAGTATGAACGGACGGCCAAGAGCGAGGAACAGTACGCAGACGTTCTCAATAAGTTCGATTCGGAAAAGAATCTCGACCAGTTCCTGTACCTTGCGTCCACCGACGAGGTGCTGAGGCTTGTGTCGTGGCAGTTTAGGAACAGCAAGCGCTACGTCTGCTTCGGACTGCTGGCGGACTGGTATCGCCACTTGCTTGACACGGATGTATTCGACTGGACAGGCCATCAATACCGCCCGTTCCGCACGGCCTTAACTGGCGACACCCACCCTGCCCAGGTTTCCGCAGCGGCGCTCGCTTGAGCGCATTGCCCATTCTTTGACTATTTGTTGCCCATCTTTGACTATTCCGGTGTAGCTCCAAGCGACTGAGCGGGCTAGGGTTGGTTTCTGACTATATGCTGAAATCAGCGTTTTTTCTGGCCGCAGGCGACAGGTCGAGAGATGACAGGTGGCAACAGGCTGGGACGGGCCAGGTGCGTTCGCGGCTCATTGTGGTTTGTGGTGGGGAGACGGAGTTGATGTGTTCTTGAGGTTGTCACGTGCGTTCTGGTAATGGGCTAGGTGTGCTGCGCTTTGCAGATTCTTGGCTAGGGACGAGTGTGTGGTAGCAACGGAGCTTGCGTGTTAGCCGTGGTCGAATCCGCCCGCCATTTGCCCAGTGGTCAGTTGAGATGCTTGTTTGAGAGGTTCAGGTGTCGAGCGTCGCGCCATAGGCCGCCTCTTCGAAAGGGAGGTTATTCAAGTTTCGCATGGTAAAGTGGTAGTCTAACTAACACGGAGGCGATAAGAGTCGGATGCCACCAATTGAAGAGTACTTGGAACGCGCGGACGATCTGGCGCAAGAAGTTGTGAACGCTTGGGGAGTGAACATGCGAGCATGCAACGCTGCTTTGTTCACCGATGAGTTCAAGGCTGTGTTCGACAAGGTTTGTCGTTATCGAGACGCCAAGGAAGTCGCAGACAATCATCGTCGGTTTGACATGCTTAGCGAACGAGACGCAGCCGAAGAAACGACAACGCGGCAAGCATTCGCGGAAGCGTACAAAATTTTTTGGGAGAAACACCAAACGGCAGCGTAGCAGTTTCTCGGGAGCAAAAGATAGAGGCTGGCTGCGCATACTGCCGTTTGACAGTGGCTACACGGCGCCCTTGCCAAGTTTCAGTTAAGGGGAAGTTCTAAAGTGGAATTCCTGGACTGGAAACACCACATCGAAAGCCTCGAACGAATGGACGGCTTTAACGCGCTGGAAAAACACCAAGCGAAAGAGGCACTGGAGTACCTGCAAACAGTTCTTGGTGGCGATTTCCTCTTGAGATCCAGCGCAGGAGATCCTTGCGTCGCGCGGCATCCGATGCTCATGTTGCTCGCGAACTTCGCACCTTCCTCGCGCCTACGCGTAGCACGTTTCGCCGCGTATCTGAAGACCCTGGAAGGAAGTCAGAATCTTGAGAAAGTGCTAGCGAGACTCCATGATTTGACCCAATTCAACCACGATGCCCTGCTCATCAAGTCGGCTGCAAAGCTAGTACGGGAGGGCTTGCAAGCTCGCTTCGAGCCGACGATGCCCTCGGGAAATAACCAGAGACAACCGGACTTGAGGCTGGACGACCCTCTTACCGGTGAACCCCTGTTCCTGGAGGTGGCGACACAGGCTCCCGCGCAGAAAGAGCGCGAGGCATTGGACGCCAGTTCGGCGATTATCAGAGTAGTGCACGGCACCAGCTTGGAACTGTGCTTCTCGGGCCATTGGCACAGGACGCCTCCAGAGCAAGATCTCGGGGACATCCTGGAGCGAATTAAGGCCTGCGCAGTACGCGCACTCAATGAACGAAACCTAGTCCTAGTTCACGAGGAAGGTACATTAGAATTGGCTTTGTGCCACAGGGATGAAAAGGCGAGCCTCCTTGATCCATGGTCCAAAGAAAGAGGCTTCCTGCCATGCGGGCTTGAGGGGCCGACGATTAGCACCAACATAACTGTCAGGCTCAAGCGGACAATTAGAAATGAGCAGGATCAACTACCACACGACAAACCGAACGTCATCGTTATCCTGGATGCGGATGCCTTCCTCCGAGCAGGAGGGGTGCAGAGAGTCATACGAGAGGTAGAAGAGGCGGTGTTCAAATATGACCACGTCCACCTCGTAATTGTGCACGGCGAGTATGTCGACGATCGAGAAGTCCCGTTCGCCGGCTACAAGGATGGACATCGGTATACCCGCAGAATCAGTGATGGCATTACCGAAAATGATCTGGTCTTGCTCAACCCCCACTCACGGATGAAGCTTTCACCTGATTTGCTCGCGAAGTTCTACCGAGTTTTCTAGATAAAATGGAGCGATAAGGGAGAGGATTGTTTCGTTTAGCATCCGCCCCCTTCCATCCCCTTTGAATCGCCAGACATGACGTTCTTTATGTTTGGCTATCCCCCCATCCTAACGGTTAATTCAGCCCGCCGACTCGGCTCACCGGGTCAATCCTATTTGATAAGGAGGAATTCACATGATCATAGGTGTCACGCACGACAATGACGGTCGCGTTGTCCAGCGGCTGTCCGTTTCCACCAAGGTCTCCATCGGGCTACCACCCAATGGGGATCGCAACCATCCTACCAAGCTCGACCACTTCGTCTTCCTGCGCAAGAGGAAGACGACCAATAGGGTCGAGTGGGAGATTGACCCGGAACTGACCAAGCACTACGGAGAGCAGTGCCGGGATCTTCACATTATGTTGATTGACGACGACATCGAGAACGTCTTCCCCAGCTCTTACGCTTGGTGGACGGCCACTGAGCGGAAGTGCTGGGGCGACGGAACGTCGGCCACCCGGCGCACCACCGAGAAGCCCAGCGGGCAGCCGTGGCGACCGTGCGGCAACGGATGCCCCGAGTTGGACGCCGGCCAGTGCAAACCGGGCGGAGATCTGCGTTTCGTGCTGGCAGACTTCCCGCGGCTAGGGAGTGTCTGCCGCATCCACACATGCTCTTACCGCTCCATTCGCCAGATCCACTCCGCCTTGCAGGAGATCCAGACCTTCACGGGTGGTCGGCTGGCGGGGATCACGGCCAAGCTGACAGTTCGCCCGGAGGAGGCCACGTACTTCGACCGCAAAGAGAAGAGGAAGAAGACTTCCTCCATCTGGGCACTGAGTCTCGAGGTAGAAGGCGACGACATGCGGAAACTTATCGCCAACCTGACGGAGAACGCCCGGCTGTTCGCCGAGACTCGGAAGCTGCTCGGGTCGGGTGGCAAGGTCTTTGAGGTCGTCGAGGACGAGCAAGAGCAGGCGCCGGAGGTCGCAACGGAGTTCTATCCCGCCTCGGTGAATGGCTCTCCGGCTGCGGAAGGCGCAGCAGCAGGTTCTCCTTCTGATACGCTCCCTGCCGCTACCGTGCCGCAGCTGGTGACGAAACCTTCGCTCCCTGAGAGCAGCTCTGTCCCGAAAGGCGAGAACGGATCGGTCAAGCCACCGGTGGAAGGGGCTACGGCGTCAAAGCTGATGGCGAAACCTTCGTTCCCTGCAAACAACGCGACTCCGAATGGTGGGAATAGATCTACCACGCCACCCGCCGACGGGGCCCCCTCGCCTCCTGCGCACAACACTGGTAACGGGTCAGCGACAGCTTCCGGATTCAACCAACTCCGCAATGAGTTCCTGACTGTGGCACGCCGTGTGGCCACAACCAAGAAGCAAGCCATCGCTGAAGTAGTCGAATGGGCGAGCGGCGGCGCATTTAAGTACGGTGACGTCGGCCGTATGACCGAAGCGGATGTTCCGAAGCTGCGGGCGGCTACTGAATTCATGGCGTCTGCCGTCGCTAGCACGGCTCGCTGATCGACATCTCTCCTCTTTCCCACGTTGACCTGCCTCGTAACCCCTGCCTCAACTCCCACCACCACCCTGGGGAGCTGGCGAGTCGCTGGGCTTCGAACCAGCCCACGTTTGCCAGCGCTCCAGCTCCGCGAGAAGCGGAGGAGTCGAGGGCCGCTTTTGCATTCGCATTGAGAGATAGCTGCCAAGCATTACGCGCTAGCGGAGGACTTTATGCTAAGCCTCAAGGCCGCATGCGCAAGTAGCCGTGCAAATTGAACTTTCTCCTCTTGCCTTTGGGCGCTGAGTTGCGTAATGATCGGGTCGTGCTAAAAAGAGAACCAGTTCTTGAATTTAGGCTTGCCCGCCCAGATACCTTCCATTGTTCGTTTTGCGGAAGTAAGCCGGATGAAGGGTTATTTGTCGTCACGGCGGAAATCTCCGACCTTATTGCCGCGTTCAAAGCGCATGTTGAACGATACCATTCTGAAGGAGAGGATTTCAGCCGAACTGGCGCGCGGATCGTCAGGTAAGAGCGAAAATAAACTGCCCTTATCGTTCTATTGGAGGCAAGATGTTTGGACTAGGCGACTCGGTGAGAAGGAAAGCAGGAAATCAGGAGGTATTAACCGTCGTAGCGGTTCGGACAGAAGACATCTACTTGGTTCAGCGTGGAAATGATGCTGCTTCTCAGGTTCATATCCACGGCAGGGACCTTGATCTTGTAACCAAAGCTGAACAACCTCAGAGCGACCCGGGACTTGTACCCGACCGCTCTATCATGGAGTAATGAACCTCCAGAATTAGTTATGACCGCCACACCCTCTGGACAAACTTCGGAAGGAATTTCAGTAAGCACTATTAACTTCCCGAACCCAAGTAGAGAGGAGCCGCGATAGCAATGACGGGACTCAAGGAGTTTTTCGGAAAGCTATTCGCTGGCGGCGAAGGGGCTGGTGTGGTGAGGCTGGATTTGGGCGGCACGGGCCCTGCGGAGCGCCCCCGACCGGCGTCACCTAGTCCAGAAATGGCTGCAAGGCACGAGCAACCAGCGCCAGAAGCGGCCTACAAAAAGGGTGACGTCATCGGCGGCAAGTACGAGGTTCATAGCCTGCTGGGCAGGGGTGGCTTTGGGGAAGTGTATTTGGTCTACAGCCGCGAGTTGCGCGAGGCCGTCGCGCTCAAGACCTTTCGCCAGGAGTTTCTTGCGGATGCTGAAGTGAAAGAAAACTTCAAGCGCGAAGCACTCTTGTGGGTGAACCTCGAGGAGCACCCGTTCATCCTGACCGCGCGTCTTGTGGTTGAATTCTCTGGCCGGATCTTTGTCGCGATGGACTACATCGCTCCTGACGATCAAGGGCGGGTGAGCTTGGCCGACCATCTGGCGCACGCGCGGGGGCCGCTGGATACCGACCAAGCACTCCAGTGGGCGATCATGTTCTGCCACGGCATGGAGCACGCCAGCCAGCGCGGCATCAAGTGCCACCGGGACATCAAGCCGGCCAACATCCTCCTCCGGCACGACGGCACACTCCTGATCGGCGATTTTGGCTTGGCAGCGGCTGCGGAAGCAGCGCTTAGGAGCGGGGGTGGGGCCTGGGCAGGTACCGGAGAAGGGAAGGCGCTTGGTCTAAGCGTGCTTCAAACGGGCGGCAGGGCAATCGTGGGCACGCCCGGGTATATCGCGCCGGAGGTCTTCCGCGGGGAAGTGGCAGACGTACGGAGCGACATCTACAGCTTCGGCATGGTGCTTTGGCAGATGGCGGCAGGCAGCCAAGTGCCACCATTTGCGGTGGGCGTGGTTCCGCCGCGAAGTCCTCACGACATCGACCGCTATGCGCTCGAGATCTATGAGCGCCAGATGAGGGAGCGTGCGCCAGCGGTGGGAGAGCCACTCCAGGCGGTGATCGAACGTTGTCGGGCCCCTGAACCCTCGAAACGCTTCGCCAGTTTCACACAGTTGCGGGCTGAGCTTGAACCGATCTTCCATCGCCGCACCGGCCAGACTGTGAAACTGCCGCCCGTTGGCGAGCGATCTGCGGTTTTCTGGAGCAACAAAGGAGTCTCATTTTATTCCCTCGGACGTCTCGAAGAAGCCGTGGCCTGTTTCCGCAAGAGTCTGAGAATCAATCCGGATTTCGCCGGGGCGCACACCAACCTCAGCAGCGTGCTGGCGGCCAAGGGCGATCTGGACGGGGCCATCGCCGAACTCCGCACGGCGCTTCGCCTCCAGCCGGACCACGCCGACGCGCACAACAACCTCGGAATCGCGCTTGGTGACAAGGGCGATCTGGACGGGGCAATCGCCGAACTCCGCACGGCGCTTCGCCTCCAGCCGGACCGCGCCGACGCGCACATCAACCTCGGCAACGCGCTCCGGGCCAAGGGCGACCTGGAGGGGGCCATCGCCGAATGGCGCACCGCGGTTCGCCTCCAACCGGACTACGCCGCCGCGCACCTCGACCTCGGCAACGCGCTCCGGGCCAAGGGCGACCTGGAGGGGGCCATCGCCGAATGGCGCACCGCGGTTCGCCTCCAACCGGACTACGCCGCCGCGCACTACAACCTCGGCAACGCGCTCCGGGCCAAGGGCGATCTGGACGGGGCCATTGCCGAATACCGCACCGCGCTTCTCCCCCGGCCGGACCTCGCCCAAGCGCATTACAACCTCGGCAACGCGCTCCAGGCCAAGGGCGATCTGGAGGGGGCCATCGCCGAATGGCGCACCGCGGTTCGCCTCCAGCCGGACTTCGCCGACGCGCACGACAACCTCGGCAGCGCGCTCCAGGCCGAGGGCGATCTGGAGGGGGCCATCGCCGAACACCGCACCGCGCTTCGCCTCCAGCCGGACCATGCCAACGCGCACAGCAACCTCGGCTACGCGCTCCAGGTTAAGGGCGACCTGCACGGGGCCATCGACGAATACCGCACCGCGCTTCGCCTCCAGCCGGACCATGCCAACGCGCGCTACAACCTCGCCGCCGCGCTCCGGAGGAAGGGTAATCGTTAGGCGGCCTCGGAGGAATTCCAGATTGCTACAGGCTCGCACCGAACCACCTTACCATCCCCCTGACGCACGAAGATCTGATCCGCAAATTGAAACGCTAGCCAGCGATTCGGTTTTGGCGAAGGACGTCGCAGAACGCAATCGGACTAGAATGGTTGGCCATTAGAGGCAAGCTGCAGATACGTAAACAGCTCCAAAGAATCAAGGTAGAAAATGAGCGAGACATTCAAGGCTTTTAAGGAACGGGTCCTTAAAAGCGCTGCGTACCACGAGGCGGGCCATACAGTTGCTGCAGCCTTGCTAAAAATGCCGCTTCGAGAAGGTGGAGTGCATGTGGATTCCAAGTGCTGCGGCGTTTCGCTCATATGTTGCAGAAACCCCGGCGATCCGAGGAACGCTCCCGACGATATCCAGCAACGGGAGCGCACCATCATCATGCTGTATGCAGGCTATATCGCGCAGAGAAAATTCTTCTCTGGCTGTCCACGTGACGGTGCTCTCAAGGATGAAACTACCGCCAATGCGCTCTTTACGGAAATATTCCAGTCAGAAAAACATCCATCCTGGTCGGCGACGGAACAGAGGTTACGGAAAGCAACACAGCGGTTGGTGGAGGAACGTTGGAACATAATTCAGGCGCTTGCAGAAACATTGTGGTCTAGAGAGCCCGTGTCACGGCTCGATCTCGGCCCGGAAAGTCAGTGGTCCACCGACTCTCAGGAACGATATATGACCGGAACCGAGGTAAGAAAATTACTGGAGCAGTTTCAAATTACCGCCTAGCGGGCGTAGGGGTAGCTGGCCACGACCTGCTCTTGTGACGGCGAGCTTTTCCTTTGATGAGGAACCCACGGTCAATTCCCAAGACGAATTTGAGCGTGGCCACCTCCAGGTCACACATCCTCAGGAGCCATTCGAGCGGTAATCTCTGCGCTTGCAGCTTCTCACCTTGCTCAACTCGATCACCAAGTCAATGGCGTCGTTAACGACTCTTTCACTGCGTAAGGCCTTGCGGACATCGGCGTCCAAGAGGACGGGATTTGTACCAGCGGGGTAGCGCTTCGCGCACTTGCCGTGGACCTCTGCCGTCGCCTAAAGGTTCCGCAGAGGCCGGGGCTAGAGGTAAGAATGCTCCGGATAAGGCTGGAAAATCTGTAACTTCACACCGAAGAAAGGAGGATAAACAATTATGTTCGGAGAGATGCAGGTCACAAGGATGTTTCGATTGACCAAGTTGGAAACCGTGGACGAAGCGGTTGCTAAGCTGTTGCAGTTTGCTGACTACCCTAACCTTGTTCGTTGGTTCCAGTTTCCAACGGCCCTAGTGGTCTTTCTGGCCCATGAAAACACGCCTGATTGCGGGGCCATTTATGTGTATGACCGTAAGCGGTGTATCTGGTTTTGGGTGGATTTCGATGATCGGAACTACGGTGGGTATAGCCCGTCGCAATTCGATGTTCTGATCAGCCAATGCCACTTTTTCGGGCTCGTGGAATCCCCGGCATTGCTTGAATCGCCCGTCCAATGGTTCCTTGCACCCGGCCAGAGACCCACGGTTTCGCGAAGACTCCCAGCTTGAGGACGCACCTACCCGCAAGGAGTTGGACAGCCAACCAGGCCCGCCAGTTTGTAACTCGTTGAAAACACAACATGGCCCGGACCGCCAGCAGGCTCATTTGACGAAAAATATTTCTCGTTTTATTTCCAATCAGTATGGACTTGTGGCGGCCACCGGGGTTCACGGAGGAGAAGATGCAGCGGCTTCGTCTGAAAGCGTCGGCTGACGTGGTGGAGGACTATTTCCGCCTCTTCGTGAACCGGCGGGCGTACACCCTCCAGTCCGACCGGCCGCACCCCGAAAGCGGTCGGCATTACTACTACCGTCCCACAGATAAGACGACCGGCCTGGGGCTCCACCTGACGTCAGACACGATCCGGCGCCACATCGAGGGTGAAATCACGATCGGGCTATACGCCATCAACCCCGCCACGCAACGCTGCAAATGGGTCGCCATCGACGCGGATTACAAGGGCGCCATGGAAGACCTCGTGAAGCTCCAGTATTACCTGAGCGAAGACCAGGTCCAGGCGGCCTTGGAGATGAGCCAGCGGGGCGGGCATTTGTGGATCTTCCTAGAAACACCCCTCCTGGCCCGAGACTGCCGGATTTACATCCACAACCTCGCGTCGCGGCTTGACGTGCCGGTGAAGGGAAACGGGCTGGCCGAAGGAATTGAAATCTTCCCCAAGCACGATGAACTCGGGCCGGGAGAGTTCGGAAACGCCATCCGAGGGCCGCTCGGGATACATCGCGGGGCCAGTCGCCGGTTCTGGTTCTACGGGGCTGAATACGATCCGGAAAGGCAGATGGCCTATCTGAGGCAGTTGAGAAAGGTCAGTGAGGAAGAGATGGGGCGTTTCATTGCAGGGAAAACACTGCCTGCGGAAGCGGTCCGCCGCACACGCTGCCCCGAACCCGCAGCCCCGCGCGCCAACTCCGGGGGCTCGGAATTCCGCATTCTCGAACACGTAGGGAAGGTTCGCAAGGTCGGCCGGAATTACGTCACTCGTTGTCCCTCCTGTGCGGAGACGGGGCATGACCGAAGCGGTGACAACCTGGCTATCCGGATTGACGATCCGCGGTTTTACAAGTGCTGGGCGGGTTGCACGAAGGAGATGATCCGCGAGGCGGTTGGCTGCCCAATCCGAATGCGGCAGGAGGTCTGAGCCGTCGTGACGCGGACGGAGCTTGATATGGAGGCTAAGGAATGAAAGGCGGAAGTCAGAGCTCGTCGCACCAGGGACTTATCTTGCCCGCGCCAGTCCGCAGCCAGTTACGTCAGGTTGGAATTCTTGCTCGGGCGGAAGTGGGTTTGGAGCACCAACACTTGGCGCGGCGGTACGTGATTCGGGGAGTGGAATCGGGCGGGGCTACCCGCGAGATGGGTCACTACGTCACCTTCTCCGGCGACGACGGCGCACCGTTGGCTTATCTCCATCCCATGGATGCCATCGGTGTGAATGGAGTTCATGCCGTGGTGGTCGCTCCCGTCCTGGTGCGGGTGGAAATGCTGCGGACGGGACGCACATACGAGCTCCTCATCACGGGCTGCCGCATTGGCGAAGTTGAAAACGGCCGTCGCCCGCCTCTGGAGAGCCAGACCTTGTTCCGCGGAGTGCATGGCTACCTGGAGCTCGAGCTCTGGGGAAAGGACAAGGAGAGCGCCGGGGCAGTCCTGCCAACCTTCTACTCGCGCGGAGGAGAACGTCTGGAAGTGCCCGCGAAATTCGAAGCGGTGACTCGCGCCATTACCAAAGCGGTGACTTGCTGTGGATGTTCGCATTGTCACTACTTGGTTGCCGCACCCGCTGTCCCTTCATCCAGAGCGGTCCCGGAGGGGCACGCGTGACACCCGTCGGCGATATCGAAATTGAAATCGTTTTCGGGATTGCTGTGCGAGGGCGAACAAGTGACCTTGCAATGCTATTGGGGGCAATGAATAGGGCAGAAGCGGTAGTGATTAGCATCGTTGAGAAGCCTACTGCCTCGGAAGAGCAGTGCCAAAACGGTGTAACAACAACGGTGGGAGGTTTTTCTGGATGAGAGTCGGAACCAAGAGCGTGATTTTTGGGGTGCATTCGATTCTGGTCCACCCCTTCTTCGTTGCCTGGGCGTGGTCCAGGTTATACGGCTTCCCCTGGGATCCCAGGCTGTGGCTAGCCTTCCTCGTCCATGACGTAGGCTATGTCGGAAGCCCCAACATGGAGGGCTCTGAGGGGCAGCAGCATGTTGTCCTGGGAGGCCGGATCATGGGCTGGTTTTGTGGTCCCGAATGGCGCGACTTCGTCCTGGGCCATTCGAGGCATTGGGCGGAGACTGCTGGTAAGAGGTACTCGAAGCTATGCTTGGCGGACAAGCTTGCCTTCGTTCTGACTCCCGCATGGCTTTATCTCCCCATGGCACGGTTGAGTGGCGAGCTTCGTGAGTACATGCGTGTGTCGAGCGAACGACAGTTGGGTGGCAGGGTCAGTAATTTTGAGCTGAGCCTGCTCAAATCCCCCAACCCGCAGGTATGGTTGGAGGGGCTAAAGCTCTATACCCGGCGCTGGATCGAGCAGCATCGAAATGGCTTTCGAGACCGCTGGACCGCAGTGCGCTCGCAGGGCTTTCAAGGGCAGGTCCTCGACAGCCGGGCGTGAACATGGAAATCCCGGCCATGGGAGGCGCTTCGCCAAAATTGACATCGATTCGAGCTTCGAGCACGAGAAAACGCCGTTATTGGCGCGAAGCGGAGTCTGCTGAGAGGACTGTATGCCTGAAATCGAAGAAACCGTGGCCGCGCAACCCATTCGGAGGCGCCTACCTGACGAGCGTAAAGCTATAGTCCATCACTTCAACGTAGGCGGGTACGAAGGGTATCTGACTGTCGGGTTTTACGACGATGGGCGCCCTGGGGAAATGTTCATCACCACAGCGAAGGAAGGCTCGACGGTATCCGGCCTTATGGATTGTTTTGCCACCGCAGTGTCGCTCGCCCTTCAATACGGTGTGCCGCTCAAGGTGCTTTGCGACAAGTTTAGCCACACGCGGTTCGAACCGAGTGGATGGTCAGGGAATCCGGGAATCGGATATGCAAAGTCCCTTATGGATTACATCTTCCGCTGGTTAGGCCTCAGGTTACTCCCGCCTAATTCTCCTCCCCCAACGGGCGCCGAAGGCGAAGCCAAGGCTTTGGCGCCCGCCTCCCCTTTGGGGGACGGATCGGGCACGGACCAGACGGACGCGCCGGTATGTAAGGAATGCGGAGCCATTATGACCCGCAGCGGATCGTGCTACCGCTGCGCGAACTGCGGGAGTACGAGCGGCGGTTAGCGACTACGTTTCCGGCGGTCGGCCTATCGGAGGCGACGTGAGGGCCGATTTCCAACAGGGCGGAGAATAGAATGAAAGCGGCCGTGGGTCTGATTCTAGTTGGCATCGCGGCCACCGCTGTTTTCGAGATTGAGCGATACCGTGCTCGCGCAGGTGTTCTGGCTGCGGTAGCCGGATTCAGTGGAGAGCGAGCCTTTAATGATCTGCGCCAACTCGTGCAGTTCGGGCCTCGACCTGCCGGCTCCGAGAACTTAGAGCGGACACGCGCATACATTGAGCATCAGTTATCCTCCGCCAGTGTGGAGATTCGGGATGACCCCTTCCTGGCCACGACGCCCGTGGGTGACATCCCCATGACCAACGTGATCGGTGTAATTCATGGAGAGAATCCGACCGTGGTCATTCTCGCCGGCCACTACGACACTGCCACGATCAACGGCGTGCGGTTCGTGGGAGCAAACGACGGCGGGTCCAGTGCCGCGTTCCTTTTGGAAATGGCCCGAGTTCTGAGTAACCGGAAGAACACGCTCACCTACTGGGTCGTGTTTTTCGATGGCGAGGAAGCTCTCAAGCAGTGGTCAGCCAGCGACAGTCTATACGGCAGCCGGCATCTGGCCGAAAAACTGTCGCGTGAAGGGAAGTTGGGGCAGATCAAGGCGTTGATTCTTTTGGACATGGTCGCGGACCGGCATTTGAGCATCCTGCGCGAGTCGAACTCGACAGGGTCGTTGAGGGAGGCTGTGTTCAGAAGTGCGAGCACGCTGGGTTACGGAAACTTGTTCAGGGGTGGCACGTTTCCTGTTGAGGATGATCATATGCCGTTCCTGGCCAAGGGCATTCCTTCAGTTGACATCATCGATTTGACGCCGTTCAGAAGCTATCATCACACCGCCGCGGATTCGATTGAAAAGTGTAGCCCCGAAAGTCTGACCGTTGTGGGCCGAGTAGTGCTCGCGACCCTCGCGGAACTGGAGCGGAGAGGTTAGTTCCATCTCGTGGCGTTAGAGTCCCCCTAGCACGTCGCTTACCAACTTTTTTTTCACGGGTCGACAATTGTGAGAACCGAAGCGTGCAGTTCCAACCCTCCTTTTATTGATCCTTCCGCCACCCCCCAATTGTGTTCTTGTCGTTCTGTGTGAAAGGAAATCGCCATGAAAGCATCCGCCGTATCTGGCGCTTTGCGCGTTCTTGTGTCAGCTCGGCAACCTGTTTTTGTCTGGGGAGGACCTGGTGTAGGCAAGAGCGCTATCGTCCGCCAACTTGCCGAAGCTTTGAAAATCACGCTCCAGGACGTACGGGCACTCTTGCTCGATCCGGTCGACCTACGCGGCCTGCCATTTCTGGGAAGTGACGGTCGTTCAAAGTGGGCGACGCCGGAATTCTTGCCGCAGAACGGAACGGGCATTCTCTTCCTGGACGAACTGAATGCGGCGCCGGCCATGGTACAGGCCAGTTGCTATCAGTTGGTCCTCGATCGCAAATTGGGTGAATACGTCTTGCCTGAGGGTTGGGCCATTATCGCCGCCGGGAATCGTGATTCGGACCGGGCAGTGACGACACGGATGCCCACTCCGCTCCGGAATCGTTTCGTACATTTGGAGTTTGAGGTAGATGTACAGGAATGGTCCGAATGGGCGATTCAGGCGGGGATTCGTCCTGAGGTAATTTCTTTCCTTCGTTTCCGGCCGGAGCTTCTGAGCGCTTTCGACCGCGACGCCAATGCTTTCCCATCACCGCGCTCCTGGGAGTTTGTCTCACGCATTCTCGATTCCCTCGACTCGCAGTCGGACCCAATGATTGAGCACGAAGTCATTGCGGGAGCGGTGGGGACGGGCGCGGCCACGGAATTCTCAGCCTTTTTGCGGATGTTCCGGGAATTGCCCAACATCGATGCTATTTTGCTGAACCCAACCCAGGAACCCGTCCCGGAGAATGCGGCAGCGCAGTACGCGGTGGCTTCGGCCCTGGCCCGATGCGCTTCCGACACTAACTTCGACCGCATTTGCCTTTATCTGAATCGACTACCAACTGAGTTTCGGGTGCTCTGTGTGCGCGACGCCACCCTCCGTGTGCCCGCCATTCGCTGTACCGCTGGCTACACCAAGTGGGCAGTAGATAACCACCACGCCATCGCCTAGTGATGGTCTACACTGCACCGTCACAGGGGATCTATCCGGCATTTCCGGTGACCAGCGGTATTCGCCAAGACCCAGGCCGCGGATACAGATTGACGAGTTCGGTGAGGGAGTCCTGTTGGACTCGCAGGTTGAGCAGATGTAGTATTCTTGGTTTGTAGAGAAACGCCTCGGCAGACGCGCGACAGAGGCAAGGTCAGTTACGAGCAACTCTTCGAGCTTTACTAGCCTGCGTCCGCTGAACCAAAAATCCTCTCCGTTACACGTAAGAAGAACTTGAGGAGCCGTCCGCAACAAATGACACGTGGTGAGGGCATCCGCAGAGTGTACGGGGGACCGAGCCATGTCGTAATTCTCGGCGCTGGCGCCAGCATCGCTTCCACCCTCCGAAATCCGGAACCATCGGGCAAGAAGCTCCCATCGATGGATGATTTCATCGACGTTGTGGGACTTCAAGATATTCTCGGCCCCAGTACGTCAGGCGGAGAGAGCCGCAACTTCGAGACGGAATACAGCAAGCTGCATGACACGGATCCCACTTCCCCAGTGATCGCTGAGATCGAACGGCGAGTGGCGGACTATTTCCGCAGCCTCGCCCTTCCCTCGACACCGACCATTTACGACTATCTTGTATTGGCTCTACGCCCCAGGGACCTGATTGCCACCTTCAACTGGGATCCCTTTCTCTACCAGGCATTCTGCAGAAATCGGAAGGTTGGGGGGGTGCCGTGTCTCTCGTTCCTACACGGGAGCGTCGCAATTGGCTACTCGCGGGAGTTGCACAGAGCCGGTCCGGCAGGCACATTTGCAGATCCGGTGTTTACATACGAGTTTGTCCCGACTCGGCTATTGTACCCGGTGACTCACAAGGCCTACAACACCGACGAGTTCATCGCTCAACAGTGGAGACGACTCAAGGGTTGGCTCCAGCGCGCGAAGCGGATCACCATCTTCGGGTACGGGGCTCCAGAAACGGACGTGGAGGCGGTCGCGCTCATGAGCGCGGCCTGGGGTGACCCGAATCAGCGGAACCTCGAGCAAATTGAGATGATAGACGTGCAGCCAGAGACCGTCCTGACCGAGCGGTGGAAACGGTTCATTCATACTCATCACTACGACTACTGCACCGATTACTTTCAGTCCTCGTTGGCCCAGTTTCCCCGCCGCACCGGTGAGCGCTTCATGCATCAGTATCTACCTGCAACTCCAGAGGAGGCCTTCCAGGAGCCCAATCCCGTATCGGAGCAGTTCCAAACGCTGAAAGAAATGTGGGAGTGGCATCGCCCGTTGATTGCTGCGGAGGCTAAGTTCCAGACGCGCGAGGCAACGGAGTCTTGACGGTGGGCTGGGGTGGACGGCGCTTCGCAAGGCCTGATCCCGCGGACCGTGAGAGGACCGTTTCAGAGTGCTGAATTCTGGTGGGTGTGAAAATCGAGCGTCGCACCAGCTATCGCGCGATTGATGAGTTTCGGCTCAAGTCGTGGAAAATGATTGCAAGCCTGGAACTGCGCGGCGGACGGGAACACGGCATTACTCCGTATAAGTCGCCCAGCGTGTTTACTGGCGGTTGGCAAGAACAGTCCAATGCCTGACCTAAATTGGATTCAGAAGGACAAACGGGCTTATTGTGCTCAAGGCGAGATCGTAGCGCCCCGCTTGCAACAGCTTTCGCCGTGCCCGCGTTCAAGGAGATCCTTGCCGTAGAGATCGAGGCCGTGCCGGTCCTAGTATTTGGCCCACTCTTGTTCGAGCGCCTTTGTTTTCGGACTAAAAGCGTGTTGCTGCCTGCGACCGACTGCTCTGCAGGTACCTTACTCTCCAGCCAGAAGGATTGCGGTTACCTCGTAGACGCCGGGATTGGGGTATAATGGTGCATGCGAACCGTTTACATTGTCGGAGGCGAGGACGACCTCGGGCCGCCCCCAAGCAGCCCAAAGAAACGCAGTCCTCGCGGTTCAGTCCGATACACAATTAAATGCAGTGGGCTGACCGACGATGAATGTTCCGCGCTGGCCCGCGAATTAGGCCGCCACTTTCCACTTGTTCCCACCGTACGGAAAAACCCCGCGGTGCCCTGGCCAGACTGGCATAAGGTCTTGCTTGTTGCGCTTCTTGTCGGCAACGCCGCCGTTCCCAGGCTGCTGAACGTCCTCGAATCCATCGTCAAAGAGTGGCTTGCGAAGGGCAGGAAGGCGAAGACCATTGTCCTATATGGGCCAGACGGCAAAGTTGTTAAGCGGCTTCGGAAGCCGACCTCGCCCTAAATGACTGCCACAACCGGGGCGGAACGGCGAAACCTCGGGAGTGCTCTCCGAGGCCATGACCTCGCAAGGGTAGCCAACGGTTGACTCCTGCTACAGTTTGTCGGCCAACAGCCAAAGCAGCCGAATGAACCGTACGCAGCCCCGCAACCGCAAGCAAGCGGTTCAACGCCCGGCTTTTAGGCGAGAGGCAAGAATGGGTCACAGTGGCGTCATTCCGCGCCTCTTCATGTCAATTGCGTAGAACTTGACTCCCGCTTCGACAATGGCATTAAGCTCCGCCCCGTCCGCAAGCGGAATGGTTTTGTTGCAGATACGGAAAATGTCTGCGAAGTACTGGAATGCGTTGCGGAGATAATGCGGTACAAAGACATCGCCATGAATCTCAAGCGGTCTTTCATCACCCTCTCGAGTCAACTGTGCCGTCATCGCGAGAAAGGCATTGATGTCGGAATGCTCAATGGATGACAACGGGGTGTACGCCTCCTCGTACTGCATTTTCAGTTCGACCTTCTCAAAGAGATCACGAATGGAACGCACCTCCGGCTCATACCAATGCTTCACCAATTTGGGCCGATTCTTCTTGTCCATATACTCAAATTGCGATTTCACAGCCTCGAAATGTTCCTGAATCGTGGGGAGCCATAGGCGCGGGAAACGATACGGAGATTTTTCAGCATCGGCCTTCAGCGAAACCCAATACCAATCTAAGTATCGTTTTGCGCGGCTCGCCGGGTCCCGCGAAATCCATCGCGTCACGGCAGTCAAATTCAGTAAATTTCGAAGAAGCACGCCGGCATCCTCGCATGACGCCAGTTCGCACAGCCTGCGAATAGAGTCGTAGGACTTGTATGCCCTTGCGAAAATCAGTGAGAGCGACGCCTCATAATGGGTAGACGTGAAGTTCCTGTAGGTCTCAACAGCGCGACCCGCGAGCCGGAGAAGAGCATATACATGGTCGAGGTGGCCCTTGTATTTCCCATAAATCGTCTCGCGAAATCGCTCTTCAGTCATGGGCTCCAGCATTGAGCTTTTCTCCTCACAGTTAAGACATCAGTATATTCGATGCCGTGTTACTCACCGGAGAATCCGAAGAGGTAACCCGGATGATCGAGGCCGCAGTCGGAAAAATGCTGACTGACTGCTTCGCTGGAATTAGCCGAAGAGCTTTGGAGCGCCGTACTTAGCGAACGCTCACTTCTGCCTTTATTGCAATACCAGATAGATCTCCCAAAAGAACCCAGGAGATATTGCCATGAACTCCATCTCGACTCCAGAACCAACTCTGTCTTCGCGGGCCATGCTGTGCTCGCTTTCGATCAGTATGTGGTCGGCGCGAAAACACGACCCCGAAGCATCTGAGGAGATCGCGCAGCGCCACGGCGCTCAGCCCGATGCCGGCCGCTATCACAAAGTGCTTCTCCCCAAAGCGGCGCTCGCCGAGGTCCAAAAGATCGTAAGCGAGGCCCGACAGGATCACTACTTTATGACCCTGCCCTGGGACGATAACGGCTATCGTGTGCTCCCAGCAGCAGCGTATATGGACCACACGGAGAGAATGCGGGAGCTATCGAACCAGTTCACACCAGCCATCGACACCTTGACACAGCAGTTCGGACAGCTTGTGGAGGAGGCCAGGGTACGACTTGGCGGCCTGTTCCGTTCGGAGGATTATCCGGCTCCCGAAGAACTCCGTTCCAAGTTCTCTTTCGAAACCAAGGTGATGCCTCTGCCGGATGCAGGCGACTTCCGAGTCACACTGGGCGACGAGGAGAAAGAGCGAATTAAGCGCCAGATCACCGCCGCCGTCGAGGCATCGCTTCAGGTCGCGAGTCGTGAGCTCTGGCAGCGGCTGTACGAGGCGGTCAGTCACCTGGCCGAGCGCCTCCAAGCCTACAAAGTGACGGGGGAGGGGGTTGAACATCCCTTCCGCGATTCCGTAGTCACCAACCTGGTGAAACTCGTCGATGTTCTGCCCAAGCTGAACGTGACGGGAGACCCAGAGCTGGAACGGTTGGCCAACCAGGTGCGCGCGTCGCTGCTGGTCGATCCCCAAGAGCTGCGAAAGTCGGAGTCGATTCGTAGCGAGACCGCCAAGGCTGCCACCGCGATTTGCGACCGTATGGCCGCGTATATGGCAGGATATTCGGTCCCTGCGTCGAACGTGACACTACAACCATAAGTTGGCCAGAACGGCCGGTTTATGCTTGTAATTGATAGCGGCCAGTTAGGCTCACGGCTATTTGAGACTCTAGCTCGAATTCTGATCAAGAGGTAGCTTGGCAGGCTGTCCCAGTTTAATACGAATACGCTTAATTGCGAGGTTGGTCAGGTGGAGGCTCGTGAGCAGCAGATTCCTTTTCAATATGAAGGAGAAAGTTCGTTGCAGTGATGGATACTCGCCAGCGTCGGTAATCTCCCCGATTGCTTTCCGGACTGCGTTCTCATAAACAAGCCCGGCCCGCTGTCGTTCCAAGGATCGATGTGCCATGTACCGGGCCCGAAGGCGACGACAGAGGCCCGGGAAAACAACCCGCAGACGATTTGCGTCTTTATGTAGTCTCGATGCCAGGATGACGAGCGGAACAGGTGGCTCCTCTAACGCCCTTCTGAGTGCCTCTTCAGTTTTCGCTTTCTCAAAGCGGCGCCGATCAGGAGAACGGGCCGCGAGAGCCTTACAAAGCTCGCGGCAGGCAAGGCGAAGGCACAGCTGAGGAACACTGATACCAAGTCGAAGCGCTACCTGCGCAATGGTAGGTGGCGGTTCTTCTGTCAGCGCGGCCAAGAGTGCTTGCCGGTAAATTTCAACTCGCTGTTCGCGTTTGGCCCTGGTTGCTGCGCATAGATCTGGGAACCAGATCCTTCCCCTGGACGGGCTGCGGTAGCCAAGTTTCTGGAAGAGCGTTTGAATCGGTAGAGGCTCGTCCAACTCGAGGTTTGCTTCCAAGCAGGCCTTGATTTCTGCTTTGGCAGCTTCGCGTTCCTCTGGTGGAATTGGCCCCTGGCCAACAACTCGGGTGACGGGGTATTGCGGCCGAAATACTTGTTGTCTCCGGCGGGCAGCCAATGATCCTTGTTTTGCGAGCACGCTCCATTCCGGATCAGTGCTGGAAACCTCTTCCAAGACCAAGCGATTGAGGGGCCATCTGAGATTCTGGCAGATCCGAATGACGAGCGGCAAAGAGGGAAGCCACTTTCCCTTGAGCCACCCGTTCAGCGCTGAGTCGCTGATCTTTGCTACGCGTCCAAACAACCGCTGATTCCCCCTTGCCAATTCGACCAGCACCCGTTGCAGGTTACTTAGCAGATGACAGGTTGAGCCTTTATCGCTTACAGTGGCTCCCAGAGCGAGAAATTCGCCAAGTTGGTTTGCTATCCAGAGCTGATCTTCCATGACTTCTTGGGCCGCGGGAGCACCTGGCGCGGTCGAATGGTCTCCCAGCCAACGATTGCAGTGAGCGCAAAACCCGGGATGCGCGTGCGCTGAGAGGACCAACATGGGTCGGCGGCAATGGGGGCAGCACTGCTCCAGCAAGATATCGTGAATGGGGCAGACGGTGATTGGCGTGAGCACCCAAGCCAAGCACTCATAGATCGGCATCCCATGGCGTTGCCACTCCTGGAAGCAACGCGGACACCATGTTCGGCGCCGCCGCAGGATGCCACCGGAGGTCAGCGGACTCTGCCAAGGTAACAGGGTCAAAGCGCGCAAGCAGCTGCGAGCCGTCAGCTTTCCCAGAATGTCCACCCATTGCTCAAAGCAGGTGCCCATCCCGTTCAGAGAATGCAGGCCCGAAAAGTGGGCGTTGTTCGGACTGGTGGAGAGACCCGGAAAGATCTCTCGCAGGATCAGTGTCCTGACCGAGACCGTATGCGCTTCGGCCAAGCGCATGATGTAACTGGTCAGGCTCTCGACACGCGGGGTGCCAATCGCCATCGGCTGTAGAGAATACAATCGGCTGCGTGGAGGTAACGCGCGTGGAGCCAAATTCCAGAGGTCATACGCCATGGCAAGCGGGCCTCGACAAGCCGGCAGGTTGACCGATCGGGTCACGCTTAGGTCTGCGCTGGCCCACGCGCCTTCGTGGATAGGGCCTTTTCTGGGCAGCGGCTACGGCAGCGCTCCCTCCCAACCCCAGCAGGTCACGCAGGCGCGGCCGTGCCTGGTCTGCCGACAACAGATGTCTTTCACCTTCATAGGCTTCCACTGCGATCTTTTCACACCGTGCAGCAGAAAGAGCAGTTGCTTCCAGGTGGCAGGCACTTAAAGTCTTACAACCTTCTCTAAGAGCTGCGATCAATGCCCGGTCTAGCCACTCTTTCAAGATCCCGATACATCCCACGGATCGTTCATAGAGCAATTCCCAGAGTGGCAGCAGGTTGGGCTGTTCGTCCAATGGCAGATGTCTTTGAAAGGTGAGGACAGTGTTTTTGAAAACGCGAACGTCGTCCTGGCTCTCGGCGCTGTAGCGCCGAAAGTGGACGTCGAGACTTCTTCGGGATAGTTGGCCATTCAGATGACGAAAGGCGAGCAGATCGTAGGTGCCGAGCAATACGTGAACGGTGCGCGTGCAGTTGGCAAGGGACTTGATCACTTCCAATTGGTCCGCCAATCTTCTGCCGGAGGCCATGCGGGTCAGATGTTGGGCCTCGTCGATCAAAATAGCGGCAGGCCGCCGGTGTTGGACGACCGACTCGAGGGCCTGACGTAATTGAGCGGCAGAGGCATCAGGTCTAACAAGCTGCTGCCCCTGAGAATCGTGCGCGAAGTGGATCCACTTCGGTTTGAGTTTGCAGTCAAGCATCGGTTCAC
>Ga0116137_1000700_pt1 | contig 25780 bp, 29 predicted proteins | sample June2015DPH_20_1_3_FD_88973 | JGI IMG/M metagenome (GOLD analysis project Ga0116137, IMG submission 88973) | Peatland microbial communities from SPRUCE experiment site at the Marcell Experimental Forest, Minnesota, USA - June2015DPH_20_100 | ecosystem: Environmental > Terrestrial > Soil >...
GTCCAGACGCAGATGAGCAACGTCACGTTTCGTTTTTCGGAAACCGTGGCGGTGGAAATAAAATCACTGAACGGTGTGCTCGTGCCCCTCGGCAAAAATGAATTCCCCGTCTTCGACGACAAAGACTCGTTTAACCTGCGCATAAGAACAGCGGAGATCGCCATTGATTCGTCAAACTTGGCGAACGTTCTCAATTCTAATGTTTTCGCGCGTCCGCATTCGCCCTTAACAGAGCTATCCATCAGCGCTGAGAAGGGGCACCTGAAAGTGAAGGGAAAGCTCCATGACAGGGGGGACATCCCGTTCGAGACGGAGGGGATTCTCATTCCCACCGCTGACGGAAAACTTCGCCTGCACAACGAGAAGATCAAGGCCATGCATGTCCAGGTAAAAGGTTTGATGGATCTCTTCGGTATCGATTTAGGCGAGTTGATGAAGGAGGGCAAAGTTCCGGGTGTGCGGGCTCAAGAGGACGATCTGATCATTGATCTTGAACAGATCCTGCCGCCTCCCCATATTGAAGGCAAGGTGGTCTCCGTACGAATTGAAGGCGACAGAATTATTCAGGTTTTTGGCGGGTCGGATGTCAAGCCTGTGAAAAATATTCGCGCCGGAAATTACATGGCCTACAGGAACAATCGTCTCCGCTTCGGCAAGCTAGTCATGAACGATGCGGATTTGATCCTCATCGACATGGATCCAAATGATCCACTCGATTTCTATCTGGATCATTACAAAGAACAGCTTTCGGCGGGCTATGCAAAAATTACGCCGGATTCCGGCTTGCGCATGTTCATCAAAGACTATAACAAGCTTCATCCCGCAAAACCGTCTCTTGGCAACGACAAAACGAAGTGAAGTTGAAGTGCGGAACCTCTCGGCTCGTTGTGCGGCCGACGTCGTTGTGTCTTTAGTTATCGACGGACCGGTTTAAGGTTGTCAGTAGCTACCTTAAAATGGAAATTCGGGCTAAGTCCTTCCATGAGAAAGCCGGTTGATGTCAAGGCACACTTTTGCTTTCTTCTTTCCATGAGTCTGTTCCCATTCAGCCAAGCCGCCTCTGTCGCCATCCTTCCATCCGCACTCTTTTGTGAGCGATATTTGCTCGGTGCCAGGTGGGTGTTCTCGTTTCAGTAGGTGCTGCTACCTGATAATCGTCCTCTCTTCCCACCTTTTCGGTGAGAGTCTGGCCCCAGGACTTAGTCGCAGTCACCTGGACTCGGCGGTTGAGCTCAGCTGTCCGGATCGCAACTCTCTAGGCCACTGCCCGCATCGCTTTCTGGCTATTGCGCAGTGGTTCGTACACCTCTCCGCTTACCCACAACCGATGGAGCAATATCGCCAGCTTTCGAGCCACTGCCACTACGGCTCGCTTCCTGGCATTTTTCCCTCCTCGCTCCGCAAGCTGCAGTCCCCATCTCGGCAGATCACTGTCTTCTCCAAAAGGCCCCAGAATGTAGTGCGCTCCCTGCACCATCATCGTTCGCAGATACCGGTCTCCTTCTTTGCGGATGTGCTTCTGTGGTGCGCTTTTCCCGGAGTTCCTGCGGCCAGGTCGTAACCCGAGAAAACAGCCTACCTCGCGACTCTTCGGGAACCGATACGGGTCCTCTATAGTCAGGACATACGTCAGAGCGATCTGTGTTCCCACCCCCTTCACCTGCTTGAGCAAGGACACTTGCGGGTACACTTCCTTGGCGATTTTCTCCATCCGTTCGTCGTACTCCTTGATGCGCTCGTTCAGCGATTCGATTTCTCTAAGCAGCGGCACCAGAACCTCGCGCAACTCCGCGCTCAATCCCTCGGCCAGCTTCCCGCTCACCTGATACGTGCCACACTGGGGCAGTCGTTCGCCATAAGACTTCACCAACCCCCGTGCTGCGTTCACCAAGGCCGTTCGAGCACTTACCAGTTCGGCCCGCGCCCGGATCACCGTCAGGTGGATTTGCGCTTGCACACTGCGATGCCGCACTGGCCCCAGCAACTCGGGATCGACTCGCGCCAGCCGTGCCAGGGTCTGCGCATCGTGCCGATCATCTTTCCGGCTGCTCTTGGTGATCAATTGCACCCTTTGTGCGTGCGCCACGATCACTTCGTGTCCCAACGGAGTCAACAGCCGGCTTACCCAGGGGGAATGTGTTCCTGTCTCCAGTGCGATGCGACACCGCGGTATCCTCGAAAATGTCTCCTTCATCGCCTCCGGTGTCGTCGGCAGTTTCTGTTCCAAAATGACTTGGCCTGCTTCATCTCTAACGCAGTAGAACGCATTTCGGTGGGGATGGCAACGACAAGCTGGAGGTATTCAGCGCCAATCGGACGGCCATCGAAGACATCGCGCGCCGCAAATACCTTACTGGCCGCATGGAACCCGACGGGTCCGTTCTCATCCGGACTGGCGATCTGCAAGGCTTGTTGTTGTGATGATCGCTGTGGATTGGTGGAAAGCGCTCCGGTGCTGAGATATGCGCCCCCGTTCAGCGGGTTCCAGCTCCGAGGCACCGCTCCGCACCGCTCTTTTCCATCAAATCAAGCAGTTCCCTTCTTCAATGCACTTCTACTATAGGGAGATTTATAGAGACCGCAGACACGCTCGGAATGATTGGTGGCAAAGATCAAAGTCCTGAAGCGCCGCCCCACGTCCGGAAGAAGCGTGGGGAGACCGTTCGATCGGCCGAGGGCTTGATTTGTGTGATCGAACTCCTGGTAAAGTCCTGTGAGATCGACGGCAAACTCTGGAGGTAACGGTGGAGGGATAGACGCCTAAACGGTCTCGCCGGCCATTTTCGTTTCGACGTAAGTGCCGAGTCTCGAATCTTTCAAGCTGGTCGCAGACGCTACGTGAGGCCCCTTTAATAAGCCGATTCCTTATCAAAACTTACCGTGCTTTACTTCAAGACCTAATTTTGAAGTCCTGGACCTACGCGGCAGCCCTCGCCCGGCGGCCGGCGTCGCCGCGCCGGGATCGTGAACGCTGCTTTCTCGCGAGCCCACCAAACTGCCTAATCCGCACTTCGCCGGCTGGAAACTTCGCGCGAATCTCCAGTTGGCCCCCCATCGCCTCGATAGCCTTGCGCAACGTGCTTACGAAAATATCGGACCGGCTTTCGATCTTGGAGACGCCGGCCTGATTGATGCGCAATGTCTTCGCCAAGCGTTCCTGGGTTATGCCCATCGCCTGACGAAGTTCGTTGAGAGCCATTTCTTCGATCATCCTCTTTGTTTTCGCATTCGAGCGCGCGCGAGCCTCCGGTGACATCTTTGCTTCCAGTTCTCGAAAGTTCCTAGCCATTGAGCGATCCCTCCCTTCGGAGCGTTTCCAGGTGTTCGTCATACAGCCTATCGGCTATCGGCACAAACTCCTTGTACCAACGGCCCTTGCCTGTCTTATTTCCGCCGAACAGCAGAATTGCAGTGCGCCGCAGGTCGAAGGCGAACAGCACACGGTAGGGCCTTCCCCGGTGCTGAACGCGCAATTCCTTCATGTTGGCGTGCTTCGAGGACGCCACGGAGTCCACGTGGGGCCTGCCTAGGGTCGGACCGAGGTACCTGAGCAGGTTCACCTCGGCCCTCACGTCTACTTGTTCGGCCTCGGTCAAACCGTCCCACCAAGCGCGAAATTCATCCGTAAACTCTACTTCCCATTCCTTCAAAGGAATATACCTCCAAAAGCCTTGCGCGTCAATCGTACCATGCTGGCAACAAGGGAGGAGTTCATGATGCCGGACTTTGTTAATCAAACCGCCACGCTCGGCGCTTCGGCAGGGGCTGACGCGATGCTCCACAGGCTCAATGGCATCCTGCGGCCCGCGCTCCCCGATCTACAGGTCGAGACCCACGGTCGGGTTCCAGCCGCGCTCCTGCTCCGCGCACTGCTTTTTCCATCCATTCAAACAACGCATTGCGCTGACGCGCTTCGACTATACGGAGATCTTTCGCGACCGCCGGCGCGCCCGGAAGCGCTCCATTTTGTTCTGCGCGTCTTCCAAATGCCCTTTCGACAAGTGTACACAGCGCTGGGTTGCACTCAGGTCCGCGTGACCCATCAGCTTTGCAACACTGAAGAGGTCAATGCCCGCTTCAACGGCGCGTGTACCATATGGTATCGAGATGGCAGACCACCACGACTTCCGAGAGCTTGCTTACGGTGCGGCAGCCGAGCGCGAGGAGTGCCGGCACTATTGGAATGGACATCTTGTCGCGGGTGTATTCGATGCAAGGAACACAAGGAGGTCGGCCCGCCTTGTTCAAACCAGAGTGCACTTCCTCGGCTTCCTCAAAGAAAAGCGTTACTGCAAAGGCGAAATCGAAAGGATCGGATATTATTTGCCGAATCCGGCCTTCTTTTCGACAGATGAAGAGGCAGCCACAACGTTTCTTTCTTTCCCATTGGGGCACCGCCCTTGAAGGCTGTTTTGGAAGGCGGTGAGCACTTTAATTGATCGGCTGTACCCATAGCTGAGTCAAGACTCCACGGTTAAAAACGGCCTGGATAGTTTGCGCGTGCAGTCAACGTCTCTTTCGCCTGAACGGATGAACTCCAGAAAATCGACGCCTTTGTATTTGCAGGTTTGGCAGATGCTCAGGAGAACCAAGTACTCTCGAATTCCCTTCGCAGAACTTGTACCCCCGACAACGTGGCGCAAATCGGCCAGAGCCTTTACTGCATGTTCGGCGTTGTTGTTGTTCCACGGGACACCGTCGAATTCGAGAAACGTAAAGAGTCTTTCGCGGTTCCTCTGGAATCGCTTTTTGTACTTGTGCGCGGCCTCGGATCGAAAATCACGTTCGGCCAGTTCGCGGTAGAAACGGTCAACGGAACGCAAGTGTTTTCGCAGAAAGCGGGCTTTCAGTCCAAATCGATCAACCGTTTGAACCATCGGCCGCAGCAATGCCGCAAACTCCTGAATCAGGGTCCTCAATTCTTCATTGAATGGTTGTTTGAGAAGGTCCTCGTTAAAATCCCTCATCAAATGAACTAAGCATTTCTGTTGCCGGCAGTTGATCGAATCGTAGCCAGCATAGAAGTCAGAGACCAACACCCCCTTAAAATCTGACAACACGGTCTTGGGCGTTTCATTCGACCGTTCATCGCTGTAAACGTACGCAACTTCTTCAAGGTTGGTAAAAATCCAAACGAAGGCGATTTGGCCCTGGAGGCTGACCTTCGTTTCGTCTGCGTGGACAAGCTTTCCCCGGACGATGTTGGCAAGGATACGCTCGTAGGTATCCTTATAAGACTGAGCGGCGCGGGCCTTCAGGTTGTTGATCGCGCCGCGGCCCAGATCAAATCCGAAAAATCGACTGAATATCCGCGCAACGGTAGATTGGGAGAGCGTCAGGTCAACGATGTTATATAGAAGATAGGCGAGGAAGCTCGCACCGTACTTGCTCCGGGACCAATGCGCCCGATGCGACAGAAAAGTGGTCTTGCAACGCCAACAAAGAAATCTAGGGTAATAATACTTTACGATCCATCTTTTAACGCCGGTTGGACCGAGCTTAAGGTCGTATACCGTCTTACTGAGTTTTCCGTACTTGTAGATTTTCCCGGCTTCGCATTTCGGGCATATGGATGGCCTGACTGGCTCGCATTTGGTGATCTTGTTTGGACAGGGTTTTCTTGCAGGCTTTCCCGGACCGCGTTGTAAACGAGCGAGCCGCCTTAGGCGCCGATTTGACTTCACGTAGACTCTGCTGCGCTGATAGTCCCAATACGCCGCTTTATTGATGGAATCCAATTCCGGCAACAAAAACTCGATTCTCCCAAAGCGAAGGAAATTATCGGTGGCTCTGATTGACTCGGCACGGATCACGCCTTCATCATTTAGCGTCCCGTTGTTGTCCTGCCGCTCGCTCAGCCGGCAGACAGAATCAAAAACAACTTCAAGAGCCGCGCAGTCTTCGGCGTTATAGGTGATCAGTCGTTCCTTCAGTCTTGGATCCTGCGTCTGCTCCCATTTCGACCTCAGCATGAGAGAGTACAATCCGGACGGCGCGCTCTCCGACCACCGAAAACCCAAATGGGTCGCTATTTCCTTTAAGCTGTTTGAATAGGTTGGAAAGTAGACGTGAGCGGTAATAACCTGCAGAAGGTTCACTGACTGTGCTAACAGTCCATCCAGTGACGGCAAGCTCTTGGCAACCTCCGGGTAACGCTGCTTCATTCGCCTGAAAAATGTCGTCTCAAAGCTTCCGTAATGTATCAGGCGCGGATTACGCGTTGCAGCTAAGATGGTGACGAACGAGGCCCAGATTTTCTCCTCATCAGCTAGGTCGTCTGCCCAAAACGCCTGCCGCGCGTATGAATCTCCACTTCTGATCCGCAATCCGATCAGATAGTAGAAGCCTCGGTCTGGTACACCTTCTATGTCGAGGAAAATATCGGGACCACTAACCGGCATGGCAAATTTGCCGACCACGTGGATTTTCTGTTGACGGATAGCTAATGCCTTCAGCGCATGAGAATGCTTGTCGGGCCTGGAAGCTAGCTGCCTGGCCTTACGTCTTGGCCTGAACGTGTAGCTGAGCTGTTGGACAGAGAAAATTCCCCTGTCGTGCAACTTCTCTCGTTCCATTCGGCTCATTCTTGGAAGCAGGCTGAGGCTACCCTTCTCTTCTGCGATCGCGCGACATTGCGCCTTGAATTCGCATTCAATACAGTGCTTGTTCAAGACAAGTTGTGGAGGTTCGAGGCTTGCAGTTTGGGTGCAAATCTTTTCGACCATCAACCTAGCAACGCCGATAAGTGGTGCGAGTCGAATAGTCACCGTTCGCTGATCCTTTCCGTGCATTATCTTCCCAATGGTCGGCGTCGTGTTGAGGGCTAGAGACAATGTATAAGCGTCAAACGCCAGTAAGAGTTTGTCGTGTCTGCTGAGTTTTTCGTTCGGAACAAAACGAATTGGAATGTACCCACGGTACCTCATGCGCGATAGTCGGGTTACATTCTCGACCGCATCGATGCGGGATTGAAGCCGCCCTGCTTCGAGCCTGCAATCGAGGAGAATGTGATGCTTGCCGCTTTTCAATTCGTCCAGGAATGACGGTTGAGGGGCATCAAAGGCATCTGTGATAACGGCGCGGTATCGCGACTGGCAGCTCCGTCGAAACTCTTGTCTAACCTCCCGTTGCCAGTTCACAAGCTCGTCAGGCTCTCCGATCTGTCCTGAAGACTTGAAGTAAGCCTTGCTCTCACATTTCAAGAAAGCATCGAAAATTTCGGCTGTGATTATGCAGGCGCTCATGGTTTTGCCTCCTAGAGGTGTGGCCCGACGCACCCAAGCCAGAACATGGCCCGTAAAGTAGCCTGCCCCGGGCGGGTTTGCCTTTCTCTAACTAACGAAAGGAAAAGGCTATATACTTTCGTTGCGGAATTTCTAACAAAACGATGGTTTTGTGATGGCGACACCAACCAAACCCAACAGCCGCCTCGGGACTTATGTCGTGAAGTCCTTCAAGGAAGAGTCTTTCAGGGCATATGTGCCCCCGCCATTGCCACCAGACCCTCCTCTAGCTCTTCAGCCGCTTTTGCCATTGCTTGAGCAGGCAAACCAGGCACTCGGACGCTTGGATGGACTCGCATCCATTCTGCCCGATCCGTCGCTGTTCATTTATCTCTACGTTCGGAAGGAAGCCGTCCTCTCTTCGCAGATCGAGGGCACACAGTCTTCGTTTTCTGACCTGATGCTATTCGAAAGCGCTGAAGCCCCCAGCGTCCCGCTGGAAGACGTTCAGGAAGTTTCAAATTATGTGGCGGCAATGAATCACGGGCTTCGCCGGCTCCGCGAGGATTTTCCGCTCTCTCTGCGGTTGATACGAGAGATTCACAAGATTCTGTTGTCCAAGGGGCGCGGCAGTCAGAAGCGTTCAGGTCAATTCCGAGAAAGCCAAAACTGGATCGGAGGCACGCGGCCCGGCAACGCAGCATTTGTTCCGCCACCACCTGAGAAATTGACAGCATGCCTGGACGCGCTCGAAAAGTTTCTGCATCGCGAGCACGAAGACCTACCGATTCTGGTCAAGGCCGCACTCGTACATGTGCAGTTTGAAACTATTCACCCCTTCCTGGACGGAAACGGACGACTGGGCCGCTTGTTGATTACGTTCTTTCTATGCGTCGCAGGAGCGATCCGTGAGCCGATTCTTTACCTCAGCCTGTATTTCAAGATGAACCGGCAAAAATGCTATGAACTGCTTGACCGTGTCCGCACCCACGGAGACTGGGAAACCTGGCTCGAATTCTTCCTAACGGGCGTGAAAGAAACCGCCCAGCAGGCAGCCGATACATCGAAGGAGATACACACGCTCATCGAAAAAGACCGCCGGAGGATCGAGGAGCTTGGCCGCCCCGCTGCATCTGTTTTGCGCGTTCACCAGCACCTTCAGCGCAAGCCGATCATCACGATCCCGGCGACGGCCGAACAACTCTCCCTCTCTGCGCCCACTGTGGCGAAGGCTTTGCAGCACATGGTGAAGCTCAGCATGGTCCGTGAGACCACCGGCAAACAGCGCCATCGCCTCTTCACGTATCACAACTATCTAGAGATTCTCAACCGCGGTACGGAGCTATCCAGAGCAAGTCGCTAAACACCGCTTGCCAAGCTCACGGGCAAGCCGCAACAGGCCCAACAGACCCTGTCGTATACTGTTCATCACATTTAGCTTCTGATGAACGACTTCACGAATGACGTCGGCATCAGCATGAAATTCACCGTTACGAAAAAGATTGATTACATCGTAGAGGTCACGCGGTCTCGATCGCTCGCCAAGCGCACGGACCTTTTCCCCAAACACTTCTTCGAAAGCGTAGCAACGCGCAGTGATGCCTTCCGCTGGCGCATCAGAATAGACATGCCCTACTGGACGTAAAACTGTGGGCAAAACCACGATTTCGTCTGCCGTGAGATCGAGTTTGACGCGCGGCAGATCGCCCGCCCGTGGTGCTATCGGACCGCGATAGCCGACCCGGCCTTCGCAACATTTCCGGTCACGCCTGTTGTTATAGATGTCAAACCGGCGCTGCTCGGCTGGGAGCTCGATGCCCGCAGTTTCATAGAGCCAGTTACTCAGTTCCAGAAACCGTTGCTCCAGAAAAGCAGCATCCAGTTGCGTTGCATCGGTAACGGTAAAATCCAGATCCTCGGAAAATCGATACGTCTCGAAAAAACATTTCTTGAGGCAGGTGCCACCTTTGAAGACCCAAGTACCAGCTAAAAGCGGGTCGCGGTAAATACCTGCGAGGACCCAGCCAAGAATGTAGTCCTTCTCCACAATGCGCGCTTCAAGAGCAAATTCACTGGCTAGACGCAGGATTTCCGCGCGGTCGATCACGGCGCTTTTTTCTCCATCCAACTAGGCGGTATCCAAACACGCCAGCGTTTTACCAACTTTCGGCTTGGCACCCCAGGATCGAGCTTGGCATTTCCTGTGGTGAGCCGCTTTCGGCAATCCGCAATCAGCTTTTCTGGTCCTCCTCGACGTTCTGCCAAAAATCCGAGGCGCTTGAAAACGGCACCATTGCCCAGTCGCTCGGCAGCGCTAATCAACTCATCCGGTGCACCGTTCTTGCCGCTCAGATATTTATCAAGACAATCGCTCACATGGCGAATCCCGCCGCCGACGGCTGGATCATCGAGCATATCGACAATGGTCTTGGACGGATTCGATATCTCAACCTTTATCTTCCCACGCCAAAGCGTTCTCATGCCGAACATGGCTCGTCGTGAAGTTTTCTTGAGGAAGAAATCCACGCCCTGAATATTTTTCTCCTTACCCCGTACGTCGCGCGTAGTTAGCACGCAAACACTTCGAAAGATTTGCTCTGTAAGCCCCCAATGTTCGGCTGCCGTCCAACCACCGATGTATGCAGGCCCGAAGAGTGACGGCACGATCAGCCAGGGATCGTCGAGCACCTGGCTTTGACCGAGGGATGCCAGAGGCACCGGCGCGTATAGTCCGCGCCGCAATCGTTTGACCCACCCCTGCTTGCCCCATCGTGCCAACAGCTTAGTTGCTTTCCGCCTATCAACCTGGAGTGCGGACGTAACAGCCTCAACCGAGATGAGTTCTCCCGCGTTCTGCAGCACCTGGCTTAGCCGCGCACGGCCTTTGGGAATAGGGTTGAATTGGTCCATGAGGTATACTACAGACGTATCAAGTCCCCGTAAAGGGGATTAACAGGCATTGTACTACACCCGCCGGAGTTCCTGGAGCGCAGTCCGACACCACGAGAAAGATAACTGCCTTCTATGCTTGGCAAAGCGACACACCGCAGAAATTCAATCGCAATCTGATCGACATCGTTCTAAAGAAAGCTGCCAAACGCATCACGGAAGATTCTTTCCTCGCTGTCGAGCTACATATCGATTCTGACACGCAAGGTGTGCCGGGAACTCCACCGATCACTGACACCATACTCAAGAAGATCCAAAACTGTGACATCTTCGTTCCCGATGTAACCTTTGTCGCCAGCACGGCGGGCGGCAAACTCGTGCCCAACCCAAATGTGATGGCCTGTGTCTTGGGAGCCGACCTGCCGGTAATGTGGTTGTGATTCCTATAATTGTTCGGTGGGACTAGGCTGTTGCCTCGTCCTCTACCCACGCGGACATCAAATCGCGGGAGTTCCTTTGACCGAGGAAAGATGGTTCGCACATTTCGTTGAATCCTCTCCTTGCCTTACCACATTACCGCAAACTTCCTATTACGGCGGCACAGAAGGCAAGCCCTGTCGAATGGTTCGCGATCCGCACTCACCCCTTCGGTGGACAGCCGATCATTGCATGTAACTTACTGCTGTTATAGCCTCGCTGCTTATGACGCTTTGGGGCTTCAATTGGTCTGCCATTCTGAACGTCACGTACAACGTTGTTGGCGGTATCCTCACAATACTTGTGACCACAGAGTTTTGGGCGCTACGCGCCAAATGGTATCGCCGACGCTTCAAGAACATTTTTGGTGCCGGGGATGAGCCATACGACCTAGTCTATGCTCCCCTCGTGCTGCGCTCTGATGTAAAGGCACTCCTGCCGACACCCAGTCCAGGTGCTGAACCTTTTGTGTTTTGCCGAAAGGGAACCGAGAACGTCAGTTTTTCAGCGAAACAAACTACCAGTAGTTGTGAAATACGTGCCGCTTCCTATATTGCTTCAGCGCTGGGAAAGGACGGCGACCGCGAATCAACGTTCGTGGATGCTGACTCTCTCTCCAGTAAACTCCACTTGGACTTTGTTTCCTTTGGGTTGATATCCAACACCAAGACGATCGATGTCCTGAATAATGCCGCAAACGACCTTGTCGTTATCGACTTGAGCCAAGGCTTTTTCGTGTCGAAAGAAAGCCGCCAGTCTATGTGCGCTGATCGCCGTGCCGGCCTGGATTACGGAATTGTTCTGAAAATTCATCCGAAACAGTTCCCGCAAAGAACCTGGATTGCATGTGCCGGTTTGGGTGAGAGCGGCACGTCGGGGTCGGCTTGGTTTTTAGCGAGGAAGTGGAAGCAACTCGAAGAGCAGGCGCACGGGCAAGGTCAGTTCGTTGATTTGGTTGCAGTGGAAACGGGAAAGGACGAGTCGGCAGTCCTTGTTACCTTCGAGAGAGGCAGGCAATAATCTAAGGCTTAGACCCACGTAAGTCGTGAATCCCCATTAGGTCCTTCTCAGAACCACTTGTTTGTGGAAAACCGAGCGTCGCACGTTTGGACGCTGAGAAATTTCGAAAATCCTGAGGACGGAAGTCAGCATGTTTTTGGAAAGGTGCAAGACCGTGAGACTCATGCCGAGATCTACGACTGTGGGACGATCAACGAGGAAAGAGTTTCGTCTTTGGGCTTTTTGGAAAGATTGTGAAAGGCCCGATACGCCGTACCCACGCCACACCCAAGTTGGTTTGCGATTTGCGGCCAAGAGCGCCCGGCGTTGCGCAGCTCGGCAATATGGTAAACATCCAGGATGACCCGCGGCCGTCCGAGTCGCTTTCCTTTAGCGCGTGCGTTCCGCAATCCAGCCTTCACACGTTCGACTATGAGGCTGCGCTGCAGCTCGGCGACAGCACCCAGCACCGTGAAGACCATCTTGCCGGCGGGTGTGGACGTATCCAGCGATTCACTCAGTGACACGAAATCGATACCGAGTGTGTGAAATGTCTCTAGCGCTCACAGCAGGTGAGACACTGATCGCGCGAACCGATCAAATTTCCAGACGATGACAACATTAAATTGATGCCGGTGCGCGTCCGCCATGAGTCGGTCGAGCTCTGGCCGACGGACTCTCGACCCGGAAATCCCCAGGTCCACATATTCCCCGGCGAACTGCCAGCCGCGGTGCTCTATGAATTCCTTAAGCTCCCGCGTCTGCAGCGTGACATCCTGACCGTGATTGTTCGTACTAACTCTTGCGTACAGCGCGACTCGGATGGGTTTTGTGTAGATCATCTTTGCACCTCAATGCGACAATCGGTTTGTGCGCCAGCGATATCCTTCTGAAGTGGAACTACAGCTCGAACAAGCCCAGTGCCCGCTCGACTCGTGCAAGGTCAAAATGATGCGTCTGGAGAATTTCCAGATAGCCAAGCCTGGCTCCCAAGCACTGTTTGTGGTCGGCCATACTCCAGGATTTCGAGACAGTTTCAAATTGACTGGTTTTCATACCCAGGTGGCGCGCATGTATCCATTCATAGAAGGTCTAGAAAATTGAGCCGTTCTCAGCGGGAAGTCTGTCGGGACCGGGCATGAGGATGGAATGAACTGAATACTCTGGAGATGCTTGGCAGCGACAGGGAGAGCGGTGGTACATTCGGCATGGTCGATTCGCTGCAGGCCTTGCGTTATTCCAATAATGTACGTATAATTCTCCAATAATGGATATCGGGGACGATTGGCAATGGCGACGCTGAATCGACTCGCCGCTGGAGTGGCATGGGAAAGACCTGCGGACCTCTCCAACAAGGAAGTCCTGCGAGAGTTGACTCCGTCTGCCTTGAGGGCGTTCCTGAAAATTCGTGAGCTCTGGGAACTGCGTGATGAAGATGCCCGGGCGTTACTCGGCGGGATGTCGAATGGTGCCTTCTACGAGCTAAAAAGGAAGACGCCTGCCACTCTGGATCAGGATCGGGTGACCAGAATCTCGGTGCTGACAGGAATCTTCAAGGCGTTGAACATCCTCTACAGTAAGAAGCTAGCAGACCGTTGGATTCAATTGCCCAACGACAATCCCATGTTCGAAGGCGGAACGCCGCTGGCCTACATGCTCCGTGGAGGACTGCCTGGAATGCTACGGGTGAGACAGCTTGTGGACTCTCGGCGGGGCGGCCGCTAAGTGCTTCCGCGAACCGTCGAAATCAAGCAGGACGACACCCACCGCCTAATCCCCTCCCGCTACATCGACAAAGGCGAGACGATTCTCGCCAGGCTTACCGAAGATCCCGAGGACTTGAACAAGTTGTTTGAGCTCGAAGGTGCCACGAACGAAAGACTCCTCGGGGAAGCCGGGCTTCTGCCTGGGATCACCGTGCGAGAGTTGGTGTTCGGTCTGTCCTACTCGCACATTGTCAATGCCGCGTTCACGCACACCAGCCCCTTGGGAAACCGTTTCAACGGACCCGAGCGAGGCGCGTGGTACGCGGGCTTCTCGAGAAAAACCTCCGAGCTCGAAGTGGCCTATCACAGATCACAAGAGCTCAGGGAAGTACGCTGGGCCGGAAGAGAAGTCTTCACCTATGTCGATTTTCTTGCCGACTTCCGCGGAGAATTTCACGATCTTCGTGGCGCTACTCCATTCGCAGATTGTCTTGATTCATCGAGCTACAAGGCTTCGCAGCGATTGGCGAGCGAGTTGCTGCAAGCTGGATCCGCGGGCGTCGTCTATCCAAGTGTCCGGCACGCCGGCGGTGTCTGTATCGGATGCTTTCGGCCAGCGCTGGTAAACAATGTCAGGAAGGGCTCGCGACTATCGGTTACCTTCGAGAACTACTTCGCTGCGCCCGTTATTATGGGAATCTAGCGCCTCTAGCGACAGCCTATTCTAGGCACAGCCGAGGTAGTACTCAGAGAACCCACATTCTTGGAGAATTCCTGCGCGTCTCTGACCGAGCTTTGCCTTCTTGATGCACTCAACCCGGTGCGCGACGGTTTTGTTTCTGAGACGGGTTGAAACATGATGCCCGCGTCCTTCGAAGTAAAAGTCGTAATAGTAATACGGAGAGCCGGGTTGCTTGTAGATGATCATTGGGTACTCCAGACAATCAAGTTTTGAATCAACTCGCGAAGGGTTGGCACTCGTTCTGAAGATCAGCGAAAGAGAACCACTATGCGGATCTCGCGAATCCACAGCAGGTGAAGGTAAGATTTGCGGGACGTTTCGAGCGATGTAAAAGACCAGAATGGTCAAAGCTGGCAGCGCGAGTTAGAGGTTCTCGACGGTACACTCACGCTCCGTGCTTCGCGAGTGCTATCTTTGAGTCGCGCAACGGACCTTGACGACTGATGACGGATTCTGGAAAAGGCTTTTGGCTTCGGGCGATACCTCCCATTCCGATAAACTTGTCGCGAAAAGTTTTTGCTGAGGTGTACTCGGCGAGTCCATCGGAAAGTTTGCCGGTTCTGATGTAGCTCAGTTCCGTTTGGAGATGGGTATGCAACCTTTCGAGCAATGCATCAGCCAGTATTTTCGCAGAGTGATGTTGCAGGAATGGGAGCAGCTGTGACAGCGCGGTATTCAGGACATTATCCGTCACGCTGTCCCAATTCTCGGATTCGAGCGTGCGCGACACGGGAATTTTCTTTGGCATATTTCCTCCTGATGCATAGGCGCATCCTCTGCGCCTCAAGAATGAAGCACAGCAGCTACGCCTACCCCGATAATTCAGGCCAGGTTGTGCACGAAGCCCATCCTTGACTCTCGCCTGCTAGAAGCCCGCGACGTTTCTGTGAATACGGTCTTGAATCCACCAACACCGAATGCCCAGGCTCGTGCTGGGGCGGAACGCTACATGAAGCAGAGTAGGCCGTGATTGACGGTGAAGGCCCGCCGTACATTCGTGGGCTGGCCATTCATTTCACAAGGCGGTTACGTCTGAGTCTCGCCCTCTCGCCCAGCAGAGACAGCGTGGGGTCGGCAGCTGGGCATTCGACCTTATTTTGCTTTGCAAAATGTACAGTCTTTGCCAGCTTCCTTATTTTGCGATAGGCACACTTGACGAAACAAGGAGCCAGCAACGATCGAACAGCAAAGTGCCAATAAGACCGGCAAAAGGTTGGCACTCGATAGGCTGCCGTTTCCCGTAGATCATTGATTACATTGCTGTTGGCACGGAAGTATGACTGACAATTCTGGCAGGTTGGAAACGAGGCGGCCGAGGATTGAGTATCAATTGACTGGCATTATGGGATATAATGATACCACGTTGGAGGAGTCATGATCGAAGCAAAGCGTATCGCCGAGGTGATGGGCGGGAGGCCCGTTCTCGGAAAGGTTGTTTCCTCCATTGAGGACTTGGAGGAAATCGTAGGCGAGGGACTGCCAAAGACTGCGCTACGCATCACGGTGCGGCGCGTCTTTCTTGTGGTCCGCGAAGCCAACCGCTATCTCTATCGCATTGTGCCCGAAGCAACCTACAAGCGCCGGACCGGCAAACTTCGAGTAATGGAGAGTGAACGAACAGAACGACTGGCGCGTGTCATCGCCGCCGCTGAAGCAGTATGGGACGATCAGAAGGACGCTAGAGAATGGCTGACGAGACCACACCCAGAGTTGAGCAATCGAACTCCGATCGACTGTGCACTGACGGAATTGGGTGCGCGCCAGGTTGAATCCTTGATCGACCGCCTCCAGTATGGCCTCCCAGTATAAGGGGCCGCTGCAGGCCTTTCGAATCGCTCGCGCCAAGTTTTCTCTTTTCGACGGAACTGGTGCCGCCATCGGGGGTGCGCGCTGGAATACCAAAGGCCAGCGCGTGATTTATGCTACCGAGTCTTATGCTACCGCCCTTCTTGAAATTCTGGTGCATAGCAATCTTGGCCGCGTGCCGCGGGGGTTTGCCTTCATCGAAATTCACATCCCTGCCGAGATTGACATCCAAGAAATCACCGCGGGCGATGTGCCCAAATGGGATGCACCCGATTGTGTAGCGAGCCAGTCTTTCGGGAGCCGCTGGTATAGCGAAATGCGGAGCGCTGTTCTGGTTGTGCCATCACTGGCCGCCAGTGGCCGCCAACGCAACATCCTCATCAACCAGGATCATCCCCGGTTTCACCTACTGTCCGCTTCGGCACCTCGCCCAGTAAAGTGGGATCCTCGTCTGTTCCACCGCCGAACAAGCAAGTGAGATCGGCCCTACACCGATTGACCTGTGATACGCAAAAATTCCATCCAGCCACCATCTGACAGAGATGCTGGCACTCATTTGTTCGGCTTCTATTGCCTCGGAAACCCAAGAGATCAGCCCCCGCTGGCAGAAAATACTTCTCAACCGGAATGACCCTTGCCTAACATGAACGTGGGGCGCGGGCCGCTCGACCCGTACATCCTCGCTGCACAGCTGAAAGATTTCACCGGGACGCAACCCCATCTCGACCATGATCATGGCCACGTCCCTGAGAACTGGCGCCGCTGCGTTTATATCTTTTCGTTCCTCATCGAAGGAGAGGGTTCGTTCTCTTCCTTTTTCATGCAAGAACTCGACCCGACCGCCGAAGAAGAGACTCTTCTGGATCAGTTCCTCCTTCACAGCAATTCCAAGGATCTGCCGCAAACAGGACAGGTCGCGGTTAATCGGTGCGGGACTCCGCTGCTGCTCGAGGCGCGCCTCCTTGAAGGCGCGGATCATCTCGGGAGTGATCTCATCGAGATATTTCCTGCCAAAGACTTGCTCCAAATTGCGGACGCAACTCAGATAGGCGCGATAGGTGTTGCGCCGGCGTTCTACTCTAACCGTGTGGAGAAAACGCTCCGCAAAATCCCGGAACAAAGGAATCTGCTTTTTGGGAAGGATTCCTGCGCGTCTCTGACCGAGCTTTGCCTTCTTGCTGCACTCAACCCGATGCGCGACGCTTTTGTTTCTGAGATGGGTTGAGGCCTGATGCATCCGTCCTTCGAAGTAAAAGTCGTAATAGTAATACGGAGAGCCGGGTTGCTTGTAGATGGTCATTGGGTACTCCAGACAATCAAGTTTTGAATCAAGTCGCGAAGGGTTGGCGTGCGTTCTGAAGATCAGTGGAGGAGAGCCGCCGTGCAGATCCCGCAAAGCAGGCGAAGGTAAGATTTGCTGAGAGTTTCGGCGCGATTTGTCTTGTTCAGCCAGTAGAATGCGCTGCAGATTGAGTACATATAAAGGATTGGCGAGGGATCGGTCTTCCAAACAGAAGGGTAGCGGGAGAACAACAACTGACGGGATTTCAAGGACTCGCAAGGACTGCGAAAGACTACGTCTGACCGTTCTCGTCGAGCATATCGACGACCTCCTGGTCCCGAACCAAAAGTGGAAACACTATATTATTGGCCCGCTTAGCGTTGTTCTGTGTCGAACAGGCTGATCTTGGCTGGTATTCGGCAACTATCAGACTCAAATCGGACTCAACTCAAGATCGCTTGTTTGATTGCCTCGTTCCTCGGATAAGATCTTCGGTGGAGCTCATGGCAATGAACAGCGACATGCCTGGTCAGGACGATATTCAAGAGCGCCTGAAGACAAAGCAAGAGGAATGCCAACGGCTTCGTGAAGAGAATGCGCGTCTCCGTGCGATGCTCGGGATTGAACATTCGCCCGCCACTGGACCCGTTTCACAATCGGTCCTGGTTCCAAAGCTCTCGTCCACCGACACAAGCGGGGTTTCCACTCCAGAAAAGAAGATTGCGCTCTTTCGAAATCTGTTTCGTGGGCGCGAAGATGTTTTCGCCATTCGGTGGGAAGGAAAGAGCGGCAAATCTGGCTATTCACCTGCTTGCATCATGGATTGGCGTGCCATCCATGTCGCGAGACCAGAAGAGCGAAAGAAGGTGGCCCGCAAAACCAGGATGCTCCAGCCACTGACGGATGAGGCGATTCGTAATCATCTAACTGGAAAGCACACGGTCGGCATTTATCCACTTCTGCCCGACGACACTTGCTGGTTTCTTGCAGTGGATTTCGACAAGAAGTCCTGGGTAGCCGATGCAGCCGCGTTTGCTGCAACATGCGGGCGATTCCAAGTCCCCTTGGCTGTGGAGCGCTCGCGATCGGGAAATGGCGCGCATGTATGGATCTTCTTTGACCGTCGGGTATCCGCTGCGGATGCGAGAAGGCTGGGATGTGCCTTGTTGACACGCACCATGGAGAATAGGCATGAAATCGGTCTTGATTCGTACGACCGCCTTTTCCCCAACCAGGACACCATGCCCAAAGGCGGTTTTGGAAATTTGATTGCGTTGCCATTGCAAAAGCGTCCCAGAGAGCAAGGCAACAGCGTGTTCCTGGATGAACTGTTTCAGCCCCATCCTGATCAGTGGAGCTTTTTAGAGTCTGTTCAGAGAATACCAATCGATCAGCTCGCTCGAATAACTTACGCGATAGCTCCCGAGGGGAATCCCATCGGAGTGCACGTCCATTTGCCCGATGAAGACGAGGGCGAAGCTCCTTGGCTCTGGCGCCCTTCCCGGAAACGGAAGGAAAGACAAATCACCGGTCCGCTGCCGCCGAATGTTCGTGTGGTGGTGAGCAATCTTATTTATATCGAGAAAGAGGGCCTGCCGTCCGGGATGGTGGATCGCCTGATTCGCATCGCTGCTTTTCAAAATCCTGAATTTTATAAAGCTCAAGCGATGCGGCTCTCGACCTACGGCAAACCGCGTGTCATATCCTGTAGTGCAGTCTTCCCCGAGCACATTGGCCTTCCAAGAGGCTGCTTGGAAGAGGTAGTCCGTGTTTTCAACTCACATCACATCAATGTGGAAGTTCATGATGAACGAACCGCAGGGCGGCAAATCGATGTTTCTTTCCACGGTGAATTGCGGTCTGAACAACGAGACGCCACCGAGCGGGTGCTTGAGCACGACCAAGGCATACTCTGTGCGCCAACGGCGTTCGGAAAAACAGTGGTCGGGGCTTGCCTTATCGCCAAACGGGCGGCTAACACGCTGATCCTCGTGCATCGGCGACAATTGATGGACCAATGGCGTGAGCGATTGGCGGCGTTTCTAGCTTTGCCGATTGAGCACATCGGACAGTTCGGGGGAGGAAAAGCCAAGAGAACCGGCTTGATTGATGTTGCCGTAATCCAAAGCTTGCAGCGTAAAGGAGCAATTGAAGATTTCGTTGCGGACTACGGACACGTGATTGTGGATGAATGTCATCATTTGTCAGCAGTCACGTTTGAACGAGTCCTTCGCGAAGTCAAAGCAAGATACGTTTTGGGATTGACGGCAACACCGACTCGAAAAGATGGCCATCAACCCATCATCTACATGCAGTGCGGCCCGATTCGTTTTAATCTCAGCGCGAAGAAAGCTGCCGAGTCTTCACCACTCCAACATAAGGTTTTCCCACGGATCACTGATTTTGGTTGGAATCAGCCTGATAACGAGACGGCTATCCAAGATATTTATGCTGCTCTTATCGTTAGCCAAGAGAGGAACGACCTTATCATCCGAGACCTTCAGCAGGCTTTGTCCAGCGGACGTTCACCACTTGTTCTGACAGGTCGGACGGAACATCTCCATTATTTGGCTGGACGCTTGAGTGGAGTTTGTCCACAGATTTTCATTTTGAAGGGTGGGATGGGCACCAAGCAGAGAAAGAAACTGGCTGAATCTCTCGCAGCCGTTCCTCGCGATGAACCGCGCGTGATCCTAGCGACCGGAAGTTACCTCGGCGAGGGATTTGACGACCCGCGTCTTGATACGCTCCTTCTTGCAATGCCGATTTCGTGGAAAGGTACGTTGCAGCAGTACGTAGGCCGCCTGCATCGTCTCCACGACAACAAGAGCGAAGTCCACGTCTACGACTATGCGGACGTGATGGTGCCGATGCTGGCTCGCATGTACAAGAGGCGGTTGGCAGGATACTCCGCACTCGGCTATACAGTCGTCGAAATTGATGCCGCAACTGCAATCTGAACTCAGTGATGAAGAGAGGCGAAAAAACGCATCGCTGAAAGTTGTGAAAATAGAGACTTCGGTGCCTTGTCCAGAGGGGCTCGAATCCGCGACACCTTGCTTAGAAGGCAAGCACAGAAACACTAAGTGGCTGGTTCGTCTAGCATTTTCCTATGTCATGTATCACGGTTTTGGGCGGTATTCGTCAATGTTTGTTCCCAAATCCATCTTGGTGGCAGATTCGCAAACCCCGTGAACTTTCCAGCCGGAAGTCTCAGCGACGCATTCGAAGCGTTAGGGAGGTTGCGGAGAAACAAGAAGCGGAGAACAGGGCGGACGCGGAGAGCAAGGAGGAAGAGGAGAAGGAAAGGGAGCAGGACGACGATGATGAACATCATCATGACCATGATGACCGCCATGGCGTTGCTGCTGGTGCTGGCGATGATTACGATTACGGCGATGGTGGGAGTGGCGGTCGGCGTGGCGACAGCGACGATGACGACGACGGGGGCGGAGGCGGCTCTGGAGCAGGCGGTGGAGCGGGCGCGGGGAGTGATGCCGGCGCAGGCGAAGGAGACGGCGCTGTTTGGGTTGCGCGAGGCGGGGAGTGGCGTGCGCAAGTTGCGTGCGGGCCGCGCCATGATTCTGCCAGATTGGTTCTGGGTTTCTTGACTAACAGAATTCAACTTTTCTAAAGCCCCCCGTCGGCGGGTTTTCTTTTTTCTAGGTGATCGCGAGTTCTTCCTTCGGCTTGGTCATGCGCAAGAATCGGGCGCCAGAATCGGTGCCCTGCGTGAGAGTCTGCCGGAAGCTTGCCAGCGCAGTAACGTGTGACTGGCCGAGCACAAAATGAACGCGGATGCGCGAAATGCGGCGAATCGCGGGGACACACGGGTATGCACGCAGAATTAGAAAAGATGTGGATATTTCAGCGACTATGGCAGTGCGTCGAGTTTTTCTGCAAGAAAACTTGACGACATCCGCGCGAACAAGGTCTTATATTCTGTTGCACAAAACCCCTTTTGAGAGGGGGTTTTGTGCGCCTAAATATTGACAAAGGTCATTCAAATTGCTATTTTGTTCATCAAAACCCCCCTGGCTGGGGGGTTTTGCGCAAATGAATATCATGGATTCCACCATTCGAACCTTATCGCCGCAGGAAAGCAGGGTCGTGCTAGCCCTTGCCGAAAAGAAACGGCGGGAGGTCGGCCGGACGGAGATTATCGAACTGCTCGGCGTGAAACCAAAAGCGGCGGACAAGGTGATTGAATCCCTGCGCCGGAAAGGCTGGCTCGAACGGGCAAGCTGGGGAGAGTACCTCATTATCCCGCCCGAGGAGGGCCCGGACGTGCTGGGTGAAAGCAATCTGTTCGCTCTCGCGAGCCGTATCACCGAGCATTACTACATCGGGTACGGAAGTGCGGCCGCACACTACGGCCTGACGACTCAGCATCGCAAGACCATCATTATCGTCACACCCGCCCACCTGCGGAGCAGACAGGTGGGTGAAGGGCGCGTGCGGATCGTAAATCCCAAGCCACGCAAGTTCTTCGGTTTTGGCCCGGTGGATGTACTCGGTTACAAGGTCACGATGTCCGACCGGGAGAAGACAGCCATCGACTGCATCGACCGGCCGACTCTGGCCGGCGGCGTGGCAGAGGCCGTTTCGATCCTCGCGGCGGCGAGCCGCCGTCTCGACTGGCCGAGGGCAGTGGATTATCTGGAACGGATTGAATCGACGGCACTGGTGCGCCGGTTCGGCTGGGGGATGGATCACGTGAAAGCGGACATGCTCGCCGATATTCGCGAGCGGCTGCTCCGGCTGGCAGCCCGCGGCCCGCAGACATGGATGGGACCCAATCCTGCGAGCAAGGTGAGGGGCGCTGTCGGTTATGACAAAACATGGCGTCTGTTCGTGAATGTGCCGCGCGACGAGCTGCGCGAGACTGCCGGGCTCGGCCGGCGAAAAGCGTTGAAGAAAGACGCGTAAGAATGCTCACGCAAACCCAGCTTCGGCGCTACTCCGCTCAGTCCGGTCTCCGCGACATGATGATCGCAGAGAAAGAAGTCGTGCTGACTTTCCTGCTCCAGCTTCTTTCGGAGCGCGGTATTCTGGACCGGCTGGCCTTCAAGGGTGGCACATGCCTGCGGAAAATGTTCATCGGAAGCCAGGGGCGGTTTTCAACCGATCTGGATTTCACCGGGCTTGAGGAGCACGACCACGAGGAGCTCATCCTCGCCATGATGGAGGCGTTTGAGCAAGAATTTCAGGAGATCAGGTTCCGCATTCCTGACAACAGCTATTACGAGACCGTGGACGGCCTGTCCTGGGGTGTGAATCCGACCTACGCCCATGAATGGAACGGGGCAGGCGACAGCGAAATAAGATTGCAGATCAGCCAGCGCGAGACTCCGACGCTGGCGCCAGAGCGCCGGCCGCAATGCCAGCAGAGCTATTTCGCGCTCCTGCCATTTGTGCCTGCTGAAATCGTGTGCCTGGCCCTGCCGGAAATCCTTGCTGAAAAAATCCGCGCTTGCTATCAGCGGAACAAGGCGCGCGATATTTATGATTTGGGGATGTATGCGACACGGCCGCTTGATCAGGCGCTCATCCGTAGGCTCGTAGTGCTTAAGCTCTGGCAGTCGCGGGATACTCTCGATCCCGCACGGTTGATGGAGAAATTCAAGCACGGCGCGGAGTTCGACTGGGATGACCTTCGTGACCTTGTAAGGCGTGATGCGAGGATTGATCGCGACAAAATTTGCGCCGATTGCGTCAGGGGCTTCCGCTTTCTCGCAGACCTGACACCCGAAGAGAGGATGCTGGCGAATGACCCTCATCACCGGGAAGAGGCGCTGGCAGGGAGATTGCGCAGAGAGATGCGCTAATTGAATCAGTTCCGCTTGGCGCTGATTTCAGCGTAAGCGGATGTAGTGGTCGATTCGGCTTTCAAGCCATAGATCGAAAAACAATCTGCCTTACCACCACTTGAGCTTCCGCCAAAAACGGGAGAGGGTTTTCGTGGCGCAACCTCTTTCTTATGAGAGAGTTCTATCTGAAATGGCCAATTTTGCAGACACCGTCTGCAGAATCTGCGGAATCTGAGCAGCACCCTCGTTTTCCCCTCCCGTCACTGAGTTTGTAGTCGCGAGTGCTCAGGAAGTCTTCCAACCACAATTATGTGCATGATTTGCTCCGTTTCTGCCCTTGTAATTGGGGCACCCGGAAGCGAGTGGATACTGCTCCCAAAGCAAGCGGCTGCATTGTGGGAGGGACCCGAAAAATCTCGTCAGTCGTTCAAAGATTGTTCGGCGAGGAACCGGGAAAGTAGAAGACGCGAAGCTGCCGGGCGCAGGAATTATCCCGAGCCAGTGCCCAATAGAGAGGGTAGGAACGGAAGCAATGCACCGAACGAGTCCTTACCGGGCGCAGCGAGAACCAGAGCCCTTCTCAGATCCAGGCAGGTTAGCCGGAGAATGAAGAGCGTTATGGAGTCCAAAGGGCGGCACCGGTGTCATGAAGCGCACCAAAATGGGAGCACGGCACCCCGGCGAGAACGGCAACGCGAGGGCTGATGACCATGGTATGGCGGTTACCGTCGTAGTCATACATGACTGAACCTGCCGGGACTTCTTGGTGCCACGGCAGAATTAGCTGCGCGAATAGGCCAACCGCAGTGGAGGCGAGTGCACCGTTAGGCCAAATGACTTGTGGCCGCCCTCCGGCCTCTCCGTAGTGTTGTGCTTCCTTCTCCAACAATTCAGGTCTGAGAAAATTGAAACACCGCATACACAGGCTCCCTGGAAGAGACAGAAATACTTGTCCATGCAACACGTATCCTGACTCGGCCTCGTACACATCCATCCCAATATCAAGATAAGGAATGAAGAAACGGCGGCATAACCGCTCCAGCTGATCGCGTTCTGTGTAGCGGTCAACGCAGGATCGAACCCACGACCTAGGCACGAACCCGCCGCCAGGAGTCGTCGAGGATTTCATCAAGAGATCATGGGACGCGGGACCTGTCGCTCTGGGGGGAGTCTTCTACAGGAACTAGAGCCCGTACAAGACAAGTGCCCGCTCGACGCGTGCAACATCAAAATGGTGGATTCGGAGAACTTCAAGGTAACCAAGTCTGTCGCCTAAGCACAGTTTATGGTCGGCCCGAAGTTTATACCCGTGGCAGGTCCCGCAGATACACTGAAGGTTTTCGCGGCAGTCTGGATTCCCTGCCCTCAATCGCCGGATGAGCCTTGCTGGGACGATGTGATCCACGTGGCGCCTCGTCCCTGGCTGCTTGAAATCGATCCTGCACGACTCAACTTCGCAGTTCCCTTTCAGTGCAGAGAGCCGATGACTCTTCCAACCCCTTCGCGTCGGGGATGCTCCGGGCCACTTTCGGTCCACACCTTCCCAACGCACCGGTTTCTCCTGTGTGCGGAAGCGCGCTTTGCAGAACTGGCACCGTCGGTAACGGTAGGTCTGGCTGCGACGAAACAGAGTTTTGAAAACTTCCGTTTGACTATTCCTACAGTAAGGACAACGCATGGTTGTGAACCTTCTTTCTAGTGGAATGACTGCACTCAAGGCGACACGCTTAGAGGCGGATGACAGGAATGACAAAGAAATCGAACACTATTGCGAGTCTTTCGAATTGAGGCAGAATTGGGATATGCTGCTTAATCGAACATCGTGGCCTGGTTGGGATTTCCTGCGCGAGTTGATTTTGTACTTGACATCGTATGGGCCCATACGATATATTCTATGAAGACTTACTCGACTGCTGAGGTTGCGGAGCTTGTAGGTATTAGTTGGGATACGATCCACCGTTGGATGAGAGAGAAAAAAATTAAGACTCCTCCAGCCCAGTCGGTAGGAAGAATTCAGGTTCGTCTCTGGACTGAAGATGACCTAGATAGAGTCATGAAGTACAAAGCCGAGCATTATAGGAAGAAACCGAGGCGCAAGAAAAAGAAGTGACCTAGCGGGACGCGCCGGTGTTACTAGCACCGAACGCGCCCCTGACCACAGTCGCACGTATGAGGTGCAACGATGGCTACAAGAGAAGTTATCCATTTCCCATCCTGGGCGCAACTCCTTGCGCGCCCTAAGGTTCCGGCCCTGCTCCCTCCTGAGCCGGTTGCACAATCCCCTCCCTAACTGAATAGCACTGCATTTGTGTCTCCCTTACGGCCTAACTTCTGGTCGCGCCGCCAGGGGTGTGCCTCAGCGCAGGAACGACAGGCGGAAGCGTGGGGCCGGACTGAAGTCCGGCGCCCATACAAGCACGAAGGCTTTGAACCGCGACTGGGAGTCGCTGAAAGGAATCCTCGACCAATGAAAGTGGATCCGTTTGCCGAAATGTATTTGTGGAACCGCAATGTTGACGGACTGATTCGTGTGCTCCAACGCCTAGACAGCTTCTCGATCGTTGGGAAACAAGAACGAAAGGCCTACGAGGTCCGGCTGGAAGAGATCCGAGCAGGGCTCAACGCGGACTTCGCGGAAGCAATAGCAAAGCGGGAACGCGACGACGAGATCCGTCTCCGTCGCCAGCGCACTGCATGGGAAGTGAAAAAGACCCCGAGCGACAGCAGTTCGCGGCTGCAGTAGTGAACTCTGCGAATCATTCGACACAAACAAACTGAACGCTACGAACGAGACGAAACAAGTAAACCGTTGTTTCGATTGGCGGCAAAGTATCGGAATAGTAAAC
>Ga0116137_1000702_pt1 | contig 25726 bp, 21 predicted proteins | sample June2015DPH_20_1_3_FD_88973 | JGI IMG/M metagenome (GOLD analysis project Ga0116137, IMG submission 88973) | Peatland microbial communities from SPRUCE experiment site at the Marcell Experimental Forest, Minnesota, USA - June2015DPH_20_100 | ecosystem: Environmental > Terrestrial > Soil >...
GCCCATGTCCTCGCGGTGGAGGGCGAGACGATCGGCGAGCTGGAGTGGGAAACCGATCGCGGGCAGTTCCTCGGGCGGGGACGCCGCGTGCGCGCCCCCCAGGCGGAGACGGAGGGCGGAGAGCTGTCCAATACGGTCGGCTCGGTGCTCGACCCGATTGTCAGCCTCCGGCGCCGGGTCCGCGTGCGCCCCGGCAAGACGGTCCGCGTAGTCTTCTCCACGCTGGTGGCGCCCTCGCGGAGCGCGGTGCTCGACCTCGCGGACAAGTACCACGACGTCACGACGTTCGAGCGGGTCGCCACCCTCGCCTGGACGCAGGCGCAGGTCCAGCAGCACCACCTCGGCATCGGGCCCGACGAGGCCCACCTGTTCCAGACGCTCGGCGGGTCCATCGTGTATGCGGATCGGGCGCTGCGCGCCTCCGCCGAGGTGTTCGCGCGCCGGGCGGAAGGGGTCGCAGCGCTCTGGGCGCACGGGATCTCGGGGGACCTGCCCATCGTCCTCGTGGAGATCGACGAGGCCGACGACATCGGCATCGTGCGGCAGCTGCTGCGGGCGCACGCCTACTGGCGGATGAAGCGCCTGGCGGTCGATCTCGTGATCCTGAACGCCCGCGCCCCCTCCTACATGCAGGACCTGCAGACCCTGATCGAGACCCTGGTGCGGACGAGCCAGTCCATGCCGCTCCCCGAGGGGCCGGAGTCCCTGGGGCGGGTGTTCACCCTCCGGGCGGACCGGGTGACGGCAGCGCAGCGCGACGTCCTGGAAAGCGTGGCCCGCGTCGAGCTCTCGAGCCGGCGCGGCATCGTGGCGGAGCAGGTCGCACGGGCGTTCCGCACCGGCGCCGCCCCGGTCGCCGCCGCGCGCCGGCGCCCGGCGGCCGCGACGCCCGCCCCGGAACCGGCGGCGCCGCACCCCGAGCTCGAATGTTTCAACGGCCTCGGCGGGTTCGACGCCGACGGGCGGGAGTACGTGACCATCCTCCGCGCGGGACAGTGGACCCCGGCGCCATGGATCAACGTGATAGCCAACCCGGACTTCGGATGCCTCGTCTCCGAGGCGGGGTCGGGCTGCACCTGGTCCATCAACAGCCAGGAGAACCTCCTCACCGTCTGGTCCAACGATCCGGTGAGCGATCCGCCGAGCGAGATGCTCTACGTTCGCGATGACGAGTCCGGGGAGTTGTGGAGCCCGACGCCGCTGCCCATTCGCGACGCGGATGGCGACTACGTGGTGCGACACGGCCACGGCTATACACGAATCGCGTACGATGGGCATGGGGTGGCGGCCGAGCTGCTGCAATTCGTGCCGGTGGACGATCCGATCAAGATCTCCCGCCTCACCCTGACGAATCACTCTCCCCACGCCAGGCGCCTGTCGGTGACCGCCTATCTCGAATGGGTCCTGGGGCCCTCGCGCAGCGGCTCCGCGCCGTTCGTGATTACCGAGATGGATGCCGCCACGGGGGCGATGTTCGCGCGGAATTCATGGAGCCGGGACTTCGGCACCCGGATCGCCTTCGCCGACCTCGGCGGCGCACAGACCGCCTGGACCGGCGACCGGACGGAATTCCTGGGTCGCAACGGCGCCCTTGACCGCCCCGCCGCACTGCACCGCCGCGCGCCGCTGTCGGGACGCACGGGCGCGGCCTTCGATCCCTGCTGCGCCCTGCAGACGACCGTCGAGATCCCCGCCGGGGGGCACGCCTCCGTCGTCTGGTTCCTCGGTCAGACCGAGAACCGCGACCAGGCGCGGGCGCTGATTCAGCGCTATCGGTCCGACGATCTCGAGGCCCGGCTCGCGGCCGTCACGGACATGTGGGCTCGGCTGTTGGGCACGGTGCAGGTGACGACGCCCGACCGCTCGCTCGACCTCATGCTCAATCAGTGGCTCCTCTATCAGACCCTGGCCTGCCGCCTCTGGGCGCGGACGGCGTTCTATCAGGCCAGCGGCGCCTACGGATTCCGCGACCAGCTGCAGGACGTCATGGCGCTCACCGTCTCACGGCCCGACCTGACGCGCGCCCACGTCCTGAGGGCGGCGTCGCGCCAATTCGTCGAAGGCGACGTCCAGCATTGGTGGCACGAGCCCGCCGGCCGCGGCATCCGGACCCACTTCTCCGACGATCTCCTCTGGCTCCCGTACGCAGCGAGCCACTATCTCGACGTGACCGGCGACCAGGCGATCCTCGACGAGGCCATCCCGTTCCTCGAGGGGGCTGCGCTGGCCGCGGACCAGTCGGCGTCCTACTTCGAGCCGCGCATAGCGGCCGAACGGGGGACACTCTTCGAGCACTGCGCGCGGGCGCTCGATCGGAGCCTCGCCGTCGGCGTCCACGGCCTGCCGCTCATGGGCACGGGAGACTGGAACGACGCCATGAATCGCGTCGGCTTCAAGGGCCGGGGAGAGAGCGTGTGGCTCGCCTGGTTCCTGCACGCGGTCCTCGCGGCCTGGGCTCCGGTCGCAGCCGCTCGAGGCGAAACGCAACGCGCCGAGGCGTGGGCCGGACATGCCAGGGCGATCCGGGAGGCCGTCGAGAGCGAGGCCTGGGACGGGAGTTGGTACCGTCGCGCCTTCTTCGATGACGGCACGCCGCTCGGTACGGCCGGCAGCGATGCCTGCGCCATCGACTCGATCGCGCAATCGTGGGGCGTCATCTCGGGCGCCGCCGATCCCGGCCGGGCGCGCCGCGCCATGGCGTCCGTGGACCAGCATCTCGTCCGGCGGAACGATCGCCTGATTCTGCTGCTGACTCCCCCGTTCGGCCACACCGCGCTCGAACCCGGCTACATCAAGGGCTACGTGCCCGGCGTGCGCGAGAACGGGGGGCAGTACACGCACGCGGCCGCCTGGGTCGGCATCGCGTTCGCCGCGCTCGGGGACGGCGACACGGCGGCCGAGCTGCTGGCGATGCTCAATCCGATCACGCACGCGATGACGCCGCATGACGTCCAGCGATACCGCGTCGAACCGTATGTCGCGGTGGGCGACGTCTACTCCGAGGCGCCGCACGCCGGCCGCGGCGGGTGGACCTGGTACACCGGGTCGGCCGGGTGGCTGTATCGCGCCGGCATCGAGTGGCTGCTCGGCATCCGCATGCAGGGGACGCGACTGTTGATCGACCCGTGCATCCCCTCGGGCTGGGCCGGGTTCACCGCGACGTTCGGCTACCACTCGGCACGGTACGACATCGCCGTCGAGAACCCCCGCGGGGCCTGCCGGGGGGTGGCGCTGCTGGAGCTCGACGGCGTCGCGCTCGACGACCGCACCGGCATTCCGCTCGCCCCGGATCAGCAGATCCATCGGGTGCGGGCGGTGCTGGGAGACGGGGGAGTGCCGACGCTCGTGGCGGCGCCGTGACATGGCCACGGCGCCGCGCGCGTGACTAGGTCGCAGACGCGAGAGCTGTCGCCGGGGCAGGTTCCCCCCGCGCGACGATGACGCTGCTCCCGAGCGCGAGCCCCTGGCCGGCCACCGCGCCGACCTCGCCGCCGAAGTACGCCTCCTCGCCGTGCTCGGAGAGATCGAGGCCGGACAGCTCGTCGTGGACCGTCGCGCGCGCCCCCACGGTCACGTCCACCAGCGCGTATGCCGCCACCGTGCCCACGGCTGCGATGGCCACCGCAGCGGCCACCGCGACGAGCTGCACGCCGAGCTGCGCGGCGTTTCCCGCGAGCAGGCCGTCGGCGCCCCCCGGGTTCGCGAGCTTGGAGGCGAACACGCCCGTGAGCAGCGCGCCCGCCACTCCCGCCAGGCCGTGGCAGGAGAAGACGTCGAGCGAATCGTCCAGCCTCGTGCGCGCGCGGAGCTGCATCGCCGTGTAGCTCACCCCCACCGACAGAACGCCGATCGCGAGCGCGGCCGGAGTGCTGACGAAGCCGGCGGCCGGCGTGATGCCGACCAGGCCGACCACCGCGCCGGTCGCCGCCCCCACCGCCGTCGCCTTGCCGAGCCGCGCGGCGTCGAGCAGCGCCCAGGTCACCAGCGCCACGGCCGCGGCGGTGTTGGTGTTGACGAAGGCCAGCGCGGCGACGCCGTTGGCGGCCAGCGCCGAGCCGGCGTTGAAGCCGAACCAGCCGAACCAGAGCAGCCCCGCGCCCAGGAGCACCAGCGGGACGCTGTGCGGCGCCAGCGGTGAGCGCTTGAAGTCCTTGCGCGGACCCAGGAGCCGGGCGGCGACCAGGGCCGAGACGCCGGCGCTGATGTGCACCACGGTGCCGCCCGCGAAGTCGAGCGTGCCGCGCGAGGCCAGCCACCCGCCCTGCCCCCACACCCAGTGCGCCAGCGGGTCGTAGACGAAGAAGCTCCAGAGCAGCAGGAAGAGCACGTAGCCGCGGAACTTCATCCGCTCGACGATCGCGCCGGAGATGAGCGCCGGCGTGATGATGGCGAACATCCCCTGGAAGAGGGCGTGCGCCGACTGCGGGATCGTCGCCGCGTAGGCCGGCGCCGGCGCGAAGCCCACGCCGCGGAACATCGCCCAGCCCAGGCCGCCCAGGAATGCGGAGCCGGGGGCGAAGGCGAGCGAGTACCCCACGACCACCCACTGCACCCCCACCACGCCGAGCGCGACCACGCTCATCATCATCGTGTTGAGCGCGTTCTTGGGGCGCACCAGCCCGCCGTAGAACAGGGCCAGGCCGACGGTCATCAGGAGCACCAGCGCCGCCGAGGTCAGCACCCACGCGGTGTCGCCGGCGGAGATCGCGGTCGCGGCCTGGAGAGCGGGCGTCATCGCGCCGCCTCCGTCACCGCGTCCCGGGTGGTGAGCGCCGCGCGCTGCACCTCGTCGGCGTTGACCGCCGTCAGCGCCTGGTTGTTCTCCTCGCCGGTGCGGATCCGGATCACCCGCTCCAGCGGCTGCACGAAGATCTTGCCGTCCCCCACCTCGCCCGTGCGCGCCGAGGCGAGGATCGCCGCGATCGTCGCTTCGACGAACGGCTCGGAGACGGCCATCTCGATCTTCACCTTCTCGTGGAACTCCATCACCACCGTCGCGCCCCGGTACTGGCTCAGCACCTCCTGCTCGCCGCCGTGGCCGGCGACCCGGGTGAGGGTGATGCCGGTGACCCCGGCGCGGAACAGCGCCGCCTTCACCTCCGGGAGGCGCTCGGGACGGACGATGGTCGTGAGGAGCTTCATCGCCGAACCCTACCTCATTTCGTGCAATCTGTCAACGATTCTATGTGCAGATTGCACACAATGGCTAGCCCATAGCCACTCTATGCTCAAATCTGTGCAGTTTGTCTAGGAAAGTGCGGGCGCTTCGCCGCGAGTGAGGGAGCCCCGCGCTCAGCGCAGGGTCAGGGAGTCCATCGCCGCCTTGGCGGGGTGGAAGTGGGGCTCGAGCCGCAGCGCCTGCGCGTAGCTGATGCGCGCGCTGTCGGCGCGCCCCAGCTGCACGTACGCCTGGCCGAGGTACCACCAGACCGCGGGCGGCCACCACTCGCGACCGTCGGTGGTGACCGGTGGCGGGTGGTCGAGGGCCCAGCGGAGGTCCCGCGCCGCGGCGGCGCTTTCGCGGCGGAGGGTGACGAGCGTCGCGCCGAGCAGCCACCGCCCCAGGGCCTCCGTCGAGTCGTCGGCGACGAGCTGTTGGGCGAAGGGGAGCGCTCGCTCGGGCTTCCCGGTGCGCGACAGAAACATCGCCAGGCGGACCAGCCCCTCACGCCCGCCCGAGGGGTGCGCGGCGAACACCTCGATCAGCGAGTCGGCCTTGACGTGATCGGCGTTGGCCTTGCTGCGCCAGAGCACTTCCACCATGAGCGACGTCCCGCGCATCCGGTCGATCCGGAGGAGGTTGGTGGCGAGGGCGCGGGCCGAATCGCGGTCGCCGCCCACGATCCCGGGGGCGCGCACGAGGAAGCGGCCGAGGCCCTCGAGATACAGCGGGTTGGCCGGATCGAGCCGCACGGCGCGCTCGAACTCCCGCTTGGACCGCTTGGCCAGGAAGAACGCCCCCATCACCCAGCGGTGCGCGGCCTCCGTGCCCGCCACCTCGGCCAGCCAGAAGTGCGCCTCGGCCCGGTTCGGCTGGACGTCGACGGCCCGCTCGAGGATGGTGAGGGCGGTATCCATCGCGCCGCGCTCCGCTGCGGCCTTCGCCTGGAGGAGGAGATCCTGGGCGTGGACGCCACGGCAAATGGCGAGGATCAGCGACACGGTCAGAAGTACAGGGCGCATGTGGGGAAGTTAACTGCCGACCGGCGTCTGGTAACTGGCAACCACTGCCAACTTGCCGTCTGGCAACTGACCCGCGACCTGCGTTCTTCGAACTGTCCCCTAGCCTATCGCAGCAGCAGGATGGCGCCGTTCGAGCGGCCGAGCGGCGGCGTGCCGAGCACGCCGGGCGCGCTCACGATCCGCGAGGCGATGTACTACACCCTCACGCACCCGGTGAGCACGGTCATCATCGGCTGCGACAATCCGGCGCAGGTCGAGGAGAATGTGCGGCTGGCGCAGGAGTTCACGCCGCTCTCGGAGGCGCAGCTGGCCGAGCTGGCGGCGAAGACGGAAGCGATCAAGCGCCAGGCGCTGTTCTTCCGGCGCTGGGCGTAGGCGTTACCATAAGAGGGTGCCCGACGCACGGACGGTCTCTGAACGCACCGAGGCTGCGCTCGACCTGATCGAGCGGGCGCAGCCCGCGCTCAACGCCTTCATCACCATCACCGCCGAACAGGCGCTCGCGGACGCGCGCGTCGCCGGCCAGGAGTTGGCCTCGGGCGTGAGCCGCGGAGCGCTGCACGGCGTGACCGTCGCCATCAAGGACCTCATCGCGACCGAGGGCGTGCGGACCACCGCCGGCTCCCGCATCCTCGGGCAGTGGGTGCCGAAGCGCGACGCCGCCGCGGTGTGGCTGCTGCGGGTGGCCGGCGCGATCCTGGTCGGCAAGACGAACACCCACGAGTTCGCCTTCGGCACGACCAACGACAACCCGCACTACGGCGCGGTGAAGAACCCCTGGAATCCGGCGCTCACGAGCGGCGGCTCCTCCGGCGGGTCGGCGGCGGCCGTCGCGGCGGGGCTCCTCGACGTCGCGCTCGGCACCGACACCGCCGGCTCCATCCGGATCCCGGCGGCGCTGTGCGGCGCCGTGGGACTGAAGCCGACGTACGGGTTGATCTCCGCGCGGGGCGTCGTGCCGCTGGCGCCGACGCTGGACACGGTGGGGCCGCTGGGGAGAACGGTGGAGGATGTTGCAGGGGCGATGGCCGCGCTGGTGCCAGAGGGTGTAGGGGGTAGGGTGTGGGGTGTAGGAACGATTGACTCCGAACCCGACACCCTACGCCCTACACCCTACACCCGCTCCTTGAAGGGCCTCACCATCGGCGTCCCCGAGCACTACGTCTTCGATCGCGTCGATCCGGAGGTCGAGCGCGCGGTCCGCGAGGCGCTACGGGCCATGGAGGCGGCGGGCGCCATGGTTCGACCGCTCGAGATACCGGAGCTCCAGAATTGCGGGGAGGTGGGCCTCTCGATCGTGCGGCCGGAGGCGCTCGCGTTCCACCAGCGCTGGTATCCCGCGAGGGCGGCTTACTACGGCGAGGACGTCGCGCGCTCGCTGGAGGCCGCGCGGGACATCTCGGCGAAGGAGTATCTCTCGGCCCGCCGGCGGCGGCGGCAGATCGCGCGGGCCCTCCGGCGCGCGCTCGAGGACGTGGACCTGCTGGCGGGGCCGACCGTGCCCATCCTCGCGTTCCCCAACGCCGACGCCTACCGGCCGGTGCTGCCCGGCGGCGAGCTGCCGCGCCACGCCCTGACGCGGCTCACCTATCCGTTCAGCCTGAGCCGCCTGCCGGCGATCAGCGTGCCGTGCGCTCTCTCGAAGGCCGGACTGCCGATCGGGCTCCAGCTCGCGGCCGGGCCGCGGCAAGAAGGACAGCTCCTCGCCGCGGCCCGGGCCTTCGAAGAGGTGCGCGGCCCCTGGCAGGAGCCGCCGGTCGCGCGGCAGCTGCGCGGCCGCTGACGTCCGCTACATCCCGCTCGTTCCGTCGTGCTTCGCCGCCGCCACCGGCACCATCACGTGTGCGTACGGCGTGCCCTGCCACATGATGTACGGCCCGCCGGACTTGTAGTCCGTCGAGAGCCCTTTCAACGCGTTGACGTTCGGCACCACGACCATCACGTGCGGCCCTGTGTCCACCCAGGGCTGACCCGAATCAGGCTTCATCTTGAACGGATCGGTGTTGCTCGCGTCGGTGCCGCCCTGGAGCATGTAGGCCACGCCGAAGGCGGTGATGTTGGGGGTCTTGTGCCCCATCCACGCGGTCGCCCAGTTCCCGAACTGCCCGTCGAAGCACATCGGGTCGTTGCCCGGCGTGGGCGGGTTGTCCGGGAAGCACGTCCAGCCGTTCGTGCCGGCCCGGAGCTGCGTCGGCTGACCCGTCGGGCTGGAGGGCCAATCCAGGATCGCGGCCGCATTGGCGATCGCCGCCGGGGCGGCGCTCATGGCATTCTGAATCTTCCATTCGGGCGTGCCCTTGGCGGGGCCCGCCGGCGCCGCGGCCTCCGGCTTCGGCTGTTCCTTCGCGCAGGCGCCGAGCGCTGCAACCAGCGCGCCGGCCGCCAGCCATCTGCGGTCCATCACGAACCTCCTGTTGTGGGGTGTGGGGTCAGGCGGAGCGAATCTACAGGCGCCGGCCGCATTCGCTAGATGTACAGTAGGAATAGTGCATGGATAGTGATATCGTGACGACATCATAGCGTCATTTCAAGGCGCAGCAGAGGCCTTGATGTCGCCACTCGGCGCCGGTTGACAGTCATACGTTTGTATGACATGATACATACGTATGAAACAACACCACGATCCTCGCGAGCGTCTCATCGAGGCCGCACGGCAGCTGTTCGCCAGCGCCGGCTTCGATGCGACCAGCGTCCGCGACATCACGTCCCGGGCGCACACCAACCTGGGCGCCATCACCTACCACTTCGGGTCGAAAGAGGCGCTCTACCACGCGGTCATCGAGCGGTTCGCCACGCCGATCGCCGACCGGATCGCCGCGATCTCCGGCGAGGCCGGCCCGCCTCTCGAGCGGCTCACCCGGTGCGTCCGCGCCTTCCTCGAGCACATCTGGCGGCACCCGGAGATGCCCCGGCTCATCATGCGCGAGATGGCGTCGGACCGCCCGCTGCCCGAGCCTGTGGCCCGGGTCATTCGCCGCAACATCGAGTCGTTCGGGCGGATCATCGTCGAGGGGCAGGCCGACGGCAGCATCCGGAGGGGGGAGCCGCACCTGCTGGCGCTGAGCGTCGGGGGACAGCCGCTCTTTCTGACCCTGGCCTCCAAGGCCATCCGGCATGCCCTCGGGAAGGACCCGAGCGATCCCTCCATCCGCGAGTTGGTCGCGGAGACGGTCCTCACCAACATGCGGGGGGCGCTGGCGGCGGCCGCGCCAGCGGCGGCAGCCCCACGCGAGGCAGGCGTCCTCGGCGCCGCGATGCCGGCGGCCGGCACGCCCACACCCGCATCGGGGGTCACGCCATGATCGTTCCGCTCCTCCTGGCCGCTGCCCTGGGCCTCCAGGACACGACCCGTCTGACCCTGGCGGACGCCGTCCGGCGGGCTCTCGAGAGCCATCCCACCGTGGCCGCCGCACGGGACAACCGGGCGGCCGCGGAGGCCTCCGTCGGCGAGGCCCGGGCGCCGCTCTTCCCGCGCCTCACGGCGGGCTTCAGCGCGACCCAGTACAAGATCGGGAACCTCATCTATCCGCTCTCGGGCATCAGCCTGACGAACCTGCCGGCCTTCAACTCGACGCTGAGCCAGGCTTCGCTCAGCCTCGGCTATACGCTGTTCGACTTCGGCGGCCGGACGTCCCAGCTGCGGCTCGCGCAAGCGCAGGAACGCAAGGCCGATGCTGCGCTCGACGCCGCATCGGCCGCCCTGATCTCGCGGGTGGCGAACGCGTACCTCCGCGTGCTCACCACGCGGGGCGTCCTCCAGGCCCAGGAGCTGGAGCTCGCCGCCCTCGAGGCCGAGTCCCGGCGGGTGGCGCAGATGGAGGACCAGGGGAAGGCCGCGCACGTCGAAGTGCTGCGGCTGGCGGCGCAGGCCTCCCGGGCGCGCGCCGACGAGGTGGGCACGCGCGCACAACTCGACGTCGCGGAGCGCGATCTCGCCCAGCTCGTGGCGCTCCCCGTGGAGATCGCAAGAACGCAGCTCGCGCCGGTTCGGCTGGCCGACACTACCATGGCCGACCGGGCCACGCTGGTGGCGAGCGCCGAGCAGAACAGTCCAGACGTTGCGCAGGCGCGCCGGACAGCCGAGGCGGCGGGGGCTGGGGTGGGCGTGGCGCAGGCCTCGCTCCTCCCGCAGCTCCAGCTGGTCGCGGCCTACGTCGAGAACGGCCACAGCTTCACCGGCTACCGGCCCTGGTGGAACGCCGGGCTTCAGCTCTCCTACCCGATCTTCACCGGGGGCAGCCGGGGGAGCGCGATCCGGCGCAACGAAGCCGATGAGCGAAGCGCCGCCGAGCAGCTCCGCGCCGCCCAGCAGGCCTCGGAGCTGAGCGTGGACGGCGCGCTGGCCACGGTGGCCGCAGCGCGCGCGACCGTGGATGCGCTGGTTTCGGCGGTCGCGCAGTCGGAGGAGGTCGAGCGGATCCGACTCCTGAGCGTGCAGGTCGGCTCGGGCACCGAGACGGACTACCTGGACGCCGAAGCGACCCTGCTGTCCAACCGAGCGGCGCTGGTGCAAGCCAGGCACGCGGAGATCGCCGCGCGCGTCGAGCTGGCCCGGGTCACCGGGGTCCTGACACCTGAGTTGCTGACGAGGATGGTCTCCCAATGAATCGCAAGAAGCTGATCCCCGTGGCCGCCGCCGTCGTCGTGCTGTTGGCGGTCTGGTTCTTCCTGCTCAAGCGCAGCAACGCCGACGGGCCGCTCGACGCCTCCGGCACGGTCGAGGCGACCGACGCCCAGCTCGGCTTCGAGGCCGCCGGCCGGATCGACACGATCCTGGTCGACGAAGGGGATCGCGTGAAGGCGGGCCAGGAGCTGGCGCGCCTCGACGAGTCGGAGCTGAGCGCGCGGCGGCAGCAGGCTACGGCGCAACTCGCCTCGGCCCAGGCGACCCTCGACGAGCTCGAGCGCGGCTCCCGCACCCAGGAGGTCCAGCAGGGGCAGGACCAGCTCGCCGCCGCCAACCAGCGGCTGGCGGACGCGCAGCGGGACCTCGACCGGACGAAGCGGCTGTTCGACGGCGGCGCGGTGAGCCGCGAGACGCTCGACAAGGCGCAGCTCGCCTTCGACGTCGCGCAGAGCCAGCACGACCAGGCAGCGCAGGCGTTGCAGCTGCTGCAGATCGGGCCGCGGCCCGAGCGGATCGACGCGCAGCGCGCCGCCGTGGCCGCGGCCCAGGCCACCGTCCAGCAGATCAACGCGATGCTCGGCAATGCCGTGATCCACGCCCCGTTCGACGGCGTGGTGACGGTGAAGGATCGCGAGATCGGCGAGACCGTCTCCCCCGGCGCCCCGGTGCTCACGGTCACCAACCTCGACGACCGCTGGGTGCGGATCTACATCCCCGAGACGCGCATCGGCGCCGTGCATCTCGGCGAGGGCGCGACCATCACCGCCGACACCTACAAGGGCCGGGTCTATCAGGGCGCGGTGAGCTTCATCGCGAGCGAGGCCGAGTTCACGCCCAAGAACGTGCAGACGAAGGACGAGCGGGTGAAGCTGGTGTACGCGGTCAAGGTCAGGATCACGAGCGACTCGACGTACGACCTGAAGCCGGGCATTCCGGCAGACGTGCAGTTGGGAGTCGGGAGGGCGCCGTAGAGTTGCGAGACGGAGAGTTGCGAGCGGTTACGAGAGGAGAGTAAGAGACTGGAGACTCAACCGCATTCTGCCATCTCGACCGACCGCCTGACGCGGAAGTTCCGCGAGCTGACGGCGGTGGACGCGCTCACGATCGAGGTGGCGAAGGGCGCCCTGTTCGGGCTGGTGGGGCCGGACGGCGCCGGCAAGACGACGACCCTGCGCATGCTCGCGGGCGTCCTGCCGCCGACGTCGGGCGACGCCCTGGTGGGCGGCGTCAGTGTCGCGCGCGACCCCGAGGGGGTCAAGCATCACATCGCCTACATGGCGCAGCGCTTCGGCCTCTACAACGACCTCACGGTCCGCGAGAACATCGAGTTCTACGCCGACCTGTACGAGGTGCCTGCGTCCGAGCGGCCCAAGCGGATCGAGCGGCTGTACCGGTTCTCGTCGCTGGGGCCCTTCGAGCACCGTCTGGCGGGCCAGCTCTCGGGCGGGATGAAGCAGAAGCTCTCCCTCTCCTGCGCCCTGGTGCACCACCCCGAGATCCTCCTCCTCGACGAGCCGACCTTCGGCGTGGACCCGATCAGCCGGCGCGATCTCTGGCTCATCGTCCACGAGATGGTGGCCGAAGGCGTCACGGTGTTCGTGACCACGGCGTACATGGACGAGGCGGAGCGCTGCGACCAGGTCGCGCTGATGAACCGCGGACGGATCATCGCGCTCGATACGCCGGCCGCGCTGCAGCGGAGCTACGGTGGCGAGATGGTTGCGGTGCGGGTGAGCGATCGGCGCGCGGCGGCCCGGACGCTGGTCGAGGTGCCGGGGGTGCGACGGGCGACCGTCTTCGGCGAGACGATCCACGTGACGCTGGACGCGCGGCGGACCGGCTGGCCGGCGGCCGAGCGGGCGCTGGCCGGGGCGGGGATCACGGTGCTGGAGACCGCCGATGCGCAGCCGAGTTTGGAGGACGTGTTCATCGACAGAGTGGGAGAGATGCCGGGGATTGGGGATTCGGGATTGGGGATTAGGGAATGAAAGACCTCCGGCTCGATGCTGCGGGGAGCGAGGCGGCTCCAATCCCCAATCCCCAATCCCCAATCCCCACGACGTCCTGTGCCGTCGAGGTGGAGGACTTGACCAAGAAATTCGGGGACTTTACGGCGGTAGATCGTGTCACCTTCACGGTCGAGCCGGGGGAGATCTTCGGCTTCCTCGGCCCCAACGGCGCCGGAAAGACGACCACGATCCGGATGCTCACCGGTCTCCTCCAGGCGACGAGTGGGGATGCGTGCGTCGCGGGGCTCGACGTCAAGATGCAGACGGAGGCGATCAAGCAGCGCATCGGCTACATGTCGCAGCTCTTCTCGCTGTATGGCGACCTCACGGTGGACGAGAACATCGCGTTCTTCGCGGGGCTCTACGGCGTCCGGGGCGAGCGGCTGGAGGCGCGGCGGGCCTGGGTGCTCCGCATGGCCGGCCTCGAGCACCACCACGGCCAGCTCACCGCCGAGCTGTCGCTCGGCTGGAAGCAGCGCCTGGCGCTGGGGTGCGCGGTGCTGCACGAGCCGCCGATCCTCTTCCTGGACGAGCCGACCTCCGGCGTGGACCCGATCTCCCGGCGCAACTTCTGGGAGCTGATCTACTCCCTGGCCGACGCCGGCACGACGGTGCTGGTGAGCACGCACTACATGGAGGAGGCGGAGTACTGCCACCGGCTGGCGCTGATGAACCGCGGGCGGCTCATCGCGCTGGACACGCCCGCCAACGTGCGGCGCCTGATGCCGGAGCCGCTGCTCGAGATCGTGACGGCCGACGGGCCCGGGGTAGCGCAGGCGCTGCAGGGCCGGCCCGGCGTCACCGAGGCGGCGCTGTTCGGGCGCGCGGTCCACGTGACGGTGGAGAACGCGGAGGCGGCGGCGCGGGAGCTGCCGGCCTTCCTCGCCTCGCGCAGGCTCCCCGTGGAGCGGGTCCACACGATCGAGCCGTCGCTGGAAGACGTCTTCGTCGCGCTGGTGCGCCGCGAGGGCGGCGCGGTGGCGGGCTGATGCCGCGCCTCAGCCTCAAGCGGCTGTGGGCGATGGCTCACAAGGAAGCGCTGCACATCGGGCGCGACAAGCGGAGCCTCGCGATGGCCTTCGCCGTCCCGGCCGCGATGGTGCTGTTGTTCGGCTACGTGATCACGTTCGACATCAACGACATCCCGACGGCGGTCCTCGACCAGAGCCAGACAAGCCAAAGCCGCAACCTCGTGGACGCGTTCCGGTCGTCCGGGTACTTCCGGATCACCCGCCAGCTCGCGAGCGACGCGGAGATCTCGCCGCTCCTCACCAGGGGGGCGGTGCGGATGGTCCTGGTGATCCCGCCGGACTTCGCCAAGCACCTCGCTGCGGCGGAGCCGGCGCCGGTCCAGTGCCTCGTGGACGGCGGCGACGCCAACACCGCCTCGATCGCCATCAACTACGCCCAGGCCATCGTCACGAGCTACTCGGCGACGGCCGTCCTCAAGGGCCGGGCCCTGCCGGTGCCGATCCAGGTGGAGTCCCGCGTCTGGTACAACGAGGATCTCAAGAGCAGCAACATGATCGTGCCCGGCCTGATGGCCACGATCATGATGATCCTGTCGGCCCTGCTGACCTCGCTCACGATCGCGCGGGAGTGGGAGCGCGGGACGATGGAGCAGCTGGCGGCGACGCCCGTCCACCGGCTGGAGGTGATCTTCGGGAAGCTGCTGCCCTACCTCGGCATCGGCTTCGTGGACATTGTGCTGGTCGCCGTCGTAGGCGGCGTCGTGTTCGCCGTGCCGTTCCGCGGGAGCGCGCTCTTCCTGGTCGTGACGGCGATGCTGTTCCTGGTGGGGGCCCAGGGGCTGGGAATGTTCATCAGTGCGGCCGCCAAGTCGCAGTTCCTGGCCACCCAGCTGGCCATGCTGGCGACGATGCTCCCCTCGCTCCTCCTGTCGGGCCTGATCTTCGACCTCGCCAGCATGCCCACCGCGCTGCAGCTCATCTCGCTGGCCGTGCCGGCGCGGTACTTCGTGGTGGTGCTGCGCGGCATCTTCCTCAAGGGCATCGGGCTCCGCGTGCTCTGGGGCCAGGCGCTGGGGATGCTCGTCTTCGCCGCAGCGGGGCTGACGCTCGCCGTGCGTGCCTTCCGGAAGGAGATCGCGTGAAATTCGGCGGGCTCGACTGGGGCCGGCTCCTCGAGCTGATGCGCAAGGAGCTGCGGCAGACGCGGCGCGACCCGCAGGCGCTGCGGCTGGTCCTCGCAGCGCCGATCATCCAGCTCATCGTCTTCGGCTACGCGGTCAACACCGACATCCGCCGCGCCGCGGTGATCCTGTTCGATCGCGACCACACCACCGTCTCGCGGGAGCTGGGCCAGACGCTGGCGGCGTCCGGGTACTTCCGGATCGCCGAGACCGCGGAGCGGGCGCAGGATCTGGTCGAGAGCCTCGACCACGGCCGGGCGATCCTCGGCGTCGAGATCCCGCGCGGGTTCGAGGGCGATCTCGCCGCCGGAACGCCGGCGACGGTGCAGGTGCTCGTGGACGGCACGATGTCGAATACGGCCACCGTGGCCCAGGCCTACGCGTCGCAGATCATCCTGAAGTTCGGACAAGCGCATTCACCGGTCGCACAGGCGCTCGGACGCGCGGGCGCACCGGGCGTGGACCTGCGGGTGCGGTCGTGGTACAACCCGAACCTGGAGAGCCGGGTCTACAACGTGCCGGGCGTGATGGGCAGCGTGATGATGCTGATGTCGCTCCTGCTGACCTCGCTGGCGGTGGTACGGGAGCGCGAGGTCGGCACCCTCGAGCAGCTCATGGTGAGCCCGCTCACGCCGGCGGAGCTGATCCTCGGCAAGACCGTGCCGGTCGTCGGCATCGCGCTCGTGGATCTGACGCTCATCGCCTCCGTCGCGATCCTGTGGTTCGGCATCCCCATGCGCGGCAGCTTCGTGCTCCTGTTCTTTGCGAGCCTCGTGTACATCGTCTGCGGCCTGGGCATCGGCCTCCTGATCTCGACCGTGTCCGCCACGACCCAGGAAGCATTCATGACCATGTTCATGTTCTTCCTGCCCGCGATGATCTTCTCGGGGTTCTTCTTCCCGATCGCGAACATGCCCACGGTCTTCCAGTTCGTGTCGCTCCTGGACCCGATCCGTTACTATCTGGCGACTGTGCGGGGGATCTTCCTCAAGGGGGCGGGCCTCACGGTGCTGTGGCCGCAGCTCGCGGCGCTGGCGGTGATGGGCGGGCTCATTCTGTGGCTGGCCTCGACCAGATTCAGAAAGACCAGTGTGTAGAATCCAGGACAGTTGCGAGACGGAGAGTTGCGAGCGGTTACGAGCGTGCAGGGAACGAGAGGATGCGGAGGGTCATGGCGTGACGTGGCTGGGCAAGGCGGCTGAGGCGCTCGTCCTTCTGTACGCGGCGGCTGGCGTGCTCCTCTTCCTGTTGCGGAACCGCATCGTCTTTCCCCTGCGCGGCGGCCCGGCGGGTCCCCCGCAGCGCTTCGGCTTCCCGAAGGGTGAGAGCGTCACGATCCGGACCGACGACGGCGCGCGGCTCACCGGCTGGCTACTGCCGCCGCCGGAGCCGCTACCGAAGCCGTGGCCCGCCCTGCTCTGGTTCCACGGAAACGGCGAAACGGTGGCCGGTCTGGCCTCGGTGCTCCGGGCGTTCCAGCACCCTCACGCCGCGCTGCTGGCCCTGGACTACCGCGGCTACGGCACTTCGACGGGGCGGCCCACCCCGGCGAACGCCGCGCGGGACGGCGCCGCGGCGATCGCGTGGCTGCGCGCGCACCTCGACGTGTTCCCGGAGCACATCGTCATCTACGGGCGGTCCGTGGGGAGCGGCCCGGCGATCCAGGCGGCCGCGACCCACCACGTCGCAGGCCTGGTGCTGGAGTCCGCCTTCACGTCGCTGCCCGCGATGGCGCGCGTGCACTTCCGGATCTTCCCGTCGTTCCTCGCGGGCGCGGGCTTCGACAACCTCGGCGCCATCGCGCGCGTCGCCTGCCCCGTGCTGTTCGTCCACGGCGACCACGACCGCACCATCCCGATCGCGATGGGCCGCGCGCTCGCGAAGCGGGCGCCGCTGGTGCACGAGTTCTGGGTGATCCCGCGCGCCGACCACAACGACACGTACGGCCTCGGCGGCGAGGCCTACGCGATGCGCGTGCGGCAGTTCACGGAGCGCGCCACCGCGGTGACGTGGTGATTGCGGAGAGCCTCTCTCGGGAATCGCGGCCCGCGCCATAACACCTTCCTAACGGCTGCAGTGTACGTTGCGCCTGCAGCCGTGTCGGCCGCGCTGGTGACCTCTGCTGCCCGGAGTCACTCGTGAAAACGCTCTGCTACCTGTTCGCCTTGGGGAGTTGCGCGCTACTCGCCACCACCGCGCCGTGCCCAGCACAGACGCGCCCCTCATCAGCCACCGTCATCACAGGCACGCTGCTCGGAGCGGACGGCACGCCCATGAAGGCGGCGATCGTGCACCTCTTTCGCCCGAACGCCCCGGACCGGCCCGCGAGGACGCCTGTGAGCGCCGACGGGCGCTACGCGATCGCCACCGCGGACACGGGGGTCTTCGAGATCAAGTTCACCGGCGTGGACCACTACGCAACGACCGTCCCGCTGCTGATCGGCCCCGGTGAGCGAATCGGCCTGGACGTGCGCCTCAGGCACTTCACGTACAAGGCCTCCCTCGATTCGGTTACGGCGGCGGGCGACTTCACACACTTCAGGTCGGATTCCGCCCGCCCGCTGGTCAGGCAGGCCGACGGCCGCTATCAGCTCGTCGTGGAAACGCCGGCGGACACGCTGGCCTATCAGCTCTATCACGTCGAGCCGCAGTACGACATCGGCAGCGTCGGCACGCAGGAGGCGAAGGGATACGCGTATCGGTACGGGGACGGGTACTACAGCGTGATTCCCGCGCATGGCGGAACGGCGACGATCACGTTCGATCCCGCCGCGCTCCGCGCCGTGCCGGGCGAGGCGAGCGTCGTCTTCCTCGACAGCACGACCCGCGTCGCACGCCTGAGCACGATGATGACGCGGTGGAACGCCCGCATGTCTTCGTTCTTCGATTCCGCCAACGCCGTGCGCGCGCGCCACGACTCTTTGCGTTACGACTGGACACCGCTCTTGCGTGACATGAGAGCCGCGCTCCGCGGTGCGCGGGAGCCACTCGTACGGCAACTCGTCCTCGTTCAGCTCATGATGGCAACGAACTTCGCCTCCACGCGGGACACGGCAATCGCCAGGCGCGTCATCGCCGAGATACCTCCCTCCTCGCCGGTCTACGTGGCGGAGCCGAACGCCCTGAACGTCATGTACACCGCTTACCGGGTCCTGTTCGGCTCCACAGCGAATCCGCGCGCCCCGCTCGATACCGCGGTCAGCCGCCGTATGCTGCACCACCTCGAGCGCATCGCGGCCGCGCAGCTCGATTCATTCGTGCAGATGAATGCCTTGTTCGATGCGCTGATGACGGCGCGGGACCTGCACGACGCCGTGAGGGCGAATGAGATCTACCAGCAGCTCGTGACCAACTACGGCGATGCCTCCCTCGTGCGCTACGCGAAGTCGGTTTTCGCCTCGAACCGCGTCCTGCGGGTCGGGGCACAGGTCCCCGACTTCACCTTCGCCGCGCTCGACGATTCGACGGTCCGATACACGCGCGCATCCATGGCGGGGAAGACGTACCTGCTCGAATTCTGGGCGACCTCGTGCGGACCCTGCGTCATGGAGATGAAGTACTTGCACGCGGCGCACGACAGCCTGGCCACGCAGGGGCTGGAGATCCTGAGCGTGTCGATCGACGGCCGGGCCGACGAACCGCGCAAGTTCCGCCAGGGCGAGTGGAAGATGCCCTGGTTGAACGCCTTCGCGCCCGGTGGTTGGGAGAACCCTGAAGTCCGCCGGATGGAGATCTTCGCGATCCCGCGCGCCGCGCTCGTCGGAAAGGACGGCCGCATCCTGGCGGTGGACGAGCAGCTGCGCGCCGACAGCCTGATCCCGACGATCCGGCGGAACCTCGAGGCCCCGGCCTCGCCGTGACTGTGCGCTTCCGCGCTCGCGTCCGGGGGCCTCTGAGTTCGAAAGGAAGTGGCCGATGAAGCCCGCAAAGCTGTCGCTGCTGCTCGTCGGCGCCGCGCTGCTCGGCTCGACATCCGCCGTCCCACAGACGCCGCCGGCGCGCATCAGCGTCGTCACGGGAACCGTGCTCGGCGCGGACGGCGTGCCGCTGAAGCTGGCCAACGTGCAGCTCTATCGCCCGTACCGGTTGGAGGACGCCGCCCGGGCCACCGCGGGTCCCGACGGAAGGTTCGCCATCGCAACGCCCGACACGGGCATGATGATTCTGCGACTCTCCGGCGTGGATCACTCCGAGGCGACGGTGCCGCTGTACCTCGATGGCACCAGGACCATCGCCCTCGACGTGCGTCTCGCGCGCTACGCGTACACGGACACCCTCGACAAGGTGCAGGCCATCGGCGACTGGGGAGGTTTCACGCCGGCGTCCGCGAAGGCGCTGGTTCGCAAGGCGGACGGCCGCTACAGCCTCAGCGTTGCGACTCCCTCCGACACGCTCGCCTATCAGTTCATCGGGCTCGTGGCCACGAGCGGCCGGCAGAGCGTCAACGGTCCGCGTTCCGATTGGTACGTCTACGACAACAACGGGGACTACCGGTCGGTCATCCGCGCCACCGCCGGACACGCGACGATCGTGCTGGACCCGGCCCAGCTGGACCGCCGGCCGAGCACTCTGGTGGTGACCTTCAGGGACCCACGGAGCGGCGCCGCGCGGCTGTACGCGCAATTCGGGAGCTGGAACGACATCGTCGCCGCCTACTACGACTCATCCAGGGCGGCGCACCAGCGCCACGATTCACTGCGCTTCGATTGGGGCCCCATCGTTGCCGAACGGATGGCGGCACTTGGCCGGGAGCGGGACCAGATTCGCAGGGGGATGCTGTACGTTCAGTTGCTCCAGGCGGCCGCATTCGGCGCGCAGCTCGACCGCTCGGTGGCGCAGCGGGCCATTCGCGAGCTCCGGCCCTCGTCGGGCATCTGGCGATTCCAGTACTATCAGCCGGAGCTGATTTCGTACGCCTTTGACGCGCTGGCCGGTGTGAAGGAGTGGGGCTCAGACAGCGTTTCCGATCTGGCGTCCCTCGCGTATCTCGACAGCCTCGTCGCCGTGCAGCCCGATTCCAATCTCCGGCTGATGGGACTCATGGGTGAATGGAGCCTCATCGCGAACCTCAAGGACCGTCGCCGAGTGGCGCGCGTCCTGAGCCGGTTCGAGAGCGAGTTTCCGTACGCACCGTTCACCGCCTTCCTCATGTCCTACAACGCGCCGGCTCGCGTGTGGCGGGACAGTCAGCCGGTTCCCGCCTTCCACCTCGCGTCGCTGGACGACACGTCCGTCGTCTACACGCCCGCGAGCTTCGCCGGGAAGGTCTACCTGCTCGACTTCTGGGCAACGTGGTGTGGAGGGTGCATCGGCGACATGAAGGCGGTCCATGCCGCGTACGACAGCCTGGCGCCGCGAGGTCTCCAGATCCTCAGCATCTCGCTCGACGATTCGCCGGCGGACGTGCGCCGCTTCCGCGCCGGCGAGTGGAAGATGCCCTGGCTCCACGCCTTCGTTCCGGGCAGCGTGGACAACCCCCAGATGAAGCAGCTGGAGATCGCGGGCCTGCCGCGCTACATGCTGATCGGTCGCGACGGAAGGGTCCTGGCGGTGGACAATGAGCTGCGGGGGGAGGCGCTGATGCCGACACTGCGGAGAGCGCTCGAGGGGCTGCCGGGCCCATGAGGCACACGGCGCAGGTCGCCCTCACCGCGCTGCTGGCGGGGGCCGCCCCCGCCGTTCGCGCACAGGCGCCGGAGGTGCAGGTCAGGGCGGTCCCGGAATTCGTGGCGGTGCGGCCCGGCGGCACGTTTCGCGTGGCCGTGCGGCTACAGATTCCCCAGGGCTGGCACATCGGATGGATCAACCCGGGAGCAGGCGGGCTCGCGACCACGGTCGCATGGCAGACACCCAAGGGTGTCGAGGCGCGCGCGACGGCGTGGCCGTACCCCGAAACCGATGACGCGGACGGCGAGATCTCGCATGTCTATCGGGGCACGGCGGTGCTCTTCTCCACATTCGACGCCGCGCAAGACCTGTCCGCTCCGCTGACCCTGTCCGCCCAGCTCGAGTGGGGCCTCTGCCGAGTTCAGTGCGTCCTGCAACGCCGCACGTTGCAGATCTCCCTGCCCACCACGCGCGGCGTGATACAGCGCTCCTCAGCCTGGGCGGACGTGCAGCTCGCCGAGCGATCGCTCCCGGTCGCTGTGCCTGCGGGTGACGTCCATGTGGTGTTGTCTGGAGACAGCGCGGCGATCACCATCGCGGGCTTGCCGAACGCTCCCCCGGCTGACTCATGGGTGACGTTCTTCCCGCTCGAGCGCGGACGCGCATCCGTGGTCGCCCGCCTCAGGGGCGCCCCCGGCTCTTTCGCGTTTTCCCTGCCCGCCACCGCTCTGACCGGCGCATCGCCTGCCCACCTGCTCGGCGTACTCGTCGCCGCCCACGCGCCAGGTGCGCCGCCGGCGGTCCGCCCGCTCACTATTGACGCGCAGGCGAGCCGATGACGCGCCAGGCAGTTTAGCCGCGCGCTAGGCCCGCAGCAGCCGGAAGGCGTGGTTCCACTTGCCTTCCAGCATTCCCGGAATGCACCAGAGCTGGCACAGCGGCTCGATGGCGCGCGCCGCCGTCGCTTTCCCGCAGTCCAGCAACTCGAAGCCGAACTGCTCGAGCAGCCGCGCGACGTCCTGCTTCGCCGCGGCATCGTTCCCGCAGTAGAACATCGTCGGCTTCCCGCCGGGGAACGACGGGTTGACCATCAGGGCGCTTCCGATGCAGCTGAACGCCTTCACGAAGCGCGCGTCGGGGAACGCCTTCTGCAGGCGCTCCATCAGCGAGTCGTTGGGGCCGGTGAAGACGCGGATCACACCGTCTTCGGGCGGCTCCTTGGCGATCGGGTTGGTCACGTCGATGACGAGCTTCCCCTTGAGGTTGGCCTTCCCGGCCTCCTCCAGCGCCTGCTGCGCCACCGTGCCGCCGACCGCGAGCACCAGACCCTCGGCCCACTTCGCCACCTCGGCGAAGGAGCCGGTCGCGATGCCGCTGGCCTTGCCGAACTCCGCCAGCTTGGCCGGAGTGCGACTGCCGATCATCACCTGGTAGCCGTGCTTCTTCAGGCCCTTGGCCAGGGTCTGGCCGACCTGGCCGGAGCCCAGCACGCCGTATCGCTGGATCATCGCATCACCCTCGATTGTCGGAAGACGGGAATCGCCGAACGCCACCTGGAGAGAAGACCGCCGGCGCGGTCCTGGTTCCCTACGTGCGCGCCACGGGCAGCCGCAGCCGCGCCTCGGCCCCCTTCCCTTCCGTGCGGTTGCCCAGAGTCAGCGAGCCGCCGTGCGCTTCGGCGATCTGGCGCGAGAGGGCGAGCCCGATCCCGGAGCCCTCGGGCTTCGTCGTGAAGAAGGGCACGAACAGGTTCCCCGTGTCGGCGAGCCCCGGCCCCTCGTCCCGGACCCACACCTCCACGAACCGCCGCGCCTGCTCCCAGCCGACCGTGACCGTGCCCCCGGTCTCCAATGCGGCATCCACCGCGTTGTCCACCAGGTTGATCAGGAGCTGGTCGAGCTGGTCGCCGTCGGCCTGGATCTCGAGGTCGGGCCCCGGCTCCACCAGGATGGGGAGCCGCCGTTCCAGCGCAGCGACCCGCCGGACCCACGTCCCCACGTCCACGGGCGCGAGCCGGGGAGACGGGAGCCGCGCCAGCCGCGCGTAGCTCGCCATGAAGCGGCTCAGCGACTCGGCGCGTCCAGCGATCAGCTCGAGGCCGCGCGACAGATCGCCGTCACCGTTGGACGCCGGGTGCTTCGCCAGCAGGTCGCGGAGGCTCTCGGCGACGGACTTGATCGGCGCGAGGGAGTTGTTGATCTCGTGGCCGAGGACGCGCACCAGCCGGCGCGTGGCCTCGCGCTCCTCCTCCCGCAGGGCGCGCGAGAGGTCGGCCAGGACGAGGAGCTGGTGCGGGCGCCCGCCCTGCCGGAACGTGCCGCGCCTGAGCTGCCAACGCCCCGCGCCGCCCGGGAAGGTGGCGTCGAGCACGCGCGGCGCCTCGCCGTCGAGGCAGTCGGCCAGCCCGACCTCTTCCGAGCTGCGGCCCACCAGCCGCTCGGCCGGCTCGGCGAGCAGGCGCTCGCCGGCGCGGTTCACGAGCTGCAGGCTTCGCGTCTCGTCGAAGGCGAAGACCGCGACGTCGATCTCCTCCATCACCCGCGCCAGCAGCGCGGTGGCCTCGAGCGCGCCGAGCCGCTGCTCCCGCAGCGTCTGACCGAGGGAGTTGACCTCGAACAGCGCCAGGCCGAGCGCGTCGTCGGTGCGCGCGCCGCGGGCGCGGATGGAGAAATCCTCCTCGCGCAGCGCGGCGAGCATGTTGGAGAGGGTCTGGAGCGGTCGCACCACGCGCTCGCGGAGTGCGAAGGCGACGCCGAGCCAGAAGACGGCCACCAGCAGTGTGACGGTCCACGCGACCTTCGGCGTATAGCCGCCGGTCCAGACCAGCAACTCGGCGACGGCCACGGCCGGCAGGCCCGAGAGCAGGGCCAGGAAGAAGACGCGGCGCTCGTGGTTCAGCGGCAGCGCTCCCGCCTAGAGACCGTAGGCCTGGAGCCGGCGGTACAGCGCGCTGCGGGACAGACCGAGCTGCTTGGCGGCCTGGCTCACGTTGCCGCCGAAGCGCGCCAGGGCTTTCTGGATCAGGACCTTTTCGACGTCTTCCAGCGTCATCTCTTCGAGATGTCCGCCGGCGGCCGGCGGCGGCTCGAGCGCGAGATCGCCGGCGCAGACGACGTCGCCCTGCGCCAGCAGCACCGCGCGCTCGACCGCGTGGTCCAGCTCGCGGACGTTGCCCGGCCAGGCGTGCGCATGCAGCGCCTCGATCGCCGCGCGGTCGAACCCGTTCAGGCTCTTGCGGTAGCGCATCGCGGAGCGCCGGAGGCAGAGCAGCGCGATCGGGAGGATGTCCTCACGCCGGTCGCGGAGCGGCGGGAGGTGGACCTCGATCGTGTTGAGGCGGAACAGCAGATCCTCGCGGAACCGGCCGGCCGCGACTTCGGCATAGAGATCCGCGTTCGTCGCCGCGAGCATGCGCACGTCCACGCGCCGAGTGCGCGAGGAGCCGACCCGCTCGATCTCCCCCGACTGGAGCACGCGCAGCAGCTTGGCCTGCTGCGCCAGCGGCACGTTCGCGATCTCGTCGAGGAAGAGCGTGCCGCCGTCGGCCAGCTCGAAGCGGCCGGTGCGGTCGCTCCGGGCGTCGGTGAAGGCGCCCTTCACGTGGCCGAACATCTCGCTCTCGAACACGCCCTCGGAGAGGCCGCCGACGTTCACGGCGACGAGCGGGCGCGCGGCGCGCGCCGAGGCGGCGTGGAGCCACTGGGCCACCAGCTCCTTGCCGGTGCCGTGCTCGCCGGTGATGAGGATGCTCGCGTCGGAGGGCCCCACGCGCTCCATCAGCCGGAGCACCGGCTGCATCGCGGGCGACTCGGCGATCAGCTCGGGGAAGCCGCCCTGCCGAAGGAGGCGGTTCTGCTCTTCGAGCCGCTGGGTGCGCCGGAGGGCGCGCGACAGCTCGACCTGGGTGCGGAGCTGGGCGAGGAGCCGCGTGTTGTCCCACGGCTTCTGCACGTAGTCCCGGGCGCCGCGACGCATCGCCTCCACCGCGCCATCCACGCTCCCCCACGCCGTCATCACGATGACCGGCAGCGTGGCGTCGAGCGCCTGGATCCGGGTGAGGAGGTCGAATCCTTCGCGCCCGGAGGTGGTGTCGCGGGTGTAGTTGAGGTCCATCAGTGCCGCGTCGAAATCGCCCCCGTCCAGCGCGCTCAGGATCGCCGCCGGCGACGCCGCGGTCTCCACCTCGAACCCTTCGCCCTTGAGGAGGAGACGGAGCGCTTCGAGAACGTCCTTCTGGTCGTCGGCGACGAGGATGCGCGGGCTGGGCACGGGCTTAGAGATATGGGGTGTAGGGTGTAGGGGGTAGGGTGTAGAAAGCGGCGCAGGGTCTGCCACGCCCTACACCCCACACCCTACACCCTGCTGTCGTATTCACCGGTCCTTGAGGCGGCGTACCAGCTTCAGGCCAGACCAGGTCTCATCCACCGCGCAGACTTTGACGTCCACGAGCCCGCGCGCGAGGGCCACCTCGCGGACCACGTCCTCCGTGACGTCGGTGGGCACGCCGGAGGCTTTCTTCGGCCAGGAAATCCAGAGCATGCCGGCGGGCGCGAGCGCCTTCTGGAGCGCCGCGAACCGGCGCTCGAGATCGGCGCGCTTGGTGACGAACAGGTGGATGAAGGTGAGGTGCGCCTTGAGGGCCTTCGCGACAGCGACTCCCGTGGGCAGCGGTCCGAGCGTGTTGGCGTAGCCCTTGGGCGCCTCGAGGATCAGGACCGACGCGCCCGGCTTGATGCCGAGCTTGTCCACCAGGGAGCGCTTCGAGTAACCGGCCATCATTCGCTCCGCAGCGCCACCAGCGGATCCACCTTCGTCGCCCGGCGAGCGGGGAACCAGCAGGCCGCGAGTGTCGCCGCGACGAGGACGACTGCCGCAGCCGCGAGCACGGTCGGGTTCGCCGGGCCCACCTCAAACAGGAAACTCCTGAGGAGCCTGGTCGTTGCGAGAGCACCGACGATGCCCAGCAGCAGGCCGCCGGAGGTGAGCACGAGACCGCGGCCCACTACCATCCCGAGCACGCCCCTTTGGCCGGCGCCGATGGCCATGCGGATGCCGATCTCGCGCGTGCGCCGGGTGACTCCGTAGGACACGATGCCATACATGCCTGCCGCCGCGAGCGCCAACGCCATGACGGCGAACGCAAGGAGC
>Ga0116137_1000705_pt1 | contig 25660 bp, 17 predicted proteins | sample June2015DPH_20_1_3_FD_88973 | JGI IMG/M metagenome (GOLD analysis project Ga0116137, IMG submission 88973) | Peatland microbial communities from SPRUCE experiment site at the Marcell Experimental Forest, Minnesota, USA - June2015DPH_20_100 | ecosystem: Environmental > Terrestrial > Soil >...
CGGACGCTGAGACCCTTTGCCCTCAGAGCCGCAATCCCCAGCGCAGCCGCCTTCGCGCCGGCCAGCGTCGTCATGATGGAAACTCTGTGAGCGACAGCAGCGGTGCGGATGCGCACTTCATCGACGCGCGGCGTCTTGCCTGCGGGCGTGTTGATCACCAGAGCAAGCTCGCCATTCTTGATCAAGTCAAGCACGTTCGGGCGGCCCTCGCTCAACTTGAACAGCAGTTGGACCTTGATGCCGCTTTCCTGCAACACCTTTGCCGTGCCGCCGGTCGCGCACAGCTCAAAGCCCATCGCGGCAAACTCCTTCGCAATCGGCACCATGTGTTTCTTGTCCGAGTCGCGCACACTGAGAAACACTTTGCCCGACAGCGGCAGCGCCGGCGACGCCGCCATCTGTGATTTCGCGTAGGCCAGACCCCAATCCTCGTCGATCCCCATCACTTCACCCGTCGAACGCATCTCCGGCCCGAGCAAGATGTCCACGCCGGGAAACTTGTTGAAGGGGAAGACCGACTCCTTCACGGAGTAATACTCCGGCCAGACTTCCTTGGTGAACCCCAGTTCGGTCAGCTTCTTGCCCGTCATGACCTTGGCGGCGAGCTTGGCCAGCGGATGGCCGATCGCCTTGCTGACGAACGGCACCGTGCGCGACGCGCGCGGGTTGACCTCCAGCACCCAGACGTTGCGGCCTTTCACGGCGAACTGCGCGTTCATCAGACCGGCCACCCTCAACTCGTGCGCCATGGCACGCGTGTACCTCCGCATCGTCTCGATCTCGGCCTTGGCCAGCGAGTGCGGCGGCAACACCATCGCCGCGTCACCGCTGTGGCAACCGGCAAACTCGATGTGCTCCATGAATCCCCCGATCACCACCGTGTCGCCGCCCACGCCGACATCGGCAATGCAATCGACGTCCACCTCGATGGCTTCCTCCAAAAACTTGTCCACCAGCACCGGCCGCTCGGGCGACGCCTCGACGGCAAACCGCATGTAATGCCGCACCTCGTCGTCGCTAAACACGATCTGCATCGCGCGACCGCCCAGCACGAACGACGGCCGCAGCAGCACCGGATAGCCGAGCTTGCGCGCCGCTGCGAGAGCTTCCTCTTCATTCGTGGCAATGCCGTTCGGCGGTTGCGGAATCCCAAGTTTGTCGAGCATCGCCGCGAACAGTTTGCGGTCCTCGGCGATCTCGATGCTTTGCGGCGTCGTGCCGATGATGTTGACGCCGTTTTTCTGGAGACCGAGCGAAAGGTTGAGCGGCGTCTGACCGCCGAACTGCACGATTGCGCCCCAGCATTTCTCCCGCTCATAGATGTGCAACACGTCCTCCAGCGTGAGCGGCTCGAAGTACAGTTTGTCGCTGGTGTCGTAGTCGGTCGAGACAGTCTCTGGATTCGAGTTGACCATGATCGTCTCCAGCCCGAGTTCCTTCAGTGCGAAGGCCGCGTGGACGCAGCAATAATCGAACTCTATCCCCTGCCCGATCCGGTTCGGCCCGCCCCCGAGAATCATCACCTTCCGCGTGTCCGTCTTCCGGACTTCATCGTCGCCCGTGTCGTAGGTCGAGTAGTAGTAAGGCGTGTAAGCCTCAAACTCCGCTGCGCACGTGTCCACCAGTCGGAAGCTGGGCACGATCCCCAACTTCTTCCGCAACGCCCGCACTTCGTCCTCCGTGCTCCCCACCAGCGCCGCAATCTGCCGGTCAGAGAAACCGAACTGTTTGGCTTTGAGAAGTAAGTTGATCTTTGATTCCATGCTGTTGATCATACGACCATATAACAGCATGCCGGCATTGACAAGCCGCCCGGTGGCGTCACCCTTCGTTCTTCCTCGCACATGTTGCCCCATTTCGTGCAGTAATCGAGACCGGGGTGACTGTCACGGATAAACATGTCATTGCCTTGCGGCCATCATTGGTTGCGGGTACACTTCGCTTGTGAATCCGCTGGAGAAGGTCAACGACTGGTTGTGGGAGCTGCCGGCCAGCTACAAGTCGGGCATGCGGGTGCCGGGACGGATTTATGCCACGGAGAAAATGCTGGAGCACATCGTCGGCGATAATTGCCTGGAGCAGGTCGCCAACGTGGCGTTCCTGCCGGGCATCCAGAAATATTCGCTGGCGATGCCCGACATTCATTGGGGCTACGGGTTTCCCATCGGCGGCGTCGCCGCGACCGATCCACAAGAAGGCGGCGTGATTTCGCCGGGTGGCGTCGGCTACGACATCAATTGCGGTGTGCGGCTGATGCGCACCAACCTCAAACACGAGGAAGTCGCGCCGAAGATCCGCGAGCTGGTCGCCCAACTCTTCCGTGACACTCCCTGCGGGCTGGGGCGCGGCAGCGATTTGAAAATGTCCTTCGATGACGAGCGCAAATGCGTCCAACAAGGCGCGCACTGGGCCGTCGAACATGGGTTCGGCGAACCTGAAGACCTCGACTTCATCGAAGAACACGGCAAACTTCCCGACGCCGAGCCGTCAAACATCACCAACCGCGCCTTGGAGCGCGGCAAGGGCCAGCTTGGCTCGCTCGGCAGCGGCAACCATTTCCTCGAAGTGCAGATGGTCGACGAGGTGTTCGACGAGCATGCTGCCGACGTGATGGGTCTGCTCAAAGGCCGGATCACCGTGATGATCCACTGCGGCTCGCGCGGCTTTGGTTACCAGGTCTGTGACGATTATTTGAGGGTGTTGCGCAACGTGCCCGAGAAGTACGGCATCCATCTGCCCGATCGCCAGCTTGTCAGCGCGCCCGTGCATTCATCTGAAGGCGAGGAATATCTTTCGTCGATGCGCTGTGCGGCCAACTACGCGTTCGCCAATCGGCAGGTGCTGATGGCGAAAGCCGAGCGGGCGTTCCTGCACGCGTTGCGCATCTCGCCGCGCGAACTCGGCATGGAACTGGTGTACGACGTGCCGCACAACATCGCCAAGCTGGAGGAGCATATGGTTGGACAGTCGCAGGCAGGGACGCCTGCGCCACCAACGAAGAAAACTCTGTGCGTGCATCGCAAGGGCGCGACGCGGGCGTTTCCGCCGGGCCACCCATTCTTGCCCGACCGCTACAAGCCCATCGGCCAGCCCGTGCTCGTGCCGGGCGACATGGGCCGGTATTCGTTCGTGCTTGTGGGCACGGAGGGCGCGATGACACAAACGTGGGGCACGGTCTGCCACGGCGCGGGGCGGATGATGAGCCGCGCCCGGGCCAAAAAGGAAGGAAGTTTTCAGGATTTGCAGAGAGAAATGAGCGAGCGCGGTGTTTTCATGATGGCGCAGGGACGAGGCACAGCGCTGGAGGAAGCGCCCTGGGCATACAAAGACGTGGAGAATGTGGTGGACGTTTGCCATAATGCGGGCATTGCCCGAAAGGTCGCCCGTCTGCGGCCTATTGGCGTGGTGAAGGGCTGATGGAAAGTGCCGAAAAAATCCCTGGTGAATATCCCCGCCAGCGTTGGCGTCCAATTCTGCGCATGAAGGCGCGCAAGCTGAACCAACCGACCGCGATCTGGTGGAACGATGTCAGCGCGGCGACCTGGACTGCAGGACAAGAGTCGCCTGAATCTTGGCAAAGGGTTCGTGGTGTTCGTTACCCAGAAGTCCGTCGAAAAACACCTGCACGAGTTGGAGCTGGAATGGTGGTCGGGCAAAGCTCTGCTGGTGAAGACCGTGGTAAAAATCTCCGAGAAACGAGCGACCTTCATCAAAGGCCCGGGCGTCGGCAACGATTGGATCGTCCTGGCGCTGTCGATCCACGAATGACGGCTTGACCCGGAAGGCCTTCGGGGTTGACAAGCCGCGCGATCCCTGCCTAGTGTAGCGCGCATGCTGACAGAGAAAATCGAATCCGACTTCAAGGAAGCGATGCGCGCGAAGGATGCAGCACGACTTTCCACGCTGCGCATGCTCAAATCAGCGATCCAGTACTACAAGATCGAAAAAAAGCAGGAAAAGTTGACCGACGGCGACGTCACGGCGGTCATCAAGAAACAGATCAAGCAGCGCCAGGATTCCATCGACGGATTCGAAAAAGGCGGCCGCGCCGACTTGGTGGATAAAGAAAAGGCGGAACTCGCCGTTTTGAAGTCGTACCTGCCCGAAGAACTATCTCAGGCTCAGATCGAAGAGATCGTCAAAGCCGTCATTGCCGAAGTCGGCGCCACTACCAGGGCCGACATGGGCAAGGTGATGAAAGCTGTCCAAGAAAAGACGGCTGGTCGCGCCGACAATCGGCTGGTCAGCCAGATTGTCTCTGCCCACCTCGCCTAGCATCGCGCTTGCGCCGCAGCGCATGAACGCACAATTACACGACCTCCGCTGGCTGTGGTGGGGTGCTTTTTTCATTGCGTTGCTCGCCATCGCGGCGCACTGGCCGGGCGTCTACGGCCAGTTCGTCGAGTGGGACGACAGCTCCCACGTCACCAAGAACCCCGCCATTCGTGCATTGACGCCACACAACCTGCGCGTCATGTTTACCGAGCCGACGGCGAAGCTGTACATCCCGCTGACGTGTATTTCCTTCGCTGTGGACTATCAAATCTGGGGACAGGATCCTTTCGGCTATCACTTCACGAATCTGCTGCTGCATCTTGCCAACACGCTGCTGGTGCTCGTGCTTGTCTATCGAATCCTGCGTGAACGTTGCCAGACCGCCGCGCCTGTGGCCGTGCTGACGGCCGCGCTGTTCGGCGTGCATCCGATGCGCGTCGAATCGGTCGCGTGGGTGACGGAACGGAAGGACGTGCTGTTCGCGTTCTTCTTCCTACTAGCGTTGCTTGCGTATTGGCCGTGGATGATCCAGCACAAGCGGACGGCGTACTGGTGGAGCTTCCTGCTGTTCATTGCCTCCGCGCTATCGAAATCGACGGCCGTGACGTTTCCTCTGGTTTTGATTTTGTTCGACTGGTTTCTGGCCCGGCGGCGCGCGCTGAGCGAAAAAATTCCGTTTCTTCTCGTCAGTCTGATCGTGGGCGCAGCAACGTTCGTCGCGCAAGCAAGCGGTAAAGGTGAAACAGTCACCGGTCCCGAAATGATCCCGATCTGGGCGCGAATCGGACTGGTCGGATACTGCTCGCTGTTCTATATGGGCAAATTCCTCTGGCCGTTCCATCTCACGGCCATCTACCCGACGTTCGAGGAAATGGATTGGATGCCACTGACAGCGGTGGCGTGGCTGGCGGGTTTTGCGGCGGTGACCGCCGTCGTGTTCGCGTTGCGAAAGAAAACCTCGATCCTGCTGCCGTGTTGGTTGTTCTATCTGGCCACGCTCTCGCCGACGATTGGGATCGTACCCGTCGGTGTGCACGTCGTCGCCGAGCGGTTCTCGTACGTACCGTTGCTTGGTTTGGCGGTGCCCGTGTGCGTGGGACTGGTGACGCTGGCTCGGCGCGGCGCGCGCCACGGCCGCGTCGCCGAATTCGGAATCTACGGCTGCGTCGGCGCGTGGCTGGTGTGGCTGGGCGCGTTGACCGTCGAGCGCTCGGGCGTGTGGGCCAATACCGAGACGTTGTTGCAGAACGTTCTTCAGGAACATCCGCAGTCTTATCCCGCGCTGGTCAACCTGACCGTCTATTACACGGGGCAGAAGCGCCTTGACGAAGCCATCGCCATGGGCCAGCGCGCCGTCGAGGTCGCGCCCAACGGAATCGTCGGCCGAAAAAACCTGGCAATGGCGCTCATTGATGCCGGACGCTATCGCGACGCCGTGGTAACGCTGCGGCCCGCGGTCGAGCACGGCATTGATGATCCCGCGGTGTGGCGCGCGTTGTACGACTGCTTCACTGCACTCGGCGATGAGAAGAACGCGCAGGTGGCCCAGCAACGACTTCGTCGCAGCACCGGCAATTTCTGAGCTGTCCGCTCATTACTTCGATGAGAACTCGAAATTGGCCGTGGTGGGACGGTCGCCTATCACTTTCACCTCGCGCACGAGCGTGCCGAGCACTTCGTGCCATGCGTACAGCTTGTGAGTGCCAGCGGGCACGCCACGCAGTGTGAAGTTCCCGTTCTCGTCGGTGAGTGCCGCCCACGGGTGCGGCATCACGGCGATGTACGCGGCCATCCAGTCGTGGCCGTTGCCGCCCACCGCCTTCAGCAGCGTCGGCTCGCGAAAGTTCGCAAGCTGGTACTTCTTCTCGAACCCCGCATACGGTGTGGCCACGTTCAGCAACACCTTCGGCCCGTTCGTGCCGCTCATCGAGTCGATGCGCACAACGTGCAACACCGGATCGCTGTTCCGTAAAACCAAGTTGGCCCCAGCGCGAGCGATCTGGATGCGCGGCACGAATTCGCAACCGCGTTGATCCAGAACGGCCGGCGCGCCGTCGTTCGGCGCGAATCTGCCGTTTGAAAGGGAAGCGCCGAGATAGACCACGGCGTTTCGAACCGTCTGGTTCGTACCGAGCAGTAATGCCTGCACCGGGCGCGCCTGTGAACCGCAGACCTCCAAGTCCTGCTCTGCGCAAACGAGGGGGACGATCGGCGCGGGACCGGTGAGCCGCACCGATCCGACAATTACGCCGCCGCCTGTTTCCGTAGCCCGGGCGGCGGCCAGGCAAACCGTCATGACCACGACAAGACTTAGAGCGGCCAACAAAACCGGGTTGTGCGGAGGTCTCCCGACCTCGCACACTGACCGACTGAAGGTCTCGCACGCGTGCTTCACAGCGGAGACCATGCGGTCAGACGGAGCGGCGCGGTCGGGAGACCGGCGCCGAACATGGATCTTGTTAGGCGCTCGTAAGCGTGCGCATACCAATGGTAGAGCATCAGGTAAATAATCACCCCCGTGACAGATCCGTACATCCAAACCGGCAACGTCCAGCGCGCGATCGTCTTGTGTCTTCCGAGACGCCGACGCGCCGCCCGATACACCGTCACCGGCGCCAAGCTTGGGAAAAATTTCACAAGCACTATAACATGCACCTTTTAAAGGACACAAGTTCTGCAAATCGCGCACACCACATCAACCGGGCGAGTCCAATACCAGTTCACCTCGACACAACGGGCGGGGCACTCGGCGATCCGAGGGTCAGCCAAGATCGACGTTACTAAATCGGGCAACGAGTCGCTTGGTCGCAACATGAATAAGCAATACAACCTCTGTCGCGTCTGCCGAGTCCAATAGCGTATCCGTCTTGATGGCAATTTCCGTCACCAAGTTATCGTCTTCCAAGAGACAGAAGAAGGGCTTCTCCGTCTCTGCCGGTTCGTCCCCAGCGGGAAGCTCGGACTGCTTCACATCCGGGACTCGCAAGGCATCCAAGAGCGTCTTGATCCGGTTGTCGATGTCTCCCCCTCGAGTGATAAGCTTCCCCGGTGGTTCCGGGCGGAGAAAGGTGATGTTTAACTTCGCAACAAGGTCTTGCTTTGTGCAGACAATTGGTACAAACGTGAATTGATTTGCGTTGATGCTTGGAAAGATTCCGGCGTTAGAGCCGCTCGGCTGCATCAGGTTTTTGTAATGCGAGAGTGGGGGTTGCTCAAAAAGGTTCTTTAATTGAGGGTGGATCGCCCGGCGTATCTGTTGCTTGTCCCTTGGACTGCCGTTGGCTTTGAGTTCCCCTCGGTAAAAAAGAGTAAATTCCATTCTGAGCTAGTTCCTTCCAACCAATTCGATTTTACGCTGTCCAACAAAACCGACAAGGTGAAACGAGGGGCAGTTGACTGCCGCCCGCATCCCGCCGCCTGATCCCAACTGAAACCCGCCCCCCAACTGGCATTGCTCTATCGGCTTGGTTGGGAACTCTCTGCTTTGCTTCTTTTCTCTATCGCTATCAGCAGTTTTTCGTTCTCTTCGGAAGGAAACAGACGAAAGGCTTCCGCATAGTGCTCCCTCGCCTTCTCGATCTTGCCTGCTGCCAAGTATGCCCCGGCCAATCGTCGATGGGCGTCGGGATACTGCGGCGTTTTCAGTATGAGTTCCTCACCAATCCGTATCGCTTTGTCGAAATCGCCCAGACGGACATTCTGATCGACATTATACCACTCTGGTTTCTCTGCGGTGTCTTCAATCTGTTTCGTCACCCGGTGTTCCATCAGGACACTAAAGACGATCATGGCGGGAACGAAAACGGTGACAAAAATGAGCGACCATTTGGTAATCTTCCGCTGCATGTCAGCCCAAGCCGCTATCTTTCGCAGTTCAGCAAGAATTGATTCGTTGTCGTTCATTTCTCCATCCCTGTATCTGTCCGCAGCGTAAGCCGCAGATGCGAGCGGGTCAATTTGAATCCCGCCGAACCCCCGCCCGCATCCCGCCGCCGGATCCGCCACGAGAACCACTTGCTATTCCTTCGATTAGGCTTACCTTGCTATGGAGAGTCCAGGGGCGAGTTGAAGTTGCGAGCGTAGGGCAGACCAGTTTGAGCCTCGACTCTCCTTTAGTTTCTCCCGCCAATTCAGCCGCCCGCCCAATCCCGTCCGCCCGCATCTCGCCGCCTGATCCCCGCATTTCCGCCCCAAAAAACTATCACCCCGGCACTCACCCGATAGGGGCAAAAAGCCCCATTTCGGGTGAGTGCTGGAAAACTCAAGCTGAGCCGTTAAGGGGGCGAAGGAAGATGGCACAACCCGCCACTTACCAGCCGCCTGTGCTGATTGCAGAGCACCAACAAATTGGAGCGGGTGATGGGAATCGAACCCACCTCGCCGGCTTGGGAAGCCGGTGCATTACCACTATGCTACACCCGCTTTTCCGAGAAACGCGCGACCTGGTCCCGACTTCGGGAAACGTTCGCGTTTTCGGGCCCTAGCATAGTCACGACAAGCCTCTGAGTAAATCAAATTCCTATCAGCCTGCCAAAATGCCTGCCCTGCGGCGCAGGTCACTATAGACTATCAGCCGACACAAGGAGAAGTGGACCTGCGATTGGTGCAGGCAACCGAAAGGGCTCCATGCCGACAGACTCGCCAGTGCCGAGCCTTCCACCGAGCTTCTATCCATGCCCGTGGCGCGTCTGAAGCACATCGTGGTGCGTATAACGGATGCCATTCCGAGCGCCCGTCGAGGAATCTTTGTCGTTCCTTCGAGCAGCGTCGCGCAACAGCAAATACGGTCGCAAGATCACGCGGCACCCGTGGAAGGCTTTCCTGTACCTACGCAAAGGGACCGGGCTGATCTGCGGGATGATCTATCGACACGACCACTGCTCAGGTGCTGGTGAAAGTCAACGGTTGTAGGGATTGGATTTGGGTTTGGCAGCGGTGCCCTCGGCGGCGCCCTCCACAAAGCCGGGCCAAATGCGTTTGCCACACCAAACGGAGGCGGGGCTGTGCGCCTGGCAAACCGGTAAAGAAGTCGGTTTAACGGGCGTGAAGGCGAACGCGCGAGCGGATGCGCACCACCGCTCCGGAGAACGGCGCCTAGATCGACTTCGACTCCAATTGTTGCTGCGTGATGCGATACTGGGTTTCCGCCAGCTTTGGCTCGATCAGTTTTTCCTCCCACTGGTTCTTGCTGAAGATATTCTCATCGTACAACGTGTCGGCGGCAGCGAAGTCCACAACTCGTTTTTCCATAAGCAGCCTTGCGCAGTTCACCTCCGGGGCTTCCCGCGCCCGAGCCCAGCCGAGCCAGCGCACCTGTCGCTCGGCAACCTCGCCGCTTTCCTCGACCAGAATCCCACCGGCTCAAGTCGGCAATGCCACAAAATCGGCCCCCAACGGGCAACACTTCCCTGACGCGGGATTGGAGGTCTTTGGTCGGCACCACCTCATTGATGGGACTGGCGATCCGCGTTTTCGCCAGCCTGTGTTTCACTTGTTCGATTTGGCGCTGCACCTCCGCATCGTCAACGCGGGCCAGCGCGTGGCCTTGCGTGACCTTGTCGCGCTCGTCGGCCACAACCTCCACCACGCCGGCCACTTACTTCGGCCACCGCCACCAAGCTCAGCAGCAGCAACGCAAGCTCAAGGGAAACGTTCCACACGGTGCGATTCAAACTGGTGGTCACCAAAGCACCACACCCCCTCACCTTGATCCTATCTCCCGAAGCGGTGGAGAGGAAATTCCCCTCTCCCTTCTCGTACAGGGGAGAGGGTTTGCCACGTTCCATGTGGTCAGGGTGAGGGTCCCGTCCACCACTTTTAATCACACTCAGTTCCATACATTTCATTGACATCACCACTGTTTTGGCCAAGATGCACAGGTTTATGAAGGTGCGCTCACAAGTCCTTAAGAGCCTTGCGGTGGCATTGGTCTTTGCCACGATCGGCCCTGCGGATGCGCAAGAGTCGCGTCAGTCCGTCAAGTCGATAACGCTCTCAGAGTGCATCGAGCGGGCACTGGCCAATAACTTGGACATCCACGTCGAGCGGTTCAATCTGCCGATTGCTGCGTGGGGCGTCGTGCGCGAACAGGCCCGATACGATCCCTCATGGCGTTTCCAGTCCAGCTATCAAGGCGACTCTCAGCCGCTCGACCCGGAGGAGGAGAGATCGCTGGGAGTTGATACGCTGAACTCGAAACAGTTCTCCAGCAGCACGGCGGTAGGCGGGCTCTTGCCGCTGGGCACGGGGTACCAGCTTTCGGCGTCCGACACGCGGTTTGCCGGGACGATCGTCACCAACTCCGTATTCACGGGCCAATTGGGAATTTCGCTGACCCAGCCGCTGTTGAAAAACTTCGGATTGGGTGTCAACAGTGCCAGTATCCGCATCGCGCGAAAAAATCGAACGATCGCGGTGAAGAATCTCGCCCGCCAGGTCATCAGCACGATTTCCGACGTCGAAAATGCGTACTACGATCTGGTGTTCACCATCGAGAACCACAAGGCGACGCTCGAAGACCTGAACGGGGCGAAGACATTGCTGGACGAAAACCGCAAGCGCGCCGCAGTCGGCTTCTTGGCGCAGTTGGAGGTTACCCAGGCCGAAGCGGGCGTGGCGGAGCGCGAAGAGGCGGTGATTCTGGCCGAGCGCGCCATCGAAGAACGCGAAACCGCGCTCAAACGGCTGATCAGCCAGGATGTGTCGGAACTGGACGGTGTATCGCTGTTGCCCGTGGATTTCCCGGTGGCGCAGATGGTGGTGCTGGATAAGGCCCGGAGCATCCGCACTGCGTTGGAGGAACGACCGGATTTTCTGGCGGTGAAGGAAGAACTCGATCGCCAGCACATCGCCGTCAACTTCACGCGCAATCAGCTCTGGCCGCAAATCGATCTGCAGGGGGGCTATGGTCTCAATGCCCGGAACGGCGCCATGACGAACACAGTGGGAGCAAGTTTCAGCGGGTTGATCGACGATGTGGCCCGCGCCGATCATCCCTTTTGGAGTGTCGGTGTCGTGGTCACCGTGCCGATTGGAAACCGTCAGGCGCGCTCCGATTATGAGAGCGCGAAGCTGCGCGCCGAGCAGGCCGTCGTGACCCTCAAACGCCTGGAGCAGGACATCATCGTCGAAGTCGAGAACGCCGTCGGCCAGGTGCGAACCAATCTCAAACGCCTCGACGCCACGCGCGCCGCCACCCGGTTGGCGGAGGAATCACTGAAAGCCGAGGAAGCCAAACTACGGGAGGGCATCTCCACAAGTTTCCTCGTGCTGCAGGCCCGGACCGAACTCGCGGCGGTGCGCTCCGCTGAAATCCGCGCCCGGGCGGACTACAACAAATCGCTCGTCGACCTTGCGCGCGTCGAAGGCGCGACGCTCCAGAAGCACAACATCACGCTGGCCGAGGACGATCAGACTCCGGCATTTCGCCACTAGACGCGAAAGTCGAGCCGGAGAATGTTTTTCAAGCGCGAACTGATAATGCGGGCGGGCGTCGTTCGTCCACACTCAACTCGTGCGCGGCCGCTCATCCCGGCCCGCAGCAGATGCTCGACGTTCTCAATCTGGAGTTCGGCCTGGTAGAGATTGTCCACGGGACGTTCCGTGCTCGTCTGGTCGATCTCGGTCGGGATGTCCCCGCCGAATCGCGCCGCCAACGCCGCGTGCGGCAGGTGCGCCGAGCCGGCCTGGAACGTTTTGGTGACTGACCCGCGAAAGACCCTTCCTGGGAAGGCATATATGCGCAGGTCGACAGGTTGGCCGGTCCTGACCAGACCGGCCTCACCCTCGCCCAACGGGATCACAATGCGCATTTGCTGCGGCGGAATCACTTCGCACAAGATATCGCCTTCGCGCAGGAACGTCCCCTTCTTCAAATCCAATTCGGCGGTCACCACGACGCCCGGCACGGGCGCTTTCAACTCGAGCGCACCGAGTTCCTGTTGCAGTTTTCTTTGCGCCGCCATCAACTGGCCGTTGTCGGCGTCGAGTTGTTTCAGCGCGGGAGAATCGTTCTTGGCCGTCGCCCGTTGTCGCAACAGGTCCAGAATCTGGAGGCGGCTCTCGACATCCTTGAACTGATCCTGCAGATCGGGGTTTTCGAGGACGGCCACGACCTGATCTTTGCGCACGAGGTCGCCCTCTTTGACAAGTACCCGTCGCACGAAGCCGCTCGACTTGGCGCGCACGGCGACCCGATTGCCGCCGTCGAGCACGCAACTGCTCGTGACCTGCAGTTTGCAGGGCCATACTGCCAGAAGCAGACAGGCGGCCACGGCCCCGCCGCCCAGTTTAACCGCGCGGCCGGGCACAAATCCGCTGAACCCACTCCGGAGCATCGGGATCAGTTGCTTCATGAGAACCCATACCGGAATGATGATCCCGGCGGCATACGTGATCACCAACGAAGCTCTTCCGACTCCCGCCAGCCCGTATGGTTCAAGTCTCCTTCCGAGGCTGCCGAAGATCCGCACCATGATAAACCAAATGTAAAAATAACTGGCCACCGAATACAAGGCGAAAGCAATCCTGCGGAATCTGCTCGGCTCGCTCATGCCAGCCGCTGCCCGTCCCGTGAAAAGGCTTGTGAAAAAGCCTGTCACCTGCTGGCGGGCACGGTCTCTCAGGTTGGGAATCTCCAGCAAGTCGGCAAGGACATAATATCCGTCAAACTTCATCAGGGGATTGGCGTTGAAAACCACCGTGGAGATACTGCAGACCACCATTATGTTGAACGCCAACTGATTCACGAGACCTGCCGGCGTCAACACCCAGACCATAACGGCCAAGGACGCCAAGACCAGTTCGACCAGGATTCCAGCCAGGCTGACGGCGATCTTGTGCCACTTGTTGCGGAACATCCACGAGTCAGTCGCATCACAGAACAAAAAGGGTGTCAGGATGATGAACATCGCTCCCATATCGTGCACCTCGCCACCGTAGTGTTTGCACATCAGCCCGTGCGCGAACTCGTGCACGATCTTGACCCCGACGAGCGTTACCCACAGCCAAACCAAGTTATGCAGGGTCAGGAAGTCGGGCAGCCGTGCGTGGAGCTGGTCCACGTTCTGAAACACCAATCCCAGCGCGACCGCCGCGAGGCCGCCGAGTGCGGCCACGGTGTACGCGCTCCACAGGAATCGCAGCCGTTTTTCCAGCTTCAGCAGCAGCAAATCGGGATCGAACAACGACACTTTGAAGTACACCAGCGCGCCGGCCAGATTGAAGAGCGCCTGGCGGCGTTTCTGTTTGTGGCGGCTGGCCAAAAGTTGCGAAAACACCCGCTGCGCATCGTCGCCGCTCAGTTGGAGAAAGCTCAACTGCGCAAAATAGGTGAGGACGCGCAGGACGGTCTGTGGATCAACGGCGCGGTCCGGAAACTGCCGTTGCAGCACTTCCATAACTTGGGCCAAGGTTCGCTTCCCGTCCAAAAGCCCCGCAACATGCAGTTCGTACGATCCCAACCGGTAGTACCGCAGCGCGATCGGGTCCTTCACGACAAAGCTGGTCGTCCCCCGGTATTTCTGCGGGCTAATGACAAGGTCGGAGCGCAGCTGCGGCAGCACCGTGTCGGCGCCGAACAACTCATTTGGTGGTAACATCCGCCGCCTGCTCCCGTAACAGAACGTTGGCCTTGATGCCCGAGCGAATCCGATGGTCGGGGTTTTCGACGAGGACTTTCACACGAAACACACCGCTGGACGGATCAACAACGGGATCGACGATTTCCACCGCTCCGGGGAACGCTTCCTGTCCGTAGCCGGGCATTGTGACTTGCGCCTGCTGCCCTTGTTTCACGCGAAAAATTTCCGCCCCATCGAAATAGACGACCACGTACACCTTGTCGATGCTGATCAACTGGGCAATGCGCTCCAGGTTGCGAATGGATTCGCCACGTTCCTTGTAGAGCCGCAAGACCAACCCCGGAAATGGAGCCTTGATTGATTTGCCCTCCAGTTTCTGCAGCGCCATGCGGTACTGTGTTTCCGCCAACTTCGCGTCGATCTGTCGCTCCTCCCACTGCGTGCGGCTGAGAATCTTCTGGTTGAACAGCGATTCGGCCGCAGCGAGGTCCGTGGCGCGCTTATCCATGAGCTGCTTGTAGTATTCGGACTCCATGACTTCGGGGCTTGACTCCAACCGCGCCAGGACCTGGCCTTGAGTGACCGAACCGCCTTCTTCGAGGAGAAGTTCCGTGATGACGCCGTCGCTGTTTGAGGCCAACTCCACCTGCCGATACGGGAGCACCATCCCCGTGGCCTTCAAGGGCTCCGCCGCCGTCGCCAGCGCGGACAACATCAAGACCACAGCGCATATCGTTACCGATTTGAATCGCATGTCTTCCTTAAGGATCAGAAAAACCAACGCGTCCGCAGATAGGCGAAGAATCTCCGTGTGACCACATAAACCGCCGGACGCCAACCTAGGCGGACTTTCCCGCTGCCGCTGTAACCGGCCTTCAGCGCCTCGCGGACCTGCGGCGTAGCGGCGACATTGGCCTTCAGCAGAAACACATTCGCACGAGGCACCTGGTACGACATCTGGCTGATGGCGGCGACATTATCGACCGTGGCGGCGAACGGCTGATTCGGCATGCCATGCAACAGGAACGTCACGGACAGCCGTTCTCCCTTGCGCAACTCTGCATCCACCAGCGCCACATCCGATTCCCGGAGTTGCACGGTCACTTCCCACCGGCTCAGGTCCGCGACCTCGCAAAAAGGTGATCCGACCTGCAACACTTCGCCCACCTTGCTGGGCAGATCTTTCGTCAACACCACCCCGGCGATCGGACTGCGCAGATACGTCTGGTCCAAGTGCCGTTTGACCTGCTCGATCTGGCGCGCCGTCCGCGCCGCGTTGATCTCGGCGACTCTGCGCCCGCCATCGTCTCCCAAGACTTCCAACCGATCCGCCTCGGCCTGGTACTTGAGCTTGTCCTGCTGCAGCACGGTCAATTCCTGCTGTATTTCCCCGTCATCCAGCCGCGCCACTCGTTGTCCCGCTTCTACGCGCTGGCCCTCATCGACCAACACTTCGACCAAGCGGCCATTGGCTTCGGCGACGACGCGCGCCCGCACCGTCGGTGCCACCGCACAATCACCCGAAACAGAAAATCGCCACGGACAGACTGCCAGGAGCACCAGTGCCGCCACGGGCGCAACCGCTCGCACCAGCAATCGCTTCTGCCGATCCGACCGCAGCGCCGCGCGCGCCTGCGCCAGCCGCCTCAACGATTTCACCAGCGGAATCGCCGCCACTTCCTGCGCTGCGCCGAGCGCGCGGCCGGCGTGCGCGGTCACGGCGCTGGCGAGTTTGCGCATCTGGTCGTCGATCTGTTTGTCCTTGTGGCTTTCCAGCAACAGGACGCCGTTCTTCTTGCCATCGCGCCCCGCCAACGGAATCGCCAGCGCCTCATTGGCCTGACTATGGAAAAAGTAATCACCCAGGTCGCCCTGCGCTTCCGTCTTCGGCGTGCTCTTGCGATACAACGTCGGCTGACCGGCCGCGAGGCTTTCTTCGGCCAACCGGAGTTGCGCCTGCACGAGTGAACTCTTCCGATCCACGATCTCCACGCTCGAAACCGCCAACGGCTCCAGCTTGCCATCGGTCTTCATGCCAAATAACGCGCAGCGATCGCAGCCGGTAATCTCGCGGCCCCAATTCACAACCGCAACGCCGAGCGCCACCGGATCCAGTTGGCCATTTACTTCGGTGGCCATCCGCAGCAAGAGCTGCAATTTTTCGGTGGTGGCCGTGAGCAATTCCGCCCGCCGGGTGCGCAGGAACCCGGCCGCGAGTTGCCCGGCAGCTTGCAAAAAGTCCACCACCTCTTTGTAGGATTTCGGATCGAACTGGGGCGACAGCCACACCTGCAAGACCGCCAGCACGATTCCCTTGCCGGTCATTTCCTTCACGTGGATCGGGATGTAGAAGAACGGAAAAACGGTGCGGTTGACAATCGCGGCGTTGGGATCCTGCTGTGCAGCTTCGGCTTCCGAGCGGCCGGCCACCACGATGGGCCGGTAGTTCTGCGCCGCATCGCGCACGGCTTGCCGGACGCTGCGTTGCTGGACCTCGTCAGTGGTGAACTTCGTCTCGGCGAAATTCGCGGAGTACGCGCACTGGAATTCCGCCCCCTGCGGCATCCAAATCGCCCCGCCCCGGCCCTGTACGGCGGTAACCGTAAGCTTCAGCAATTGGCCGAGGTAGTCCTCGAGCTTGAGATCGCTGCGGCTCAGGTAGCCGATCTCCTGAAGGATCTTCTGCAGCTCGGCGTGGGTCCAGATGAACTTGGTGTCTTGCGTCATAAACCACTAGGCAGCAGCCGACGACTGGTGAACCCGCCGCGGGTGATGCAATTGCGCGTCTGCGTCGGGTGGAGCACCCGCGGTTACACCGTCTTGAAGCCCTTCAAGCGCCGGCGGGGATCCAGTTCGATTTCACCGAATCGCTCCTCGTGACGGCGCACCGTCTCCAACAACACCAAGGCCGTCCGTTTGGCTGCTTCGTAGCCCATCACGATCCGGTGATCAATCTTCATCGGCTCGTCCACCGCCGGCCCGAACGCATTCGGGTTCAGCGCAAAGTCCATGATGACTTCTTCCGGTGTGCCCGTGACCCGGCAGAGGTTGGAATACGTCGCATGTGCCGATTCGTCATAATGCAACTTGAGAGCTTGAGGTTGTTCCGTCACTGCCTTGACTTCGCCCTCTGCGGCCTTCTTTTCATACTTTTGGTTCTGTTGTTCCACAGCGATCACAGGTTCGTCCGCCATAAGGATCTCCTTCTTTTCTACCAGCTAGGTCATATTTTTTATAGTGCCTTTCGAACAACACAAGCAAGCGCAATTTTAGCTAGTCCTCGGCCACTCGGCTACAGTTGATTTTAGAGGGTAACAACGGCCCGAAAACCAACTCGCCCCCATGTTGGTCCCTCTCTCATCGTGCAACGAGTGAAGGCGGTGTCTGTAGGACGAGTGAGGGGACCGTAAATAAAGTGCGGCAGAGAGCGGGGCGCCAGCTTGACAAGCTCACTACCAACTGAAGTTCTGCAGAATATGTAGCCACACCGTTGCCGCACACGACTGCGGCGTCTCGTCCGACTCGGCTTATGGGTGCAGGAAAAAGGGGGAAATAAGCGGAAATTCTCGGAAAACCGACGCAGGGGTAAAGCCTGCGGCTACTGCCCCATGCGTTCCCTAGCCCGTTTTGCAGAAATTCAGTCCTGAAGCGGACAAACGCAACTGTTATTGGTTACGTCGCTGTCGGAGGCATGGATCGCTATCCGACTGCTGTGATCGGCCACGCTGAACAGGCCGCGTGTGCCGCAGGCGCCACTCTGGGATAGAGCGAATAAAATCCGGCCATTGCTTACGTCCCGCAACACCGTGATGCATCCCGCCTGCTGCACGCGGCCGGTGCCTGTAAGCGTCTTTCCACTGCTGCACTGGGTGATTGTGTACTTACCGGTGTCCACATCGAACTGAATGTGATCATAGGTGCGGTTATCCTGGATACAGACCATGCCAGCCATGGGTGTGACGCCGGTAAGGCCGGTAAGGGCAAAAATAAAGGTATTAGGCACTCCCGTAGGAGGGTTGAAATTGCTCGGCTCAGCCAAGGAATAGACTTCGGCATTGATTTGGGCCAATACAGCCCTCGCCTCGTCTTCCGAGCCAGCCGCCCCGTAGTAGAGCTCGAACTGGACGGTGTGGCCGGGGGCCAAGTTGCCGAAATCCAAATCGAAAACCGCTCCCTGGTCGAAAGGCCCGTAATCATCGAAATTGACGTTCACAGTGGCCGCAGCAATAGGGCTAGACGGTACCAGTGGATCAGCGCTTGAAAAACCGCCATCACTCGAGCCAATCAGACCTGCCGTTGGCCATCCGCCAATTGTCACAAACTCATCGAAAACCGTGGGCGGGACATCCCAATCCATCACGCGCCGATAGCGCACGTCAACGGTGGCACTGCTGATATTCTGAATTGTCACAGTCGCTTCGAACAGGTTGGAACTGATTGAAGGCTGGTAATCATGTGTCACCCGGAAGGTGTTGCCGACTGTAACGACCGACGTGGCGGTGGTCGGCGTCGCAGTAAAGCTTACAACCGTCAGGTTGTTGATGTCATTTTCGTCGTAGGCGTAACCGGACACGCCACTGATTGGGTCGCCGACCCCCCACCCCTCATCGGGTGAGCCCGGAGCCAAGGCTTCTCCACCAGTCGGAATGTATGTCAAGCCAATCGCGTCATAAACGTTGGCATTCGTCGCAACAATAAGGTTGCCTGCGGGGTTCACGCCCAGCTCGATCAAGCCGTTGTTGAGGATCACACCGCCGCTGGTCAACGCACTGGCTGAATCAGTCGTCACCAGCCACGCTGACACCACGGTCAGCAAGACCAGACACAGTTTGGAAAATCGCTTCGTCAACACAAGGTCCACGCCCGTCTTCATGGTTGTCGCCTCCTATTTGATTCTGCTCGTCCTTTTTAACCGAATCCACCCCTGGCGTCAATGCAAAATAAACACCTTTCGACGCGTCGGTGTATCCGACACTGCCGCCATAGCCGGCGTCGGGCGTTTTGCAGGGCTGTAGGCAGGGGCAGACCGCCGGGCTGCCCGCGCTCCGAGAACGGCGGCGCGCCCAGCGGTCGTGCCCTACCACGCACAATACCAACGTCCTCCCTGCCATTCCAAGCCCGCTTGCTGAACAAGAACAATCGCCTACAGCCCCGCGGGCGCGCCTTTGCCATTAATCTTAACGTTGAGCAAGTTAACCACCCCATTGGTGGTTGCGACTGACTTCTCCTTCGCGCTGCCGACCACTGTCACATCGAACAGACCAATGGTGTCGCCAAAACTGACGGTTGCCGAGCTGGTACTATTCACAGGCCCTGCTTCCACAACCTGATCGCTAAAAATCGAGGCACGATAGCTCGCCGAAGGGTTGCCCGTGATGTGGATACGAAGCCCATTCCAGTTCCAACTCAAGCCCACCTGCAAGTCTGTCACCGGTTTGCTGCGGCCGGCCTCCAGATGGCTTTGGACAATCGTGGCCCTACTCTTGCCAGCCACATAATTGCGGTCATCCCCCAACGACCCGATAAAGGTGAAATCACCCACGGAAAGGTACACAGGGGTCTGCGCGTCGAACTGGCTAATGTTCACGCCCGCGAAACCTACCTTCGCGTCGATGGTGAATCGCCCAAACCCAACCGGGCCGCACTGCGCCACCCCATTCTGGTTGGTCACACACACGACCCTGTCGTTCACCGCCTCGGTGAACCGGACTGAATCCGTCGCCCATCCCTCGGTTGCCTCGAATCCAAGGCCGGCAATCAATCCCAGCGCCAACGCAACCAAGACCCGATTGCGCCTCCAAGTCCCATTGTAATTCGTCATCGTCTGAGCATTCATGTCGTCCCCCGCTTTCATCGTTGTCCACCCCACCTGCATTCAACTGCAACATCTGCGGCTGAAAAAGGTTCAAGCGCCTTCGCGGTCTTCTACCACAACTGTTGCCCAGCGTAGCGATTGGCTGCGAGACCCAGGATTTCGGGCCAGATGGGATCCGCCGGCGTCATACAGGAAGGAATGTCATGGTGCTCGGGAACCCCATACAGGGAGTAACTCTCCCAGACGACTTGCCTGATATTGTTGAAATCGTGCGCGAATGGCGGCTCCCCGAGAAACCGGTAAAGCTCCGCCAGCGTTTCGCCGGGCCAGCGCGTCAGCTTCTCATATTCCACAAAATGCAGCCGGTCGCGGAGACCCCGCGCCAGGGCGTCCTTTATCTGGTTGTAAGCGATCCCGACCGGTTCATCGCCGCTGGCCCAAACCTCGCAACGACCCTCGACGGTCTCCCAACGCGGGTAGCTGGGGTGCTGCTCGATGAACGCGCGCATCTGCGGGACGGCGCGCCATTGCAGTTCAAAGGTGGCGAGCACATTGCGGATGTCGCGCACACAGACCAGGAGTTTTGCAGGTCGTTCGAGGATCGCCTCGGCCATCTCGATGGACCCGAGCCAGCCCAACGAGCTGTCGATAATGACGGGCTGGTCCACACCGGCGTAATAGCCTTCGAGGATGCCGCGCAACACGCGGAGCTTGCCCGGTTCATTCGGCGCGGCACGAAACGCCTCCATCTTGTTCCACTCGTTGCGCACCAGCAGCATCGCTGCCAGAATCCCGCCACAGGAGGTGGTGTGGAACCGCGGGTTCTGCGCGAGGATATTGCTCAGAAACGTCGTGCCGCTGCGGGGCATGCCTGCAAGGAAATGGATGTTCCTGGTCATGCCGGGTTAGCCTGCGTTTTGCATGAGCGAGTTGTAGCGGCGCTCTATGAGCGCCGGATCTTCCGGGAAAAACGACAGTCGGCGGTCACAGACCGCCGCTTCAGTCTGGGACGGTTTCATGAGGCTCGCGCAATATCCGAGTTGGCTGTCATCCACTCACCGCACCCCCTCATTCCTCGACAAGCTCAGGACAAGCACTTGATCCCGCTTGGGGCGGGGATTGATCCTCTCCCCTCGCCCCGCTTGCGGGGAGAGGGTAAGGGCAAGGGTTCCGTATTCCGCGCGGCGCACGCTCACACAAACTGGCTCCACAACTCGTTATTCTTCGCATACAAATCGGCCACGGGTTGAGGCAGATACTTGGGCCACTGCGGCTCCATTGGTTCGATCTTGGGCCGGATGATGTGCAGGCCGGGGATGCCGTGCATGTCATCGTCTTCCCAGGTCACTTGCTCGACGTGATCGAAGTCGTGGGCGTACTCCTCCTCCTCCAGAAACTCGTAAATCTTCCGCATCGTCTCGCGCGGCGCGGCCGTCAATTTGTCGAAGGCAATGAAGTACATCCGGTCCCGGTACCCGCGCGCCAGGGCATCCTTGATCCGGTTGTAGGCGATGCCGACCGGCTGATTGCCGCTGACCCACGTTTCGCAGCGGCCTTCGACCGTCTGCCATTTGAAGAAGTTGTCCTGCTCCTGCGGCATCTGGCGCGTGGCCGCATTCATCCGCGTCAGCCGTTCAAACGAGGCCAGCACGTCGCGGACGTCGCGGACGCATACCAAGGCTTTGGCCTTCCGCTCCAAAACCGCTTCGGCCAACTCGATGTAGCCGAGCCAGGCGCGCGACTTGTCGAAGACCACCGGTTTCAGGTTCTTCGGATCATCGTGGTAGGCATCGAGAATGCCGCGCAACGCTCGCAGCTTGCCCGGCTCGTTCTTGGTGGCCTGAAACTCCACCATCTTGTCCCATTGATTGCGGACCAGCAGCATCACGTCGAGGATGCCGCTGGTGGAAGTCGCATGAAAACGCGGGTTCTGCGCCAGCAGATTGCACAGCAGCGTCGAGCCGCTGCGGGGCATGCCCGCCACGAAGTGAATGGTCCGTTTCATTGGACTGATTATTAAACCAAACTGCCTGTCGGGACAAGGGTAATCCACCATCGAGTCAACCAAGGCTGGCGCATCTGGAGAGTAGCTGTAGCCGCGAGCCTGCTCGCGGCCCTTGTGATGGCCAATTAGGTACGACTTGCCCCGAAGGCTTTCGGGGCTACAACCCGGTGGCAGTAACAAGACACGCCCGGGGCGGTTTAGTCTTCGGCGCGGCGAAGGCCCGGCGGTCGCGCCCTACCACGGCGGGGCTCAGTGGAAAAAGCAACGCTCCGGCGGTCTTGCGACCGCCGGAGCGCTGTGAGTTATCTGCGTTGATCAGGCAATTACAGCAACACTACGACCACATCCGTCGCAGTGATGGCACCGCTCAAGTCGGAGTCGAAGTCCGTGCCGGGGAATCCCACTTGCGGCGTGAACACCGCATTCGTGCCGACTCTGACGCCGGTGGTGCTGAACGCCCCGCCGCCCGCCTCGATCGCATGGAGTGGCAACCCGCCACCGGCCGCGGCGGCATGAGCTCCAGCGATGCCGTTACCGATGGTCACTGCGCCAATCGTGCTCCCTGCAAACGCCACGGTATCGCCCGCGTTACCGAATCGGCCATCGTTGGCCTTTTCACCCGCGACGATGTCGGAGCTGATGAGCTTATTGCTGATGATGACCGTGCCGATTGACGCCGCACTTGTCGTGTTGTATCGGCCGCCGTCGGGCGCGCCAAGGACTGCGTAGCTGTCGCCCGCGACGAACTGGCTGCCGCTGACAGAGCCCGTCACGTTGATGGCGCCGATGGCTTGGATCGAACTGAACAGGCTGTTCAGGATCGCATTCTCACCGGTGGCCGCCGTCGTGGCCTTGATGTCGCCAAGCGACCCGGTCAAGCCGGCCGTGCCGCCATCGGCTACGAACTGCGAGCCACTGATGCCCATGGCCTTCCCGACCGTCGCTGCGCCGGCCGAGTCGCCTTCGATTCCGCCAATCCCGGTCGCGGCGAGAACCGTCGTGTTCAGGATGCCAATGGCCTCGCTTGTCGCAATCCCGCTGCTGATGGCGCTGCCGGTAATCTTACCAATTTGGCCCGCGCCCGCAGCCGTGCCATCCATCGTGCCGGCATAGATGTTGACGGCGTTGAAACCCAAGGCTGTATTGGTGCCGCCGTTGAGGGCCGTGGCGGTCGTGGTCGCCGTCGCATTCGCGGTAATGAAGCCGATGGTGCCAACCCCGGTCGTGCCGGCGGTCTGGCTGCCCGCGTAGACGCCGTAGTTGATGGCAGTCGCGTTCGCCGAATTCTTGCCGGTGGTTGCCGCGAGAACGTTCGTCGTCGCTTTCGCCGTGGCAGTGATATTACCGATGTTGCCCGTACCGGGCTTCCCGGCCGCCGTGGAGCCGGTGCCGGCGTAAAAGTAGGTACTGAGGCCAACGGCGCTGGAATAGGCCTTGCCGGCCGTGGCGGTGGCATTGGTGGCCGTCGCTTCCGCATCGATGGTGATGTTCGACAGATGCGTGGCGTCAGTTGCCCCAATGTTGCCCGTGCCGCCCGTCGTGCTGTTGCCGGCCGTGAACAGATGGCTGCCGAAGCCGCCGTAAATGCCACCCGCATACGCCTTCGCGAAACCGGTTGCGGTCGCGCTGGTATTCTGGGCGATGCTAATCGTGGTGACGCTAATCCCGCTGCCGCCAATCGTGCCCACTGGCACGACGGTGGCGCTGGCGGTGCCGTTCGCCGCGTTGAAGGTCGTCTTATAGATCCCGAACACAGAGTTGGCCGTCGCGTTGAAAGCGGCCCCGGCCGTTGTGGCATACGCGGCCACGCCGGTCGTGGCGCCGATTGTCCCGCCGCCCTGGACGGTGATCTTACCGATGGTGCCGGTCTGGCTGCCGGCGGCCGTGAAGGTGCCGTTGCGCAGTCCATAGGACATCACCGTCGCCGCCTTCGTGGCGCTGTTCGCGCTGGCGAAAACAGTCGCCGAGATGTCGCCGATGGTGGCCACGCCATTTTTGTTCGCGCCATAAGCGCCTGCGACGACGTTGGAGCTGCGAATGCCATAGGCGTACGCCTTAGACGCGCCGGGGCTGGAGGCCACTGCGTTGCCCACGGCGGTAATATTGCCGATCGAGCCCGTGCCGTCGGCGGTCCCGATCGTGGTCGTGCCGGCAGAGGCGTTCATGCGGTTGATGCCGCGGCCATTGGCATAGGAAGTACCCGTGCCGGTGGAGGTGGCCTGCGCCAGGCCGGTGCCATTGATCGCGCCAATCGCCCCGTTTGTCCCCAACTTATCCGCATAGAAGTCCATTTGGGTGCCGAACTGGCCCGTGATGCCGCGCCCATAGGCATCGGCATTGCCGTCCGCGCTGGCGATGGCCGAGGCGTAGCCGGTAATGCTGTCGGTTGCGCCCGTGGCGATCTTGCCCGTCGCTCCGTATGTTGCGAAGGAACCGCCGTTGATGCCGCGGGCATACGCATTCGCATTGACACCCGTGGCAGTGCTGACGGCGTTGGCTTTCCCGCTGCCGTTGATCAAGCCGATCGTGCCCGCGCCCGTGCCGGCGCCGAGGGTGACCTGGACGCCATTCAAGCCGAAGGCCGTCGCGCCGGTCGTGCCGTTAGCTACCGCGGTGCCCGTGATCGAGGTCAGGGTGCCGGTGGTGTTGGTGTGGCTATTCGCCTTGGCCAGCCAATTGGCGCCCGTGATGCCATACGCAGTCGCCCCGCTACCCGCCTTGGTGGTGGTGGCGGTGGCGGTGCCGGTGATGGCGCCGATCGTGTTCGTCACGCCTTGCGCGCTGAGCAACGTATTCGCGCCGCCGACCGTGCCGGTATGGATACCGTACGCCGTGACGGCGCCGGAAGCGGAGGTGGCTACCGCCGTGCCGCTAATGGCGCCGACGGTGACTGTCCCGCCCGCCGCGCCGGCGGTCAGGTAAACATTGTTGAAACCGCTGTTGTCGCCAATGCCATAGGCGGACGCCGAGCCGAGGTTGCCGGCATACGCCTTGCCGGTGCCGCTGACGGCGCCGAGGTTGACGTCGGCGCTGATAGTTGAATACGCAATGCCGTGGGCGCCCCGGGTCGCAATGGCGCTGCCGGTGATGTTCCCGATGCTGCCGCCCTGGTTCGCATACGCGCCAAGTTTGCGGATCCCATAGGCATACGTCGCGCTCGCGTTGGTGGTCTGGCCGAAGATATTGCCAATCGAGCCGCCAGTCAGAGCGCTGAGGTAGGCATTGAAGATGCCGTAGGTGGTCTTCCCGCCCGTGATCTTGTTACCGGCGGTGATGCCGACGATGCCGCCCGCGCCAACCGCCGCGCTCACGGTGGCGCCCGTGATGGCACCGGTGGTGGGCAGGTTGTTGGTCAGGAACGTGGCCGCCGTCGGGCTGATGGCGGTGCCGATGTTCACGGCTCGGTTGGCGCCGTTGACGCTCAACACGTTAATCCCATTGCCGATGCCATTGCTGTTGGTGGCGACACCGACGATGCTGCCGACGCTGCCGACGCCGGTCCCGCTGCTGTCCGCATTGATGTACAAATGATCAATGCCGTGGCCGGTGCCGTCGGTGATGCCGACAATGTCGCCCACGCCGAGCTTGGCGGTAAGATAGTTGCCATAGCCGCCGTACATGCCCATGGCGTCGGTGCCGGTGCTGGAGGTGTTGTGGATCAGGATGTTGCCGATGCTGCCTTGTGTGGCCGTGACGGTATTGCCCGCGAAGGCCGCCGTGCCAGGGAACGCGCCCACGATCGTGATGCCGTCGATGTTGCCCTGGAAGGCGATGACGGTGTTGCCCAAGAAGGCCTGGTTGCCGCTAATGGCCGGGATCGACCCGCTCTCCATGATGCTGTTGATCGTCTTGCCGGAAACCGTCAGCGTGCCAATCGTCGCGCCGGTCGCGTTCAGCACGTCGTTGCCGTTGCCGAAGGTGGTGTCGATCGGATTGACGCCGGAGGCGAAGGTCTCCCCCAGCACGTTGCCGTTGTTGACGACG
>Ga0116137_1000707_pt1 | contig 25651 bp, 16 predicted proteins | sample June2015DPH_20_1_3_FD_88973 | JGI IMG/M metagenome (GOLD analysis project Ga0116137, IMG submission 88973) | Peatland microbial communities from SPRUCE experiment site at the Marcell Experimental Forest, Minnesota, USA - June2015DPH_20_100 | ecosystem: Environmental > Terrestrial > Soil >...
AAACCGGCTGGCCCAACCGTCGCACGCCCGGAGCAGGACGTTCCCGTTCCTAACCAACCGGGAGTCTACTCCCAAACGCACCCGGCCACCCCGCTATGAGGGGTAGTGAAATGCTAACATTTAATTAATGGTGCAGGATTCTTTCTGAATTGCTCACTCGTTCTCTTCCAGGAGCCATGCAATGACATCGCCCGGGATACCAATATGGAAAGGCAAGTCGTTCAAGGCAGGATTGTCTAGGAAATGTTCTTTATCGTGGCTCACGAACCAATCTGGATGCGACGAGATTGCCTCAGCAAGCACATTGGCGTCTGGCTGATAACTAATCAGGGAGGCCGCTTCCTCGAGCTGTTTTGAGGTGGGTTTATTGCTCATCTCGATATTGGCTTCATCGAGCAATTGAGCTAGCAGCCCCAATAGGTCAGGTGCTTTGCGGCGAAAGACCTGTTCAGCTTCCAGCAAGACCCTTTTCCCGGCCAGCAGGTGAATTGCTCCTGCATGAGAGAGGTGAAATAACAGTCGTGCACCGCCAGAGGGGGACATGACCGCGGCAATTATGACGCTGGTGTCTAAAAAGACATTAGGGTTTTTTGGTGGCATACTCTTTTCGGACATCGCGCAGGGTTCTCAGCATGGATTCAAGCGATTCGCCGCGTGCTTCCATTTCTATACGGATTTTGTCAGCCAATTCATCTACGCGTGACCGACGAGACGATAACAAAAAAGACCCGTTGCCCAGATCAATTATGTTGAGCACCTCTCCTTCCTTGAGCCTATATTTGTTGCGGATGGCGGCGGGGATGATAATTGTTCCCTTGCTGCGAATTTGAATGGTGTTGGTCATAGGCCAATCTCCCGAAAATCGGAATTTCCGAATTTCTGTTATTATACTCTATATATCATTTTGAAATCAATCCTTCAAAGTCAAGCGAGACAAGCGCAAGAAGTTACGGAGCATGGTGTGCTCAAGGTCAAAGCCATGTTTTTTGAAATCACCGAACATTTCTTCCGTCCACATTCTTCGAAAATAACAGCGCAAAGCCTGTTGCCGATCCGGCAGGTTGGTGGCCAGACACCAGGGTTCATCTTCTCCTGTTTCCCAATGGACCAGCAAGTTGACCGGATAGATCTCCCTGGCCGTCAGGTAACCGCGTCCTAACCAAATGCTCTCGCCAGACTGATGAATGCAACTAGCGAACGTTTTCCAGACGCCTTCTGCTTCCAACCAGACTTTGGTATCCGATTTTTGACGCAAAACATAGAACCAATGCCATCTGTCCAGCTGTCTGAGCACTTCCACCGGCCCGAATTCGCAGTCACCGACCAGAAAAACGGCTGCTTGGGCGGGAATCAGTTGCCCGACATAAGCCAGCAAGGCCAACTGCTTGAGAGGACCACAGTGCCCATGCACATAGGGCACCCAGGTCCACCTGTACCTGCGGTACTGGCGCAGGCAGGCGATCGGGATCGCTCGCTTCCGATAGGCCAGGCTGACCATCAGCAACTGGTGTCCGAACCCAACCTTGGTCCCATCCACGATCAGATAGATCTCTCCCAGCCCGTGGAACTGGGCTGCCAACCATTCACGAGCAACCGGCTCATACCACTCTTGCACACGGATCGCCGGATTATCCAGCAAGCGGCTCAACCGACGAACGGTGCTCAACAGCTTGGCATCGCCCGGGATCTTCCCGGCTATCCGACTCAAGCACACCGAGCGACTTTGGTAGATCCCGATGATCAGCCAGACCATATTGCTGATCTGGGTACTTCGTTGCACGGGACGCAGTTCACGAATCCGCTGATTCCAAGTATGATACAGGCTGTTGATCGGCATTGGGTTGCTCCGTTTCTAAAATTGTTGTCGCAAACATATTTTAGTGGAGAATCCGTGCCGATCAACTCTTTTTTTACCAAAGTGTCAGGTCACTAGTATTATTTTTGATGAAATAATACGAGTTTTTGATAGACTTTGTTGATGGTGTACCATGGCGGTCAACTTTCGGTCAGGCTGATCGAGGGCTCTGGCCCACCATTTTTACAAAATCTCGGAGATTCACCAGACTCAGAATTATCCTGAAGAAACGGGGGAAATCGGTCAGCGCGGTTTTCGGTTCGAGCGGCTCGATTTTCTTGATTTCATAGATCTGACCATGCCACTGAATCCTGCACCATCCGGCTTTGCAGACATTGCGGTACCAATCGACCCCTGGACCGTAGGTCAGCGCGACCACAAACCCATCCGCGATGGGGAAAGCGATGATGGGAGTCTCATACGGCTTGCCGCTACGTCGGCCAATGTGTTTTAAGATGCAAAATGGTCCCCGAGAAGAACGGGCGATCCTGACGGTAAGCGGGTTCAGGACGCGCTTGTTGAAGTAGCGTATTCCATTTGGCATTTTCATTGGGTCAACTTTCCCTACCAGGGCTTTAACCCCGGAACCCACCGCGGTCCATGCGCTGTGTCAACCAGGCATTCTTTCCCAAACTGTTTCTCCAGGTCGCGCTCTTCCTTGGAGGCGATGGCGACTGGGCCAAAACTAAAATCCACAAAAACGTGAGGGTTCCATCCAATGGCCGGTGCCAGCGGCTGCCCAAGGCCGGAGACCCATGCGCTTCACGCCGTGGGTCGGTTGCCTGACCCCGATTGGTCAAAAGGTTCTCCCGTGGCCGGCCGAGCTTACGGAAGATTCCATTGCTTGGGGTCATTCAAGACAGTATTTGCAGCGATTTTTTGTAACTCTTGTGCAATCTCCTTGGGCAATTGACCCAAGTATGTCAATCCTTCGGGGCTTTGACGAAAAATCGCCGCATAGAAAACACAGGCTGCCAGATACGTTCCCTGCTCGGTAGGATGACTGCCATCATCCTGCCAAAGACCTAATCCGGGATTTTGTCCTTGTGCGAGCAACCAGGCATAGCCCACCGGCGCTATACCCACATTAAGTTCTTGCGCAATTTCCAGATAACCTTGATCAAGCTGGACCTGCATGCTTTCGTAATCTGGAAGGCCATTCTCAGGCCAGCCATCGCGGTGAGCCCAGGTCAGAAAGAAGAGGGGGGTAGCACCGACGCCCTCAACTTGGCGGATGAGCAAGCGAGCTGCCGGGTACATGCTCTCAGTTCGAGATTGCTCGATTGCGGGAATTTCGCTCTGTTCCTGCAACACTACGAAATCCCATTTTGAGGATTTTAATTTATCAAGTGTCTCAGAGGATTGGACATGATCGGATAATGTCCAGCCGCCTACGGCAGCCATTCCAGTCACAACCTTATGCCCTCCGGCCCTGGCTAATTCAGCGAACATAGTGGGCAGATCATTCGTGAAGGTATAGCTATTCCCTATAAAAAGAATGTGTGAACACGGTCCAGCGCCTAGCGGAATGAGACAGTTTGGTTTTGATAAGTAAACCCACGCCAGCAGGCAGACCGCCACAAACAGAGCGCTCCCCAGGATTATCCTGTTGCGGTTGGTCCCTGACTGGGCTTCTCCTCGGGGTGAGGCTGACGGTTTGGGGATGGCACCTTGCGCGGGTGGTAGTTTCGGGGCCATCAGGGAAGGCATACGTGAAGCGGTGGTTTCGAGTTTGGCCAGGGCCTGTTGGACTTGAAGCGCATTGGGGTTGTAGCGTAAGCACACTTCGAGGACCCTTTTCTTCTCTGCCACCGTTGACTGGGTTTCAACTTCCAACAACCACGCGGGAATATTCTGGAGATTAGCTTCAATGAAGGGTTCCAGGAGTCTTCGGGCTTCAGTTTTTTTGCCGGCTTGGATCAGTGCTGCCGCTTCACCTAAAATGTCAATGGTCATCCAATCTTACCTTTGCCTGGAGAGCGGCTCACCGCTTCGCCTAATCAGCAGCCGAACGAGGTCGGGATCACCTTCGGGGCTTGAGGACCTATTTTTTGTCAGAATCCCTGTGAAGAGGGCAAAACCCGATTCATCTCTACGTTCAACCCTGAATGGCTTCCTTCAGAGACGCATAGGATTGGGCCAGCGCTTCCTCTTCCTGGACAAGCAGCTGACTCCCGGCCGGTTTACCCGCGTTCACCCACAGGTCAGAGTACAACATCCCTGCTGCCCGCTGGCGGGCTGCTTCCTGAACTTTGGCGGGCTCCACCCCATAGGCTTCGGCATACAGGCTTTTTAGCGCCTCTACCAGTTCCTGGTTCTCGGGGTTGCCGAATAGCTTGCGATGGACGATCCACCAGTTGACTTCCAGTTTGGCGGCGCGTACGACCTCGAATTCCTCGTGAGGATATTTTTGATGAATTGGTAAAAACGGCGAAGATAGGATTCGGCCTTTGGCATGTCGTTCTTCGGGAACGGGGCGAAGGCAATTTCGGCGCGCGCAACCAGATAGGCCGCGTAGATTGCCTGGACCCAGGAAAGACCAAGGACTCCTTCACCAGCCCAACCGAGACGCGCAGGAGTTTAAGCCAATTTTTCTGGTAATAGGCGACGTAGTTTTCTTTTTCGTAGGACCCTATCCTGTGCGGGTCGAAATTCCGAAAAGTGTGGCGGGTTTTTGGCATCATGGATGAAGTTCCCAATTTTTTGGAGTCCAAATGGGGTTAGCCGGTTTAAGGGACGAGGTTAACCTGTAAGCTTATGAATCAATCCATACGATGAATAAAATTGACAGCATTATATTCGATCGAAACCATGAGGCATTCATCGCCTTTAGGTGGTAGAGGAAGGCATGCGTCCTAGCTTCCGGATCAGACGAGCACTTATCCGCCCAGGATAGGGAATGAGACCTGCGGGCGCTGACGCTCAAGAGCCCGCTCGGCGGTGTAGGCAATTCGCAGCAGGGTATGCTCCTCCCAAAAACGTCCCATGGCCTGCATCCCGATCGGCAGGCCTGTTTCGTCATAGCCGACCGGGAAGCTGATCGCGGGAAGGCCGACCAGGTTGGCCGGGAAGGCGTAGCGCATCTTTTCGGTTGTCACGCTGAGGTCGGACCAGCCGTTCCTCTCCCCACCTGGAGGGATCAGCGGCGCGGTGATGGCCGTGGCAGGAGTGATCACGGCATCCACTTGCTGCAGGACTCGTTCGAATGTCGAGATGGCCCGTGTGCGGATGCGCTGCGCCTGGACATAGTCTGTCGAGGTGAAGCCGTAGGCCAGCGCCAGCGTCAGGCGCGAGGGCGCGCTCAATTTCCTGCGATCTTCACGGCGGTCCTGCATGTTGGCATTCGTCTCACTCAGCAGGGCGACGACATGCGCAATCCGCATCGCGTCCAGGTCGGGCACTTCGATCTCCTGGACTGTGGCTCCGGCCTGGGTGAGGTGGGCCAGCATCGCCTGGCAGGCTGCCACCACTGCCGGAGCAGCGTGCTGGAACCAAGCCGGATAGATCCCAAGCTTAAGCCCGTGCAGATCGGCATTATTCCAGCCTGCGAGGCTAACCGGCGGCTGGAACTGGGAGCGGGGGTCGCGGGCGTCAGGCCCGGCGATGATGCCGTAGACCAGGGTGACGTCTTCCACCGTCGCACCGATCGGACCGATGACATCCACGCTGGGGCAAAGCTGTGCCGCGCCACTCTCGCTGACCCTCCCGAAGGTCGGTTTGAGCCCCACCAACCCGCATAAACTGGCCGGAATGCGGATCGAGCCACCGCCATCACATCCAATGGCGGCCGGACAGAAACCGGCCGCGACTGCTGCCGCCGGCCCGCTGGAACTGCCTCCCGGATCGCACTCCGGGTTATAAGGATTGCGTACCGTGCCATAATGGGCGTTGAACCCGCAGGGGTCAAGACCCAGTTCATTCATATTGGCCTTGCCTACGAGCAGTGCGCCAGCCGCGCGCAACCGGGCGACCGGCGTGCAGTCCTGGGCTGGTTGGGTGCCCATGAAGGAAGTCCCCACATGACTGGGATAAGGTGCCTGGTCCACCTCATCCTTGATCGCCAGGGGTACGCCATCCAGGATGCTCAGGGGTCGGCCCAGGTGGAGGCGTTCGGCCGCGGCTCGTGCCTGGGACATCACGTCGTCGCGGTCGTAGGCGATAAATGCCTGTAAGGGCAGGGAAGCAGCGTCGGCTTCGTGGATCGCTGTTAAAATCTTCTCGGCTACCTCGACAGGTGTCGCAGCTCCATTGCGATAAGCGTTGGCATAGTCGCGTATGGTCGAGAACGGAGGCCGCGGAGCATACGCGCTGAGCGTCGCCTCTACTTCTGCCAGGGACAACGGCCGGTTGGCTCGCTCATCGACAGGTGCGAATGGGTAGAGGGTCGGATCCTCGCTGAAGCGGAGAGTACGCAGTCGGTCCACGCCTCCCTGCCGCAGCAGCCCAGGCAAGAGCGCCGCGCGGGTGAGTGGGAAGTCCAGCGCGGCAGCAAAGAGCTGCAGGCCAAACCCGGTGAGCTTGGGCAGCTTTAAGGATTGAAGGTCGTAGTTAGACATATTTGCCTCCTGAGCCAAAGTTCTCCATAATTATAGGTGGAAGCCACGCTTGAAACAAGTTGCAGGGTGGAGCATATTTCCAAGCATTCATCAAACCTGCGGCAGGATGCCCGGTGCATGATATTCATCGGTCTCTTGAACCATGTGAAGCCTTTTCATCCCGCGGGAGAGCTATGTTCCCGTCTTCTCAGGAGATGGTACTCGTCCTGCCGACGGAATTTTTTAGGAGATGCGAGTAGAATCGGAAGATGGAAGAAAATCGGAAGAAGCCTGCGCGCTGGACGAACTGGGCATTGATCGCTGGACTGCTGTGGGGACAGTTCGTCCTGGGCACCGGCACTTTCAAGAACCCGACCCCCAATAATCTGACCACCTTCTTTGCCATCGAAACCGCCGGATTCTATACCCTGGTCCTTTTCCTGACCCGCCGGAGGTGGCTGCCGCTCCTGACACGCCGCCCTGCTATCAGTGCGCCGGCTCTTGGTATCTTCAACGCGGCGCTGATCGAGACCGAATTCTGGGCCTTCGAGCGTTTTTTTGGAGGCAGGGGCGTTGCTGCCAGTTCGAACCTGCTCATGGATTGGCTGATCACCATGCCCTGGTATATCGGCATGGTGATCCTGTTTGTGCGTGGACAGAACCGCAGCCGGTTTCCGCCCATCGTCCTCTTTTCCCTCTGCGGTCTGTATGAAGCCGGAGCAGACGGGGTGGTGGGCGGTCAGATCCTTCCGTGGATCAGCGGACATGGGGTCTCTCTTCTGCCTGCCTGGGCATTTCTGCTCTTCATCGCCTTCTGGGAGTTCATCCTGGTCTACAGTTCGATGATCCTGCCCGCTGCCTGGGTGATCGCAAGCGCCTCCCCGGCTGATCTGCCGCCGCACCGGCTTTGGCGGGATGCGCTGCTGCCTCTTGCGTGGTTGCTTCCCTATACGGTTTATCTGGCCCTGGTGTTGATCGCCATAGGGCACTGATAGCGCCGTCCCTGCCTGGCTCCATTTTCCCCTCGTTCCCTACTTTTGTTAGAAAGGCCCGACCTCCCTGGCGCCCGACCAGTGGTCGGTCGGCTAAACGGCGCACAGCCGAAGGGGAGGTCGGGCGTGATCGAGGGGAGAGCCGGATCCTGCAATACACTTTTAAGGTCCCTTGAGTGTGCGCCAAGCCCCCAACCCAAAAAGGATCCGTTGGAGATGTTCTTCGGATCGTCTTGGGACAGGGTAAATGAAGGGCCCTATCTTTTTCAAGTTAGGGCCCTGAGGATCTGAAGCAGGCTGATCGTAAGGGGATCTTGAGGTGGTCCTCTGGTCTATCTTTAATGAGCGGTCGTAGGCGAACCAGCCAGCGGATCCGCTTCGATTTGGACGAGCACTGCTCCAACGGCCACGCGGTGGGCATAGGAATTGGTCTGGGCGTTGTAGTCCTTGCAGGTCAGAAGCGTCAGCCACGGGTAGTCTTTATGGCTGAAGATCGAGGCATCGGTCGGGGAAATGACCTCATTCGTGCGCACCTCATAGATGTATTGTTGACCCGCGTAGTGAACGATCACCAGGTCACCCCAGGACAGGGTTTTTAGATTGACGAAGGGGCCGGGCAGGCCGTCCGCTCTATAGACGTGACCGGTGAGCACGCTGTTCCCGGACCAGGTGGGGAAGGCGGTGCCCTCCAGGTAACCCGCCTGATCTCCCAGCCAGCTGACATCCCAGCTACCGCCGGACTCCGGTACGCCGACGATCGACATTTTCAGGTTCAAGGCTGGAATTTCAAGCCACATACCGACGTTTGAGTCATACGCTTTGTCGGGTGATTGGACCGGTAAGATCGATTGAACACCCGGAGCAAAGCCAGTATTTGGCATGCTTGGCGTCCGGATCTCCGCAACCGAACTCCCGAAATAATCGTTGATCGTGGATGAGGTCGGGACATAGCGCCGTTCTGTAGAGAGTGTGTTGTACGCCGACAGAGCCACAAAGTGTGGCCGCGGGTCGATTTGGATACTCGACCACTCCACGGTTGAACTGTTTCTCACCGGGCTGGGGCCTACGAACTGGGCCGTAAAGTTAACGTCGGCTGTGCTTCCGAGCGGGAAGTGGGACCAGTACATTGTAAGCACGTTGAGGGTGGCGTTTACCACGGCCGGAGGAAGACCGGGAGCAGTGACCACGACCGAGGCAAGATTAATCGCCAGGCCGGTGGGGATAGCATCGGTGACCAGCACGTCGTAGGCGTCGGCCGCGCTCTGGCTCGTGTGTTCAACATGCAGGTTGAAACTGACGGTCGATCCAATCCGGGCGATCTGCGGGGTCGCTGTCTTCACAATAGACAGCTTGGCCTCCTGCACATTGACGCCCTGCGCTGCAGCGGACAGAGTGCCGGTACCCCAGGTCCACACGGCATCATTCTTTAGGCCGTTTACGCCGTTGACGTTCTCCTGATTATCGAGCACGATGACATCGTAGACCAGGGTGAGTGTCTGGCTGTTCGCATTGGCGTTGTGAATATCCCCGAAGGTAAAGAGAATCTTGCGCCCGGAGTCCGCCAGGTTCGTGCTGCCTGAAGGCTCGGTGGAGACGGTCGGGTTGGTACAGATCGACGAGAAATCCGTTGAAGATGAGCCCGAGACATCCGTCGTCAGGTCGGTGGATTCGGGCGTGAGGCTCTCGCACTTCAGGAATGCCAGCCCACGGTCCAGGGTATCGGTCAAGGTCATCGTGTTCGTGTCCCCGGGCGGCAGGGTCAGGACGATCTGGTAGACCAGGGTCTCGCCGATGTATACGGTGGGAAGGGCTGGAGGACTGACAGCTGGCCTGGAGAGCGTGAATGGATCCGTAGTGTCCGGCTGGATATTTCCCGCCGAGACGGTCTTGCTCAGGGCGCGCAGGATAGAAAGCGAGGCATTACTGGTAGCGAAGTAGTTGTTCGGGGCTGTCGTCGAGCCGATCGTACCGGTGCGTTCATGGGTGTCTGTACCGGGGAGGGAAGTCCAGGTCACGTTGCCAGTGTTCAGGATCGTTGTGGCCCCTGTAACTCCAGAATTGACCGTGGCCTTGTATTGGACCGTTACACTCGCACCCAGCGGGATGGTGGCGAAACCAATGTTGAGTTGGCTGGCGGTTGAAGTGTCCTTCGGAGAGGGCGTCCAGGACGGCTGTGAGACCGGGGGTGTAAAACTGTAGGTGATCGAACCGAGATCCAAGGTCAGGTTGGTGTCGATCACGTCGGTCAGGGCCACATCGAAGGAATCGGTCGTGCTGTTCGCGGTGTTGTTGTCGATGGCCAGAGAGTATGTGACCGTTTCTCCTGGACCTGGATGATCGTCACTGACTGTCTTGTTGATCGACAGCCTGGACTCGACGATTTGGTCGTAGACCATGTTCGACGTTTCGGCGGTGCTCCCACTGATCTGGACGGTGAAGTAGTTATTTTTCAAATAATCATTGACGTTGCTGCTGAAGGCATTGTTGTTGAGGTCATTGTTGACCAGCACGGTGAAATCGATGATGACCGATTCTTCGGTTGAACTGTCTGTATCGGTGTTCACCAGGTCACCTATGTCAAACTTGACCGTATCCTGTCCTGCCGTGGTTGTGACCGTCACCAGGCTGGGGGGGAAGGCCGCGGTCGGCGGAATGTCATGATGGTTCGCGTTCAGATCCGTGAGGCCGGAACTGTACGAAGAGCTGATGGTGTTGTACAGAGAGATGAACGAGAACATGGGGCTTCCGACATAACTGAACCCGAGCGGCAGAGTGTCCTGGAAGGTGACTGCCGAGGCCGTTCCCTGGGGTATCACCATTTTCAAGCGGTAGGTGACCGTCTCGCCGATCGCCAGCGGGTACGGAGTACTTGGGATACTGCCACCCGAATCGGGCGTGAAGCTGGCAGAAGAGCCGACGATCGATTTTTCGGCAGTGATATTTTGGGAGGTCAGGGAAACGCTGGCGGTTTGGAAGTAGTTGTTCAAGCCGCTCGAATTCGGGAAGTCGGCTCCGGTGCGTGTTTGAGCATTCAAAACCTGGGTTGAAGTCCAGGTCACCTCCCCGGAATTGGTAACATCGTCGCTGGGTGTGATCGCCACGAGCAGCTTGGCCTCGTAGGTGATCGTAACGGTTTGACTGATGTCAATTTCGCTGATCGTCAGGTCGATCTTGCTCGGCAGGGGGGTTTCCGTTGACGATCCGACAGTTGGGATACCATTGACCGTGATGGTCGTTGAATCAAGCTTCATAACCATCGGCAGGGTATCCGTGTAGTGAACATTGTATGCATTGGAGCGGTTCGGTCCGCTCGGAGCACTGATCGTGACCGTGTAGGTGACGATATCGTTCGCCTGCGGGTGGATATTGATCGTCGCGGCGGACTTGTTCAAGGTCAGGAGCGGGCCCACCACGGTGATGGTCTGTGAAGAGGTCAGCGACGTCCCCAGCCCGGTATAGGTCAGGCTGGCGGTATTTTGCAGAAGGGTGCCGTGTTGGTTTCCAATGACATTCAAGACCTGGGCTTGCACCAGCAGCAGGAACACGTTCTGGCTGGTTCCCTCTGTTCCACCGCCGGTGACCGTGACGTCTCCAAAGGCGAAACTTAGGTCCTGATTGGTATCGCCAGGTGAGCAAGCAGCTAGAGGAGACCCATCCTGACAGGTTCCACTGCCGGTGTATGATCCGTTAAAGTCGGCCACCAGAGGAATTGGGCTACTGGCGGAGTCCGCCACGGTGGTGATGACTTGTGAGCTGACATACCCCAGGCCGGCCGGTAAATGGTCGGTGATCTGCAGGGCGGGTGTCGTCCCTTCAGGCAGATAGACCTGGATGTAATAATCCACGCTGGCGCCAATCGGATAAGTCGTCGGGATGGGAGCCAGTTTGGAAAGGGCAGCTGAGATCACGTTGATCGTCGCCGTGGCTGAGGCATGGTAGGAATTGGCCGTCCCACCGCTGCCGTTTCGCTCACTGGAATCCGTCCCACTGGCGCCCGGCACCGTCGAGCCGGTTCCGTTCGGCGAGGTACCAATGATCGTACCGTTTGGACCGCTTCGCGGCAGGGAGGTCCAGGTGACGGTTCCGGTGTTCTGGATGGCCTGGGAGGGCGTGACCGTCCCGTTGGCTTTGGCCTGATAAACGATAGTGACGGTATCTCCCAGCGCGATCTCGGTAAAACTGATGTCGACTATATTTCCAGCTGAATTATTCGTCATCCCCACCCCGCCCGTTATGGAAACAATGGGCAGCTGCAAATTCAGGGTCGAAGGCAGGGTATCGACATAATGGACATTAAAGGCATCCGTATGGCTACCATTGGCAACCAGATTGGGAATGGTGACCGTGTAGGTCACCACGTCGTTCTGGTCAATCTGAGCGCGCAGGGCGGCAGCCTGCTTGTTGACCGTGAGCTTGGACTCGATGACCTTCAGGGAAACTGCGGTTGCATTCGAACCGGCCTGGATACCGTTGATGAAGGCGTAGGCGACATTCGTGATGATTCTGCCATCGGAATTGACCTGACTGGCACCCGATACGGTATTGTCGACGATGGCATTGAATTCGATGACCACTGCTTCCGGGTCGGGGTCGTCATGGGTGTTGCTCAGGTTGCCAAATAGGAAGTGGACCTCCTCGCCGGACGGAAAGGATGTTCCACCGCTCTTATTGGTGATGTCCGACGGCGGCAAGGGACACAGACTCGAGGACGGGGGCGTTGTGCCGTTCACCACCACCGGTGAGGCCACGAGCAGGTTATAGGTACACGATGATAACCCCAGGATGGCCCCATTGTCCGTAGTAATATTCCCTGGACCATTATTGGAAATAAACGCGAAGGTGGTGGTGCCATCGTTTAGGTAGGTTAATCCTTTCGGCAGAGGATCGTGGACCTGATAGCCTGGGTCGGTCCCTTCCGGGATGGTTTGCACGACCCGAAAGCGCACAATCTCGCCTATCGTGACCTCGCGGGGATTGGCCGCAGTGCCAGTCCCGCTTTCCGAGGTCGAGGGTTCAGATGTGGTGATCAGGTATTTGGTCGGGACCGAATCGATCACCGTCTTGGTTGTATCGGATGAACCGCCGGAGGGAACAAAGTTGGGCCCGTTATTGCGGCTGGCGTAACTGGTGTTCGATGCGGTGTTTGTATAGCTCCCGGGTGTGACGCCTGGGATGATCTGCAGGTCATAGGTGATGACAATCACGTTCTTCCCCGCGCCGACTTTGGTACTCTGGCAGATGGCAACATCACCTGGGCCCGGAGACAGACCATAGGGGTTGTCCGCGGGATCGATCAATGAGATGCCATTCCCGAAGAGATCACCGCCCGGGCTGGTAAACCCGGCAGGAGCCCCACCCAGTCCGGTAAACTTGATTTCCTCATAGCCTTCGCCGTAATCCGCCCCGCTGCCATCTCCGTGCCAGATGTGCAGGTTCAAACCGGTTGGCGCTGTCGGCACCTCGAAGATATTCGAGGAGGGAAGGGCATCCTTGATGGCCAGGTCGTAGGCGCCTTTGTCGCTGTGGCCGGTGTCGACCAGCATGATCATGAAGGAGATCACGTCGTTGGCGTCAACGTGGAATACATCGGCGTTGAACTGGGTGTAATTGGTATCCGCGATAGTCCCCGTCCAACGGATCGGATTGGAAGGATCCAAGATGGATGGGCTGCTTGGTAAGGCCGGGGAAAAGGCGACACCCGCTTTGGGCGCCCAGCTCGAATTGATATAGTTTCCGACCCAGATGGCGGATTTCTTCGTCACAATGACCGGTTCAGCCACCTTGACCTGGACGATCTTGGTCGCAGAAGAGATGCCCGCGTTCGTGCTGCCTTCAAAAGAAAGGGCTTCGTTCGTCAGATAGAGCAGGTCCGCAAAGGGCTCGTTGGTGACCGTGGCGGTGATCAGCAGATCAACGATTGTCGCGGAGACCTGCGTATCATCATAGTTGGGATACGTGATGCTGAGGCTGTTGTTGGTTGGATCCACGACAATGTTCGGCTGGATCGAACCATCGTGGGACAGCGGGCCGGAGGAAGGATTGGTCGTGGGGGATGGATGACCCGTCGTTCCGCTCGGCGGGCTATCGTTCAGCATATATTGATAAAAGGTATCCGAGGGTCCCAGCGAAACGGTACCCGGTGTGATGACCCCGGGGGTGGTCGATATCGTCCAGGAGGTGATGGTGCCATCCGCGGCGGGGTTGGTCACATCCAGGATGGGCAATGGCAGGTAATCCGTGAAACGCAGGTTTTCCTCGTTGCTCACCGGTAGATCATATCTGATCTCATAGGTGACCTGGTCACCCGGCTGGATTGTCACGGGACCCGATACCGTTTTGCCGTTCACAGCGTAGACTGATTTGGTCAGGGTACCCAGCGGAACCGTTAAAGTAACCCCCGAGTCATCCTGCACCTGAGAACCGGTCGGAACCCAACTGCTGCCATTCCAGTTCAAGACATCCCCCTGGATATCTTTGCCAACATTACTCAATAGATCGCCCTGGTCGAGGCTGGTATCTCCGGAAGGATAATTGTCGGTGAAATTGTGCAACGCCTGGGTATAGAAAACGATGATGCCGGTAGTCGCTCCGGTGTTATTGGGGAGAGTACAATCAACACTTCCATTCGCGGGGTCGACGCAGCCGCCAAAGAGCTTGCCATCCTGGGCGCCGAGGGTGGCGGTCTTGATTTCATCCGTGATATCGAAAGTCAGCTGGGTTGTGCCAAATTGATCGAGGTTTCCCGAATTGGATGGATGGCTCGTGGTGCATTCCGACCCTGGACCGCTATAATAGCAATCAACGCTGTAATTGGTTGGATCAAAAATGACCGGCGTTGGGGCACCGAGGGTGTAGCCATGGCCGTTGATCACCAGGGTCGGCAGGTGCGCGGAATCATTAATAAAATGCTGGCCATCCGAGACAATGTCGAGCAGGGTCAGGTTGTCGAAGGCGAAATAATCCGAAACCTGAAAGGTGAGCGTATTCAGGATAATCGCTCCCGGTTTCAGGGTGCCACTGGAGACCACCGCTGCGGTTTTTTGCAGGGCCAGGGATTTGTCGGTCAGGGTGTGGCCGCAGGAACCCGGCGCGGTGCCGGTCGAAAGCGTGGGTTGGGATACGCCGTTCCAATCCCCGCCGACCGAAGCGTTATTGCACGAATTGACCGAAGCGCCTGTTTGCGGATTCAGGATATTCGAAGATCCGCCGGGTTCGGTCAGTGGAATATAGAAATCAAATGTAATGACTTTGGCATCCCCGCTCGGCGGTCCGGTGACCGAACCAAATGTACACTGGATGCTTGTACCCTGGTCAAGCGGAATATTGAATGAACTGGGTGTACAACCTGTTCCATTCACCGGATCCACCCAGCTGAACGGCTGGATCTCCGGTGGCAGGAAATCCGTGACCACCAGATTGGTGATCGTCTGGGAGGGAGCAATATCTACGGCGATGCTGTATTGTAACGGGTAGTAAGTCCGGAAGTTCGGACCTGTCGCAGCTTCATTTTCCGGGCCGGAGTAGGTCTTTGAGATGGTCCAGAGAACCGGCGTGACCGGCTGGCTTACCCACGTTGAGAGGGTGGCGGAAGGGGTATCGCCACAGCACCAGTTATCGAGCGGATCGGCACCGTACTGGAATCCTCCTCGCGCCCAGATATACATGGTCTTGCCTACGGCCGCAGGTGCCGCCATATTCACCGTTACGTCGATCACAATGGGCGGCTGGGTCGGGCCAAAACTGCCAAACGGGAGCTTGATCGTGACCAGTTTATCGCCGTTCTTTACCACACCGCCGAACACGGCCGCGCTCGTACTCACGGTGACCAGGGCACCGGTACCGTCGCGGATCAACGGTTCGGTGGTCAATCCACCAGCGAAGGTCGTTACAAAGTAATCCTGGTTCAGGGTAAAAGCCGAACCTGCATAAGAGACGTGGATGTTGGAAGCGGAGGTCCCCAGGCCAGCGCTGGCGGGAATGATCAGGTCGATGACCGGTCCGTAGCCAGTGTTCGGCCCGCCATTATTAAAGGTGACTGTGAAAGAGACATCCTGCCCAAGTAAAGGGCTGGAAGGAACGCTCAGGCCGGTGTTCGCCTGAGGTGGCGCAAAATTAGGCTGTGACGCAGGCTGGGCTGCGGGAGAAGGTGAGGGGGCGGCAACTGCTGCCAGGACAGGCTGCCAGGCAGCCTGGACCAGAACCAGCACCAGGACCACCCATCCGCGCCAGGAACGAGAAAGGAAGGAAGATAGGGACATGAGTGATTCTCAAAACCAGCCTTAATTAAGGCAAAAGTATCGTAATGGCCTCCGTAGCTCACCTGGCCTGACCCCTGCAGGTCGAGGCCCATCCGGTAGACCGGATCCACGCCTCCCAATAACAAAGATCTCCAAATGAGAATTAATACTTAATTGCAAAGCAGGCGTTGGGGTCCTTTTCCCTGCTCCATGGATATTATTGCATGTGGGGGCTTGATCCGCAATAGCCACAGTTCGCCATCAGCCGCTGCCGGGCTCGCCCGGATCCGGTAACCGTCCTCTTTTCGGTCGGAAGCCCCGCCAGCGCCGGTGCCCTCGAAAAATCAACTGCGGACCCGGACACCCCGAGATCATCATCATCTAACCGCTGAGGTGCCCTTAAAAGATCGGTCATCATAAACCGGGTGTTAAAGCGCCATTTCTCAACACGCTCAAACCAGATACAAGAGGCCTTTCGGTTCCGTTACCGACTGATTCGGGGTCAACAAAAAACGGCTGGATTTATTTTAACTGTTATCTCTCCTGGCAAAATTATAAATGTATGACAAGCAGGCACCCTATCCGAGGCGAACTTTATCGGCTGATCATGGAAAGATCAGAGGTTCGTCACCAGTCTTGCCGCGGATTTTATTTGGTAGGGCCTACGAAGTGCGGTTCATCAATCCGATATTCAAGCTGGGAAACGCGGACAGGACGTGATTGATAGGGGTGTGCGCATCTGCAAAGGATTCATCCTGGTGCTATCGCCGGGCACTATCGGACCGTAAAACCCGGCGATTCGGGCATTTGTTCCTGGTTTCCAACCTCAAATGGATTTCAGAGGATCAATTCCACCTCGATTCATGATTAGAGAATCTTTATAACCCATTGAATTTCACGCCCATTAGGTCTATACTATGAGTTATATTTGGACTGAATTTATCGGGTTTGAGCTGCTGATTTCACGGAAATTTGAATTCCTAAGGCAGCGCGCGGCAAGCCTGATCCATCCCGGTACATCAGGAGGGATGTTCCCGGCCTTAGCGGTAAAGAAGGTGCGCCATGACGATTTTGACTGCTGTCGATTTCAATGCTGGGATAGGGCCGGATACCAACCAAATTTTACTGGTGGAGGATGAACCGGACGAAATCCGCCTGATGGGGGAGATGCTGGCGGGCGAGCCTAAAGGCACTTACGAGATACAGCAAGCTAGCCGGATTCATGAGGCCTTGATGCATCTTCATGAGGAAAGGTTTGCAGCTGTCTTACTGGATCTCTTCCTGCCTGACAGCAGTGGTTTGCACACTTTTAAACATGTCTTGACGGCAGCCCCCGACCTTCCCATTATCATCTTGACCAAACTCGCCGAGGAGGCACTTGCCTCGCAAGCAGTCCAAAGCGGGGCGCAGGACTACCTGGTCAAGGAAGAGCTGACCGGGGCCCTCCTGCTGCGCGCCATTCGATCCGCCATCGGACGGAGGAGATCCGAAAGCGAACGATATTTCGCCGCGAGTCATGATCCCCTGACGAGGCTGCCGAACCGGCCCTTATTCCAGGACCGGCTTGTACACAGCCTCGAGCGCGCCAGGCGGGATCAAATAAAAAAGAATGCAAAGTGGAAAGTGGCCGTGCTCCTGCTCGATCTCGATCATTTTCGCTCGGTCAATGACCATTTGGGCCACGTGGAAGGATCGTTCCTGCTGCAGAATGTCGCTGACCGCCTGCGGAACTGCTTCCGAAAGGCCGATACGATCGCACGTACCGGATCCGATGAATTTACCCTGCTCTTCGAGAGCCTCGAGAGCAATGAAGAGGCGACCCAGCTCGCGAAAAAAGTCCAGTCGGTCTTTCAGAAGCCCTTCCTGCTCAACGATCAGGCAATCATGGTCACCGTGAGCATCGGCATCGGGATATTTCCCGATCAGGGGGAGGACGCCGAGTCCTTGTTGCGGAATACCGGTCTGGCCATGCGCCGGGCCCGGCGTTATGGCAACTGCTATTATTGCTTCACCCCCTGGGGGTAGTTCGGGGAGATCGAATCCCCTCCATCCGCATGCCTCACGTTAATTTCAATAACCTCATTGAGAGGTAGGCCTCATCATGAGGCCTACCATTGGATCGTAAGGGTGGATGTTATGCTGAACACCGAAATTTACTGATTCCAGGGTCGTCTGGCTTAATTCGCGATGAGAGTTGCGCCTGATTCAGGGTGGGACTCTTGACAGATTGTCAATGCTGGATTTAAATCGTCGGACGCCTCTATTTTCGACCTATATCGTCTCTTAATTTCGTCTGATTATCCCTTGTCTGGACCCTCTTTTACCACGATGACGCAGCCAACCTCACATTCAACCGCTCTGCCGCCACGACCGGGACGCTTTCCAAGGATTGCGTTCGGCTTCTCCTGGGTGCTTGTCATCCCGGCTGGCATCTGGACGATCGTGACCTACTTCCTGCCAGTTTTCAGAGAAGCCCTGGATCGCACCAAGACATGGACCGCGACCCTGGTGATCGCGCTGCTGGTTGGGGTTTCCCTGGCGTGCCACACCCTGGCGCATCTCTGGGTTGCAAGGAGGATGGGCGCGGGGCTTCCGTCCCAGGTGACCCTCCTGGCCTTTGGGGAAGCCGCCCAGGCCTGGCCCTCGACCGGTTCTGCCGTGCAGGATGTGCTCATCGCTGGGGCCGGGCCGCTCGTCAACCTGCTGCTCGCTGGTCTGGCTTATCTCCTCTGGAATGCGCAGATCGATCCTGTCCTTAACCTCAGCGCGCTGTTTGTGGGGGGTTTCAATGTCTGGCTCTTCATTATTAACCTGATTCCCGCCTTCCCGCTGGACGGCGGACGCTTGGTCAGTGCCACGATCCGGAGGAAACTTGTGTCACCGGCAGCAACGCCTCAGCGTGTGAAGGTGCTCGGCTGGCTGATTGCTGCGGCCCTGACCCTCTGGGGGATCTACCTGGTCCTCCAGCATGCACGCTTCAGCTGGCAGACCGGGCTGATCACGATATTCCTGGTGCTCCTGATCTTGGATGGCCTGCGCGTGCGTGCGGCCATGGTCCCTGAGCAGCCCGACCAAGGCGAAGAGAGTGGAAAAAAACACCCTCTCGATTATCTGGGAGCCGGGTTGGTCATCTTCCTCCTCCTGGCAGCCGCTTCCAGCCTGCTGCTGACCAACAACGGCCTGGATGCTCCCGGGGTGGCACTTTCAGTGGAGCCGATGGTGAAGATCCCGGCCCAATACCGCCATTCCCATCCAGGAGAATTGTTCCTGACCACGGTCATCTCCCAGGCGCCGATCACAGCCGGTGAATGGTTTCTTGGGCAGGTGACCCCGGTGGTTCAGATCGTCCCCCCTGAACAGGTGGTGCCCAAGAACACCACCCCGCAACAGCAGGCCACCCAGGATTTCCAGATGCTGGATAACTCCGAGACGACGGCCATCGCTGTCGGGCTGCGACTGGCCGGTTACTCCACTGCTGCGGTCGGCAGAGGCGCTCAGGTGGTTTCAATCCTGCCGGAAAGTCATGCCAATCGCCTGCTGCAGCCGGAGGATGTCATCACCGCCTTGAATGGACACCCGGTCCAGACCATGTCGGACCTGATCAACCTGGTTGGGTCTCAACCTTCCCTGGCGCCGGTGCATTTGCAGGTGAAACGCGGCCAGGCGCAGATCGAGGTCGATGTCCCGCTGCTGCCTCCCCAAGCCCCCAACACCACGCCGAGGATCGGGATCGAGATCCAGTCGGCCGGTTTCGATTTCCAGCCTCCGTTCCCGATCTCGATCGTCCCCCAAAAGATCGACGGCGGGCCCTCAGCCGGGTTGATGTTCACCCTGAGCGTGTATAACCTGCTAACACCCACGGACCTGACCGGCGGTCGCAGGATTGCAGGGACCGGCACGATCAACCTGGACGGCACGGTCGGGCCGATCGGCGGGGTGAAGCAAAAAGTCTTCGCCGCCGAAGCGGTAGGGGCGACCTATTTCCTGTGCCCGGTCGACAACTACCAGGACGCGCTCTCCGTCGCCAGGAGCATCAAGGTGGTGAAAATCGCCACTGCCGAGCAGGCGATCGATTTCCTGCGCAGCCTGCCCCCGCAATAGCCCTTTGCCGGAAGGGGGATCGGAACTGCCAATCCCAGATCACCCTGTTCTCTCCATCGAAACCGATTGGCTCGGATCGCTATGCTGCCGATCACCTAAAATGCGCCCGTATAACCTGGTTGCACTTTAGCAATTGAGATGGCATCTCAATATTGACAACCGGCAGGGTTTTCGAGTAGACTCGCTCGCTAATGATACTTCGTACCATTAATACCTTTAACGGTTCAAGGAGTGCGATCAATGGCGAGCTATAGAGAGACCCCCATTTGGATCCTACTGGCAAATATCCTGGTCATCGCCCTGGGGCTGGGCGCCTGTTCGGGAGTGGTTTCGCAGCCTCCCGTGAGTGGAACACCCGCTTCTACCGCTATTTCGGTTGTGGCGGCTGAAAATTTCTACGGCAACATTGTCCAACAGTTAGGAGCCGGTCACGTGTCGGTTATCAGCATTCTCTCGGACCCCAATGTCGATCCGCACGAATACGAATCCAACGTACAGGATAGCGTTGCCATCAGCCAGGCCAAGCTCGTGATCGAGAACGGAGCCGATTATGACACCTGGATGGACAAGCTGCTCGCGGCCTCTCCAAACCCAGCTCGGATCAATCTGGTAGCAGCCAGCCTCGCCCCTCGCGAACTGCCAGATAACCCTCACGTCTGGTACGGCGTGGATAACATTCAGGCCGTTGCCCAAGCCATCACAGCAGCTTTGAAAAAGATCGACCCCTCCGACGGAGCGGCTTTCGATTCCGCCCTGGTCACTTTCCAGCAGTCGCTCGTCCCTCTCCAGCAGAAGATCAGCGAACTCAAGGCCAAATATGCCGGGACGCCGGTCGGCCTGACCGAAACAATCTTCCTTTACCAGAGCGAGCCGATTGGCCTGAACGTCCTGACCCCCTTTGAATTTGAAAAAGCCATCGCGGAAGGCAACGACCCTCCCGCCTCGAGCGTCGTAACCGCCAACGACCAGATTACAACGCATGCAGTCAAGATTCTTATTTATAACCTGCAGACGGTCACACCAATCACGACCAACCTGCAGGCCGAGGCCAAGCAGTTAAACATCCCCATCGTGGGAGTTTCGGAGACCATGCCGTCCGGGAAGACCTATCAGGGCTGGATGCTGGACCAACTGAACGCCCTGGAGTCGGCCCTGGGCCGCTAAGGGCAGAATAGAGAATTTGAAGATGTCGGAGCCCTCTGTTCTTCTGGAGCAAGTCAGTGTTCGACTGGATGGCAGGCTCATCCTGCAGGATGTGAACCTGTCCATCAACGAAGGTGAGTTCATCGTGATCCTCGGACCGAACGGGGCCGGAAAGACCACCTTTCTCAAGCTCCTGTTGGGCCTGGTGCGGCCCAGCTCGGGCCGGATCGAGGTTCTGTGCCGAACGCCTGAGCGTGGTCAGCAGGCGATCGGCTATGCCCCACAGCATCGCGCCCTGGATGCCGACCTGGCCCTGCGCGCCCGTGATCTGGTGGGCTTCGGCCTGGATGGTCACCGCTGGGGCATCCCCATGCCGAACCGCAAACGTCGGGAGAGGATCGATCAAGCCCTGAGGGAGGTGGATGCTCTCGATCTGGCCGAAATGCCGATCGGGCAGCTCTCGGGCGGTGAACAGCAGCGCCTGCTCATTGCTCAGGCACTCTTGACCGACCCCTGCCTGCTCCTCCTGGATGAACCGCTCGCCAACCTGGACCTGGCTCACCAGCAGGAGGCGGTTACCCTGTTCGAGCGGGTCTGCCGGAGGCGCGGCGTGACCGTCCTGCTGGTCGCCCACGATATTAATCCGCTCCTGACCGTCACTGACCGGGTGATCTACATCGCTCGCGGCCGTACCGCCATTGGCAAGCCGGAGGAGGTGATCACCAGCCAGAGTCTGAGCCAGCTGTACGGTTCGCCGGTGGAAGTCGTCCACGCGCAGGATCGCTATTTTGTGCTCGGTGCCGAGGTGTAGGCCTCGGGAGCCGAGCAGCGCCGCTGCAGGCGTGTCCAGCCATAGGAAACAGGATTCATTCGGTGTTCGCATTATTTCAATTCGCCTTCATCCAAAACGCCTTCCTGGCAGGTTCGATCGTCGCCATCGCGACGGCCGTCCTGGGCTATTTCCTGGTCGTGCGCGGCCTGACCTTTGCCGGCCATGCCCTCTCCAGCATCGGCTTCGCCGGCGCGGCCGGCGCGGTCCTGGTCGGCGCCCCACCGGTGTACGGAATGCTGGTCTTTACGGTGGGGGCCAGTCTGGTGATCTCCCTGCTCGGCCGGGAGGTCCGTGAACGCGACATTGCCATCGGGGTGATCATGACTTTTGCGCTGGGCCTGGGCATCCTCTTCCTGTCCCTCTACCACGGCTACGCCGAGCAGGCCTACAGCATCCTGTTCGGATCGATCGTGGGCATCAGCCGCAGCGATGTGTTGCGGAGCCTCCTTTTGAGCTTGGGAGTTCTGGCAGCCCTGGCCGTCATGGCACGCCCCCTGCTTTTTGCCTCTTTTGACCCGGACGTGGCCGAGGCTCGCGGGATGCCCGTGCGTGCCCTGGGAAGCATTTTCCTGGTGGTTGTGGCCCTGACCATCTCAATTGCCGTACAGGTGGTGGGGGTGCTGCTGGTCTTTGCCCTGCTGGTTGGCCCAGCCGCCACAGCCTCCCGGCTGACCTACCGGCTGGGAATGGCGATCGCCATCGCCGTGCTGCTCGGCCTGGCCTACACCTGGCTGGGGATCCTGCTGGCCTCGATCAGCCCCTGGCCGGTCAGCTTTTTTATAACTGTGCTTTCCTTTGGCGTCTACTTGCCGGTCCGCCTGCTGGTGCGGCCTAGAGCAAACCAGGCGCTGCGCCCGAAAGGCCCGGCAGGGATCGCTCCCGCCTTGTCCGCCGAAGAACACCGCCATGCTTGACCTCTTGCAGCACGACTTCGTGCAGAATGCCTTCCTGGCCGGGACGCTGATCGCCATCCTTTCAGCGCTGGTGGGATATTTTATCGTCTTGCGCGGCCAGTCCTTCGCCTGTGAGGCCCTGTCCCATATCGGCTTCGCTGGTGCCACCGGGGCTGCCCTGCTGGGAGTCAGTTCGCTCATCGGCATGTTCTTCTTTACCTTCCTGGCAGCGATCGGCATGGGCGCCCTAGGTAAACGACTGCGGGGCCGGGATATCGAAGTCAGCATGCTCCTGTCTTTTGTGCTCGGGCTGGGAGTCCTGTTCTTGAGCCTGTATACCCGCTATGCGTCGGAGGCCGTGGGAGTCCTGTTCGGTTCCATCCTCAGTGTGACCCGTTTGGATGTATATATCACCCTGGGGGGCGGCTTGCTGACGATAGCGCTGCTGGCGTTTCTGTACCGCCCGCTTCTCTTTGCCTCCATCGACCCGCAAGTGGCCGAAGCGCGCGGCGTCCCGGTCCAGAAGCTGTCCGTCCTGTTCCTGCTGCTGATGGCACTCAGCGTGTCGGAGGCCATCAAGGTGGTCGGCGTGCTGCTGGTCTTTGCTCTGCTCGTGGTACCGGCGGCAGCCGCGGAACACCTGACCCACCGGCCGCTCGCCGCGCTGCTCCTCGGAGTGCTGATCGGCCTGATCAGTACCTGGGGCGGGCTGGTCCTGGCCTTTGTCGGGCATTGGCCGGCCAGCTTTTATATTGTGAGTCTGGCTTCCCTGTTTTACTTTGCTTCCCTGGCGATTCATTCGGTGCGTTTCCCCAGCCGGTATCAGGAGCCGCCGCATCCAGGCCGGGAGGTGCTGCCTCCTGCCCGCTGAGGTCCGTTGGAAGGCCGCCTCGCCTCCGCAGGAGCCTGTACCGGAAGGCAAGAGAGCCCTCCCAGAACCAATTCGTAGCCTACGAACTGATGAGAAACCCTCTATGAAAACCGAAACCAACACCTTAGGCATCGCCGCAAAGATCCACACCGCTTTTGAGGAACAGGGTCAGCGGCAGACACAACCCCGTAGCCTGATTGCCGGCCGGTTGGCAGAACTGGCCGAGAGCGGGACCGATTTCACCGTGGAGGAGCTGTGGCATGACCTTCAGCGGCCGGATCCCCACCTGGGCCGCGCCACTGTCTTCCGGGCTGTGGAGATGCTGGTCGGTCAGGGGCTCCTGCACCGCATCGAGTTCTCGGATGGGAGCCATGTCTACCGTGCCTGTGGGGATGGGCACCATCACCACCTGACCTGCGTTCAATGCCACCGCGTGGTGAATGTAGATGTCTGCCTCGCGGAAGAGTCGCTTGAAAAGGTCGGGGAGCAGAACAATTTCGTGATCGAGGGGCACACCCTGACCTTGTACGGGCTTTGCCCGGACTGCCGGAAAGAATCTTAGAGCCTCGAATAACACCTATTGACTAAGACATGAAATTCAGGGCTCAGCCGAAAATTGATAAAGCCGGATACCTGCTGGCAGATACATATTTCAAAATGAATGAAAATGAAACCCCCGACAACCGATCCTGGGCTAAACACAGTTCTGAATGAATTGGTGAAGAACGTCCAGGTCATCCTGGGCGATAACTTCATCGGTGCTTATTTACAAGGTTCGTTTGCGGTCGGGGACTGGGATACCGACAGCGATGTTGATTTTTTGATCGCGCTGGAGCAGGATGTCTCCAAGGCGGATTTGTTGGCTTTGCAAGAAATGCATGCCAGGATCTATGACCTGGATTCCCACTGGGCAAAGCATTTGGAGGGGTCCTACGTTCCGAAACAGATCCTGAAGCGTGAGGATCCTGCCAGAACACCGCTTCTTTTTCTGGATAATACTCACCGTGAGCTGATCTGGTCGAAGCACGACAACGAATTGGTGGTTCGCTGGGTCGTGCGGGAATGTAGGATCACCCTGGCCGGACCCGATCCTCATGAGTTGATTGATCCCATACCCCCAGACGGTTTGCACCGGGAGGTATTGGCGACGATGCACGACTGGTCAGAGGATATCTTTGCCGGCCGCTATGACCTCCAAAACCGCTGGGCGCAGCCGTTTGTCGTCCTGAGTTACTGTCGGATGCTGCATGCGCTTCAGACAGGAAGGATCGGATCAAAACCGGCGGGCGCACAATGGGCGAAAATTGCTTTGGACCAGCACTGGTCAGGTCTCATCGAGCGTGCTTGGTTAGAGCGACCCAATCCGTCCCTGAAGGTCCGGCAGAAAGCGGACCCGGAGGACCTCCGCAGCACCTTCGAATTCATTCGATATGCCATTTCTATAAGCAGCCGGTACGAACCCAGCCAACGATAATGGGTTTCCTTCGCGGCACGCTAGGTGAGTGCAGTGGTCAATGAGGATCGGCCCCTTACGCACACCGTGTTTTCCCGCCCCCATCCTGAAGAGGAGGCCGTCACAACATGCCCGATCCGATGAGAACCATCGGTAAAGCTGAAATTCGCAAGGATGCCCGCGAAAAGGTGACGGGCGCTGCCCGGTTCACCGCAGATGTCCCGATTCCGGGGGAATCTCAGGGCCTACTCGTCCGCTCTCCCCATCACCATGCCAGGATCATCCATGTTGAAAAGGAAGCGGCTGAGAGGGCGCCGGGCGTTTTAAAGGTGCTCACCGCCGAGGATATCCCCGGCAGTCGGCTATTCGGGTACCTGGGCGTCCTCGACCAGCCGGTGCTGGCAGCCCGAGTCGTGCGGCATCGGGGCGAACCGGTCGCCCTCGTGATCGCCCGAACCCGATCCGCCGCCCGTCACGCCTTGGGATTGGTCCGAGTGAATTATGAGGTGCTGGAACCGGTCTTTGACCCCCAGCTAGCCGCCTCCCCAGGCGCCCACTTGGTGCACGCGGAAGGGAATGTGCTTGCCTCTTTCGCCATCGATGACGGGGATCTTGAAGCCGGCTTCAAGCAAGCGGAGGTCGTGCTGGAGGAAACCTTTTCAACGCCGCGGGTGGCTCCCGCCTATCTGGAGCCGGAAAATGCGGCTGCCCGGTGGAATAAGGATGGGAGCATCACGGT
>Ga0116137_1000711_pt1 | contig 25459 bp, 22 predicted proteins | sample June2015DPH_20_1_3_FD_88973 | JGI IMG/M metagenome (GOLD analysis project Ga0116137, IMG submission 88973) | Peatland microbial communities from SPRUCE experiment site at the Marcell Experimental Forest, Minnesota, USA - June2015DPH_20_100 | ecosystem: Environmental > Terrestrial > Soil >...
CTCGTCGCCGGCGACGTAGTGGGTCGCCGGGAAGACGACGAGCTCGTCGAGCTCGCCGAGGAGCTCGCCGGTGAGCTCGTCGAAGCGGCTGAGCCGCTCGACCTCGTCGCCCATTAGCTCCACGCGCACCGAGGTCTCCTCGTAGGCGGGGTGGATCTCGATCGTGTCGCCGCGCACCCGGAAGTTGCCCCGCACGAGGTTCTGGTCGTTGCGGTCGTAGTGCATGTCGACGAGGCGCTTGAGCAGGGCACGCTGGTCGTGGATCTCACCGGGGTGGAGGACGAGGATCTGGCCCTCGTACTCCTCGGGCGAGCCGAGGCCGTAGATGCACGAAACCGAGGCAACGACGATGACGTCCCGTCGGGTGAGCAGGCTCGCCGTCGTCGAGTGCCGGAGACGGTCGATCTCGTCGTTGATCGATGAGTCCTTCTCGATGTAGGTGTCCGTCGACGGGATGTACGCCTCGGGCTGGTAGTAGTCGTAGTACGAGACGAAGTACTCGACGCGGTTGTCGGGGAAGAACTCACGGAACTCCCCCGCCATCTGGGCGGCAAGAGACTTGTTCGGCTCAAGGATGAGGGTGGGCCGCTGGACCTTCTCGATCGTCCAGGCCATCGTCGCGCTCTTGCCGCTCCCGGTGATCCCGAGCAGCGTCTGGAAACGGTTGCCCCGTTCGATGCTCGCGGTGAGCTCGGCGATCGCCTTCGGCTGGTCACCCGCGGGCGCGAAGTCGGCGACGACCCGGAAGGGTGGCATCGCGTCATCGTAACGACGCGGTGCTCGGCGAGATCCCGACCAGGACGGACGCGGAGGGCGGACCTTCCCCCGGAGAGGAGTTCCGCTCGAATAGCTTGCCGGTCGGCGTGCGCTCGGGCGACTTCGCCGGAGCGGTCACAACCGACCTGCAGGCCATCAACACGTTCGGCGCGGCTGGTCCCTGTCGCGAGAGCCAGCTTCGCGTCAGGACTGCCCGGTACCATGCGGGCACCATGACGAGTGATCCGAACCGGTCCGAACCCGGCGAGAGATTCAAGTGCCGGATCACCGTCCTGCGCAAGGACTTCAACGAGGACCTCTACCGGGCTCACCCTTACGGCGAACCTGCGGCCTGCAGCCGGTTCGAGGTCGGCCAGGAGTTCGTGACGGACAGCCCCTGGGACCCGCCGCCTGCCTTCTGCCCTTGGGCCTGGGGGGACCTGCGCCCGATCATCCACCGCCTCCACGCCGGGAACCCGACCGTCATGGTCTCGTGCTGCACCGACGGACTGCGTCCCGTCTTTTTCCGTCTGGAGGCCGTTCCGGTCTGACTCCAGTCAGCTCGGCGCACCGGACGAGGCAGCTTTCCCGGTGGAGCCTCCGCTCCAGGTCTCAGTCGGTTCCTTGTAGGAATCGAGCAAGGGCCGTCGCGACGCGCGACGGGTCCTGCCGCAGCAGACAGGCCCCGTCGGACGTATCGTGCGCGCGCGGTTCGGACGTCGGAGAGGGGGACCGCGATGGCTGACACGGTGCAACGCGTTGACTACTACTACCTGACCGTCCCAGACACACAGGGAGAGGGCGAGCGGGCACTTTTGGCGCTGAAAGAAGGCGGCGTGGACATGCTCGCTTTCCTCGCCTTCCCTGCCGGAGACGGCCGGTCACAGATCGATTTCGTGCCGAAGGACCCGGCCGCGCTCGCCGCCGTCGCCGAACGGGCCGGTTACACGCTCAGCGGCACAAAGCACGCCTTCCTCGTGCAGGGCGACGACCGCGTGGGCGCGGTCGAAGCCACGACGTCGAAGCTCGCCGCCGCGGGGGTGAACGTCACCGCCGCCGCCGGCCTCGGTGACGGGTCCGGGCATTTCGGGATGATCCTCTGGGTCGCAGCCGTCGATTTCGAGCGGGCGGCCGGTGCACTTGCCGTCTGAACGGCGTCAAACCTGGGCTCGGTGATCTCGCGCCCAGTTCCTTGAAAACGACCTTCTAACCTCGCCTCGGACCGATCGCGTCTGGGGCGCGACCCCGAGAAGCGCGACGCCACGCGCCATCATGGAGCCGTGGACCGCTCGCGCGTGGCCACCCGCTACTGGCACGAGCTGAGCGACGGTCGTGTCCAGTGCGACCTGTGCCCGCGGGCCTGCAAGCTGAGGGACGGCCAGCGGGGCCTGTGCTTCGTGCGATCCCGCGCCGGAAACCAGATCGTGCTCACGAGCTACGGGCGCTCCAGCGGCTTCTGCGTCGACCCGATCGAGAAAAAGCCGCTCCACCACTTCCTGCCGGGCTCCGCCGTGCTCTCGTTCGGCACGGCCGGCTGCAACCTCGCCTGCCGCTTCTGTCAGAACTGGAACATCTCCAAATCCAAGGAGGTCGACACGCTCTCGGAGCGGGCCTCGCCCCGGGCCATCGCCGCGGCCGCCAAGGAGCTGGGGGCCGCCAGCATCGCCTTCACCTACAACGACCCGGTGCCGTTCATGGAGTTCGCGATCGACTGCGCGGACGCGGCCCACGAACTCGGCCTGCGGGCCGTCGCCGTGACGGCCGGCTACATCTGCGCCGCACCCCGGGCCGAGCTGTACGCCCACATTGACGCCGCCAACGTCGACCTGAAGGCCTTCTCCGAGGGCTTCTACCGGCGCGTGTGCGGCGCTGAACTGGGCGCGGTGCTCGAGACGCTGGAGTACCTCCGCCACGAGACCGCGGTCTGGCTCGAGATCACGAACCTGCTGATCCCCGGCGCCAACGACTCCGACGCCGAGATCGACGCCCTGACCTCCTGGGTGGTCGGGCACCTGGGGCCGGACGTGCCCGTGCACTTCACCGCCTTCCATCCGGACTTCAAGATGACCGACCGACCGGGCACCCCGCCCGGGACGCTCTCTCGGGCCCGCCGCATCGCCCTCGCGAACGGGGTGCACCACGCCTACACCGGCAACGTGCACGGCACCGAGGGCGCCAGCACCTCCTGCTCGGGCTGCGGAGTCCGCCTCGTGGAGCGGGACTGGTACGAAATCCGTCGCTACCGCCTCACCGACGACGGCCGCTGCCGGAGCTGCGGCACCCGCTGCCCGGGCGTCTTCGAGGGACCGGCGGGTACGTGGGGCCCCCGGTTCCGCCCCGTGCACGTCCCCGAGGTCGTCGCGCGATGAAGCTCGCAGGGAAAGGGCGCGTCCGACCAAGGGAGCTGACCCGCCGGTGAGTGACGACGCGGACAACGCGCGCGGCGTAACCCGGCACACGGTGCGAGACCCCGCCGTGGCCGGTCTCTTCTATCCCGCGAGCCCCGACCGCCTGCGCGCCATGATCCGAGACGCCGTCGCCGCCGCCACCTGGGACTCGCCCAGGCAGGGGTGGCCGCGACCGGTCCCCAAGGCGATCATCGGCCCGCACGCCGGCTACCTCTACTCCGGGTCCGTGGCGGCTTCCGCGTACGCGCGGGTGGCGCCGGGACGCGGCACGATCGAGAAAGTGGTCCTGATCGGCCCTGCGCACCGGGTGGCGCTCGACACCGTCGCCGCCAGCAGCGCCGACACCTTCGCCACCCCCCTCGGTGAGCTGACCGTCGACGGCGACGGCCGCCGGGCGGTGCTCTCCTGCCCGGGGGTCACCGTGAACGACGACGCCCACGCTGGAGAGCACAGTCTGGAGGTCCATCTCCCCTTCATCCAGGTCGTCCTCGGTGACGTCCTCGTCCTGCCGCTCGTGGTAGGAGAGGTGCCGGCGCAGGTGGTGGCCGACGCGCTCGAAGCGGTGTGGGGCGGCCCCGAGACCCTGGTGGTGGCGAGCACCGACCTGTCCCACTACTACGACCACGCCACCGCCAGCGTCCTCGACGCAGAAACGGCCGCGGCCATCGTCGCCTGCCGACCCGGGGAGGTGGGCCCCGACGGGGCGTGCGGGGTCTTCGCTGTCCGGGGTCTATTGACCGCGGCGCGTCGTCACCACCTCGCCGCCGAGAAGGTCGACCTGCGCTCTTCCGGGGACACCGCCGGGAACCGGGACAGGGTGGTCGGATACGGTGCCTTCGTGCTGACATGATTCCCTGCCACACGCGAACTGGAAGAGAATTGCGCCGATGAGCGCTCGACCGCGGCCACGACCGTGACCCCGCGATGACCACCGCCACAATCAACGGAGAAGCCCGCGAGCTCGGCGCCACGGTAGGTCGCACCCTGATCGCCTATCTGTGCGACGAGCTCGGCCTGACCGGCACGAAGCCGGGCTGTGGTGAGGGCGAGTGCGGATCATGCACGGTGCTCGTCGACGGTGTGCCGGCGCTCGCCTGTCAGACCCCGCTCGCCGACGTCGCCGACCGGTCGGTCACGACGATCGAGGGGCTGGCGGGCGTCGCCGGACTGCACCCGGTCCAGCGGGCCCTCATCGAAGAACGCGCCTCGCAGTGCGGCTACTGCACCCCGGGAATGGCGTTGCGCGCCGCCGCGCTCCTGGAGCGCGACCCCGACCCGGACGACGAACGCATCGCCGCGGCCCTCGACCCGAACCTCTGCCGCTGCGGATGCTACGTGCGAATCGTTCGCGCGGTGCGCCGTGCGGCCGAGCTGGCCCGCGAGTCCGGCGCGCGGGCACTCCCCGCAGCGACACTCCTCGACCAGCCCGAGCTCGCCCGGCCGAGGGTTCCGTGGGATCTCGCCGAGCCGGGGGACCGGGAATGGTTCGACGTGCTCGGCGACGGGCTCGTCGTCGTGTGGCCGCCGCCAGCACCGGCGGCCGGGATGTGGTCGACGGGGGGCGGTGCCTGGTTGCACGTCGCGCCCTCGGGCGTCGTGACCGCGTTCAGCGGCAAGGTCGACGTCGGGCAGGACAACCGCACCGCTTTCGTGCTCCTCGTCGCCGAGGAGCTCGAGGTCGACCCGGCCACAGTCCGTATCGTCCTCGGCGACACCGACGTGTGTCCTTTCGACATGGGAACCTTCGGCAGCCGGTCGATTCCCGACGCCGGCGAGGCGCTCCGCAGGGCAGCCGCGGGGACGAGACAGATCCTGTCCGCCCTCGCCACCGAAGGGTCCCCCGGCGTGCCGAGCGGGATGCGGCGGGTCGAGGTGCTGAACGACGAGCCGGCGCTGCACCCACCGGGCAGCTGGCGGGTCGCCGGCCGTCCTGGGCACGTTGCCGCGCGCTTCGACGTCGTGACCGGCACCCGGCGGTTCGGCTCCGATCTCGACCGGCCCGGGATGCTGCACGGGGCGGTCCTTCGCCCGCCGGTTGCGGGCGCGACCTTGCGCGCGGTCGATCCCGGTCCGGCGGAGCGGTTGCCCGGGGTCACCGTGGTCCGGGAGCGTGATTTCGTCGCCGCGGTGGCGGGCGGCCCGGCGACGGCGCGCCGGGCGGTCGCGGCGATCGACGCCGAGTGGGACGTGCCTCCGCCCGGGCCGCGCGACATCGTCGCTCACCTCCGGGCGCACCCCGTCGCCGAACAGGGTTGGGAACGGAGCTTGGACGAGGCCGTCGGCGACGTCGATGCCGCGCTCGCCCGGGCGACGCAACGGGTCGACGCCACCTACACGACCGCCTACCTCGCGCATGTGCCCCTTGAGACACGATCAGCCATCGCCGAGTGGGACGGTGACCGGTTGACGGTCTGGGTCGGCACCCAGGTCCCTTACGGGGTGCGCAACCGGCTCGCCGACGCGCTCGGCCTCGAAGAGGGCGTCGTGCGCGTCATCGTGCCGCCCACGGGCGGGGGTTTTGGCGGCAAGCACGACGAAGAGGTCGCCCTCGAGGCGGCCCGCCTCGCCCGAGGCGTCGGCCGGGCCGTCAAGGTCCGTTGGAACAGGGCGGAGGAGTTCCAGTGGGGCCATCTGCGGCCGATGGCAGTGATCGACGTGCGCGCCGGGACCGACGCCAGCGGCTCGATCACGGCGTGGGACTTCCTCGACATCAACGCCGGGGCCGCCGGCATCGTGCCCCCGTACACGATCGCCAACCGTCACCTGCGCTACCAGCCCGCGGATTCCCCCGTCGGCCAGACCTCCTACCGGGCGCTCGCCGCGACCGCCAACCACTTCGCCCGGGAGTCGGCTGTTGACGAGCTCGCCACCGTGGCGGGCCGCGACCCGCTCGAATTCCGCTTGCGCAACCTCGCCGACGAACGGCTCGCCGCGGTGCTCGCCACCGCCGCCGAGCGGTTCGACTGGGGGGGCGCCGCGCCGAGACGGCGCACGGCAGCTGGGGCTCGGGCATGGCGGTCGGGCTGGAGAAAGGCGGGCGCCTGGCGACCTTCGCCCGGGTGCACGTCGGCGACGACCATTCGGTCCGCGTCGCGGAGATCGTCACCGCCTACGAGTGCGGCGCCGTCGTGAACCGCGACACCGTCATCAACCAGATCGAGGGCGGCACGATCATGGCCCTCGGTGGCGCGCTGTTCGAGGAGATGGTCCTGCAACGTGGCCGCATCGCCGAGCCCTCACTCGCCGCGTACCGGGTGCCGCGCTTCTCCGACGTGCCGCGCCTCGAGGTCGTCCTTCTCGACCGTCCGGACATCCCCTCTGCCGGCGCGGGCGAGACCCCGCTCGTCGCGGTGGCTCCCGCCATCGCCAACGCGATCTTCGCCGCCACGCGCCGGCGCCTCCGATCGCTCCCGCTCGCCCCGGCGGCACGAAAAGGGCACGCCACGCCCGGAGCCTGATCCGGCGCCGATCCGCCCCGGGTCGGCGAGCAACCGCCCAGGCGTCGCGGCCGCGGGCAAGATCCCTCCGCACCGCGACCTTGCCCTTATCGGCGCTCCCCGTTCGTCGCCGGTGGCGCGGCCGAGCCGTGCCCCAGCCGCTCGATCCAGCGCCACGCCCCCTCCGCCATCTCGTCGAGCTCCTCGAGCGTTCCGACGTTGAGGATCACATAGTCGGCGACGGCGATGCGGGCGAACCGGTCGGCCTGGGCGGCGATCCGGGAGCGGGCGTCGGCCTCGTCCATCTGGCGGTCGTGCACGAGCCGCTCGAGAGCCAGGTCCTCGGGCGCGTCGACGACGAGCACGCCGTCGAGGCCATAGCGCATCCGCGCGTCGGTCTCGGCGAGCAGCGGCAGCACGCAGACGACGACGTCGTCCGGCGCGCTCGTGGCGAGCTCCTGGCGCAGCGCGACCGAGACGAGGGGGTGGACGATCGCTTCGAGGTCACGCAGCGCGGCTTGGTCGGCGAAGACGAGGGCCGCGAGCGCCCGGCGGTCGATCGAGCCGTCCGGGTCGAGGATCCCCGCCCCGAAGCGCTCGACGACCGCGGAGCTTCCCGGGGTCCCGGGGGCGATGACCGCGTGGGAGATGGCGTCGGCGTCGACGATGCGCGCCCCCCGGCGCTCGAGCAGGGCCGCCACGGTCGACTTGCCCGACCCGATCCCCCCGGTGCAGCCGATCGCGACCACGAAAGCCCCTAGTACGGAATCGACCCGGGACCGGTCAAGCCGCCGTCACCGCCGCGCGCCGCGTCGACGAGGGCCTCAGGACTCGTCGGCTTCGGCTTCGGCGGGCGCGTCGACGACCTCGTCGACGGCCGGTGCCTCCGGCTCGACGGCCGGGGCGGCCTCGGGTTCCGCGGTCGGCTCGGCCCCGGAACCCTCGTCGGATGCCGCCTCGGCCGCGATGTCGGCCGCGAACTCCTCGGCCCAGGCGGCCTGCGCCTCGGTCTCCGGGGTGAAGGGCGCCGGCGTGTACTCGAAGCCCCCGATGTAGTTGCCCTCGGCGTCGTAAGCGTGCTCGCCGAACGCCTCGCGGTACTCCTCGGCGACCTCGCCGCCCTCGGCCGCCTGCTTGATCGACAGGCTGATCCGGCGGCGATGCAGGTCGATGTCGATGATCTTCACCCACAGCTCCTCGCCGGAGGTGACCACCTGCTCGGGCAGGTCGACGTGGTGCGCCGCCATCTCCGAGATGTGGACGAGACCCTCGATGCCATCGCCGACCTGGACGAAGGCGCCGAAGGGCACCAGCTTCGTGATCCGGCCGTAGACGAGCTCGCCGACGTGGTGCGCGCTCGCGAACTCCTGCCACGGGTCGGACTGGGTTGCCTTCAGCGAGAGCGAGATCCGCTCCTTGTCGAGGTCGACGTCGAGCACCTGGACCGTCACCTCGTCGCCGACCTGGACGACGGACGACGGGTGGTCGACGTGCTTCCACGACAGCTCCGAGACGTGGATGAGCCCGTCCATGCCACCGAGGTCGACGAAGGCGCCGAAGTTCACGACCGAGGAGACGACGCCCTTGCGGATCTCGCCGGGCTTCAGGTTCACGAGGAACTCGCCGCGCTGTTCTTTCTGGGTCTCCTCGAGCCAGGCTCGCCGCGAGAGCACGACGTTGTTGCGGTTCTTGTCGAGCTCGATGATCTTGGCCTCGATGACCTTGCCGATGTACGGCTGGAGGTCGCGCACCCGCCGCAGCTCGACGAGCGAGGCGGGCAGGAAGCCGCGCAGCCCGATGTCGAGGATGAGACCGCCCTTCACGACCTCGATGACCGGGCCCTCGACGATGCCGCCGGACTCCTTGATCCGCTCGATGTCGCCCCACGCCCGCTCGTACTGGGCGCGCTTTTTCGAGAGGACCAGCCGGCCCTCCTTGTCCTCTTTCTGGAGGACGAGCGCCTCGACCTCGTCGCCGACGCTGACGATCTCGTGGGCGTCGACGTCGTGGCGGATCGAGAGCTCGCGCACCGGGATCACGCCCTCGGACTTGTACCCGATGTCGAGGAGCACCTCATCGTTGTCGACCTTCACGATCGTGCCCTTCACGATGTCACCCTCGTCGAAAGCGACCATCGTCTGGTCGACGGCGTCGTCGAACGACAGCGAGCCGAGGTCGTCCTCGGTGATCGTGTTGTAGGTGTAGCCGTCGTTCTCGGCGGCGGGGGTGGGCGCGGGAGGCGGCGGGGTGATGCTCGTCGTGACGGCCTCCTCGACCGGGGTCGGCTCGGAGGTGGCGTCGGGGGTGGTCTCGGACATCAGTTGGTTGGCCTTTGGGTTGTCACGTCGGCGCCGCGTGGAACGCATACGTCGGCGGCGCGGTGGGTGGATGGGTTGGCCGGCCACCCCGCCGGAGGGCGGGAAACCGGTGGTGTCCCCGGCGTGAAGTCGCCGGGCGGCACGTGCTCGCAATGTTACACATCGATGTCGGCACTATTTCGCTGCGGCCCAGGTCTTGCCCCACGACAGGTGCACGGCGAGCGGGACGCGGAGCGGATAGGCGTGCTCCATCGACTCGCGCACGATCGCCTCGGCGACGTCGTGCTCGGAATCGGGGACCTCGACGAGCACCTCGTCGTGGACCTGGAGGACGAGACGGGAGGCGTGGCCGCCGGACTCGAGCGCCGCGTCGAGCCGCACGAGGGCGAGCTTGAAGATGTCGGCGGCGAGCCCCTGGATGCCGGCGTTCATCGCCTGGCGCTCGGCGGCCTGACGGATCCGGTGGTTGTCCGAGACGAGCTCCGGGATGTAGCGGCGCCGCCCGAGCTCGGTGACCGTGTAGCCCCGGGCCCGGGCCTCGGCGACGGAGCGCTCCATGTAGGCCCGGACGGCCGGGAAGGCGGTGAAGTACTGGCCGAGGATCTCCGCGGCCTCGTCGAGCCCGACGCCGAGCCGCTGGGAGAGCCCGTAGGCCTCCATGCCGTAGGCGAGTCCGTAGGAGACCATCTTCGCCTTCGACCGCTGGGCGGTCGTCACCTCGCCCGGCTCGACGCCGTAGATGCGCGACGCCGTCGCGGCGTGGATGTCGTGGCCGGCGGCGAACTCCTCGACGAGGCCGGGGTCGCCTGTCAGGTGGGCGATCACCCGCAGCTCGATCTGGTTGTAGTCCGCGATCAGGAACTCGGTCCCGGCCGCGGGCACGAAGGCCTCGCGGATTCTCCGGCCGTCCTCGGTGCGGACCGGGATGTTGTGGAGGTTCGGGCGGTCCGAGGAGAGCCGCCCGGTGCGGGCGACGGTCTGGTTGAACGAGGCGTGGATCCGCCCGTCGGCGGCGACCTCGGCGAGCAGCCCCTCGCCGTAGGTGGAGCGGAGCTTCTCGACCTCCCGGTAGCGCAGCAGGGTTGCGACGATCGGGTGGGCGTCGCGCAGCTTCTCGAGCGTCGCCGCGTCGGTCGAGTAGCCGGTCTTCGTCTTGCGCTGCGGGGTGAGCTTCAGCTTGTCGTAGAGGATCGTGCGCAGCTGCGTCGACGAGTTCACGTTGAACTCCTCGCCGGCGAGCCCGTGGAGCTGGGCCTCCAGCTCCGCCGCCTCCTCGGTGAGCTCGGCGTTGATCCCGCGCAGCCGGGCCACGTCGACGGCGATCCCCGCGACCTCCATCCTGGCGAGGACGCGGATGAGCGGGAGCTCGATCTCCTCGTAGAGCGCCCGCCCCCCGATCCCGTCGAGCTCGGCGAGGAGCCGCGCCCCGAGGCCCGCGACGAGCTCGGCCCGCCGGGCCGTCGCCTCGACGAGGCCCGTCGCGTTCTTCTCGGCGGCCCCGAGGTCAAAGCCGAGCTGCCCCGCCCCGGCCGGTGGCGCGCCCGTCATCCCCCGCCGCTCGGCGAGCTCGTCGAGGGTCGCGGCCCCGTCGGCGGGGTCGAGCACGTAGGCGATGACCGCGGTGTCGAGCTCGAGCGCCGTCGTGTCGATCCCCCGCGGCAGCAGCACCCGCATCAGCTCCTTCACCCGGTGCCCGACGAGCCGGCGGCGCGGGGCCGCGCCGGCCGGGCCACCGAGGACCGCGGCGAGCGGCGCGGCGAGCTCGTCCGAGCCGAAAAGACCGCCCGCCACGACGACGACGTCCCCGTCCCCGGGCGGGCAGAAGGCGAGCGCCTCGACCGCCGCCCTCCCGGGCATCCCCGCCCAGGCCGGCTCCAGGCCGATCCAGCCCTCGTCCCGGGCCGCCCCGTCGACTGCCGCGAGTGCCTCGGCGGCGGCCGTCGAGGTGTCGGGCGCGGTGACTTTCCGCGTCGACGGGGCCGCGGGCTCGGGGGTCGGGATTGCGGTCGCGGCGCCGAGACCGGCGGCGTCGAGGACCGCGAAGAGCCGGTCGCGGGGCGTGCGCATCTCGAGAAAGTTGAAGAGCCGCTCGAGGGCCTCGCGGTCGGGGGCGGCGAGTCTGAGGGCCGCAAGGTCGAGGCCCAACGGCACGTCGCGCACAAGCGGCGTCATCCGCAGGTTCGACCGCACCTGTGCCTCGTTGGCGGCGAGCGACTCCCGCAGCTTCGGGGTGCACTCGTCGAGGTGGGCGTAGAGCCCGTCGACGTCGTGGTAGGACGTGACGAGCTTCGCCGCCGTCTTCTCGCCGACCCCGGGAACCCCGGGCAGGTTGTCCGACGGGTCGCCGCGCAGCGAGGCGAGGAGCGGGTAGTCGGCGGGCCTGACCCCGGTGCGCTCCACGATCCCCGCCTCGTCGTAGAGGGCGTAGTCGGACATGCCGCGCCGGTTGTAGAGCACGCGGACGTGCGGGTCCTCGACGAGCTGGAACGAGTCGCGGTCCCCCGTCACGATGACGACGTCGGACCCCGCGTCGCGCAGCTGCGTCGCGAGCGTCGCCAGGATGTCGTCCGCCTCGTAGCCGACGGCGTCGACGGCCGGGACGCCGAGGGCCGTCACGAAGCGGCGGATGAGCTCGACCTGCGAGATGAGCGGCTCCGGCGTCGGCGGGCGGCCCGCCTTGTAGTCGGCGACGAGGGCGTCGCGGAACGTCGGCTCGTGGCGGTCGAAGGCGACCGCCATGCCGTCGGGGTGGAAGTCGGCGACCATCTTCGTCGTCATGGCGACGAATCCGTAGACGGCCTGCGTCTCCTGGCCCGACGAGGTCGCCATGCCCGCGTCCTGGAGCGCGAACCAGGCGCGGAACGCGAGGCTGTGCCCGTCGAGCAGCAGATAGGTCGCCACACATCGATGGTAGGCGTCGTGCCGGAATATCGCCGCGGCCGGCGAGGGACGTCCCAGGTCGGCGACCGGTACGATCGAGCGGCGTGCCAGAAGGTTTCCATCCTCCGCTCGAGGAGTACCTCGAGACGATCTACGCCCTCGAGGAAGAACACGTCCCGGTGATCCAGGCGCGCCTCGTCGAGCGGCTCGGCCACACCCCGCAGGCGGTCTCGGAGATGATCCACCGGCTCTCCGACGAGGGCTACGTCGGCCGTGCCGGCCGGGGCCTCGAGCTCACCGACAAGGGCCACCGCCGCGCCGAGAGCGTCGTGCGCAAGCACCGCATCGCCGAGCGGTTCCTCGTCGACGTCGTCGGGCTGCCCTGGTACGAGGCGCACCACGAGGCGGGCCGCTGGGAGCACGTCATCTCCGACGAGGTCGAGGCCCGCTTCGTCGCGATTCTCAACAACCCGACGACCTGCCCGCACGGCAACCCGATCCCCGGAACGGCCCGCGACCCCGTGCCGCAGCACCCCCTCACCGAGATCGCCGCGGGGACGCCGATCACGCTCGCCCGCATCACCGAGCTGGTCGAGTTCGACCGCGACGCCCTCGTCTATCTGAGCGACCACGGGCTCGTGCCCGGACGCAAGGGACGGATCCGCAGTCGCGCCCCCGACGGCACCCTCACCTTGGAGCTCGACGACACCGGCACGGCCACGCCGCGCACCGTCGCGATCGGGCCCGCGCTCGGCGGTCAGCTCTTCGTCACGACCGCCTGACGTAATCCCGCGCGGTAACTGCCAGGCGCGGAGCGCGAAGTGCCTCGGCTGGTCGCGGCCGGGCATCCGCCGCGACCAGCCGGGTCGGCCCCGCGACGACAATGGGCCGATGCGTACGCGCCTTGCCACGGTCACGATCGCCTGCGCGGCGGCTACTGCGGCCCTGTTTGGGACCCAAGTCGGTGCCGCCACGGTCGCCGCGGGATCGGCGGGCCACCGTGGCGCGTCCGGTTTCGATCCGCTCTACACCCTGCGGATCGGATCGTCGTCCGACGTCATCGTCGTCGGGACGCGATCGTGCGCGAAGGAGCCCTGCCTCGAGCTCCTCCTGACAGCGAACGACGGCAAGACCTTCACGAGACTCGGGTCACCCCCCATCACGCGCGCGAACAACGGCTCCATCGGCCCGGGCTCACTCGACGGTCTCGTGTTCGCCAACGCTCAAGACGGGTACGCGATCGAACAGCGCACGAGCCTCTCAGCGACGACGCTGTACGCGACCTTCGACGGCGGTCGGACGTGGCACCGGGAACCCCTCGGCGAGCTGACCGTCGAGGCCGAGGCGGCCACCGCCCACCGCTTCTACTTCGTCCTCGCCGCATGCACGGGAAAGGATCAATCGCCGTGCACGTGGAGCCTCGCGGTCTCACGGGCCGGAACGTCCGCCTGGACGACGCTGCCGTTCCCGGACGCCACACAGATCACACAAGACGGGTTTGCCGAGATCGGTCGCGGTCTCGGTGTCTGGGGACGTGACGTCTGGATCTCCCTCCAGGCGCCCCGCCAGGTCCTCGCCATCTCGCACGACGAGGGGAACACGTTCACGCTGCAAAGCGACGAGACGCTCGGCAGCGTCGCCGGTTGCTCGCTCACGGCGGAGTCGGCCGACCAGGTCTGGGCTGAGTGCCCGACCGGGAGCCTGGTGAGCTTCGCCCGTTCGCGCGACGGGGGCGCGCACTTCGGACTCCTGCGGATACCGGGCGTCTTCTACGGCACGGGGGGCGGCGACTTCACGCCGGTGACGGGTTCGGTCGCCTACCTCTACAACCGCGCGACGTACCTGTGGGGGGACGTGGTCAACCCGTTCGAGCTCTACCGCACGACCGACGGCGGGAGGAGCTTCACGCCCGTCGGCAGGCTCCCCCTGCCGTCGGGCTGGCTCGTCTTCACGAGCCGCGACGTCGGCCTCGCCATCGGCTACCCGCCGAGCGGGTCCCGCGTCCTGCTGCGGACGACCGACGCCGGGCGGCACTGGCAGGCCGCCTCGACCTGACCGACGGCGATCAGTCCCCCGGTACCCCCGCCGGGCTGCCCCGGTGCCTCGGGATCCGCGGCGGGTCGCGCGTGAACGCCTTTTTCACCGTATCGAGACCGGTCGCCGCATGCACGCGATTCGTCACGCCCTGGCTGAACGACCTGATGATCCGCACGCCGACGCCGCCGGGGGGTCGCGTGACGTCGCGACCTCCGTCGCCCGGTCCGGCCGCCGCTCAGGTACCGCGCGGCCCGGTCGGTCCGTCGGGCCGGTCGCTCACGAGGCGGACCATCTGCCGCCGCCAGGCGGACCGGGTCCGGGCCGCCTCGACGCTGTCGGGGTGCACGAGCCGGGTGAAGGTGGGTTGCCCGGGACCGCGGTGGTAGGCGGAAGCCCGGTCCTCGATCGCCATGTCGCCCTTGGTGTAGTGGGCCCGCTGGAGCAGGTAGCCGTGCCACGATGCGACGAGGAAGGTCTCCAGGAACTTGCCGTGCTCGGTCGAGTCCTCGAACACCCCCCAGCGCGTCCCGCCGAGCCGTCGTCGCACGATGCGCAGGTCGGCCATCGCGGCGAGGAAGTCGTCGACGTCGTCCTCGTCGATGCGGTACTCGACGAGGACGAGGACCGGTCCGTCGTCGGGGTGGACGTGCTCGCCAACGGTGAGCGCCGAGTGGGCGACGAGCTCGAGGGACCCCCGCTCGACGACCGGCAATCCGAAGCGCGGGATCAACAAGACCCCGGGCAGCAGGGCGACCGCCGCGATGGCGAGCGTCGTGCGCAGGGGCAGGAAGGTGGCGACGACGCCGAAGGCGATCCCGCCCAGCACGAACGGTCCCTGCAGCACGACGTAGTAGATCGACAGGGCGCGGGTCTGGACCCACTGCGGGACGGCCTGGCGGGCTGCGATGGTCAGCGTCGTCGTCGACCAGACCCAGCTCGCCCCCGTGACGACGAGCACGGGGCCCGTGACCCAGCGGTTCGGCCAGACGATGAGGACGGCGAGGGCGACCCCGTTGGCGAGGGCCGCCCCCGCGACGAGGGCGTCGAGGTGCAGGTAACCCCGCAGGCTCGGCAGCGCGACCGCGGCGGCCATCGCGCCCGCGCCGCTCAAAGCGAGGAAGAGCCCGTACCCGAAAGCCGACGTGTGCAGGTAGCGGTCGGCGAACAGCGGGAGCAACGCCCCGAGCGCCGCCGCCGGCGTGACGTAGAGGGCGGTGCGGACCGCCACGGCCCGCAGTCCCGGCGTGTTGACGAAGAACCGCCACCCCGACGAAACCGAACCGAGGAAGCTCTCGACCGCCGTCCCCCCGGGGGTCGAGAGTCGGAGGTTCGATCTCCCGCGCCAGACGCAGAGGAAGCCGACGAGCGGCAGCATGACCGCGCCGCACACCGCGAAGAACGCCGTGCTCCCCGCGTCGTGGACGATCACGCCACCGACGACGGGCCCGACCAACTGGCCGATGTTCCACTCGAAGCTGTCGACGCTCATCGCGACGGGGATGAGCTCGGGCCGCACCAGGTTGGAGACCGTCGCCCACCACGACGGCGACGACGTCCCGTTGGCGACGCCCATGCCGGCCACCCCGATGAGCAGCGTGGCCGGGTTGAGGAGGTGGGCGGCGGAGACGAGGACGAGGAAGGCGACCGAGGTGACGAGGAGGATCTTCGAGACCAAAAGCACGCCGCGCCGGTCGCGGGAGTCGGCCGCGGCGCCGGAGAGCATCACGACGAGGATGCCAGCGAGCGGGCTCATGTCCGTGGCGAGCGCGACGAGCACCGGCGAGCGCGTCAGGCGCTCCATGATGAAGCCGCCGAGGAGGGCGACCATCCAGACGCCGACGTTGGAGAACATCCCGGTGCCCTCGAGCCAGCGGAAGGAGCGGCTTCTCAGGGGTTCGAGAAAGGCCGGCACCGCCGTCAACTCTAGGGACGCCCGCCGGACCCGTGGAGGACCGGTCGTGACGGCGTCTGAATCAGTCCAAGATCACCTACTCGGCTCGAACGACTCTCTCGCGCTGTGAGGCCTTTGCTGGACGAAATCCCACCAGCAGCGGGGAGACGGAGGAGATGATGGGCAAGTCAACTCGTGATCGCAGGCGTCACCCGCTGGCGAAGTTGGTTCTCGTCGGGACGATCAGCCTTGGCGGGGCCGTGACGTTCGCCACAGCGACCGGCGCTTCGACTTCGTCATCGTTCCACATCACGAAGGTCGTTCCCGCCGTGAGCCACGTCACCCGCAACGGGCCGCGCGGCCCGATCACGATCGACTGGGCGGGCGCCGCGACGTTCCCGATCACCGCCCATTACGCACCGGTGCCGGGATGCGGCAACTGCGCCTCCGAGACGGACACCTTCACGACCGGGACGCACGCGCTCGTCTGGAAACAGGCGGCCTGGTGCACGGGGAATGCAGGCAGCAGCTACGGGACGTGGTACGTGTGGCTCACCGACGCGCACGGACACCGGACGCCGAAGGTGAAGTGGTCCCTTAGCTGCTCCGGTTAGGTACCACCTCCGGGGTAGCGGTTCCAACCGGGGGCTACCCCGCAGACGGACCGGAGTCGATGGCCCGACCCTCTACTCGTCGGGGTCCTGACGCGACGGCGCGGCGCCCTCGGGGACCTGCCGGGTGAGGGACTCGCGACGAGCGACCGGGTCTGAGGTGGCGCTCCGTCCCGGGCCGGGCGCGGACGCTCGGGGAGCTCGCGGCGCCGCGGCGCGCGCCGATCCCCGACGATCACTCACGCGTCGCGGGTCATCATGCGCCAGGCGCCGAGGACCGACCAGACGACGATCCAGCCGACGATGACGGCGATCATCGCCCACGTCGGCATGGCTGGTATCCCGAGCACCGCCCGGCCGCCGAAGGCGGCATGGACACCAGGGCCGCGACCGGCGACGTTGCCGGCCAGACCGGCGGGTCGGAGCTGGTCCATCGCCACGCCGACGATGAGGCGCTGGCCGTTGAGGAAATACGGGATCTCCGTGGACGCGAGGATCGGCGTGATGATGATCTCGAGCACGATCATGAGGACGGTGGAAAGCGTTCGCTGGCCGGTGAGCGCGCCGAGGCCCAGGCCGACCAGGAAACCGATCACCACGTCGAGCGTGAACCACAACCCGATCTTCACCATCTCGTTCATGGGCGGATTGAGGATCGTGGGCTCGATACTGAGATAGCCCTCGTAGATCGCCGGCATTCCGTGGTCAACGAGGCTCTTCGCCTGGGCGGCGGAAACGGGGCCCTTCCCGAGGGCGATCTCGACCTGCTGCGGGTGATCGAGGAGCCAGGTCTTGAGTTGGGTTTCGCTGAGGTGGACCGGGATGGTCATGCCGTTGTCGTTGATCGAGGTCGCCTGGGGGGAGCCCTCGTAGGCGGTCACCAGGCAGACCATCGCGAACGCCACGGCGATCAGCGGCAACAGGATGGAAAGGCCGGCCGGGATGCGCGCGACGAACAGTGAAAGCCGCGACCGGCCGGTGATCACGAGGTGACGGAAAACCCCGTCGACGAGGTCGGTCGTCCCCGCCGAGGCGCCGAGCGTCGCCGCGGCGATGAACCCGAAATCGGCCATCGCGTTCGAGAGGGCCGAGAAGACGCTCGGGCTTCCCGCCGGGCCGTAGCTGTTCGGGTCGACCGCGTGGAACAACAGCCGGAGGCCGAGGACGAGGACCGGCAGGCCGAGGGTGAGAAGCACCGTGACCACCATGAGGCCCCGGCGCTTGCGCATCTCGAGCCGCTTCGTCCGAATGAGGTCCCACGTCGGGATCCACGATCCGGCACCGCGACCCCGTGGAGCCGCGATGACGGACGCCGGGACCGCGGCGGCGGTCTGGTCGGTCACGCCTGCTCCCCGAATCGGCTCGTCACCGACAAGAACCAGTCCTCGAGCGACGTGCGCACCTCCTGGAGGCCGTAGACGGAGATCCCGACCTCGACCAGTCGGCGGTTCAGCTCGGCGACGGCCTCCCGGTTCGCCCCGGCGCGCAGCGTCACCGTCAGCCCCGTCGTGCCCGCGGCGACGTCGGTCGCGAGGTTCGCCGCACCGATGACGCCGGCGGCCTTCGCCGGGTCGTCGCAGTCCACCTGCACGACGACGTTCGTCGTGCCGTGCAGTAGCTCCTCGATCGGCCCCTGACGGATGACGCGGCCGCGATCGACGATCGCCACCGCGTCGCACGTGCGCTCGACCTCGTCGAGGAGGTGCGACGACAGCATCACCGTCCGGCCCTCGGCGACGAGGCTCTGGATCATCATCCGCATGCTCTGGATTCCGGCCGGGTCGAGCCCGTTCATCGGCTCGTCCAGTATGAGCAGCTCCGGGTCGCCGAGCAGGCACGCCGCGACCCCGAGACGCTGGCGCATGCCCATCGAGTACGAACCGACCTTGTCGTCCGCCCGATCGGTGAGCCCCACGCGGGCAAGGCCCGGCCCGATCCGGTCTTCGGCGCCGGCGCCGCGTGCCGCAGCGAGCAACAAGAGGTTCTGCCGCCCGGTGAGGTGATCGTGGAAACGGGGCTCGTCGACGATGGCTCCCACACGGGCGAGCGCCCGACTGCGCTCGCGGGGCACGGGGACCCCGAGGAGCGACATCGTCCCGCCATCCGCCCGGGTCAGCCCGAGCAGGGTCCGGATGAGCGTCGTCTTGCCGGCGCCGTTCGGCCCGAGGCAGCCGAAGGCGCTCCCCCGCGGCACGAGCAGTTCCACGTCGTTGACGGCGACGGTCGTGCCGAAGCGCTTCGTGAGCCCGTGGGTCTCGACGGCCCAGCCTTGGCCTGCGTCCGGAGGACGCCGGGCGGCCGGCGTCGCTGCCGGCCCGAAGGAAGCTCCAGGCCCGCTCGGCGCGGCGGGTCTTCCGCCGACGGGCTCGGCCGGGTCAGCCCGGCTCGGCTCCGGCGGGGGTGGTCCGCCCGGGGAGGCCATGTCGGCGACCCCGGGGGCGGGGGGCGCGACCGCCGTACCCGGCGGTCCGGCGTCCGGGCGGCCCGGGTGCCGACTCCAGTCGTCGTCCTTGTGCCTGGCCTTCCCTCCGCCGCCCCGGCGGAGGGCGACGACGACGATGACGATGATGATGACGAGAAGGATGAGCAGGAAGAACCCGCCGTGGCGCCCGTGCGCCGCCGTCGTCGCCGCGAGGGTCAACACCGGGGACCGCGATGCTCAGGCAGGTTCGGGCGAGCTGGTTCTGTCAAGGCGCGAGGGATCCGTCCGCGACCGCCTGGGCCGTCCCCCGGATCGTCTGGCCCCGCTCCTTGGCGGATTTCTCGATGAAGGCGAACGCCTCGGGCTCGGTCATGCTGTGGTCGTCCATCAACAGGCCCTTCGCCCGGTCGACGGCGAGGCGCGTCTCCCGGCGCTGGGCAAGACCGATCTCGTCGTCGCTCAGCGCGGCGAATTCCGCCTCGAGCGCCTGGGCCTCGGCGAAACGGCCGAGGGCGACCTCGATCGCGGGCAGGAGCTCCTCACGCTGGAACGGCTTCACGAGGTAGGCCTGCGCGCCTGCGTCACGGGCCCGCTCGATGAAGTTGCGCTCGCTGAACGCGGTCAAGATGACGACGGCCGTGCGCACCGAAGAGTGGATGGCGGCCGCGGCCTGGAGCCCGTCCATCCCCGGCATCTTGATGTCCAAGATGACGAGGTCGGGATGCAGGTTGCGAACGAGCTCGACGGCCTCGTCGCCCCGGCCAGTCGAGCCGACGACTTCGAAGCCCTCCTCCGCGAGGATCTCGCACAGGTCGAGCCGCACGACGGCCTCATCCTCGGCGATCACGACGGTTCTTGCCACTTGTCACCCCGTTCCCGTGCTGCCGTTACTTGGTGGAATCGGCCAACACCCAACTGCTTCGACCCGATCGCAAAGCTCCCGACCGGACGTTAGACGAGGAGGTCGCCGATCAGCTCATCCTGGGCGCGCTCGAGCTCGGCGATCGATAGGCGCGCCGCGTCGCGGGTGTGCGCCATCTGGTCGGCGTGGCGTTGCGCCTCGGCGAAGACCTGCATCGCGAGAGGGGTCTCGGCGACGATCGCCCGCACCTTCGCCTCGTCGGCCTGCTCGACGAGCGCGTCGAGCTGCGCCTCGATCACCTCGAGCTCGGCTCGCGCCCGGTCGAGGCGCGCCGACACGTCGAACAGCCGCCGCTCTGCGCGTTGGCGGCGATCGGTGAGACCCGGCCGCATGGCGGCCAGTCTACGACGGCCCGAAGACCCGGCACCTCGCGGTCGCCGCCTCGACGACCGCGGCGTCGAGCGCGACACCGAGGCCCGGCGACGCCGGGACGCGGAGCCCGCCGTCGACGAGCTCGTGCGGCGCGGTGATGTCGGGACGGAAGTAGCGGCCGGAGGCGCCGAGATCGCCCGGCAGGTCGAATCCGTCCAGGGCGCCGACCGCGATCGTGGCGGCCCGGGCGAGGCCCGCCTCGAGCATCCCCCCGATCGACAGGTGCATCCCCGCCGCGACGCAGGCGTCGTGGACTCGTACCGCGACGGCGATCCCCCCGAGACGGGCGGGTTTCACGACGACACCCGCACAAGCCCGCGCCCGCAACGCCGCCTCCAGCGCGGCCAGCGAGTCGATCGCTTCGTCGAGGACGACCGGGGTCGCGCACTCGGCGACGAGGCGCGCCGAACCGGCGACGTCGCGGCGATCGAGCGGCTGCTCGATCGCTGCGAGACCGAGCGCGTCGATCGCGCGCAGCGCGGCGCGGTGACCCGTGTCCGTTAGGTCGTAGGAGCCGTTGGCGTCGGCGACGAGGATCACGTCCGGGAACTCGCTGCGCAATGCGGCGAGCGGGACGACGTCGCGCCCGGGGGCGATCTTCAGCTTCAACCGTCGGTAACCGGCCGCGACAGTGGAGCGGGCGGCCGCGACGACCGAAGAGGTCGCGCCCATCCCGAGCGTCGCCCCCGCGGGGATCGTCGGTCGGGTGGCGCCGAGCGACGCGGCGAGCGACTGCCCGGCCGAACGCAGCTCGGCGTCGAGCAACGCCATCTCGAGGGCGGCCTTGGCCATCGGGTTGCCGGGGACCGCGTCGAGGAGCGCGATGGCGTCTTCCGCCGAGCCGAATTCGGCGGGGCGTCCATCGCCGAGGAGCAGAGGGATGAGATGCTCGGCGAGCACGGCCTCCGCCCCGTCGGCGCACTCGTCGGTGTAGTTCGGTTCCGCCAGCGCGTCGCACTCGCCGTCTCCGCCGCCGCGCTCCGTCTCGACGTGCACGAGGACGACGGGGCGGCGCTCGTGGGTCCCGTTCGCGGTCGCCAGCGGCGACACGAGTTCAAGCTCGAGCCGACGGAGCTCGACCGTCCGGATCCTCATCGCGCCAGGTTCGCGCCCCGCCCGCGGCGCCGGCGCGCGGCCCGGTTATCGCTGGGCGTGCGCGAGCACCTCACCGACCTCGACGACGCCGGCCGTCACGGAGCCATGGGGCATTCCGTGGACGATGCCGACGAGTTCCTGGGCGGACGGCTCGTTCTCGAACAAGACCAGCGCGGTGCCTTTGTCATGCGAAGTCGCGAGCCAGTAGCCGGCGACGAACCCCGGCATGGCGCGGATCTGGTCCACCAGACCGCCGAGCTCCTGGTCGGCGGCAGCCCGGTCGTTGAACGTCGCCGGGATGACGACTCCGTGCATGATGCCCCCCCTCGTCAGTGCCCACCTTCACCTGCGGAGAGGCTAACGGCGCAAGCACGGAACGCTGTCCGCGGCCGGTCGCAGAAGGACGGCACGCCGGTCGGTAACCTTGGTTCATCGACAGCCGTCAGGCCTGGATGGCGGAATGGTAGACGCGGCGGCCTCAAAAGCCGCTGTCCGCAAGGGCGTGCGGGTTCGAATCCCGCTCCGGGCACGGAGTCTTCCCTGGTAAGAGTGCTAAAGATCGCACCGGAATCGCCGTTTGGTCACAACTTGGTCACAACACCTCGTAACTACGAGTGCAACCCAACAGACGACGAGCCCCGAGACGCCGATCTTCCTCGCCTTTGCCGCGCTGGTCGCGATTGCCGAAGCGAACCCGCTCGACGAGGACGAGGACGAGGACGACGATGGCTGAGGCCGCGTGTCTGAGCATCGGAGGGCCCACCGCTTCGGAAAGCTGGATGAGACTGTCAAAAAGGAGCTAGAGGCGCTTCCCGGTTGGCGTTGGTGAATGTCGCGGGTCATTCGATCATTCTCTGGGTCAGCACGACACGCCGAAATGCGTCGGTGACGGCAGACACGGTCGCCTCCTTCGACATCCCGGCTACCACGAGCTTGATGCCAGCCACCGCGTACAGAGCCAGGCGCTTCGGCGCGTACTCGAAGTATTCGAAGCTCCGCTGATTGCCACCGTGATGAGGGTTGCGGACACACACCTCGCTGGGGTCAGCATTGAGGCTTATCACGCGTGACGCTCGCTCGCTCAGCCAGTACCGGAGTCCGCCATCGCCGCTGCGACGCTCCATATCCTGACTCCCGGCGCCAATGTCCACGATGACAGGGAGAGTGGCTTTCATCGTTTCAAGTCCAGCGAACAGTGGTGCGATCGGCGGCCAGTCGTAAGACAGGGGGCTCGTGTGTTGCACCACCCAGGCGTCGAGATCAAGACGGGTCGCCTCCGAGCGTCGGTGTCAGTCATTCATTGATCCGGTAGCCACTACTCGGGTCGGCTGGCCAGGCGACGACCGTGCCGTTCTGTACCATCTTCGAACCTTGCGACGGGGAAGCGTTCACACCGTTGACAGCCACGTCCGTGAACTGTTCGGAACCGAAGTTCGAGAGCGGATAGGTGGGATATCCGTAGTCCTCCACGAACCACTCAACTGACGACCCACCCGCGTAGGTGGGGTCGTTTCCGGTCTTGGACTGTCCGGTCGTCACGTCCGTCACGGTTGCGTCCCAACCGCTCGCCGCCTGCTCGATGGTGGCTGTCACGGTGTCGCCAGGCCTGATGAGAAGGCCAAAACTGCTCGTGCTGCCTGGATAGGCTTCGGCGAACGCGCCCTGTTCTTCGGTACCGCCGATGCAGTTGTCGAACATCCCGGCTTGTAGAAGGACGCCGCCGTCGAGGCCACCAACCCCGACCCACGTTGACGAGGTCGTTGTCGAACCAGGCGCGCAAGTGAGCGACGGCACGGTCCAGGTGCCACTCGCCGAGGCCACTGTTCCGAACGTCCCGTAGTAACCAGCCCACTGATCAGTCTGCGTTGACGAGAACGAGCTGCCCGGCGGGGTCGTGGTGGTCGTGGTGGTCGTGGTGGTCGTGGTGTTCCCGGCCTCAACGACCTTCAGGTGATCGACCGTCCTGGTCGTACCGCGCACGACCAGTTTGAGCGTGTAGTCCTTCGCCCCGGTTGACGTGTTCGCCTTGAACGTGGCCCGTCGGACAACCCTGCCGGTGTTGCACTTCACAGTCCCGTCGAATCTTGCGACCTTCGGCGACGACGTCCAAGTACACGTCTTGGCGTTATGGACGGTGCGAGTCCAGATCAGTGTGCCGCCGTTCGCGCTGAGGTGGCGAGTCGGGACTGTCGCGGCGCTCGCGGCACTCGCGGCACCTGCGAGTGCGGGAACAGCGAAAGCGGCGAGAATTGCCGCCGAAATGAGAGGACGGAGAACTGTTCGCATGCTGCACCCCCCTTAGTCGCTTCTTCATCGAGCGTACGCCCGCCACAGGGCTAGCCGTAGGGCTGCAGGAGGACCGAAGGAAGCAACCCGGTGTCTTCCTGGTGACTTGAGCGAGACCATGGACCGAGACAGGATCAGCACCGACCCCGCCCGCCGCATCGTCATCGAGCGCCTCGCCGATGCCGCTGACGTCGCCCGAGCCACCGTCGATTTGTAACCGGCTACGTTCGCTCAGGTCGCTCGAAAACGCGCTCGCCGACCAACTGGACGCCGCCTTTGAGGGCTCTTCGGAAATGGGCCGAATGCTCCGCTCGCTACCGCAAGCAGTTGATGCTCCGGGCGCTAGAAGGTTCCCCACCGATCCGGCGGTCGACGTCGTAGATTCCACGCGGTGAAGCTCTCGTGAAGGGGAGCACGCGATACCTCCCCGTTCCGGTGTCAGTGGCCGACGTTGGCGCCAAACGCCCAGTCGAGGTTGCCGGGATGTCGAGCAGCGGGCTCGATGTTCCACCAGGACGTCACGCGGGCGCTCATAGCTCAGTGGGGCCCGCTCGTGATGGCAGAACTCCGTTTGGAAACCTCGGGTCAGTACGCCGGGGCGGTTCGATTGTGGGTCGGTGACGACATCGTGGCGAGCATCCCACACGAGGAGCCGAGCCATTCCGTGAGATTGTCCGGGAAGCAAATACCCAGGGACTTACGGCGACCTGCCGCATTGCAATCGAGGACGATGGCGCGTGGCTAGACGTTTGGGTCCCGAGCAAGCTCGGGCTGCCCGATACTCATGGGGCCTTCTTCAGTGGGTTAGGTGAGATTGACGTTTCCCTAGACCCAGGAGAAGCGCAACGGATCGACGCCTCCCTGATTAGCAAAGCCAAGAACGAGCGGCTCCGGCGCTTGGGTTAGCTTTTTCAAGTTGAGAACACTTGGCGTGTGCGGCTGGACGACAAGCTCGTTGGGTCGCTCCCCAAGGGCGGCTACGCCTACATCGAGCAAGCCGATGCCGAAGGCTTCCCGCTCACTTGTGATGTTCTGATCGTGCGGCAACCGGGTCGGCCCTTACGAGTCACAGCAGAAGTCCCCGACTATTAGGCCGATCTATGTGCGTCGTCGTCATTCATGGCTCCGCCGCGACCGATCCAGCACTGCTATTACCAGCGATCGGGCCGCTCGCTTTGAACCTCACAGTGAGCCCTTCAAGCGTGGGTCGCGGTGCCCGCGTGTCAATGAGGGTTGTGTCCCAGCTCTCCGAGACTGACTCCCGACGGGTGACGCGCGCCGTCCTCACCGCCGAAAAGCCATCACCACCCGAATCCGCCGTGTGTCACACCGTGGTCACAGACGCTTGCGGATTGCTCCGGACAGCCAGTCATGGAACGGCGTTCTGGACGCCTGGATTAGCCTTCTACCTGGACCCCGGCGGACTAGCCGGATGGGGCGGAATGAGGATGGCGGGAGTTCGAATCCCGCTCCGGGCACTCCGTTCGAGCCGAACCGAGAAGGTGGCCGTCGTGCCAACGGCGAGCCGGTGGCTCCTCCTGGCCAGCGGGATTCCGGCTCTGGCGAGGCCGATCTCGCCCCGGCAGTCAGCTCTGCGACAGCCCGGCTCCACCTGCACGTCGCCCTCGGGCACGCGGCCTCCGGGTCGCAAGCACGCTCAAGAAGCCGGGCCGACACGCACTCTGAGCACGGCCCACAACCGGGCCGAGGAGCGCGAAAGCGTTGCCCCGACGTGCCGGATGGCGTCGCATCATTCCGGCCCTGCGGCATGGGAGGGCATGCGACCCGATCCGGGGAGCCGAGGCTGACGCGCCGGATCCGTCCTCGACGCCGACGGCCCGGCGACCCCGGCGAGACGCTCCCGTGCTGGTCACGCGGTTCCGTTTAGCGTCAGCCGCCTCCGTTCCTTAGAGTTGCCAGGCGTAACCAGCACGAGACCTGGGGAGTCGAGCTCCCCCGGTGCCTCGCCCGGCGCCGTGGTCCGCAGTCCGAAGGGGGCGTTTGCTTGCTGGCGTTCACGTTTC
>Ga0116137_1000737_pt1 | contig 24798 bp, 21 predicted proteins | sample June2015DPH_20_1_3_FD_88973 | JGI IMG/M metagenome (GOLD analysis project Ga0116137, IMG submission 88973) | Peatland microbial communities from SPRUCE experiment site at the Marcell Experimental Forest, Minnesota, USA - June2015DPH_20_100 | ecosystem: Environmental > Terrestrial > Soil >...
AGTCCGAAAGCAGCCGCTCGCCGTCGATGGCGGCAGCTACATTTATACCCGCGACCCGGAATCCAGAAACCTCTTCCGAAGTACCGCGACACACAACACCGTTATGGTGGACGGCCAGGAGCAGAACACGTTTGACAAGGGCAGGCTGTTTAAAATGGACCAGCAGGGTGCTGCCGCATTCCTGGACTCCCGGTATCGAGACTCCGCCGTCGGCATAGTAGGCAGGCATACGGCTTATTGCCGACTCCAAGCGCCGCTCGTCCATTCTCGTCGGGTGCTGTTGGGATCCGACGGCTGCGCACTGGTAGACGATCTCTTTGAAGGCTCGGTGGAGCACCGGTTGCGCTGGTACTTTCTGTTGTATCCCGGAGTTTCCGCAGACATTCGGGGCACCCTCGTGGAGCTGTCCGGCCCAGATGGAGGTGGAGCCATCGATGCCGGATCTGCGCTCCGATTTCGCTGCGAGCCCGGATGGTACTCCAACGGCTATGGCATCCGGACACAAACCATTGCCCTCGTTGGCGAGATGGACAATTGTCCGTCGAGAGTGTCATTATTGTTTACTCCCGCGGGTTGTCCAGGTCCCAACCTGGCAACCGCGATTGCGTTATCGGACCAGTTCTGGTCTTGAATTCGTCAGGCGCAGAAACGGACTGCGTACGGATGCTTTACAGCCATGGGATTAACGATGCGAGCAGGAAACAGGCATGAAAACCGGGCATACCGCCTCATTAAAACGCTGGTCCGCTATCGCAGGATCATGTTTTCAACTACTCGCATCGAGCTGGCGAAGCGCTATTCGGGCTCCTTTCTGGGAATGATCTGGGTGCTGTTGTATCCGGCTCTCCTGTTGTCCGTCTACCTGTTTGTATATCTGGTTGTTTTCAAAATGCGGTTCCCAGGTTACAGCCGGATAGATTACGTCCTTTACGTTTTTTGCGGCCTGATTCCATACATCGGATTCAGCGAAGCTGTCATGACAGGATGTGTTTCGATCAAGCAGAACATGCATCTGGTGAAAAATGTCATCCTGCCAATCGAGCTGATTCCCGTCCGTGCCGTTGCCACAAGTCTGCCGAGCCAATGTGCGAGCATGCTCATTCTACTCGTGCTCGTTGGCCTGAACGGCAGTCTGTCGTGGCAACTGATTGCGCTGCCCATTGTTTTTTTGTTGCAGGTTCTATTTCTGATCGGCCTTGTGTTCGTTCTGGCTTCTGTCGCCGTCGCTTTGCCCGACCTCGTGTACTTCGTCAACCTTTTCCTTCTGTTCCTGATGTTCGTGTCCCCGATCGGATTCAAGCCGGAGATGCTTCCGTCGAGTTTCCAATTCATGGTCTACCTGAATCCCATCTATTACATGGTAGAGATGTTCCGAATCGCCATTCTGGGCGAACGATTCCGTCTTATTCTCGTACCGGCAGTTTTCTCTGCGATGTGCCTGCTTGTGTTTTCGGCCGGCTGCGCATTTTTCTACAAGTTCAAAGGTATTCTGGTGGACTATGAGTGAAACTGTGGTCCGGGCGGAAAAGCTGACGAAGATATACCGGCTCTACTCGCGCCCTCATTATCGTTTCCTCGACATGTTCGGAGCACTGCGCAGCAAAGCAGGCGCCTACACCGAACATTCGGCTCTCCATGACATCGACCTCGAAATACATCGGGGCGAGAAGGTAGCGATCATCGGACGAAATGGCGCCGGAAAGAGCACACTTCTGAAGCTGATCACAAATGTGATCGAGCCGACGTCGGGAATTCTTGAAGTCACGCAGGGCGTGCACGCGCTTCTTCAACTCGGCACCGGCTTTCACCCTGACTTCACAGGAAGAGAAAATATCAACTCATACCTTGCGCACCTGGGAGTCGGTCCCAGCGAAGCCCGCCAGAGAATTCCAGCGATCATCGAATTTTCGGAACTTGAAGAGTACATCGATCAGCCGATCAAGACCTACTCCACCGGAATGGTGGCGCGGCTGATGTTCTCTGTTTCGACGGCGATGGCGCCGGAAATCCTGGTGCTAGACGAGATCCTTGGCGTCGGCGACGCGTATTTTGCGCAGAAGAGCTACGACCGGATGCAGGAGCTCTGCAGCGGAAGCGGCACTACACTGCTGCTGGTGTCCCATGATATCTATGGAGCATCCAGGCTGTGCGAGCGCATGATCTGGATCGACCGGGGCCGGATCATGATCGACGGGCCCAGCCCCCTGGTGATGAAGGCTTACGAAGACAGTATCCGCGAGCAGGAAGAGAAACGCCTTCGCCAGAAGAAGCAGAACCGGCTAGCGGCGGCTCAAAGCGCCATGAACGAGCCTCATCACCGCTATCTGCTGCTCGAAATGCGTAGCCGTCACAACCTCCCGCTGCCCTGCCCCGTTTATTTCAGCGATGTCCGTCTAAGTGCCCCATCGAGTTGGAGCGAAATCCTTCCCCTCGGCGATGGTTCTCCGGGGCAAGAATCCGGCACTCACCTCGCATTCGATGCCGGATGCTGGGGAGAACCTGCTGAGTGGCGCGGACGGACAGCGCGACCGATGCAGGATCACGGTTCGCCGTTTCACAAGGTCACTGGAGTATTCTCACTTCCGGATGCGGTCACCATCGATAGCCTCACAAACTGCATGTTGACGATCGATTACTGTTCCGAACAGGCTTGCGACCTCACATTGATCGCTTTTCTGGGAGACCAAGAGATCCCCCTTGGGGGCCTGCCGCCTTCCAACGGACAATGGATGCACCATCAGGTTGTATGTAAGCGTGTCCAGTCGGCGGAACAAGTGTCCGACCGTGCTGCCAATATAAACCTCGACGGCGTTCATGGATCCTACGCCATCCAGATAACGGATGTACGATCTTACAATCATCTCGGCCAGGAGTCGCTGTTCATAAGCCACGGAGAACCGATGTCCGTCGAGATTGACTATCAGATCCATCGGCAGGATTTGCGCGAGAAGCCTCAACTCCTGGTCGTGTTCCATCGGGATGGAGTCACAGATGTTTTGCGCATCATCACGAAGGAGCTTCTATTCGATTACAAGAAGAACTCCGTTGGTTCGGTGCGCATGCGTGTTCCAAAGCTGAGGCTGGCAAACGGCACCTACACCGTCTCCGTGATGTTGGCAACAGAAGGATATTATGATCGCGCCCAGACAGTCTTTTATTCCATAAATCCTGATGTCCATATGTGTCTTTCTCGGGTCCTGGAGATCGTGGTCACCGGCGGTGGCATGGTCGGCACGGGTACTGGCGTCGTAGGCGAAGCGGAGTGGTCTTTTGTCCAGTCAGCCGATGATCAAGCGCAAAGCGCGGGCTAACTACTACAACATAATCCTGCCGAATGCGCTCGTTCAAAATGCAGGTCTTTGCATCCGGACCTAGCGAGATTGGCACGTTTGCTGAATGAAATGATTAGAAGTGATTCTACAACAGATTCGACAAGATCTTTTTCTCCGATTCCGGAACTTTCCTCCGAAAGCATATGGTTGGCATTGTTTCCAGAGGAGATTCGATCGAGGATCGCATCCTTACAGGCAGAGAACGGGCAAGGCTTGTGGTGTGCGGCAGTTGATAAGGATCTCTCCCAGTTCAAGCTAAATGCTTTGTCGTGTTTGCGGAAGATTGAACGCACGATGCTCCGATTATCCAATTCATTGCCGCCACCGGGCCGGATCATCTGGTGCCTGGAAAACCGCGAAACCAGGGGACTCGAAGATTTCGAGGCCATCGCCGTATTCGGCTCGTGGCTGGAGATAGACCTTGTCGCACAAGTAGGCCGGGGAAGTACCCTCAGCAGGATCATTCTCAGCGGTTGTTTGCGGGAAACAAATCTCGGATTGTGGTTTCGTCTGGGACCGCTTCGCGGGCCCAAGGGCGTACTTAACGTAATGTCCTTGGCCATGATTAAAGCTTCGGGAATGCCGGCAGCAGCCATTGCCATCGGATCGGATGAGGCAGAGAAACTGTCGGAACCGTCCTTCCGGGCGCTCGCTTCGATGATCCGGCACATGATTCTCAAAGATTCGAGCGGAGTAGCCCTATTTGTATCGCGTTCACGCTCTCAAGCTGCATTTCAGGACTTGCAGGCCGAGACAAACCAACTGCGCCAAGCGCTGGGAGTGCCTTGTCGGATCCATCACATCTGCTTTGAAGGTCTGCAACCCATTAGTCTACCGGGTCGGCTGGGCGAAGCTATGCGGAATGCGCATCTACGCATGGACAGCTCCCTTATCATCAGGCAGATTGCAGAAGAAGTCCGCGAACGCCCTGAATTGCCCGACCAGTGCAAAAAGCGGGCCTTCGGCAACGATTGCGAAATTGTTCCATTTCTGGGAGGTGGCGCTTATCAGTGCCAGCCTTTCGACATCAGGATGCCGGCCGGCTTCTGGAATCCTGACGGTTTTCTGGAACTTCCCAGGTTGCCGGTCGAGAACGTATATGAGATTGCAGATCGATCTCGTGCTAGCGGTTGGCGGCGACGTCCTTCGATGAGCGAACTGGCGCAATTGCTCGATTGGGGCAGAATGGAGAAGTATCACCAGGAAAGCGGCCATTCAGTGCGTCATGCACAACTCTATCACAATTTCCGCATTTACAATTGGCCTCCTCCAGACGCTTCTCCACGAACGGTACTTGTTGATTGCGGTAGCCTAGCCCACCCCGGAAGCATCGCTTTCGCGATTGGGAAGATCGCCCGGATATGCCGCCGTCTTGGTGCGCACTGCAGGATTGTGGGAGCACAGGAATTGCTCTCTTCCGCACAGACCGAGGCAACCAAACGAGCCCCGTCAAGCGTTCAGGTTTCATTACAGCAGCAGGTTCAGGATCATGGGTACTTGGTTTCGGCACCACTTTCCGGAGAACTGCGCCAAGATGTTCTTGATTTCCTGGAGTTCCTTCCCCGGCAGTTTGGTCGCACCCTGGAACTCGGCAGCGGCACCGGTCAACTGGCAAACGTTCTGGCGGAGAGGGCGACATTTTTAACGTGCCTCGATCTACGATTCCCTGAAGGAAGGGCATGCAGCTCTCCAAATCTGGCTGAAGCAATTGCCGACATACACGACCTGCCCTGCATCAACAATACCTTTGACTCCGTGATCGCCAGCAACATTCTGGAGCATCTTTATGATCCAGTGCGTAGTCTACGGGAAGCTCGTCGCGTCTTGCGGCCGGATGGCCGGCTCTATGCGCTCATTCCACTGGATGCTTTAAATCCCGAATATGATCTCCGTACCCACCTGTGGAAGGCAGATGCGGAAAGCATCAAGAATGCATTTGCAGCGTCGGAATTCGAGATGGTCAGGTGTGAGATCATCGACATTTATGCTTTGGGAGTGGCAGGTTGTTTCCCGACCTGCAATGGTCTGGTCTGCAAGGTGGAGGCCAGGAAACCGCCGATAGAGGAGTCGATCCAGTAATGTGCGGATTGGTTGGAGCATTCAAGCCTACCGGCAATCGAGTGTGCAGTGATGAAACGCTCGCAAAAATGCGGGATCGCATGGCTCATCGCGGGCCGGATGGATCAGGACTCTGGCGTTCCATCGACGGGCGCTGCGCGTTGGGGCACCGCAGGCTATCAATTATCGACCTATCCGAATCCGCCGGCCAGCCCATGTCCAATGCCGATGGGACGGTACTTCTGGTATTCAATGGTGAAATATACAACCACTCAGAACTGCGTCGCGAATTGGAGGCTTTGGGCAAGTATCGGTGGGCGACTGACCATTCCGACACCGAAGTGCTGCTGCATGCTTATGAGGAATGGGGACTCGATTGTATCCAACGGTTTTACGGTATGTTCGCATTTGCCATTTATGATGCGCGAATTCCGGACAAGCCTGTCCTTCACCTGGTTCGGGATCGCGTCGGCATCAAGCCGCTGTACTTCTCCAAGACTGCATCCGGAGAATGGGTATTTGCTTCCGAGATACGGGCTCTTATAGCCCACCCGGACATTACGCCCGAGATGGACCTCACCGCCTTCTGGCACTATCTCACTTTTATCGTCACGCCCGCTCCTCTTACACTCTTTCGCGGCATCTTCAAGCTGCCCGCGGGATACACGCTGACAATCCGGCATGATGGCAAAGCGTCGGCGAATCAATACTGGGATTGCCGCCCTTGTGCTGAACGGATGTTCCGCGAAAGCGACCTGAGCGAGGAAGACGCGGTAGTCGAGCTGACCCGGTTACTGCGACAATCGATCCGCCGGCGCATGGTATCGGATGTTCCGTTTGGTGTTCTGCTCTCGGGCGGGGTGGATTCCAGCCTGAACGCAGCACTGATGAGCGAACTCATGGACCGGCCGGTCACAACCTTCACGATCGGATATGAGGGAGAGGAAAACACCAACGAGTTCAAATACGCCCGCCGGATCAGCGAGCGCTATCGCACGGACCACCACGAAGCCCTTATCAATCACAACGACGCACAGGAGTTCCTGCCACTGCTCGTCCGGCTGCAGGACGAGCCCATCGCAGATAATGTCTGCATTCCCCTTTACTTCCTCGCCAAACTCGTGCGCGAATGCGGCACGACCGTCGTTCAGGTGGGTGAAGGTGCGGATGAAAACTTCCTGGGTTACTGGTGGTGCGAGCATTACCGTAGGAAAGAAGTGGAAGTTTACGATCGGGCACGGAATGGCCGGAGAGGATGGCTCGGTCATTTTCTGGGAAGAAGGGCGGGAAGGATAACTCAGAGCGCAGAAGACCAGGATATTTGCACTCGAGCTCACCTTGGCCAGGAATTGTTTTGGGGAGGTTCGGCTTGCTGGTGGGGGCATCTGCGCGAGCGGCTAACTCCAAACAAGGCGCCTTTTGAACAGAATCTCGACTGCCCGGTCCAAGGACTGCTGCCCGAAGATTTTGCCTCACTGGATAGCCACGCTGTCGTGCATCACTATCTTGGAGGTTTGGCGGGCCAGTTCGCCGAGCCGGATGTCCTGTGGAAAATCCCCTACATGGAGATGAAGCTCCGCCTTCCCGAGCACCTGCTTATGCGTGTCGATAAGCTGACGATGGCTCACTCCATCGAGGCCCGAGTCCCATATCTCGACCATGATGTGGTCGAGTTCGCCATGAGGGTTCCTCCCTCGTACAAGCTCAAGGACGGATTGGGGAAGGCAATCCTGAAAAAAGCGGTCGAGCCTTACATCGACAATGACATGGTCTACCGCGCCAAGCAGGGATTTGGCGCACCAATGGACGCTTGGTTTCGCGAGCCTGATTTCGGCCGGCGATGCCTCGCCGCCTTCGAACGCTCAAGGCTCAAGAAGGAAAGATATTTCGATAATGAATTCTTCTTGGACCTCCTGAGAAATCAGCTGCAGGGATACGGTGGATACAGCTTCCATCTATGGACGGTGCTGAATGCCGTGCTCTGGCATGAATCTTGGATCGAGAATAACGAGGATTGCTTTTGACCTGAAACTGGAGCGCAATCAAGTGATCAACTGGCTATCCCAATGGATTAACCGCCGAATCAAACAGGCCGTTGAATCCGAGCTTCACAAGATAAGAATCATCCATGAAGACCCGCTCCGTGTATTCAATGAGCAGCGGCATGATATCCAGAGACAACTGCGAGAGGCCGTGAATTTGGTCGGCAATGAAGTCGCAGTCGGTAGCAACGTCATACTTTGGGGAGGCAAATTTAGGGATGGATTAGGCATAGAGCTTCACGATCATGTAAGAATCTATGACCAGTGCAGCCTTGTGTTGGATCATCTCACTCCGGCCAGCGGTATCGTCCTCGAGGAGGGAGTCGCAATCAACTTCCGCAGCTATTTGGATGGATCGGGCGGAGTACGCATCTGCAAGCGCTCGATACTTGGACCCAATGTTGTCATTCTGTCCTCGGATCACCGTACTGCCCCAGAGGTGGCTATAACAGCCTCGGGCAAAGAACTCGCTGCGGTGCATATCGGCGAGGATGTCTGGATAGGGGCCAGCGCCGTGGTTTTAAAGGGTGTGCGCATTGGAGACCGTTCCGTTATCGGCGCCGGCGCGATCGTAACCAGGGACATCCCATCCGATTCAATTGCCGTGGGCAATCCAGCTCGGGTCATCCGCAAAAAAAATCAGCAATTCCACGACCGGATGTTCTCAGGCAATCCCAAGGATTCCTGACGCCCAAGACCGCGTTGATCTGGTTTTCTAAGGGCTTAGGAGCCGGGCAAGAGCGCCAAAAGGTATTCGATGCGCTAAAAGGAGCGGAGAGATGGAGGTCGAGAAACCTGGTCAACACTATTACGACTCGGAGCAGGCGCGAAGTTACTGGCGCTATGCACCATCAGGGCTGGGTAAGCATGACACGCGCCAGTTAGCATTGATGCCCGATGCCGAACTGCTAAAGATATGGAACCATGCGTTTGTCGCACGGTTCCGAGCTTATCCGGAGGAAGATATCTTCGCGCAAGTTGTGGCGCAAAATACTGGCAGCCGCCGCGTGCTTTCAATCGGCTCGGGTCTTGGTTTTCACGAGATTCTGTATGCGTCTCACGGCGCCGAGCTTACGTGTGCCGATATAGTGGAAAGTAATCTCGCCGTGATCAACCGCATTGCGGTTTTAAAGGAGGTAGCGGATCACGTAACAACTCTTTACTGCGCCGATAGCTCAGAAGCTGTATATGGCGGCCCCTATGATGTTGTATTCATTTATGGTTCGTTGATGGTGATGCCGGAGTCATTGCAGAGGAAGTTGATGGCTCAAGCGAAAGCCTCTCTAGCGCCCCGTGGCGAAATTATCCTCATGCTCTATACTTGGCAGTTCGCTCGAAGCACCTGCGGATGGAATTCGCCGGATCAATTTGACCCTCTGGTTTTTGCCCGCGTTTCAGACCCAAGCGTGGGTGATGAGCATTGCCCGTGGTCCGATTGGCACGACGACAGGAAATTGCTGGAATTGGCCGGTCCTGATATGGTGGTTACCCGCCGCCAAACCTGGAACAACGCACTTTACGTCTGGTACATGTTGCAGCGCGGTTTGGCGCCCGTAAATATCCAACCTTTTTTTGATCTGGCTAAGGTTGTGGATGAAATGAGCTGTCGACACGATTTTAGGCCGGACCAATGGACCGCCTATGCTGCCAGTGCAGAAGCAAATGGATCCGATGTTTTGGTTCGCACCCCAAAAAACACGGCAAGCTATGCATTGGGGTCGGCGACACTGAGCCGAAATGCTGATTCGAGAGGTGCAAACTGCATCTGCCTGGATGTCAGCCTGCATGAAGGAGCTTTGTCGGTCGGCATCCTTGATGTTGTTGCACAAAAGTTTGTTGCATCGCAGATCATCACCGAACCGGGGCGGCAGATGGCCTTGATTGCGGCTGATCTGCCTGCACGCTATCAGGTCATCATTTCGAATTATCACCCGGCAGCTGTTGGTGTCTCAGCATTCACGATTCATCAAGTCACATCGGGCTACCGGCGCTGGGTATCTGTCCCGGGATCATGAACCTCGGGTATGCCGATTCCGCTGCTCATCGGCACTGGGCCTCAAAATCGGACGTTCCGGGTCGCTCATTTCTCGAGGATTTCCCCGCGGGTTTCCTGGCGAAACATCTCATGATCGTGGGGGGGATAGCCGCAAATCGTGTCAGTCCATGGCGCTTGACCTGCACGGAATGCATGGATGATAAATCGTCCGGACCTTCCCAGACCTCCACAATGCGGCCCAATGTATTCAGCGCGTTCAGTGGCGATTCCTTGCGATGGAACGACTGACCTGTTGTGGTCCACGCCATATCCTATTGATGAAAACATCCAAGACCATCTGGAATACGAAGAGACCTGCAATGATGAAGGAGAATACTAAAACGGTGCTGTACCAGAGCACGACTTCCGACAGAACGGCCGCCGACTCCACGAACGCGATGATGCCTGCACCAAAGACTGCGGCAAGGCAGAATCCCCTCTGCAAATCGACTTGCAGCGCCGCGGGACGGATACAACCGATAACGAAGAGGACGCCGAACAATCCTAAGACACCGATCAGCGCAGCTCCAAGCGTCGCGGGCAAAGCTGCGAGTTCTAACCATCGACCATCTTTATGAGTCCAGAATATGTTTGCTTGAGTACTCAATAGGAACTTTTGAATGCTCTCGCGAGTCGAGGACAGTTTACTGAAATAGATGCCAAGCATTTCGAGGGGATGCGAAGACCAGAGCCGTAAATAGTAGGTAAACAACGCGCGCTCGTAGCCGGGTCCGAGATATGTTACGGTGGGATCGACTTTCCTGGCTGCAACCACGCCGGCGGGGTCGTCCCATGCGATGCCCTCACGCTTGGCAAGTTCGTTAGGAGGCGTTGCCAGCCCAAGCACAAGGGGGTGCGCGAGAACATGATAGCTGTAGATCCCAGGTGTTGGGACCGCCCGAAGTGGCGATATAAACAGTGCATCGAACGTCAGTACGCCCGCTGCAAAGGCGGTGAAGGCCATGCATGCCAGAACAGCAGTTTTGCGCTTCGATTTGGAGGTTACGCGAAGCATGTCGACGGCTGCAAAACCGATCAAAAGCACGCCAACGAGTACACCCTCCGGATAATGGCTGGTGCGAAGGTTGCCCAGGAAGCCGCACCAAAGGCCCAGGATGAAGCAGCTGCATAAGTACCAACTGGTTCGCAGGTGCACACGGTAAACCAAGCAGAGACCTGCGAGACTAATTCCGGCCAAAGTGGCAGGCAGAATAAGAGGGTATTGCGAGTAGAGAGCGCTGCCACCTAATAATATGGTTATATACAAGCTCGACAACAACGTGGAAAAAGCAAAAACAATCGAGTATCGCAATTTAAGCAGAAAGAAGGCAAACAACAAAAGCGCTATGGCGCTCAGTGCGGGAAGCGTCTGTCCGAGTTGCCTCAGCGTCAGTCCTGGCGCTGCAGAAAGCAGTGCTGATTCTACCAATGCCATGGATACCTCGTTGACAGGGATATACCCACCCGAGGTCTGGCAATAACCACGCGGCGATCCCGCTTGTTCTATCATCCTTCGAATAGGAATTGCTCCGACATCAGCAATGTGTAACTCCGACAAATTGATCTTGGGTTTATCGTTTCCGACGGTGCTGGTCACATACGGATAGCGGCCGCAATAGGAACGGTTGACGGCGATCTCGAAGTATCGGCTCGCAGTCTGTCCGATGACTGCCGAATCCAAACCTCGTGCTAAAGGACTCAAAAGCCAAATCGCTGCCGCACCAATAGTCAGGGAAAGCAGGAGTGCGGTCACCGTACTGCGGCTGCTGCACGACATCACGATAGAAGCCCATGTGTTGCGAATGCTCGCTGACCTCGGAATGCTAGCTGGGTCGCCCCCTAACCTTCGCTTGATACCTTTTCTTTTTTTTGACATACGCCGTTCATAACTCCCTGGTTGGGTTGGCTCCTGGTTTGATGCAGTGCATACATTGATTGATCATGATTGGGAGGAGGATTCGACCGTATCGATCCATCCACCGCGACCACCTGTTCAGTACACGTAACTGAAATGGCCAAAGATGGATTCCGCGGTGCGCCAACACCTGGCCGCCCATACTCTCAATCACGCGGCGTAACTCGCCGGGACGCATCCAATTCTCGAGGGCATCATACGGGCAAAACCCGAGTCGCGATGCTAACGAGACCGACCATCGCCACCACCAGTTCGGCGTCGAGAGCACCAGATGCCCCCTGCTCTTGAGCACTCGGTAAAGTTCTCGCACTGCCTGTGCAGGATCCGGCGTATGCTCGATCACCTCGGAAGAGAAGACGACATCAAAAACCTGGTCCGCGAAAGGAAGAGACAAAATGCTACTCTGCGTGGCCGCGCAATGATATTTAAGCTTGACGCTCTTTATGAGATTGTAGCCAATATCCAGCGCAACCACCGAAGCGCCGCGTTGCCGCAACGTGTGAGTACCTCTGCCAGTTCCGCATCCGGCATCTAACACGAGTCCCGCAGTCAGGATCTGTGGGGTTAAGAACTGGTCGACCAACACTTCAATCCGGCGCGTAACGTCATACTCGTTCATCAATTCGTCGAATTGGCCGGCCACTCGGTCGTGTGAGAGTTCTCTTGAGCCGACGCTGTGCATTACACGACCCCGACCGAGCTCGATCGCGAACCTGCAGCGTCCCCAGCTGGCACGCTGCCATGAGGCTCTGCCATGTGTTTCTGTTTGAGCACATATAAAGGTCGGCCTTTGGTCTGCTCGAAGACCATGCCGAGATATTTTGCCAGGATTGCGATTGATAAGAATTGCACTGTACTCAGGATCAGGAGGACGGCGATAACCGACGTCCAACCTTCTACAGGACGGCCCAAGAGCAGGACCGCCAACACGTAAATCAAGTAAAAAAGTGCGGAAACACTCAAGACAACGCCACACCATGTTAGTAGGTCCAGCGGAAGTGTCGAAAAGGAGAACAATGCATCCTTGGCCAACCTCGCACTCTTGCGCCAAGTATAGGCGGGGGAGCCTGCCTTTCGTTCACCCTGGTCATACTGAACTATGCTGAAAGTGGAGCCGAGCCAGGGAACCATTCCGCGCATGTAACGGTGCATTTCGCGCATTGATCTGAGCGCCGTAACAACCTCTCTCGACATCAGCCTGAAATCGGCAGCGCCGCGGACCACGGTTAATTCTGTTGAGCGCTCAAATAAGGCATAGAACAAATCAGACGTAAGTTTCTTCAATCGGTTCACGCCGGGCGAGGAACGACGGACCGCGTATACCACCTCGGCGCCGGATTCGTACTTTCTTACCATCTCCTCCAGAACCGCCGGAGGATGTTGCAGATCTCCGTCCATCACAACAGTCGCTTCTGCCTCGACGTGGTCAAGGCCGGCGGTTAGAGCGATCTGATGGCCCCAATTTCGAGCCAGAGACAATACAGTCACCTTTGGATCGCAGGCGGCAATGTGGTGCAGGATTTCTAGCGTCGCATCCGAACTGCCGTCATCTACAAACACGATCGTGTACTGCAGATTTAATTCACGCAATTGGTTCGAGAGAACATTATAGAATCTATCAAGGCCTGATTGTTCATTGAACAACGGAACTACGACTCCTAGCGAACTCAACTTGCGGAGTGGCGCCGCACTCATAGTTACCTGTGGAATCATGGTTGTGACCATCTGGAAATTTATAAGGCATTTCCATTCGGGAGCACAAGTGAAAATGAGGATGCACAAAGGAAATGGGGGAGGCTTCAGACAAGCACCGCCTTGGACGGGAAAAGTTTTTCAGAGGATCGCGAAACAAGCTGTCCGGGGCCGTGGCTGATCGGGAGTTGCTTCCGAGGCGGTTGCATCAACTTCTGTCCTTTTGCCATCGGTCTGCAAACGACGCTGCAGGATTCTGCTTCGCCTTGGATTGGCATACACCTTAGCTGTGGGTTCAATCGATGATAGACTGCCTACGAAAGCAATGCTTTTCCGTTTGGCGATCCGGCAATGGCTGGCACGAGCAGCCGGGCAGCTGTCGTCACACGTTGTCTCGCACATCAAGCCCCACCTTCACCCCGAAATCCATCCTGAAGGGACATCGGCCTGCATCACACGATGAATACCGAAGTCATGCGCTCCATGAGCCCAGCAGACATCAAGGCCAAGTCAACAGCTTTTCCCAACCTCCAATCGGCGAAGCAATTCCAGAGACTGGTGGATTAATATCGATCCGCGGAGAACCTGCAGCGGTTTGTCCCGGATAGAATACGGTACTGAAAGGGAGTGTTTTCCAGCCATCCAAGTCAAAAGATCGGCACGATTCGAATTTCATTCCGGGCTGCAAAACCACAACGACATCCAGCGGGGCGTCAACCACGGGATGAACGAGGTATTGGGTGCATGTTGAATAAAAGAACACCTCATCTTGCCCTGCAGGAATGGGAAAGAAAGATACGCCAGAAAAGGTCGGTCGCCGCATCCATAGAGCAAGAATGCCGCCCTGACCGTAGGCGTGAATTTTCCAACAATAGCCTCGGTCTTTTTCCAGCGTTCCTGGGGGAAAACTCAGGATGGCTTTCTGCGGACTTTTGATGTTGTCGTCAGCAGTCAAGCCCTTGCTGGAGCGATCTCGAATCAAGCTCACATAAGATGCTCTCACCGAGGTCGAATGCCATCTCGCTACTTCGCGGCTAATCAAGAAAAGAGTCAAAGTCAGGATCAGCAGTGTCAGGCCCGATTTCCAACGTCGTTGCATCGATTGGACGGCTGTGGAGCGTCCTGCTGCAGTCAACGGCGTAATAACAGCACAACTCGCAAAAGCGAACGCGACGGCGGCCGGCAAAGACATCGGTGTGATATGTTTCTCCATTGGAAGCATGACCCAGTAAAGAGCAGTGTAATAAACCGAGAAAAACGCCAGGAGTAACGCTTCCGGGGGATGCGGAGAAAAGAGAAAAGCACCGGCAAAAGCCAGAATCAGAACAATCCAATACCGCTTCATGAACGCACGAATCAGCTCAAAACCATCGCGTACCGGTTCCGCCTCGAACCTGAGTTGAAACGACCCATAGGAATCTCCACACCCTTCCCAGATTTTCTGTCCCCACAATAACGGGAAGCCATCGATCCAGTTGAACATATTGTAGGAGGCTTCATGCCAGAGCATTTGCGTGCATGCCCGGGCATATTCTGTTCCCAAGTACGGCACAGTTTTGTTAACCCATCGATACACGTTGGAGATAACTGTGCCGTCGTCGAAAAACATCTGATAGGAGTTTTCGTATCCACCTATATTTGCTCGGGGATTATCAGCGTAAACGGCGATGTGCGTAATCCAGGCCGGAGAGAACTCTTCTTTCGTGGTGATCTGAGCTAACAAAGAAGTGTAGACGCAGGCAATGCCGACAGCAAAGAGCGTGAGGGCTGATATGCAATGCTTCCATTTTCGGTGCTGACGCCGCAGTACAATCAGCAGTCCCAGAAGGGTTAAGCCGGGAATCAGAATGGCGTCCGAACGCCAGCCTAAGCCGATGAGAGATAGGACTCCAAGCAAGAAATAGGAACACGCGTTCACCCATTGGGATTGAAATCGTCCAGCAACGCACAGGCAGAACGTCAGGGCCAGAATCGTAAACCAGGTTGGGTTGGCGTCCCGTATAGACCAGACTGAATGCACCATTTCGCACGGCAAGACTGCATAAAATGCCGCGCCTAATAGACCGCACCATTTATTGCCCGTCAGGTGCGTGCAAAGAAAGAAGATGCACAAGCAACAAAGGGTGCTGACGATAATATAGAAAATTGCGATCACACCCCAGGAGATCCCAAAAATCCGCCAGAGCCACGATGCCACCCGAAATTCAAACAGCCGGTTTCGGGCAAAAACGGTGACAGCGCCTAAGGCAGGCTTGGAAGCCAGGAATGCTGAGAATTCGTCGGTTGTCAGCGAGGCCTGTTTCAAACTCAGGAACCGGATCACCGGCGCATGAGCAGGAATCTTACCGTCCAAAGCGAACGTTTTGAGGCCGGTTTCGCCAGTCAGAGACAACGCAATGTTATATAGGTCGGGGTAGAAGTGCTTCGATTCCAAGGGCAGGCATTGATTAACGGAATAGCGAAGACCGAAGTGCACCAGAAGTATTAACGTCAGCAACACGAAAGAACCATATCGGCGCAAACGACCCCGAGGTGGGTCAGGGAGGCTCAAGCGCTTCCTAGGAGTGTCAGGCAAACCCGACTTCCGTTGGCGTTTTGGAAGGGTTTTGGCCACTGCAATGCCTCCATCGAAATGCTGTTGCCGGACACGGCGGAACACGATCAGAAGAGAACCGCCAGCCGGGAAACGTATTCCCGCTCGGATTGCCGTGCGTTCAATGGCCATGCTTCAAGACCAATGGTATTCTGCCCTCGATCATAGGATTCTTGAAAGACCACTACTGGCGCCGGCCTGTCCCTGCTCAGCCACCGGCTGATACCCATGACCGGCAGTAATAGAAACACAAAAGAGGATGACCATACGGGCTCAAGTCCGACGGACCGAGCCTTGCTCAATAAATCCAACCAACATAGGTGCTGCTGCATGCTTATCAGAAATGGGGACTGGATTGCATCCAGCGGTTTTATGGCATGTTCGCATTCGCCATTTATGATGCGCGAATTCCGGACAAACCTGTCCTTCACCTGGCTCGGGATCGCATCGGCATCGAGCCGCGGTATTTTTCCAGGACTGCCTCTGGGGAATGGTATTTGCTTCCAAGATACGGGCCATTGTGGCTCATCCGGACGTTACACACGACATGGACCTCACGGCTTTTTGGCATTATCTTACGTTCATTGTAACGCCCGCATCCCTCACACTCTTTCGCGGCGTTTTCAAGCTGCCCGCGGGGCACACGCTGACTATCCGGCATGATGTCGAGGCTTCGGCGAACCAGTACTAGGACTGCCGCCCTTGTGCCGAATGGACGATCCGCGCGAGCGACATGAGCGAGGATGATGCCGTGGCCTAGTTGACCCGGCTGCTGCGATTGTCAATCTGCCGCCGTATGGTATCGGATGTTCCATTTGGGGTTCTGCTCTCCGGCGGAGTGGATTCCAGCCTGAACGTTGCACTCATGAGCAAACTCATGGACCGGCCGGTCATAACTTTCACGATCGGATACGAGGGAGAGGAAAGCACCAACGAGTTCAAATACGCCCGCCGGATCAGTGAGCGCTATCACACCGAACATCACGAATCCCTTATCAATCACAAAGACGCTCAAGATTTCCTGCGCTTGCTCGTACGGCTGCAGGATGAACCTATCGCCGACAATGTGTGTATTCCGTTGTATTTCCTGGCCAAGGTCGTGCGCGAGTGTGGCACGGCCGTCGTTCAGGTGGGTGAAAGCGCAGATGAAAACTTCCTGGGTTACTGGTGGTACGAAGATTATCGGAAGAAACCGCAAACCATCTACCATCGCGCATCACGGGCAGGATGGGTCAGCAGGTTTTTCGGGAAGTACGAACCCTCACCCAGAGCATTTCGTGCCGAAGATGATGATATCCGAAAAAGAGCCTTAAGGGCGAAGAGTTGTTTTGGGGTGGCTCCGCCTGTTGGTGGGGCTGGCTGCGGGGAAAGCTGATTCCAGATGCGCGCCGTTTCCGGCAGGCCCTTGAGTGTCCCGTGCAAGGCTTGCTGCCGAAAAATTTCGGCGCTTTGAACAGCCATAACGTTGTCCGGCATTATCTAGGCAGTCTTTCAGGGCGCTTAGTCGAACCGGAAGTGCTACAAAAATTCCCTATATGGAAATGAAGCTGCGGCTTCCCTGGCACCTGCTCATGCGGGTCGACAAGCTGCCACTGAAGACATTCGAGGTTCGCGCGCGCAATAAGTGCTCGGTGATGAGTTGGAACGCAGCAACAGGAGTTCCTCTTCCGGAATGTACGCGGGCCCTCGATGATTGCTGAAGCCATTGTGTACCCCGATTGCCGTCACCATGCCAGGTGTTTGAAAGCATCAACGACTTCGAAGGATCCGTCCGTCGGCCACGCCCCAAAGCCGAAGTTCCTGTAGTGGCTCGCTCTTACACCGCCGCGCCGATGGATAACAAAAAAGTTGCAGACTCGACCCAAGCTGCTCAATTGTGCACGCAAGGACGATTGCAGCAGCACTTTGGGGCGGCAAAGGAATGCACTTAGCCGCCGCGATGTAACTTCTGGCCCGTTCATTGGGCGGCCCGGCAACATGAGACGAACAGTTGCAACGTTCTGTCACAAGTTGTGGCCGAGGCGAATCTCGAGTTGCGAATTAGCCAGATCGGCGGGGCACAGCACTTCGCCGTCACGCGCATGGAAACCGCGCTTTGCCGGTTACGTCACTAAGAAGTAATTTGCTAAACACCGATATTTGTATTTCTTAGACGCCCATTTTCCAGACGCCCATTTTCCATTTGAAAGATCGATGTGAGGCGATTAAGCTAGCCTGCGAGGCTGGATATATTTGTCGCGAAATTGAGTGCGAAGTGACTGCGCAACCTTCGTGAGCTCGTCACGCAGTTTCACGTATTCCCCAGGAAAATCGCGATTCCGAGCCAACCTCTATCTTAACAGCGGCAAGCGCCAATAAGGAACGAGCCGATGGCGATTACCCGACGGATCGGGAAGGATTTTACCAAAGAACGCGGGACCTCAATATTGCGGGTCACCGTTTTTTTGTCTGTTTATATCACCAACTATCGATCTGGTGAAATAAGCAATTTCGCAACGCCCGAGCGGCGATGAAAGCCATTGAGTAACGTTAGTTTATGCCCTTACTATGATTTAAGACGAGAAAGCGTTAAATCATCGGATGCAATCGCTGGCAAAAACGAGCCGACATTTAACAAAATGGCTTGAAATTGCTGGGGAGCAACATGAAAAACAAGCTCGACGTTCATTCGGAAGCTTATAAAGGGAAGAACCTGTACGATTTCGACAATGAAATCCTGTTGAATTGGTATCCGCAGAGGATCCTAATGAACTGCAAGGGAGCCAACTCGCTACTGGAACTGGGCCTTGGCCACGGCTTCTCCACAAGGATCTTTGCTGATAATTTCAAAAGACATCTCGTTCTCGAAGGATCGCCTGCCGTCATAAGTAATTTCAAAGAAAGATTTCCTAAATGCAACGCAACAATTATTGAGGCCTATTTTGAAGAGTTTGAAACAGAAGAGAAGTTTGACGTGATCGTCATGGGATTCGTATTGGAGCACGTTGATGACCCTTTCAAAATTCTCAGCCGTTTTAAAAACTTTCTGGCTCCGAATGGAAAGCTGTTCCTAGCTGTGCCGAATGCAGAAGTTTTGAACAGAAGGCTCGGGCATATTGCGGGTATGTTGGAAGACATTTTTGCGCTATCGGAAAACGATCTGTTATTGGGGCACAAGAGATATTTCACCGTTAGTTCCTTGACTTTCGAGATAACCCGGGCAGCTTTAAAAACTGATCGTCTGGAAGGTATCTATCTCAAACCTTTTGCGACGAGTCAAATCATCTCTCTGAAATTAGGTAAAAAAGTGATTTCCGCCTTGTGTGAAGTGGGAGTGGATTATCCCGAATTGTCATGTGGAATAATGGCTCAGATTTCGGTCCCTTGAGCTGCTTCAATGAAAGTATTGACTATCGGTGGCTTATCCTCGCTAGTGCAGTGTCCCAAACGCTTCTTGACATTTGGCAATTCATGGGAATGGAAGGTGTCTATCCAAAACCGTGTACAACGAGGTAGATGGTTTCGGCAGGACTTGGCGCTGAGGTGCTTCAAGCATTATGCCGAGTGGGAAGGGCATACCCAGAACTGTCGTGCGGGATTTTGGTGAGGTTAGCATCATGCGAACGGTCATTGTAGGGGGAAGGTCGTCTCTGGGGATTGCATTAGCGCCTGTAATGCGTGCGTATGGGGAGGTCATTACTGCAGGGAGAAGTGGATGCGACATAAAGCTGGATTTAAATGATTCGATCGAACAAATGGCACTGCCGGCCGGCGTCGATGCCGTTATCCACACGGCCGCTCATTTCGGTGGCTCCACGATAAAAGATATGTTGGAGGCGGAGGAGGTCAACGTATTAGGCACCTTAAAATTATGCCAAGCGGCTGTGCAATCGCGGGTCGGGTATTTCGTGCTGATTTCCAGTATGTCGGCCTGGTTGGGTGAAGATTCGCCGTACTACGGAATATATTCGGTCAGCAAGAAGCATGCAGAGGACGTGGCACGGCTGTATTGCTCGGCTCACAACCTTCCACTGGCAGTTTTGAGGCCGTCTCAGATATATGGGAATGGAGATTCATTTAGGCGCCATCAGCCTTTCTTGTATGCGATGGCCGACAGAGCGGAAACTGGCGATGACATAGTGATACATGGATCACGTGACGCTTTGCGGAATTATATCCACGTTGAAGACGTCGCCAACGTCATCGCGAGGGTAGTTCAGCATAGAGTGCAGGGTGTGTACAGTTGCCTGCACACGCTTGACGTGAAATATTCAGAAATTGCGATGGCCGTCTTGAAAGCTTTCAACGGGAGGGGAGCGATTCGGTTCCTGAACGAAAAGGCAGACATTCCTGATAACATCTTCCCCCAAGATCATTCATTGTACAAATTGATCGATTATTATCCTCGCATACCAATCGAGCATGGCATCAAAATGCTGGCACATTTTAGGGGTGTCAGAGAATGAACACTGTTTTGGTATCTGGTGCGAGTGGGCTTGTCGGATACGGCATCCTGCGTTCTCTCCGTCGGGCGGGCAAGGAGCTGCGACTGATCGGAACGAGTATATATACCGATTCTGTTGCTCAAGGCTTTTGTGATGTGTTTGAGCAAGCGCCTGCAACTTTCAGCGATGGATATATTGATTGGCTGTTGGAAGTGATCGAAAAATACCATGTAGATTTGATTATTCCGGGAATCGAGGTGGACGTATACAAATGGGTGAGGCACTCGGATGAAATTGAGGCGCGAGGTACCCAATTAGCGCTGAATAGCCGAGATCTGATATTGCTGTGCGAGGACAAATGGGTCTTTTACAGTGAACTCAGTAAAAAGCGAGGGGCGATCGTGATCGAAACCTCTCTGGAAGCCGATTATGATTCGCTTGCTGCAAAGTTCGGGGTGCCGTTTCTTGTTAAACCAAGGCGTGGTTATGCAAGCAAGGGAATTGCGATCATTCATAGTGCCGACGAGTATGCGAACGTGAAATCGGAGGTCGGGGATACCTTGATGGTGCAGCCATTGATCGGGCAAGATGGCGAGGAATATACGGCGGCGGCATTTGGTGATGGGAAGGGCGGCTATTCTGCCGTGATCACGTTAAAGCGGAAGCTGTCCAAGGAAGGATTTACCGAGAAGGCAGAGGTTGTGAGTATGGCGGCGGCAGAGGAGGCGATCGCCCTCTTGTGTTCTTGGCTGAAGCCGATAGGTCCGACGAATTTTCAGTTCATAACGCACTGGGGAGAGTTGAAACTTCTGGAAATAAATCCGAGGATATCTTCCACCACATCAATTAGGACTGCTTTCGGATATAACGAGTGCCAGATGGCCGTGGAGTTTTATTTGGAGCACCGTGTTCCACGGCAACCACCTGTTAGAAAAGGAAGGGCTGTCCGATACATAGAGGACTTCATATTCTATGACGATGGCATTCATCTCTGATGTACATGGCAATTATGAAGCGCTAAGGGCAGTATTTTCAGTGCTGGATTGTATGAACATTGCCGAAGTGTACTGCCTTGGCGACGTCGTTGGTTATTATAGCCAGGTAAACGAATGTTGTGAGGAATTGAGAGGTCGGGGAATCCCGTGTGTGATGGGCAATCATGATTGGTACATGGTTGGAGGGGGGGCGTGTCCGCGATCCAGGAGTGTTAACAAGTGCCTGAAGTATCAAAGAAGCATTATTACGAAAGAAAACATGGAATGGCTAAAGGGATTTCCTCTGCAGAGACAAGTGGGTGAGGTTCATATGGTCCATGGAGGGTGGTCGGATCCGATCGACGAGTATTTGAGCCCCAGTGAGGAGTATTTTGCGGAAATCGGCGGAAGCGTGTTTGTCTCGGGGCATACGCACGTTCAGATCGTCTGCAAATATGGAAGGAATACTTACTGTAATCCGGGTTCTGTAGGGCAGCCGCGAGATAACGACGCACGGGCAGCATTTGCTCTGTATGATGGAACGTTTTCGTTGCACAGGGTTGCTTACAATATGAAGAAGGTATTTGAGCTCATGGAGCGTGCCGGGTTTGATGATTATTATTATGGTTGCTTAAAAACTGGAGCAAAAAATCTGCGTCGGTTGTGAGGGCGGGCTGAAAACGGAAACGGACGAGGAGCTAACGGTTGAGTATGTTCAGGTGGGAAAAGTTAGGTAAGGTTTTTGGACCACAGGACGTTAAGGACCTTGACTGGATGAAGGAGTATGCGCAATCGCCTTCGGTGCTAATCTACGATGATATCGTAAGGGTTTATTTCTGCTGTAGACCTCTGCCGGATGGGAAGGGTCAATATGTGAGCCGTCTTGGATATGTTGAGTTAAACAGAAAAAACCTATTTGATGTGCTGAGAGTCTCGAGAGAACCAATATTGAGTCTCGGCGAGATAGGGACTTTCGATGAGTTCGGCACGTATCCTGCCTCTGTGATCCGAAATGGGAAGGATATACGCGTTTATTATGCGGGATGGACGAGGAGCGAGTCGGTTCCCTTCTGTGCCGCGATTGGAGTGGCGGTGAGCAACGATGATGGGCAAACCTTTGAGAGGATTGGGAGCGGACCGGTGCTTTCATACAGCGTGGATGAGCCATTTGTGTTGGGAAGCCCCAAAATTCGCAGGTTTAACGGTGTGTGGTATCTATGGTATGCGTCGGGCAGGAGATGGATTGAGTACGAAGGGAGGTGGGAGCCGGTTTACAAGATCCGAATGGCCTTCTCCAATGATGGGCTGGAATGGACGAAGTATGGAAAGAATATCCTAGAGAGCAAGCTGGAAGAGGATGAGTGCCAGGCGAGTGCCGATGTCTTTTGGCTGAAGGACAGATATCACATGTTATTTTCCTATCGATACAATCTGGATTTCAAGAAAACTGAGCGAGAGAGAGGATATCGTATTGGATATGCCTGGTCTGACAACTTAACGAATTGGATTCGAGACGATTTGCAGGTCGGAATTGGCGTATCGGAACAGGGCTGGGATTCGGAGACAATCAGCTATCCGCATGTGTTCGAGCTCGAGAATAATATCTATATGCTTTATCAAGGCAATCAGATTGGCAAATATGGTTTCGGATTGGCGCGACTGGAGGATTACCTGTGTCAGGCACCATCGGAGATGAAGGGCCTTGAAACAGCATCTCGTCGCTGTGGGAAGCGGCGGCGGAAGTTTAGCATGGGGAAATAATGGGTTGGGAATTCCCAGAGGTTTTCAACACGATTCGCCGAATGTGACCGGTTTTGTGTTGAAGGATATTTCAAGTCAGTGGTACTAAAGCTGCTAGTATTATGAAATGGAAAAAACTCGGACGACTGTTTGATCCTACAGGTCATCATTTAGCGAACAATTGTACGGCGTTCGCCAAGGCACCTCAAACTCTGATGTTTGAGGATTTTGTAAGGATATATTTTTCGGCGGTCGAAACGGATATAACCGGGAAATATCTGAGTCATATTTCGTTTGTGGATATGGATAGGCAGTTTAAAAAAATAATCAATATCTCCAGCCACACGGTTATTGAGTTGGGTGGACCCGGTTGTTTCGATGAGCACGGAATTTTTCCAATGAACGTCGTGAGAGATGCGGACAGGGTGCTAGGCTATACGACGGGCTGGAATCGCAAGGTATCCGTATCGGCTGACGCGTCGATTGGCGTGGCGATTAGCTATAACAACGGCTCTACGTTCAAAAAAATTGGCGAAGGCCCAATATTAACATCCTCTCTATATGAGCCGTTTTTGATAGGCGATGGTTTTGTTGTGAAATATGGAAACACCTATCATATGTGGTATATTTATGGCACTAAATGGTCGACGTATTCAAAAGACAATCCACCAGATCGAGTTTACAAGATCGGACATGCGACATCAACGGATGGAATTACATGGCGCAAGGAAGGTAAGCAGTTGATCTGTGACAAACTATGTGCAGATGAATGTCAAGCTTTGCCGTGCGTTATACGATTTGGCAACCGGTATCACATGTTTTTTTGTTACAGGTTCGCGTCTGATTTCAGATGCAATAAAAACCGTGGATATCGAATCGGCTACGCGTTTTCACATGATCTCCAAACATGGATTAGGGATGATGAAAGTGTTGGAATCGAGACTGCCGAAGAGGGATGGGATTCTGAGATGCTGTGCTATCCGCATGTGTTTCGGTGTGATGGCAAGATATATATGTTGTACAATGGAAATGATTTTGGACGATATGGGTTCGGGCTGGCTGTATTGGATGGATATAGCGAATGAAGGCGAACAGAGGTTATCAAGAGCTGGGGACAAATGACTGCTAAGAGAGATTATGATCAAGAGAGCAAGGACCTGTTGACCCATAAATATGCTTATGGATTCGATTACGATGTGATGCATCCTTTTATGCTGAGATCCTTTGCTCCGTTCTTTATAAAGGGGAACGTGCTGGAGTTGGGAAGTGACGAAGGGCGATTTACCAAGGGATTACTGCTATATTTTTCTGATGTCACCTGTGTTGAGGCTTCCGAGGAGGCGATTCAGGCTGCGAGAAGAGAAGTCGGGGGAAGTGTAAAGTACGTCCATGCAGTTTTTGAGGATGCTGTTTTGGCACAGAAATACGATAATGTTGTGATGACTCATGTTCTGGAGCATCTTGATGATCCGATTCTGGTATTGAAGAGAATAAATAACGAGGGGTTGTCAGTGGAAGGAAGACTATTTCTCGCTTGTCCGAATGCGAATGCTCCGTCGAGACAGATTGCAGTGAAGATGGGACTAATCCGTCACAATAACGCGGTGACTCCTTCAGAGGCTCAGCACGGGCACAGAATCACATATTTGTTGGACACCTTGGAGAGAGATGCAAGGACGGCGGGTTTGAAAGTGATTTATCGATCTGGTTTTTTTAAGGCTTCGGCAAACTTTCAGTGGGATCGATTACTGCAGACGGATATCGTTTCAAGGGAATACATCGAGGGTTGTTTCGAGTTGGGCCAACAATATCCTGATTTATGCTCTAGCATCTTTCTGGTCTGTGAAAGGGGAAGTACGAACGATAAGTTAAGGGAAATCTAGCAGCACGGAAAGAGCAACTCATCGCGCAAAACCATCGTCCGGGGGAAACGACCCGGTGTTGCACCGAGATCATAGAAACGAGGCGATATTATCGAGCGTTAGCGTCTTCA
>Ga0116137_1000738_pt1 | contig 24787 bp, 18 predicted proteins | sample June2015DPH_20_1_3_FD_88973 | JGI IMG/M metagenome (GOLD analysis project Ga0116137, IMG submission 88973) | Peatland microbial communities from SPRUCE experiment site at the Marcell Experimental Forest, Minnesota, USA - June2015DPH_20_100 | ecosystem: Environmental > Terrestrial > Soil >...
CGACGATCGAGAGCTTGCCGTCCGCGCCAACGCGAACAGCCCAGTAGCCCTCCTGGGCGATCTGTCCATCGAGGATGGCGATGTGGCACGCGGGCGACGGCACCGACGCGTCGGCTGCGCCCGCGTCCCAGCACTCGAAGCCCGTTGGAACCGGTCCCTTCACGATCGCGATGCGGCCGGCAAGATGCACCGGATCGGCGGCCCAGAGCGTCGCGAACTCGCCCTCTGTCAGCGGGCGATTATCGGAGCCGAGCAGCCCCGCCGGGGCAGGGGCCAGAGGGCCCGTCGGCTGGGCAACCGGAGTCGCCGGCGGGGCGGTCATGGGCGTCGGCGTGGGCACAGGCGTGGGCGTCGCTACGCTCGGCTGCGGCCCCGGCACGTCCGTCACCCTGGCCAGGACTCGCCAGGTCGAACAGCCCGATGTTGCTGCCGAGGGGTTGGGGCAACCGCTGTTGTCAACCCGCACGACATACACGCCAAACACCGGCGCGGCCGGGTCGATCGAGTCGATCAATCGCATGCCGCCGGCCTCGACATGTCGAGCGTTGCCTCGTAGCGACAGGGGGTCGTAGCTCGGCTCGGGTGAGCCCGCGGTGTATTCGTGGTCGGCTTGTATGGCGGGCGCGGTCGAGCTGTCGCCCAGCCAGTCGTCATACGGGCAGTCCTCACCGTCGGGAGCCAGCACGTCGCCCGCCGCCGGTGTCGAGGTGCACTGGACCATCACTTCGTCTGCTCCAAGCCAGCCCTGCACGAGGAACGTCTGTCCGCCCAACGGCCAGTCGTCGGCGACATGGAAGGTCGACTTCGATGTGGACGCCGGCGTGATCTGGCCGAGCAAGCCCAGGTAGCCCGGCGCGAGGTAGCGGAAGGCGAATATGCCCGTTGCCGCGGCTTGCTTCAGATAGGCCGATACGCCGGCTCCCATGACGCAGACCTGCGAGCCCATGCCCGCGACGACTCCGATCGTCGGATAGCGGTTCATCGGGCAGACGTCGGTTCGGGATTGGATCGTCACCGAGGCGACCAGGGCCGTGTTCGGGGGCAGTGCCGAGCCGGCCATGAGCTGGCCCAGCTCCGCCGTGGTGAGAGGCCGATCCGCGGGGTAGCTGGCGATCGGGGTGCCTGTGGCCGTGGCGGTGGCCACCGGGCTGGGCTGCGGCAGAGCGATGTCGGCCACCTTCGCCAGGACGCGCCACACGGAGCAGCCCCGGGAGGAGGTCGGCGTATCTCCCGGGCACCCCTCGACCACGCTGCGCACGACATAGACCCCTCGAGTGGTGGCAGGCGAGATCGAGTCGATCTGGCGCGCCCCGCCGGCCTCGACCAGCCGCGCCTTGCCGAACAGAGACAGCGGATCTGCGCTCGGGTCGACTCGGGAGCCAGCGCTCCCATCCTCACTGAGCCAGCTTTGTACGCAGGGCTCGGACCCCGACGGATCCAGCACGTCGCCAGCCGGCGCCGGAGTCGCGAGACCGAAGCACCTCAGGTCGGTTTCCCCGAGCCAGGCTTCTACGAGGAACGTCTTGCCGGCGAGCGGCCAGTCCTCGGTGACGTGGAACGCGAGCCTGGACGCGGAAGCCGGTGTGATCTGGCCGAGCAGGCCGAGCGTCCTCAGGCCGAGGTATCGAAACGCGAAGGTCCCGGTGACTGTCGTGCCGGTCAGCTCCGGTGGCAGACCGCCTTGCATCACGCAGACCTGCGGGTCCATGCCGTCGATCACGCCCGCCGTCGGGTAGCGGTCCATCGGGCAGACGTCGGTGCGGATGTCGATGGTGGCGGAGACGACCAGCGGTGTGTTCGTGGCGAGCGGCGGCCCGGCCAGCAGCGCGGCCAGGTCGGCGGTCGTCAGGGCCCGGTCCGCCGGGTAGCCCGCCAGAGGAGAGGTCGGTCCGCCTCGCAACGCCGGGAGCGCGACCGCGACGGCGAGAATGGCAACGAGCGCCGCGCCCACGCCGGCCATGGCCAGGCGCGGAACGCGCCATACCACCCGCGGCCATTGAGCGATGGCCACTGGCGTGGGCGCCGAATCCAGCGCCGTCAGCACCCCGTCCAGGAGCCCGTCGGGCAGCCGTCCGGCCGCACGTCGAGCCAGGTGCTCGCGGACGTTCGGGTCGATCGGAGGAAGCTGGCCGTTCATCGCGACTCCTTCGCGAGGGCCGACTCCAGGGCCGCGCGGGCGCGGTGGAGTCGGGACTTGATCGTTCCCGGAGGCGCTCCCAGGGTGGCGGAGATCTCGGCCACAGGCCGCTCCTGGAGGTGATGCAGGACCAGGACGGCCCGGTCGTCGACCGACAGGCGGGCGAAGGCTCGATCGAAGAGGTCGGCCGCGGCGGTCCGGTCGTCGAGGGCGCGATCGGTCGAGGCAGTCTCACGGCCTTCGTCCGGGTCCGGCAGTCGAAGCTCGCGAACGCTCCTGCGGCCTCGACGTCGCAGCTGCGCCCGGCAGGCGTTCAGGTTGATCCGCCCCAACCAGGCGTCGAACAGGTCCGGGTCGCGCAGGGCCTGGCGGTGGCACCAGGCCGACACGAAGGTCTCCTGGGTCGCGTCGGCAGCGTCGGCCTGATTGCCAAGGATCGCCATTGAGGTGCGGTACACGGCATCGATCCGAGATTGCACGAGGTCATCGAAGGCGGCGCGATCGCCCGATCGGGCTCTCTCGACGAGGGCTCGCTCCATCTGCCTCCCTCTTGTTGCCTCTATCTCCATCGATGCTCACGGACGTCTCGGGGTTGCATCGATTTCGGCCGGTGGCCCCAGGCCTGGCATACTCGCCCAATGCCAGAGCACATCGTCCCGCTCGAACAGTTCCACGACGCCCGGCGCGTTCTCGACGGGCGCATTCACCGCACGCCCATTCTGTCCTCGGCGACGGCGGCGCGCGTGCTGGCGGCGCGCGGCATTCGGGTCGGCGACGGACGCGTCTACGCCAAGGCGGAGCACCTCCAGAAGACCGGCGCCTTCAAGATCCGCGGCGCGCTCAACAAGATGGCGGCTCTCTCCGACGCGGAGCGAGCGGCTGGGGTAATAACCCTCTCTGCCGGCAACCACGCCCAGGGAGTAGCCCTTGCCGCTCTCGAGGCCGGGGTCCATGCCGTCGTCATGATGCCGGCGGGCGCCGTCCGCTCCAAGGTCGACGCGTGCCGCGGCTACGGCGCCGAGGTGATTCTCTTTGGCGAGCACGTGGGCGAGACGTGGGCGCGCATGGAGGAGGTCCAGGTCGAGCGCGGCCTGACGTTCGTGCCCCCGTTCGACGATCCCTGGATCATCGCCGGGCAGGGCACGGTGGGACTGGAGATCCTCGACGAGCTGCCGGACGTCGACGTAGTCGTGGCCGGCATCGGCGGTGGGGCGTTGTGCACCGGAACGGCAGCCGCGATCAAGGAGACGCGACCCGGGGTGCGCGTCTACGGCGTGGAACCCGAGAAGTCCAACGCGCTCTCGCTGGCCCTGGAGCGTGGCGAGATCGTGCCCATCCAGCCGGTTTCCGTGGCCGACGGTCTGGGCTCCCCCTTCGCGGGGGAGTGGACGATGGCCATGGCGCGCCGCTACCTGGACTCGATCGTGCTGCTGGACGACGCCACGATCCTGGCCGGCATGCGCTTCGCTCTGGAGCGGATGAAGCAGCTCGTGGAGCCTGCCGGGGCGGCGGCCCTGGGCGCGGTCCTGTTCGGCCACGTGCCGATCCACCAGGGCGAGCGGGTCTGCGTGATCTTCAGCGGCGGCAACGTGGAGATGGGGCGGCTGGGCGAGTTGCTGGCGGGCGCTGCGCCGCTCGAGGTTCCGCCGGCGGTGGAGTAGCCGCGACCGGCCCCCATTCGAGTCGTTTGTGTGCACCCGATGGACGAAATCTGCCTGCGGGCCGCGCTGGGCCGACCGGTTTGCATGTGGCGCACATATGCGACCAGCTGGCCATCGGCGGGACAGCCGACTCGCCGTTTCCGTGCACCGGACGCAAGGTCCCGGCCTCGCGGCACAGCCTGAGGGAGCTGGAGGTCCGCCTGCGTCGGAATCGTGCGTCGCATGCACGGATCCGGCTCCGCTTCCCGGCTCGCGAGTGCCACACGGTCGGATATGTGCATCTGGCGCAAGTTGGGACGCCGCCGCGCCGCAGATGCAGGACCTGTGCAGCAAGTGCACAAGTGCGACGTCAGGGACCCGCCGCGCTCCGCATCGGCCGGCTCAGTACGCGCCCAGATCGTGCAGGCGGTCGTCGTCCATGCCCAGGTAGTGACCCAGCTCGTGAAGGACCGTGACCCGCACCTGGTGTTCCAGCTCGACGGGGTCCGGGAAATCCTCCTCCAAGGCGATTCGGAAGAGCGTGATCTTGTTCGGCACCATCGCCCAGTCGGCCGCCCATTCCGTCCGGGCGACCCCCTCGAAGAGGCCGTACAGGTCGTCCTGCGGCCTGAGGGCGAGGCTGTGCCGTTGCGCCATGGTCGGCTCGTCCTCGACGACCACAGCGACCTCGTCCAGCGCCCGGGCGAACGGCTCGGGGATCAGATCCAGCGCGCGCTCGACCAGCGCCTGGAACTGGCTCGCGCCCGCGTCGTAGCGTCTCTCGCGCCGGCTGCGTCGCCTGGAGCGATCAGGGAATGGCATGGCCGCTATGCTACGGCGCCGCACCGCGCGGGGGACGGTCGCCGCGTGGCAGCCCGGATGGCGCCCCGGGCGTACGATCTGCTCGAAGGAGTGAGCCGATGCCCGCCGACCAGTCACACCCGTCCGATGGAACCGATCTGGAGAGGCACGTGCGCCAGATCGTCGACGAGATCGAATCGGGCGAGGATGACGAGCGAGCCTCGGCCGAGGTGGGCGAAGCCGCCGGCCGGGCGGGCGGGGAGCCGCGGGCGCGCGGCGACGGTGGGATCGAGCAGGCGGTCCGCCAGATCCTGCTCGAGATCGGCGAGGATCCGGAGCGCGAGGGCCTGCTCCGCACGCCGGAGCGGATGCACAGGATGTGGCTGGAGCTGACGTGCGGCTATCGAGTCGACCCGGATCGGCTGATCAACGGCGCCGTCTTCGACGTCGGCTACAGCGAGATGGTCGTGGTCAAGGGAATCCCGTTCTACTCGCTGTGCGAGCACCACATGCTGCCGTTCTTCGGCAGCGCCTCGGTGGGGTATCTGCCCCGCGGCCGAGTCATCGGCATGTCGAAGATCCCCCGTGTCGTGGAGATGTACGCGCGACGGCTCCAGGTCCAGGAGCGGCTGACCCAGCAGATCGCGGATTTCCTGCAGCAACGCTTGAACCCGTATGGCGTGGGCGTGGTCATCGAGGCGGAGCACCTCTGTCTGGCCATGCGAGGCGTCCAAAAGGGCGGTGCTACGATGGTCACGAGCAGCGTGCTGGGGACCTTCCGGAGCACCAAGGAAACGCGCGACGAGTTCATGGCCCACCTGGAGCGGGCGGTGCCGCGGGTCTGACCCATCGACCACCCGAACCGCTGCGAGCCTGCCGCGGTGAGGGTCCGGGCAGAAGAAACGGGGAACGCAACATGATCATCGATCCGGACGAGTCCAATCCCCACGAGGAGCCGTGCCTCCTATGCGGCGAGGAGACGGCCGTGGGGAGCGTCTTCTACTCGGACCGGCACGCGCGGCACAGTTGCCGGACGGGACGCGCGGCTACCTGTGCTCAGAGTGCGTCAAGCGCCTCCGGGCAAAGGGATATTACGAGGGACTGAGTGATGAGCGCGGCGTCGAGGGCTCGGTCATAACCCTGGCGCAGGGGTGGTTCTAGCCTGCGGGAGCCGCTGAACGGCTCAGCCTTGCCCAGCTGCTGCGTCCCAGTGAACTCTGGCAGTGGCGCGTACGCGTGTCCGACGCGGCTATCATTCGAGCCATGACCGATCGACCGCTCAAGGTACTCATAGCCAAACCCGGGCTGGACGGCCACGATCGCGGGGCGAAGGTTCTCGCTCGCGGGCTTCGCGACGAGGGCTTCGAAGTCGTCTACACGGGCCTCCGCCAGACCCCGGAGATGATCGTCACGGCCGCTCTCCAGGAAGACGTCGATGTGGTCGGCCTCTCCATCCTGTCCGGGGCGCACATGACGCTGCTGCCTCGCATCTGCTCGCTGCTGCGCGAGCGCGGCATGGACGACGTTCTCGTCGCCGCCGGCGGGATCATTCCCGACGACGACGTCCCGGCTCTGAGGGAGGCGGGAGTGGCCGCCGTCTTTGGCCCCGGCACGACGATCGCCCAGGTGGCGGATTTCTTGCGTGCCAACGCCAGGCCGCGAGACTAGCGCGCCACCGGGCGTGGCCGATGCGGACGCTCTCTGCGACGCCGCGCTGGCCGGAGACCGGCGCGCTCTGGCCCGGCTGCTGACCGCGGTCGAAAACCGAACTCCAGTGGCCGAGGCGGCTCTGCGACGGCTGCACCAGCAGGCCGGGCAGGCACAGCTGATCGGGATCACCGGGCCGCCCGGGGCGGGCAAGAGCACGCTCGTGGCGGCGCTGATCGCCGAGCTTCGCCGTGCCGGCCGGCCCGTGGCCGTCGTGGCCGTCGATCCCTCCAGCCCGATCACCGGGGGCGCCGTTCTGGGCGACCGGGTGCGGATGCAGGCGTACGCGTCGGACGACGGCGTCTTCATACGATCGATGGCCTCGCGAGGCCACTCCGGCGGGCTCTCGTCGGCGACAGCTGCCGCGGCCGTCGTCTTCGACGCCGCCGGCTTCGACGTGGTCTTGATCGAGACGGTGGGCGCGGGTCAGAGCGAGGTCGAGGTGGCCGCTGCCGCCGACACGACGGTGGTCGTGGAGGCGCCCGGGATGGGCGACGAGATCCAGGCCATCAAGGCGGGTCTGCTGGAGGTGGCCGACATCGTGGTCGTCAACAAGGGCGATCGGCCGGGCGCTCACCGGACGGCCGCGCAGCTCCACGCCATGCTGGGCGATGCTCCCCGGGATACGCGCTCGGGGCGACCCGCGGCCAAACGCCCGGAGGTCCTGGTGACGACGGCCGCTACCGGCGAGGGAGTGGCCGAGCTCCTGGCCGCGATCGATCGTCACCGCACCGCCAGTCGCGGCTCAGAGGGCGAGGCGGCTCGGTTGCGCCGCGCCGAGGCCCAGGTCTGGTCCGTGCTCGTGGACCGGCTCCACGCGCGCGTTCGCGCCCTGGAAGGAGCGGAAGACATGGCCGGGGACAGCCTGCCGGCCGCCGGCGAATGGCTCCGTTCCGTGGCTGCGCACGAGCTGGACCCGTATTCCGCGGCCGACGCGATCCTCGGACAGCTCATCGGCAGGGCAGCCGCTCCGGAGCCTCGCGGGTAGCCGCGGCGGGGGCCACCTGCTCGCCCGCTCCTCGCCGGCGGCGGTGGAGATGGCCTCCCGCACGACCCGGCTCACCGCGTCGATGTCGAACGGCTTGGCCAGCAGCCTGACGCCGCGCTGGCGTTGCTCTGCCGCTGGGCTCCGTGGTCAGCGGCGCGGCTCCGATGCTTCTCCGGCACCGCCGGCTCTGGTTGCTGTATCCTTCGCGCCCGTGGGCCCGTAGCTCAACGGTAGAGCGGGGGACTCTTAATCCCTAGGTTCAGGGTTCGAATCCCTGCGGGCTCACCAGATCCTGAGCGTCGGCGCGAGGTAGGCCACGATCGCGATGCGGTTGCGACCATCGCGTTTGGCGGGGTAGAGGGCACCGTTGGCGCGCTCGAAGAGCGCTTCCGGGGTGTCGCCCGGCGCAGCCAGCGCGCCCGTTTCGCCGAACTCGTCCGCGAGCTCGATGGCTACCGCTGTGAAGACACGGCGTCTTTCATCGATGGCCTCCAGGCTTCGGGTCGTGCCTGGCTGCGAAGGCGCGGCTCTCCGGCGCCCTGGCAACCGGCCACCGGAGCGGCGGATTCGGCGAGCGCGGTCGAGCAGGTCGGATGGCGGCTCTGGCCGCGCACCAGCGTCTTCTGGGGCGCGATCCTCGACGAAACCGATCGCCGCGAGCTTGCTCCCCAACGCCAGAATCGTCAGGCGAGCGTGATCGAGCCGCCGAGCTAGCTGCGCGAGCGCACGAAGTCGACCACCTCCGGCAGGTAGCCGTGGGCCAGGCAGACGACCGTGTCGGCTCCGCCGTAGTAGATCGTCAGACGGCCGGTCGGGCGGTCCAGCAGGGCTGCGCACGGGAAGACGACGTTCGGGACGTCGCCCACCTGCTCGTACTGCACCTGAGGGGACAGCAGGTAGTCGCGGCTGCGCGCGATCACCCTCCAGGGCTCGTCCAGGTCGAGCAGCGCGGCCCCCATCGAGTAGACGAAGCCGTTGCAGGACGTGAGCACGCCGTGGTAGATGAGCAGCCAGCCTTCGTCCGTCTCGATCGGCGTCGGCCCGGCGCCCACCTTCGTCGACTCCCAGGTCCACGGCCGCGTCGCCATGACGTGGCGGTGGCGCCCCCAGTGGATCAGGTCGGGGCTCTCCGAGAGGAATATGTCGCCGAATGGCGTGTGGCCGTTGTCGCTGGGACGTGAAAGTATCAGGTACTGCCCATTGACCCGGCGCGGGAACAGGACTCCGTTCCGATTGAACGGCAGAAAAGCGTTGTCGAGCTGGTGGAACGACTCGAAGTCGTGGGTGTAGCCGACGCCTATCGTCGGGCCGTGGTAGCCGTTGCACCAGGTCACGTAGTAACGGTCCTCGAGCCAGGTGACCCGCGGGTCGTAGGCGTGCTCGAAGCGCCCCTGGATCTCGGTGACGCGAGGATCGGTTGCCAGCCACCTGATGGTCTCGGGGCGCAGCGTCCAGTTGACGCCGTCGAGGCTGCGCCCGGCGTGCAGGTCCATCTGGCGGGTCGTGTCGTCCACGCGGAAGACGCCGGCGAACTCATCGCCGAACGGCACCACGGCGGAGTTGAAGATGCTGTTCGAGCGCTCGATGTGGTCGCGCTTGATGATCGGATTTCGGCTCGACCTCCACAGCACGGCTCCGGAGCCGCCGGGACGGTCCTCCCACGGAAGATTCGGGAGTGCGCCCGCCGCCCCGGCCCTAATCGGCGCGGATCCGGCAGTGGCTCGTGCTTGCTCGTCGGCGGAGTGCATCGGGGCCCTTTCGTTCTTGCGAGGGGCAGATGGGCTGCCCGCTGCAGTCACTGTGGCTTCGCGCCGTCCCGCCCGCAAGACGCACCCGGAAGCGGTGTGCGAACCGACCTGGCGGCGTCGGCCGGTGTGCTGCCGGGGCCCGCCGGATCGGCCGGGAGTCCAGGCCAGCAACTCAGGCGGGGCACATGCTACCAGCCGTTGCCAGCCAGTGAGGGACCGCGCGCGCGTTTTTGTTGTACGCTTCGCGAAACAGTCCTGCTCGTGCCCGCCGACTGCGTCGGCTCCGTCGGTCGGGTACGGCTCTTGAAGGGAACGCCACCCGTGAGATTCCGCGGCGAAGGCGATGGCGCTCAGGCGGAGATCCGGCGCCGGAACCTCAGCAGAATTCTGCGAGAGCTGCACGTCAGTCGACCCCTTTCCAGGTCTGAGCTGGCCGAGCGGCTTCATCTCGACAGGAGCACCGTCGCCTCCCTGGTGGGGGAGCTTGCCGCGCGCGGCATGGTCCAGGAGCGCCACCGCTCGAAGCTGATTCCGCAGTCGCCAGGACGTCCCTCGCCGGTCGTGGAGCTGCGTCAGGACGGCCCGGGCGCCCTGGCCCTGGACATCGCCACGGACTGGTTGGGGGCCGCCGTCGTGGCGCTGGGCGGCAGGATCGTTGCCTCGACGCGGCGCGATGTGTCTCTCTGCGGCTCAACCCCCGAGAAGGTAATGAGCGACCTCGGCGACATCGTTCGGCCGCTGCTGGCAGGCCTCGAGAACGGTCCCCGCGTCGTGGCCATCGGAGTCTCGGTTCCCGGCCTGGTCCGTTCGGAGGATGGACAACTGCTCGAGGCGCCGGCGCTCGCCTGGTTCGACGTGCCCATGGGACGGCTCGTCGGGGACGAGTTCGCGGACCTGAATGTGCCCGTGTTCGTGGGCAACGACGCTGACCTGGCGGCCTCAGCGGAGCATCTTCGAGGCTCGGGCAGGGGCACGACCGATTTTATCTGCGTCTGGGGCGAGGGCGGACTCGGGGCCGGCATCGTGGTTGGCGGTCGGTTGCTGGCCGGTTCGGCGGGCTATGCGGGCGAGGTCGGGCACGTGACCATCGATCCGGACGGTGAGCTGTGCCACTGCGGTGCGCGTGGCTGCCTGGAGTCGGTGGCGGGCGAGGAGGCCCTGCTGCGCCGGTCTGGCCGGGATCCGCTCGGGGGCACGGCGGCTCTCGAGGACCTGATCGCGGCGGCGGATCGAGGCGACCAGCTGGCCCTTTCTGCCCTGGCCGAGTCGGGTCGCGGTCTCGGCGTCGGCATCTCGGGCCTGGTGAATATCTTCAACCCGAACAGGGTGGCGCTGGGTGGCTTGTACGCCCGCGTCTACCCCTACGTCCGAGGGCCCATCCTGCGCGAGCTGGAGGGGCGGGCGATGTCTGCACCCCGTGCGATGGTCGACCTCGTGACCGTCCGTCTCGGAGGTAACGCGCTGTTGCTCGGGGCGGCCGAGCTCGCTCTGGCGCCGACGCTTTACGACCCGGCGATGGTGCCGCTGCGGCGGCATCCGGCAGCGGGCGAGGCACCTGACGTGACCGAGGCCCCCGGGGCCGAAGGATCGGGCCTGGCCGCGCGGGGTTGACAATGCAGCGAGTTTGTTGGATGCTGCAATGAATTGGGCCAGCGGCCGCTCCGTCACCTGCGGGAGTTTGAGCGGTGCCGCGTCCGGTTGCACCTGGGCATACGCCCCGGGTCCTCACTGAAAGGGGTCGGGCCGGTCCAGGAGCTCAAGCGCAGGGAGGTGAGGCGAGAAACACGGTTCCAGGTGGGGAGACGGTGGCTCGGCATGGCCTGTTCGGCTCGAGGATCGATTCGCTTTGCCAGGCAACGCCCGGGAGGGGCCTGCCGTTCTCCCTCGGATGCCCTCCCTCCGTCACCGGGGCATCCGGAGTTGGTTCTGCCCGTTGCCATGGGGGCGCCCAGCGTGTGTTCCAGGGTTCGAGATAACCCTTGCGCTTGGGGCGTGTCTCGTGGGGAAGGAGGAAAGGGATGCACAAGGGAAAGGTCAGCCTGAGTCTGCTGGCGATTCTGAGCATAGTGGTCGCGGCCTGCGGCACGTCTGCCACACCGGCTCCGGGGGCGAGCTCGTCCGGGCTCCCCGCAACCGACACAACCGTCTACCCGCGCGCACAGACCCTGTACACGAGCGGTAAGCAGTGGGGCGCTCCGCCCACCTGGAACCCGTTCGACTCGAACTCCGCGATGGGCGTCGTGGGCCTCCAGTACGAGACCCTCTTCCTGTACGACCCGATCAAGGACGTCTACACGCCGTGGCTCGCTTCGGGCGGGTCGTGGGATAGCACCAACACGATCTACACGATCAACGTCCGCCAGGGCGTGACCTGGTCCGACGGTTCGGCCTTCACGGCCGCCGACGTCGCCTTCTCGATCAACATCTATCAGAACACGACGCTCGGCTCCGACCTGTTTACCTTCGTCAAAGCAGTGACGGTCGATGGTAACAACGTCGTCGTCACGTTCCAGGGAACTCCGGCGTACCAGGAATGGATGCAGGATCTCTACAACATGCCGATGGTCCCTGCGAAGATCTGGACGCAATACAACAATGCCGACATCTTCAAGTTCCTGAACCAGAACGGCGTTGGCACCGGCCCGTACACGTACAAGACGGCCGCCCAGGACCGCATGGTCTGGGTCAAGAACCCGAAATGGTGGGCGACGGCGGCCCTCAACCTCAACGTCGCTCCCACCTACATTGTCGACATCGTCAACAGCTCCAACAACGTCGCCCTCGGTGAGCTTCTCTCGGGCGGCCTGGACCTGGACAACAACTACCTGCCCGGCATCGCGCAGATCGTGAATGGCGGGTACGGTATCACGACGTACTACGCGGGCCCGCCTTACATGCTGTCGGGCAATACCGCGTGGCTCATTCCCAACACCACCAAGCCGCCTCTGAACGACCCGGCCTTCCGCAGGGCTCTCGCTGAGGCGATCAACCCCATGAACGTCGTGGTCACGGACTACGGCAACATCGTCGCGGCAGCGGACCCGACTGGCCTTCTCCCGGAGTGGAGCAAGTACATCGATATGGCTCAGGTCAAGTCCCTCGGCGCCACTTACGACGCGACGAAGGCTAAGGCCGATCTCGCAGCGGCCGGCTACGCCGTCGGCAGCGACGGTTTCGTCACCAACAAGGACGGCTCCCCCATCAAGCTGAACCTCGAAGTCCCCGACGGCTGGTCCGACTGGATGGAAGCCGAGAACTTGATCGCTACCGACGCCAAGGCCGCCGGGATCAACATCGTTCCCAGCCACCCGGCCTACGCCACGGTCGTCAACGATGAGAAGGGTACGTCCAGCGCGGCCCCGACCTTCGACCTCGTCATCAACAACGATGTCCAGATCGGCAGCACGCCCTGGGTGTACTACGACTACATCTTCCGCCAGCCTCAGATTGCGGCGGGCCCCGCCCGGAACCGCAACTACGAGCAGTACGACAACGCGACAGCCTGGGCTCTCGTCCAGAAGCTCGACCAGACGCCGACCGCCGACCTGGCCGACATGCAGAAGATCTGCTCACAGCTGCAGCAGATCCAGCTGACCAACGAGCCGGTCATCCCGCTCTGGTACAACGGCGAGTGGTCGCAGGTCAATAACTCGGTCTGGACCAACTGGCCGTCCAGCACATCCACTGTGTCCGCTCAGCCTGCTACTTGGAACGGCTACTGGCAGATGGGAGCGATCTTCATGCTCACTACCATCACGCTGAAGACGCCCGCCAGCTAAGAGTCAACTGACTGAGCCCCTCCCCTCGAGCAACCCCGGGGGGAGGGGCTATTCGTTGAGTCAACACTCGACGGCGACCAGGAGATCGCGTGCGACGTTACTTCGGGCGTAAGTTATTCACCTACTTGCTCACGTTCTTCGTGGCGGCGACGATCGACTGGATGATCCCGCGGTTCATGCCCGGCGATCCCGTCGCGGTGCTGGTGGCCAAAACGAACGGCCTGTCGCCGACAGCGGCTCGGGCGATGGCCAACTACTACTACAACCTATTCGGCCTGAATCAGCCACTGCCGGTGCAGTACCTGAACTTCTGGAATTCGCTGCTCCACGGCAACCTCGGACTGAGCATATACGGCAACGGCACGCCCGTTATCGACATGATCTGGGGCGCCGTGCCCTACACGCTCGCCCTTCTGATACCAGCGATCCTGTTGAGCTGGTGGGCCGGCAATACGTTCGGGGCCCTCGCTGCTCGCCGCAAGTACCTCGACAACACGATCCTGCCCGTCGGGTACATCCTGACGGCAACGCCGTACATGTGGCTTGCGATCGTTCTCTCGTTCGTGCTGGCCTTCAGCCTGCGGATCTTCCCGATGGCCGGCGGCTACGGCTTCAACCTGGAACCAACGCTGACCTGGCTGTTCTTCACGGACCTCGTCGCCCATTGGGCGCTGCCGTTTCTGTCGCTCTTCCTCGTCATGTTCGGCGGCTGGGCGATCGGGATGAGGAACATGATCATCTACGAGCTGGAGTCGGACTACAGTCGCTACCTGGCGGCGCTCGGCGCTCCTCAGGGCCTGATCCGCAAGTACGCTTTCCGCAACGCGATGCTGCCGCAGATCACGGGCCTGGCTCTGCAGCTGGGTGTGATCGTTGCCGGGGCGCTCGTCACTGAGATCGTCTTCTCCTATCCCGGCCTCGGCCACCTCGTCTTCGCGGCCATCCAGAACGAGGACTACTTCCTCCTGCAGGGTATCTTCCTGTTCATCATCATCGGAGTCCTGGCAGCCAACTTCATCGTTGACATCGTCTACGTAATGGTCGATCCGCGGACCCGCGTGGCCATGCGAGGAGGCACGGCGTGACGGCGGCGACTGGCACCTTGACGGAACCGAGTCCGGCGATCGATGAAGCCCAGAAAGCCCCGACTCCTCCGGCCAGGCGCGCTCGCGGCGAATTCCTCTTCTTCACTCTGCGCTCTAAGAAGTTCCTCGTCTCAGTAACGATTCTCCTGGTGCTGATCTGCATCGCGGTCCTTGGGCCGATTGTCGATCCGACCGATCCGCTGGCCCAGACCGGCCTGCCAGAGCGCCATCCCAGCCTGGAACTGGGCTACTGGTTCGGTTCGACGTACTTCGGCGAGGACGTCTTCGCCCAGTTCGCCAACGGTTTGCGCGCCTCGTTCTTCGTGGGCCTCCTGGGCGGCGGGCTGGCGGCGCTGATCGGGATGGTCGTCGGTTTCGTGGCCGGCTATCGAGGCGGCTGGATCGACGAGATCCTGAACATGGTCACGAACGTCTTCCTGGTGATACCGACGCTGGCCGTGCTGCTGGTCATCACGTCCTATCTGCAGGCGCGCGGCGTGCTGTTCGAGGCCATTTTCATCGGCATCACCTCGTGGCCGTGGGCTGCCCGCGCCATTCGTGCTCAGACGTTTTCGCTGCGGTCTCGGGAGTTCATCGATCTGGCCAAGCTGAGTGGTCGGAGCGGGTGGAAGGTGATCGTCTTCGAGATTGCGCCGAACATGAGCTCCTACTTGTTCCTGACGTACATCTTGCTGTTCGGTGGCGCCATCCTGATCGCAGCCAGCCTGGACTTCATCGGCCTGGGACCGACCGGCGGCATCTCCCTCGGGCTCATGATGTACAACGCCGTCACCTGGGCGGCCCCCCTGCTCGGGATCTGGTGGTGGTTCATCCCACCCGGCATCGGCATCATTGCCACCGTCGGCTCGCTCTACGTCATGAACGTGGGCCTCGACGAAATCTTCAACCCCAAACTCAGGGATATCTGAGCGAATGAGCCTCCAGGTTTCAGACCTCAGGGTCTACTACCGAACACTGGCCGGAGACGTCCAGGCGCTCGACGGCGCGACCTTCTCGATCGACGACAAGGAGATCATGGGTCTCGCGGGCGAGTCTGGCTGTGGCAAATCAACTCTGGGCAACAGCCTGATCCGACTCGACGGCAGGATGAGGTACGTCGCCGGAAGTGTGACTCTCGACGGCAACAGCCTGCCCATCTGGGACAACGAGGCCATGAATGAGTTCCGCTTCCGGGACGTCTCGGTGATCCCACAATACGCGATGAGCGCCATGAACCCGACCCGCAAGATCGGGAAGATGATCGGGGAGCTGCTGGAGTCCCGGGGGGAGAGCTACAAGGAGATCAGGCCCGAGTTGATGCGTCGCATCGACCTCGTCGGGCTGCAACCAGATGTGCTGAGTCGCTACCCGATCGAGCTTTCCGGCGGCATGAAGCAGCGCATGGTCATGGTCGTTTCGACGCTGCTGGACCCGTCGCTCCTGATCGCCGATGAGATCACGTCCGCCCTGGATGTTTCGACTCAACGGGCCGTGGCTGAAACTCTCGTCAGCTTCCGGGATCATGGTTTTGTAAAGAGCATGATGGTGATCACCCACGACGTCTCGATCCTGTACCAGACCGCCGACACGATCCTCATCATGTACGCGGGCAAGCTGGCCGAGAAGGCGCCGACGAAGGCCATCATCGAAGACCCACGCCACCCCTACACGAAGATGCTGATCTCGTCGCTTCCGGAAGTGGGCATTCGGTACGCGAACAAGAAGCTCTCCGGAATTCCGGGGAGCCCTCCTGCGCTGCTGAACCCACCGACGGGCTGCCGCTTCCGGGCTCGCTGCCCGCTTGCCTTCGACAAGTGTGCGGAGGAGCCGCCCTTCGTCCAGATCGCCCGCGACCACTCGGCCGCCTGCTGGAAGGCCACCGGATCAGATGCTTAGCCTCAACAGGGTTTCCAAGTTCTACAAGGTCGGCACTTTCGGCGGCAAGGAGCTGGTCGCGGTTCGCGACGTCAGCTTCGACGTGGACGAGGGCGAGGTCGTCTCGCTCATCGGCGAGAGCGGCAGCGGCAAGACGACCATCGGCAAGATGGTCCTCAAGCTCATCGAGATAAGCCGCGGATCGATCACCTGCGACGGGACGGACGTTGCGGGGATCCACGGCGGGGCCGTCAAGTCCTACTACCGTCACGTCCAGGGGGTCTTCCAGGATCCGTTCAGCTCGTACAACCCGATCTTCAAGGCGGATCGTGTGTTCGGCATGATCCGCGGCGAGTACTTCGCGGACATGGCCCGCTCCGAATGGAGCGACAAGGTCGAAGGCGCGCTGCGGGCCGTGGCCCTCGAGCCCGACCAGGTCTTGAACAAGTACCCGCACCAGCTCAGCGGCGGCCAGCTGCAGCGGCTGCTGGTGGCTCGAGCGCTCCTGCTCGAGCTCAAGTTCCTCGTGGCCGACGAGATCATCAGCATGCTCGATGCCTCGACCCGGATCGACGTCCTGAATCTGCTGGCCGAGCTCAAAGGCCGGGGCATGGGCATCCTGTTCATCACCCACGACCTCTCGCTCGGCAACTACATCAGCGAGAAAACGGTCATCCTCCGCCGCGGGGCCGTCGTGGAGATGGGCGCTACGGATAAAGTCTTCGGCAATCCCACGCATCCCTATACGAAGGTGCTCATCTCGTCCGTGCCGCAGCTCCACAAGAAGTGGGCTGACGTCGAAGCCGAGATCCAGGCGCGCGGCGGGGACGCCTCGGGTACGTGTCTGTTCCACCAGGCTTATCCGCCAACGGTCAAGGCGACGGGCAAGGCGACGGCAAAGGCCGGCGACGGCGCCGACGTTGCGCCGACCCTTGTCAAGGTCGAGGAGGATCACTTCGTCGGCTGCTTCGACCTAGGCGAAGGGACCTGCCGCGTAGCCTGAGACGGGTCGGAGCGTCGCGGTCCCGGGTGCGGGTCGACGGCCAATGGCGGTCTGTCTCTGGGCAGGATCGGCAGGTCCAGGAGGAGATACGTGCGCTACGGCCACTTCGACAACGATGAGCGAGAGTACGTCATCACCCGACCGGACACGCCCCTGCCCTGGATCAACTACCTCGGCAGCGAGGCCTACTTCGGGATCATCTCGAACACGGCCGGCGGGTACTCCTTCTACCGGGACGCGCGCCTTCGGCGTCTGACGCGCTATCGCTACAACAACGCGCCCCTCGACCTGGGCGGGCGCTACGTCTACCTGCGGGATGACGACTCCGGCGAGTTCTGGAGCCCGAGCTGGCAACCGACTCAGCGGGATCTCGAGGACTACAGCTGCCGGCACGGCCTGGGCTACTCGACAGTGGGCTCGCGCTATCGGGGAATCCGGTCCGAGACCTGCTATTTCGTGCCGCTGGGGGAGAATCTCGAGATCTGGCGGGTGAGGGTGACCAACCAGCGCGCCCGAGCGGCCAGGCTCTCGCTCTTCAGCTCGATCGAGTTCTGCCTGTGGGAGGCGCTCGAGGACAACACGAACTTCCAGCGCAATTACTCGATCGGCCAGGTCGAGATCGAGGACGGCGTCATCTACCACAAGTCCGAGTACCGCGAGCGGCGCGACCACTTCGCCTACTTCGCCTGCTCGGAGCCGCTGGCCGGCTTCGACACCCAGCGCGACGCGTTTCTCGGCCCCTACCGCGGCTGGGATCGGCCAATCGTCGTCGAGCGCGGCCGGGCGACCGACTCGGAGGCCCACGGCTGGCAGCCGATGGGCTCGCACCACGTCCGGCTCGAGCTGGCCCCGGGCGAGACCAGGGAAGTCGTCTTCGTGCTCGGCTACGGCGAGAACCCCAAGGACCGCAAGTTCGACCCGCCCGGTTCGCAGCGGATCGACAAGCGGACCGTCAGGCCGATCATCGAGAGGTACCTCCGGCCGGCGGTCGTGGCAGCGGCCTTCCAGGCCCTGCGCGACTACTGGACGGACCTGCTGAACACGTTCCAGGTCGAGACCGGCAACGAGCACGTGGACCGGATGGTGAACGTCTGGAACGCCTACCAGTGCATGGTGACCTTCAACCTGTCGCGCTCGGCCTCACTGTTCGAGTCCGGCATCGGCCGTGGCATGGGCTTCCGCGACTCCAACCAGGACCTGCTCGGCTTCGTCCACATGGTCCCGGCGCGCGCCCGCGAGCGGATCCTGGACATCGCCGCCACGCAGCTGCCCTCCGGTGGCGCATACCACCAGTACCAGCCGCTGACCAAGCGCGGCAACAACGACGTCGGCGGCGGCTTCAACGACGACCCCGCCTGGCTGGTCCTGGGCGTGGCGGCGTATCTGAAGGAAACGGGCGACACGAGCTTGCTCGACGAGCCCGTGCCCTACGACAACGCGCCCGGGACCGAAACGTCGCTTTACGAGCACCTCCAGCGCTGCGTCGGCTACACGCTCGAGAGGCTCGGTCCGCACGGGCTGCCGCTCATCGGTCGTGCCGACTGGAACGACTGCCTCAACCTCAACTGCTTCTCAGACACCCCCGGCGAGTCGTTCCAGACGACCGAGAACAAGGCCGGCGGCGTAGCCGAGTCCGTCTTCATCGGCGGGCTATTCGTCCTGGCCGCAGCCGAGATGGTCCGGATCGCGGAGCTGCGCCACGACGCCGCCGAGGCGGATCGCTGCCGCAAGGCGTTGGCAGCCATGACCGGCGCCGTCGAGACGGCCGGCTGGGACGGCGCCTGGTTCAGGCGCGCGTACGATTACTTCGGCCAGGTCATCGGCTCGTCCGAGAACGAAGAAGGCCAGATCTTCATCGAGCCGCAGGGCATGTGCATCATGGCCGGCATCGGCCTCGACGACGGCAAAGCGGCCAGGGCGCTGGCGTCGGTCCGGGAACGCCTGGCGACGCCCCACGGCATCGTCCTGAACAACCCTGCCTACACGCGGTACTACCTGAACCTGGGCGAGATTGCCTCCTACCCGCAGGGCTACAAGGAGAACGCCGGCATCTTCTGCCACACCAACCCGTGGCTGATGATCGCCGAGGCCATGGCCGGCAACGGCGAGGGCGCGCTGGATTACTACCTGCGGATCAACCCCTCGGCCCGCGAGGACATCTCGGAGATCCACCGCTGCGAGCCCTACGTCTACGCCCAGATGATCGCGGGCAAGGATGCCCCGACCCACGGCGAGGCCAAGAACTCCTGGCTCAGCGGTACGGCGGCCTGGAACTTCGTGGCCATCAGCCAGTGGATCCTGGGTATCCGTGCCGAGCACGACGGCCTGCGGATCGATCCGGTGCTGCCCGGCGACTGGGGTGAGTTCAAAGTCAGCCGCCGGTTCCGTGGCGCCACCTACCGGATCGCCATCCGCAAGCCCAGGGGTTCGACCGGCCGCGTTGCCGGCCTGCTCGTAGACGGGCACAGGCTGGAAGGCAATCTCGCCCCGCTGCCGTCGCGGCCCGGCCAGGTCCTCGAGATCGAGGCCCTCTACCGGTGACCGAGGGCAGGGGCCGCATAGGCGCCAATCCGTACGGCTACTTCGACCCGGTGGCCCGCGAGTACGTCATCACCCGACCGGATACGCCGACGCCGTGGATCAACTACATCGGCGAGGGCCGATACGGCGGCATCGTGTCCAACACCGGCGGCGGCTACTCGTTCGACCGCGACCCGCGCAACCGGCGCGTCACCCGCTACCGCTACAACGCGGTCCCGGCCGATCAACCGGGTCGGTACATCTACTTGCGCGACCAGGAGACCGGCGAGTACTGGAGCCCCACTTGGCAGCCGGTCCGGCGCGACCTCGACAGCTACGAGTGCCGCCACGGCGCCGCCTACACCGCGATCCGAAGCGCATATCGTGGCATCGAGGCCGAGCTACGCTACTTCGTCCCGCCGGGCGCCCCCGACGAGCCCGTCTCCTGCGAGCTGTGGTCGCTCCGCGTGCGCAATTGCGGCACCACTCCGCGCCGGCTGCGCAGCTTCAGCTACGCCGAGTTTAGCTTCTTCGACGCCTTCAACGACCTGGTCAATGTCGACTGGGCCCAGCAGATCGTCTTCAGCTCGTGCGACAAGGGCGTCATCCGGGTCCGGACGAAGTTCAACCCGCTCGTCTTCTTCTTTGGTTCGAGCCAGGGTCCGGCCGGCTACACCTGCGATCGCGAGGACTTCGTCGGCTGCTGCCGCGACCTGGGCGACCCGATCGTCGTCGAGACGGGCCAGCCGGCCAACGCCCCGTCTCCGCGCGGCAACAGCGTCGGGTCGCTCAGCCACGACATCGCGCTCGCTCCCGGCGAGGAGCGCCGGCTTGTCTACGTCATGGGCGCCACGGAGCGACCGGACGAGATCGCGCGGACCCTCGCCCGCTTCGAGGACCCCGCCGAGGTCGACGCCGCGTTTGCCGTCCTGCGCGACGACTGGAACTCCTATCTCTCGCGCTTCACGGTCGAGACGCCGGATCCGGACACGAACGCCATGCTCAACTTCTGGAACCAGGTCCAGTGCCGCACCACGCTGTACTGGTCGCGCTTCGTTTCCGGCTACGAGACCGGCATGGGCCGCGGCATGGGCACCCGGGACAGTGCTCAGGACACGCTGGGCACGATGCACGCCGTTCCGGACCGCGCCCGCGAGCTGCTGACCCGGATCTGGGAGATCCAGTTCGGCGACGGCCACACCTGGCACCAGTTCTACCCGCTCAGCGGCGAGGGCGGACCCGGGCTGGCCGCCGAGTACCCGGACTGGCCGCAGTGGTTCTCCGATGATCACCTCTGGCTGGTCATCGCCGTCTGCGCCTACGTGCGCGAGACGGGCGACTTCGCCTATCTCGACGCGCGCGTGCCCTTCGCCGACGGCGGGGAGGATTCGGTCTGGGTACATATCCTGCGGGCCGTCGAATTCACGCTCTCCCATCGGGGCCCGCACGGCCTGCCGCGCTCCGGCTTCTCGGACTGGAATGACACCCTCAACGTCGACCACGGATCGGGCAAGGCGGAGAGCGTCTGGACCGGCATGCAGTTCTGCCGCGCGATGCTCGACCTCGTCGACCTGTGCCGGCACTCCGGCCGCGGCGGGGCCGACGAGGAGGTCGCGCGGTTCGGGAAGCTGCACGCCGAAATGGCCGCGGCCATCAACACCTGCGCCTGGGACGGCGCCTGGTATGCCCGCTCGTTCGACGACGACGGTCTCCCGATCGGCGTCTCCGGCGCGCCGCACCACGCCATCGACCTGATAGCCCAGAGCTGGTCGGTGATCGGCGAGGTCGCACCGCGCGAGCGAGCCGAACGGTCAATGCGCTCGGCCGACGAGAAGCTGGACACGAAGTTCGGCCTGGCGTTGCTGTGGCCACCCTACGACGGCTTCGATCCGCGCGTCTGCGGAACCTCGACTTTCCTGCCGGGGGCCAAGGAGAACGGCGGCATCTTCTGCCACTCCAACCCCTGGTCGATGGTGGCTGCCGCGATGCTCGGCTGGGGCGACGACGCTTATCGCTACTACCGCCAGATCCTGCCGCTGGCCCGGACCGACTCGGACGCCTACAGGGTCGAGCCGTACGTCTACCCGCAGAACGTCTGCGGGCCGGCCCACCCGTCTTTCGGGCTGGCCCGCAACGCGTGGCTCACCGGGGCGGCGGCTTGGACCTTCGTCGCCGCGACGCAATGGATCCTCGGCATCCGACCCACCTTCACGGGCCTTCGCGTGGCCCCGGTCATCCCGGCGGCCTGGCCCGGCTATAAGGCCCACCGCGAGTTTCGGGGAACCACGTACAAGATCTCGGTCCGGCGCGAGGGGCCGGGAAACGCGGTCTCACTGGTCGTGGACGGGGCCGCCGTGCCGGGCGACATCGTGGCGCTGCCGGCGCCCGGGACGGCGTTGGTGCGGGTGGACGCCCTGCTCCGCTGAGCGTCCGGCGACGTGGCGCTGCCAATCCGGGCCGTCGAATAGACAGGCCCGCCGGGTATTCAGGTGCGTCCGATCCCGAGCAATCGCCGGAACTCGCGCGGCACGATTTCATGAGTGGCTCAGGCCGACCGGGATTGCGGCCGCACCATGCCCGAGTGGTCCGGCTCGTTGTAGGCTCTGCGAATGCCCGATTTCTACGAGGTGCTCCAGGTTCACCCGAAGGCGGACCCGGACGTGATCCGGGCCGCGTACCGCACTCTCGCGCGCAAATACCACCCCGATCACGGCGGCGATGCGCGCCGGATGATGGCGCTAAACGACGCCTGGGACGTGCTCGGCGATCCGGCCCGGCGAGCGGCCTACGACGCCTCACGGGCTGCGCCGGCCGAGCGGCAGACCCCCGAGACGGCGGCCCGTTCGGAGGCCGACCAGCAGCGAACGCCCGTCGCGACGCACGCCGGTCCGCCGCCGGGCCATCCGTCCGGGTCCGTCCTGGACTTCGGTCGGTATGCTGGCTGGTCCCTCGGCGAGATAGCCCGCCACGACCCGGACTACCTGGAGTGGCTGCTGCGGGCGACCTTCGGGCGGCGGCTGCGCGCTGAGATCGAGGCGCTCCTCATTGCGCGCCGCGGACCGGGGACATCGGCGCGCGGGCGCTCCAGCCCGCAATGGAGCAGGCGCCGCTAGGGTGTCGCCGCCCCGAGCGGGCGTTGCGCCTCGGTGGCCCCGGACAAGACAAGCGGCCCGGGGAGGGGGGTACCCGGGCCGCTCGATCTGGCGAAGACGCCCCGTCACTGGCGTCTTCGATGGGATTTACTGAGGAGGTTCAGCAGCGAGGATGGCGTCGAGGGCTGAATGTGTCCTGAATCTGCACCTGCCCGTTCAGGTGGACCAGGGCCGGCCCTGGTCCACGCCCCAGGACGGCGGCGCCTGGGCCCGCGGCGACGCTGCGTTGGCCCCGGTCGGCTCACGCCGTGCAATCCCACCCCGTCGACGCGCGCCTGCTCGCCACTCACCTGCGCTAGTATCGGGGCGCGATGAAGTTCGGATTGATCCTGCGGAACACCGGGGCCGGGTCGAGCCGGGAGGCGATCGAGGCCGGCGCCGAGACCGCCGAGCGTCTGGGCTGGGAGACGGTCTGGACGACCGACCACGTCCTCGTTCCTCACTCCGCCGCAGCCGAATACGGTCGAACCTTCGAGGCGATAGAGACGCTGGCATGGGTCGGCGCCCGACAGCGGCGCCTGAAGCTCGGCACGAGCGTCATCGTCGTACCACAGCGCAACGCCGTGCTGCTGGCCAAGGAGCTCGCCACGCTCGACGTCCTGAGCGAGGGCCGCCTGATCGTCGGCGTGGGCGCCGGCTGGAACGAAACCGAGTTCGCCAGCCTGGGCGCGTCCGACCGCTTCCACCGGCGCGGCGCCTACCTGGACGAGACGATCCGGCTGTGGCGGCATCTCTGGTCCGGCGCCGACGAGCCGTTCGAGGGCGAATTCCACCGCTTCAGCGACTTCGTCTTCGGGCCGTTGCCGGCTCAGGGCGCACGCGTCCCGATAGTCGTCGGCGGAGGCTCCCCAGGCGCCCTGCGGCGTGCGGGCGCTCTCGGCGATGGCTATCACGGAACTCGGGCCGGACCCGGCGAGTTCGCGCGGCGGATTCCGGTCATTCGCGATGCGGCCGAGGCTGCCGGTCGACCGATGCCGGCGCTGTCGGCCAGGCTGGCCGTCGCGGCCCGACGGACCGAGGCAGCCGGCTACTCGCTCGCCGGAGATGCCGCGACGATGCTGCGGGAGATCCGGGCGTTCGAAAGCCTGGGCGTCGAACACCTGGCCCTGGTCTTCGAGGCGACCGAACCCGCTAAGCTGGCGGCCGCCATCGAGCGCTTCGACGACGAGGTCGTCAGGGCGGTGGCTTGAGCGTCGGCCGGACTTGAGGCGGGCGCAGCTTAGTTGTGGCCCTGACCGGGTCCTCACGACGACAGCTGGCGCATCGCTGAAATCGGCGTTCGGGCGCGTGCCTCGAGCTCTCTGCCGCCCTGCCTTCGTGCTAACCTACGGCCAACCTTTGCGGCCGGTCCTGTGAGGCCGGCGTACCGGTCCAGTGAGGCCGGCGTACCGGTCCAGTGAGGCCGGGAAGGAGGTCCATGGTCGCCTGCAAGCTGAACCACCGAGCCCGCGAGGCCGGTGGCTTTTTCGTGTGAAGCAGCCGCCATTCCCACGCTCCAGCGCCGTGGTCGATCCGCGCGTCGGCGACCACGGGCCGGCACTGCTCGCCCTGGAGGATGGTCGGCTCTTCCCGGGCGTCGCCTTTGGCGCACGGCGGGCAGGGCAGGGCGACCTCGTCGTCAACACCAGCCAGACCGGCTACCAGGAGATCGCCACCGATCCCAGCTACGCCGGGCAGCTCGTGGTCATGACCTATCCCCTCATCGGTAACTACGGCCGCGTCCGCGACGACGACCAGTCCGAGCGGCCCTGGCTGCGCGGCCTGATCGTGGCCAACGCCACCGCCGCCGTGCTAGACGACGCCCGCCAGCTGGCCACGATGCTGCGCCAGGCGGGCATCCCGGCGATCGCCGGCGTCGACACTCGCGCCCTGGCCCGACACCTGCGCGCCAGCGGCTCACTTCGCGCCATCGTGACCGCGCCCGGCCAGACGGACCCGGACGAAGCTCGTGCGCTCGCACGAGCAGTCCCGCGCTGGGAGGACCAGGATTTCGTGGCCGAGGTCTCGCCCGCGGCGGCGCGCGACGAGGGCGATCCGAGCGAGGGCGGGCCGCTGGTCGCGATCCTGGACTTCGGCCTGAAGACGAACATCGTGCGCAGCCTTCGCCGGCGCGGGGCGCGGGTGCGGATCCTGCCGCATACTGCCACCGCGCAGGAGGCGCTCGCGCCCGAAGTGGACGGCGTGGTCTTCTCGCCGGGTCCCGGCGACCCGGCCCGGCTGGACGGCCCGGTGGCGCTGGCGCGCCAGGCCATCGCCGACGGCCGCCCGCTTCTCGGGATCTGCCTGGGCCACCAGATCATCGGTCGGGCCGCGGGTGCGAGCACCCGACGCCTGCCGTTCGGCCACCACGCC
>Ga0116137_1000744_pt1 | contig 24707 bp, 23 predicted proteins | sample June2015DPH_20_1_3_FD_88973 | JGI IMG/M metagenome (GOLD analysis project Ga0116137, IMG submission 88973) | Peatland microbial communities from SPRUCE experiment site at the Marcell Experimental Forest, Minnesota, USA - June2015DPH_20_100 | ecosystem: Environmental > Terrestrial > Soil >...
ATAGTCTCGCAGGAGACGATAATTCCGCGCCGTGCCAGCAGATCCTCAACATCTCGGAAGCTTAAATAGAATTTATGATAGAGCCAAACGGCACGGTTGCGCTATCTAGTGGAGATCGGTGTTGGTGATAGTTGGGAATGTCGACCGCCATTGAAACAGTCTTCTGGCAATTAGCTTAACTTGACAATGCCGCAACGGGATTGTACACAAATTCTATGTTTCCCTGCGAGCCGGATGGTGTCCCCTGCCGCCTCCGGTTGGGTTCCTACTTATTTTCTTCGAGGAAATAAACATGGCGGATGATAAAGGCTGGCAGAAACTGACGGAGGAAACCAAATTTGTGGAAGGCGTCCCTCTGGCGTTCCCTCTGGATAAAGGCAAAGTTCTCGGCATACGGCTTGACGGCGTTATTTATGTCTGCGGGGGGAAGTGTACTCATTACGGTGCTCCGCTCGAGCAGGGATTTCTTAGGGGAAGCATTATCACTTGTCCCTGGCATACCGCGCGGTTCGACGTCAAAAGCGGACGGATGGAAGCAGCGCCTGCTTTGGATCACCTGAAATGCTATGAGACCAAGGTCGAAAATGGGGATGTTTATGTACGCCCTGCGCCCAAGGTGCCGTCCCCCCAAAAGCTGGATACAGCCAATCGAACATTCCTAATCATCGGGGCCGGGGCGGCCGGGAATGCTGCGGCTGAAACGTTGCGGAATGAGGGATTCTCCGGACGTGTGATCCTGATTTCTCCGGAAGCGACTCTGCCTTATGACCGTCCGAACCTGTCGAAGGAATTCCTGGCGGGAAAAGCCAAACCCGAATGGCTTCCATTGCGTAGTCCCGGCTTTTACGAAGAACGGCGCATTGAGTTGAGGACGGGGCACAAAGTCATTGGCATAGATACCGGGGCGCGTGCAGTTGCTTTGGATAACGGGGAAAGACTGACTGGGGATCGCCTGCTGCTAGCGACCGGTGGAAGGCCGCGTTCTCTCGAGATCCCAGGCAAAGAGAAGGAAGGAGTGTTTCTCCTGCGCAGCCGCCAAGATGCCGAGGCAATTATACAGGCAGTGCAGCGGGCCCGTTCGGCTGTGGTGATTGGGGCCAGCTTTATCGGGCTGGAGGTGGCCTCTGCATTGAGACAACGCAATCTGGAAGTGAGCATAGTTGCGCCGGAGACGCTGCCATTGCGCAGAGTTTTCGGCGAGCGGATCGGAACCTGGCTCAAAGGGATTCATGAGGATCACGGTGTTCGGCTGCACCTGAACCGAACGGTTGCCGAAATATTGGGTTCCAGCAGCGTAGAGGCCGTTATGCTGGAGGATGGGACTGTGTTGGAGGCGGATCTTGTTGTTGCGGGGATTGGCATCACGCCGGTCCTTGACTATTTGGCGGGAACAGATCTTGTGAAAGAAAACGGAATTCCTGTTGATGCTTGCCTGCGAACCTCAGTTGAAGGAGTATATGCGGCAGGAGACATTGCCGCAGTCCCCTATGGGCTCCTGGGACAACGGATCCGGGTGGAGCACTGGGTCGTTGCCGAGCGGCACGGACAGCATGCGGCGCGAGCGATGCTTGGCTCCACGGAGCCATACAAAGAAATTCCTTTTTTCTGGACACGCCAATACGACATCTCCTTAGGATATCTGGGCTGGGCGAAATCTTTCGACAAGGTGGCCTACCGGGGCAACCTTGGAAATGAAGGATTCGTCGCGGGATTTTACCAAAAAGATTCGCTTCTTGCCGTTGCCTCGTTTCGCCGCAATGTGGACCTGATCATTGTTGGCGAGCTGCTGAAGGCCGGCATAGCGATACCTTTTGAGCAATTCGCTGACGATAAAGCAGACCTCCGTTCTCTGCTTTCCGGTAGCCGTTGAAATTGTTCATGAACAAGATACTGGAGGGACTACCATGTCTGAAAACAATCCAATGCCACTGGCGGAGCGAAAATGTGTTCCCTGTAAGGGGGGGACTCCTCCGCTGAAGGGAGAGAGCTTGCACCGGTATCAAATCGAGCTCGGGGGCAACTGGCAGGTGATTGAAGAACAGCGCCTCGAAAAAACGTATAAGTTCAAGGATTTTAAACAGGCTTTGGATTTTACGGTACGCATCGGTGAACTTGCCGAGAACATTAACCACCATCCGGATATTTTCCTGGCATGGGGGCAGGTGCAGCTGACGGTTTGGACTCATAAGATAGGGGGGCTGTCCGAATCAGACTTCATCCTGGCCGCAAAAGCGGACAGTCTCTATCAACAATAGGAAATAGAGAGCATTGTGAACCTGATATTCAGCCGTAAATCATCGGACGCCGATCGTGCGAAAGCGCATGAAACATTCAATGTGCTCGTTTAAAATGGGCGGCTGTGGTGGAAATTGCACAGGCTTAACGCCGGACTCTACCAAATTGAACGAAACCCTTCATCATATTTCTTATTGCGATCCCTCAGCATCGATTGATTTATCCCGCAATAAATCTGAGGGCCCCAGAATTGATGCAATATCGAAGATGCGTAGGTTCTGGTCCATCGCCAAACACGTGCCCTAAGTGGGCATCGCATTCAGTACAGGAGACGGCCGTCCTGATCGTGCCAAGGCTGGTGTCCCTTGTAGTTCGAACATTCTCAGGCGCAATCGGCGCCCAGAAGCTTGGCCAACCGGTCCCGGAATCAAACTTAGTGTCCGAACTAAATAAAGCACCTTCGCAGCAAATGCAGCGATAAAGGCCTTTCTTATGCAGATTCCAGTATGTCCCCGTGTATGCAATTTCGGTATTGGCCTGGCGGGTGATCGCAAAAGCGCTTGGGGATAGCTGATTCCTCCATTCCCTTTCGGTCTTGATAACCTTTGGTACCTGCGCCTTCTTTATCCGCTTGCCGGTGTCAGAGAATTGAACAATTGTAACGACCTGGGGTGATTCCTTTGATATGGCAAGCGCCACGTTTGACTTGCCCAGCGGCCATGCGATCGTACTCGCAGATGCCGCGGCAGATCTCAGAAGGAAAGAGCGCCGTGTGATTTCGGCTGATCCTTTGTCTTTGTCAAGTTCAAATTTAAACATCGTCACTTCCTCCAGCACTATTTTTCTCGATATAAATCCGGAAACTGCTGCCGAAGATGCGCGATCTTCGGTGCATCGTTGTAGACGATATAGAGGTCGTTTGGGTGCCGGGCTGCATAGTCCTGGTGGTAGCCCTCCGCTCGATAGAATGCCTTCAACGGAACGACCTGAGTGACGATCTGGTGCGGGAAGCTGTGCGCCTTCTCGAGTTGTGCGATATAGGCCTCCGCGATCAGCTTCTGTCCATCGTTGCCGTAGAAAATGGCTGAACGATACTGATCGCCGACGTCCGGACCTTGCCGGTTCAGCTGAGTCGGATCGTGCGCTACGGAAAAAAATACACGCAGAAGCTGGCCGTAAGTAATCCGCGACGAATCGTAGACAATCCTTACCGATTCGGCATGACCTGTGTCGCCGTTGCTGACGAGTTCATAATGAGCCTTATCAGCAGCGCCTCCCGCGTATCCCGAAGTAGCGCTTTGAACGCCTTTCACATGCTGGAAAACCGCCTGAACACCCCAAAAGCAGCCTCCAGCGACAACGGCCTCCTGTCTCGTTTCGGTCCTCGCCATAGGATCATCCAAAGCAGGGCTGGGGAGGACATTGTTTGCACCGCCGCTGGCCGTGCAGGCGGTCAATCTCGAAAGAACCAAAAGCAGGCAGACGTTAAGGAAGCGAAAACCAGACATAACTACTCCCACGACAACCAAACTTTCGTTTGGTGTAGAAGCGGGGGGCATAGATTGGATGCGCCAGTAGGAAAAAAGTTACAGTCGCATCCGAAAGCGTGCGCCGAGTTCACACCCAGTCAAAAATGGATCATTACTCCAGCGGATACTCGGGGTCCTTTTTCCATCCGGTCAGCATGGAGATGAAGTTATTCCAGCCATGAAGAATAACCATAATGATATGCCCGAACGCAAATACGATCAGGGCCCACATGACCAGGAAATGCCAGAGCCTTGCCCAATGGAAGCCGCCCATCATCCATGCCATCCAGGAGAGCTGGACGGGCTTCCAGACGGCGAAACCGGTCAGCACAGACAACATACCCAACCCGATCGCGGCTGTGTATGCGCATTTCTGTAATTGGTTGTAGGCTTCTCTCAGCGGTGGCTTGGAAGTGAAGAAGAAGTAGTGGCGCACGACCGGCAAGACACCTGGAAAGTCACGGGGCACGAAAAGCACTTGCCTGTAATTGCCGCTGAAAACCTGGTAGCCAACGTACAGTAATCCGGTTGCCAGATAGATCCACATGAAGGTCAGATGCCACTGCAGAGCACCGCCAAGCCATCCGCCAAGAGCAAATGCTTCAGGCCAGTTGAAAAGATTTTTTTGAGGAATCTTGGCCCCGAAGCTTGGAAAAGCTCGAAATATCTGGAGTCCGCTTCCAATCATCACAAACAAAGAGATCGTGTTAATCCAGTGGCACAGGCGCACAATAAATGGATGTTCGCATACGGCCAGGAACGCTTCACCGGTTTTTCCGTCTTCAATAGAAAACGCGCTGGTACTCATGATTTTTCCCCTCACTGCTACAGCCCATAAAACTCGGAATAACCCTGGTCTTCCCAGTAACCGGCTTCCTCCAGAACGCGGCTCACCTTGAGGCGGGTCAGGTATTTTGCGTGTTTGTAGCCAATCTTGGTGGGAATGTTTAAGCGCAGAGGAGCTCCATGCTCCCGGGTTAGAGGCTGATCGTACATTTCGTAACAGAGCAGGGTTTGCGGATGCATTGCCGTGGCCCAGTCCAGGGACTCGTAATAGTCATCAGCGCATTCCACGCACACGAAACGTGCCCCGGGGTTGGCGCCGATCATTTCCAAGAAATCGCGCAAACGTGAGCCTCCGAAACGGCCAATCACATCCCATCCTTCCACACACACATGTCGTGTGTTTTGCCTCACCTTCGGCAATGCCTGGATCTGTGACAGCGTGTAATGTCCCGGCTTTTGAACCGCTCCGGTCACTTCGAGAGCCCAATGCTCCAGATCGACTCCGGGGTCATCCACGTCATAAGTGTTGAGTGGAAATCTCTCAAACGGTGTAAGGTCGGACCGGCTGAAAGTCGAGGCGAGGTGACCGGCCTGAAACAGTCTTGCCGATGCCCAATCACTGAACCCGAGGCCGGCCTTGAGCAGGGGCATCTGCAGCTTCGGAATGGCGAAGGCTCCCAACGCCAACCCCGGCATAAGCTTCAATAGCTCGCGACGCTTGATTTCCCTAAACCTGCTCCTCTGGATTTGGGCTGCCATAAGGGTACCCCTCTCTTTACAATTTGCCACGATGGGATTCGCAATTCAAAAAAAAGCATTGTCAACTCAACCATCGACGAAACGAAGATAGGGCTAAGGTAATGATGATCTTGCGTGCAGCTCCATACTCCTCAATTTATCGGTGATTAGCCGCCATGTTGCGCTCCTCCCTGGTCAACGGCGTGCCAGAGATACTTCTCCTGACCCTGGATTGTCACGAAGAGTTCACAGATGTCACCCAAGCGCCCCTGTGCAGATATCTGCGAGGAGAGCACCTTCGAATGTCCTGAGGATGAAGATCCTAGTTATGATTCTTTGACCAATGACTGGGCGGCCTGAAGCGTTTTAAATCGATGCCGTATTTTGTTATTCGGCGGCGCATCAGCAGTTTATTGATGCCCAGGGAATGTGCCGCACGAGCAGTGTTGCCGTATGCAGATTTCAAAGCATCGATAATCAAATCCTGTTCGAGCACCGCCAACCAGGCTTGAAGGTTTCCTCGCGAAGGTGCGTTACCAGGTCCGGCAATTTGAATTGAAGGCGGAAGGTGGTGCGCGTGAATTACCCCATCAGTGCTCAAAAAGACGGCCCGTTCGATGCAGTCTTCCAGTTCCCGCACATTCCCGGGCCAGTAATGACGCATCATCAAATCAATTGAATGGGCGGAGATCCTGTATATGGATTTGGAGTGTTGTTTGCCGGCTCGATCAATGAAGTGATTTGTCAGCAACACAATGTCCGTTTTGCGTTCGCGCAGAGGTGGAACAAAAATGGGGAAGGCATTCAGCCTATAAAACAGGTCCGACCGGAATTCCGAGTTTTGGACCGATTTTTCGAGATTGTGACTTGTAGCCGAAATGATTCTTACATCTATTCCTGGGTTTGGGGCGCTTCCAGGGAATAATTCTTTTTCCTGGAGAATTCGGAGAAGCCCGGTCTGAACGGCCATGGGTAGGTGAGCAATCTCATCAAGGAAAAGGGTTCCTCCATTTGCTAGTTCAAAGCAGCCCTTTGGCGTTGTACTGATGAGTTTATCAGGACTGTTACCAAACAGTTCGCTGCCAATTGTGCCTTGAGACAAAGCTGCGAGATTCACTCGTATGAATGGTTTTTCCGCCCGGGTGCTATTGGCATGAATTGCCCGGGCAACCAGTTCCTTGCCTGTTCCGGCCTCTCCGGTTATGAGCACGTTAGAGCGGCTGGAAGAAACCTGATTTATGAGCTGACTTACTTTCCGGATTGCATGAGAGTTGCCGATTATCCTTACCGGCTTAAAATGATCCGTAATCTCGTTTTGAAGGCGATCGAGCTTCGCCCGAAGAAAATGCTGCTGTTTTTGCGCCTCCCTTCGAATCTCAACGGCATCCGCCAGAAGATTGGCGATTTGAGTGAGGAGACGCACTTCGTCCTCAATCGATTCTTTCTCTGGAAATAACTGGTCTGTGCCTATGACGCCAACAATTCCATCAGCGCTACAGATTGGTACATAGATATAGGAGATGTTCTTTTTAGTCCATTGGCTTGTCTTCTTCTCCAGTACATTACTCCCATTAAGGGAGAGCGGTTTTTGCCAGAACTCTTCCACAATGGCGGGAATTCCCGTTTCCACCACTCGGCCTGTGATTTCATCTATTATTCTGCGTCTGGATCGGTCTTCTCTTGATATGCCGTATGCCAGATTAAGCTCAGTTTCGCCGGTTTCGCTGTTTAATATGGTGACTGTGCCTTCCTTTATTCCCGCCTGCTCCGCCATTTTCCCGAGAACAGAGTGCAATGATTCTTCAAGGCTTAGGCTCTTGTTCAACACCTGGGATATGTCGAAAAGAAGTTGCACCACTTTCAATTCCTTCTGAATTGAAGCAAGCCCGGCTTCAGGTAGATCGTTCAGGGAAATTGAATGTATCATTGCATTATCGCTGCATGGCAGAATAGAACCTTGCTGTCTCTTCTGTGCGAATTTACGGAGGCCGGCCTATGTTGGGCGCCGCCGCATCGATTATTCTGCACAAGAGGATCGACGAGATTCACAACGAAGCTTCTCCTATTTCGCCGGTTCGAACCCGTGTGCAGCTGTCCAAGGCATAGACAAAGATCTTGCCGTCGCCTATTTCACCCGTGGAGGCTGCATTGCGAATAACCTGAACTGTTTCTTTGACCTGATCATCCCGGACTGCGACCTCAATTCTGGCTTTTGCCATCATTCCAATCTTGTATTCGAATCCGCGATAGCATTCTATATACCCTTCCTGGTTTCCGGCCCCGCGTCCTTCGGTCACGGTCAACCCTGAAACGCCCATATCGCAGAGTGCCCCCTCAACTTCTACAAGGCGCTCAGGACGCAGTATTGCCAAAATCATTTTCATGGACTGCTTTCCCTTCTGAACCACATTTTTCAAGTTGCATCTCTGGCTCTCTTGCTGGATCCATGGTCAGCTTCAACAGCATTCAGTCTTGCAAAGATCGTACCAGTGGCTTGCATCAATCGAGATCTCACCGCGAGAGCCGCAAAAAACCGGAGGGAAGGAGGCATAAGACCCTATCTCCCTTGATGCGCCGGTCTATCGGTTTGACTGTCAAATGATACAAAAGGGTTATAATTGCCATATTATTATACATAAACGTATAATCCATTGACGACGGGCGTTTAGCCGGTCGATCCGGATCCTACGAAATGGCTAATAAGAGCCGCATTTTCCTCCACGTTTTTTTCATCCGACACTTCTTTGCGAATGTCCGCCAACACTTCGTGGAGTTCCGCTGATCTCAAGTCGGCACCGAGCCGCTTCAGGGCAACCCGAACCACGTCGCGGTGGTGAAGCTTATGGCCGAGTCCAAGTTCGGAAATTTCACGCCACAGCTGGTGCAGAAACTCGACATCCTCCGGCCAAAGCCTTGGCGGATGGGGCCCCAGATTGAAGAACCGCTGCTTCTGATTTAGCTGATCGAGAATTTCCAGAGAGAGCTGCGGACGGGGATGGGGCAGAAGTTCCCATGCGTCGCCGAAAGTTTTCGCCTGCTCCGATGGGCTCATTTTGGCAGATAGGCCCATCACGATGAGACTGGACTGCAACTGCTGCGCGACGTCGACCGTTGCACGGTTGTAGTCCCTTTCCGGGACAACCAGCAGTTCCACGTGTTTGCCGGCCTTCTCTGCAACGGAGACCACCTTGCTGAAAAGTTCTGCAACCTGATCGGAAAAAATCTGGTCTGTCTGTAGATCGTATCCACCGGATCCCTGGCGTTTGACGGTCAGGACCACAATGTCGATTTTCCGCGTATCCGTTCGCTCCAGGACTCTTTGCAGATGATCCAGCTGACGGGGATTGCGAATGGCGACCAGCACGTTCCCAGGCCGCGCGCTGATCGCATCCTGGGATAGAATATCACTACTGACCAGCCGGAATTTTTCCAGTTCGGCATGCTGGCTATTTGTCCGCCGATGATTAATCCGCTCGCTCAGCAGGAAGATGACATAGATGACGATCGTAAAGATCATGCCCCAGATCGTAGCCACCTTTTTGGTGACCAAATTGATCAGGGCAATAGCAAAGAGCACAAGTGTGATAAGACTTAAACCTAATGGCAACTCCTTGCCCCCGATCCGAAAGTTCAGCGGTACTTTCCACTCGCGTTCCTGAGGTTGTTTGAAACGCAATACTAAGACCGAGAGTCCTTTCATGGCAAAACTCCAGACGATGCCAAAGGCGTAGGCGTCGCCGAGCAGCTGGATGTTGCCGCGGGTCAGGACGACCGTCACGATTTGAAGGGCAACAATCATTGTAATGATACGTGCCGAAGTGCCGAATTTCTTGTGGGGGATCCGGAACCAGTCCGGCAGAACCCCATCTTCAGCCACACGATTTAGAACACCCGGTTCCCTTTTCTTTCAATTTGCCCGGCGACCTGCCTCTCGAACCACATTTCCTCCGGACGGCATTGGCGCAACTCCCATGGTTTAGGCGCAAGCCGATTAGGAGTTCTGCCGAGTTCTTGATACGCAAGGGCCATGCCATTCTGGAGACAATCAGTTGAAGAGTAAGTGACAGCGATACCAATCTGCTCCGTGATGTCAGCATTTACCTTATGGTGCGAGGGTTTCACTGCACTGCAGGCATCCCAGTGGCATGGCAGCTAATTTTGTTGGCCTGTGATGTAATAGATACATTATTGTAGAATAAATGTTGCTAAATAACGATTATGTGATATGAGTCCGGTTCAACTGCTGACGATTCTATGGACGCGGCACTGAGTGTTGTTCAATCCTGGTTGGCATTGGGAGATTCCGGGAAATATGCGGAAAGTTGGGATGAAGCTGCGCAGGTTCTAAAGAGTCCAATCAAAAGGGACGAATGGGTCAAGAAATTGAATTGGATCAGACCTCCGCTGGGAAAAACGAAATCACGCGTCCTGAACGACTCTGTTTCTTTTGCTCAATCTCTGCCTGGATCTCCTGAGAGTGAATACCTGATAATTCGCGATGACACCAACTGCAAAAGGGCCAGATCTTCGTCTGAAACGGTCACTCCGACTAAAAAAAGATGGGCAATGGCGAATCTCCGGATATTTCATCGACAGGCTATAAAGAAAGCCGACACAAGTCAGTTTTTATTGAAAGCAGCCGGGGAATCGATAGCGGACGATCTCTGCGCAATTGGAGCATAGTACCCTTTCCGCGCTCTGATCCGGATTCCGCCTCGCTTACAGCGAACCTGGATTGGCCTATAGGAACCATTGCGCGTTGTGCTACCTCCGGTTCGCAGGGATTGCATTGCGTTAAAATTAACTTGAGAGGTTTCGCAGCCCAGTCTGGCTTCCAGGCCGGGCTGCGATTCGGAATCCCTGATAGGTTAGGCGTTTTTGGATGCTTCCGCCTCTTTCAATGGAATTTTCAGTGCTGCGGCTACTCCTTTGCCATAAGCCGGATCCGCTTTCGAACAGTTGCCGATGTGACGCCTCTTAATCTCTTCCGGCGCATCCCCAAGAGCCCGTGCTGTGTTGGCAAAAAGGAGTCTTTGCTGCTCAGGACTCATCAAACGGAATAGCTTCCCCGGCTGGGAGTAATAGTCATCATCTTCGCGATGATTCCAGTGATCCGCCGCGCCTTCGAGGCTTAGCGGCGGTTCGGAAAAATTCGGCTGCTGCTGCCACTCTCCATAAGAGTTGGGCTCGTAACCAAGCGTGCTGCCGTGATTGCCGTCAACCCGCATGGCGCCATCCCTATGATAGCTGTGAGCCGGACAGCGGGCAGCATTCACAGGAATCAAGTGGTGGTTCACGCCAAGCCGGTAACGCTGGGCGTCACCGTAGGAAAAGAGCCGTCCCTGCAGCATCTTGTCGGGTGAGAAACCGATGCCCGGCACGATGTTGGCCGGGTTGAACGCCGACTGTTCGACCTCGGCGAAGTAATTCTCCGGATTCCGATTGAGTTCGAGGATTCCAACCTCGATCGAAGGATAGTCTTTGTGGAACCACACCTTCGTGAGATCGAATGGATGGTAGGGGCAGGTAGCGGCTGCTTTCTCCGGCATTACCTGGATATACATGGTCCAGCGGGGGAAGTCCATCTTTTCGATGCTTTCATAGAGATCGCGTTGATGGCTTTCACGATCCTTGCCGACGATTGCCTCTGCCTCTTCATCGGTCAGGTTCCGGATTCCCTGCTGTGTCCGGAGATGGAATTTCACCCAGTACCGTTCGTTCTTCGCATTAATCAGGCTGAACGTATGGCTGCCGAAGCCATGCATGTGGCGGTAGGAGTAAGGAATGCCCCGATCGCTCATCACGATCGTGACCTGGTGCAGAGCTTCTGGAAGTGAAGTCCAGAAGTCCCAATTGTTACGGGCGCTGCGCATATTGGTTCGAGGGTCTCGTTTGACGGCGTGATTCAGATCCGGAAATTTCAGTGGATCGCGCAGAAAAAACACGGGCGTGTTGTTGCCGACCAGATCCCAGTTGCCTTCCTCGGTATAGAACTTCGTGGCGAATCCCCGGATATCGCGCTCGGCATCCGCAGCGCCACGTTCCCCGGCCACTGTTGAAAATCGGATAAAGAGGTCTGTCTTTTTGCCGATCTGAGAAAAAATCTTCGCTTTGGTATAACGCGTGACGTCGTGAGTTACCGTGAACATGCCGTAAGCGCCGGACCCCTTTGCATGCATACGGCGTTCCGGGATGACTTCGCGGTCAAAGTGACCCAGCTTTTCGAGATACCATACATCCTGCAGCAGTACCGGGCCCCGCGGGCCTGCAGTCATGGTGTTCTGGTTGTCGGCGACAGGTGCGCCGGCATTGGTAGTCAGTTTCTTCTTCATCTGTCCTCCCTGCCAAACCGATTTTTAGATGGCATTTTTTTCGAGCACTTCACACAAATTCCTCTTACTTCCACCTGCGCCCTCTCAATACTTTTTAGAATCTTCTCCGATCCCGGGATTTTTAGCCCATCGAGCTTCTTGCTGTAGAAGTCATGAGTCCTTCCGCATTTCGAACAGACGAAATGGTGGTGTAGTTCATGTTGGCATCGAATCGAACCGTCTTGGAGGGCCTAGAGTGGTGATCAGTCCAAGGTCCAGCAGCGACCAGAGAGTTCTATAAACCGTGTCCAGCGAAACGGACGGGAGGCGTTCGCGAACCTTCTTATAGATCTTCTCCGCGTCAGGATGAGCTTCGGACATCGCCACTTCCCGAAAAATCTCCATGCGCTGATGTGTCAGTTTTACTCCTGCATTCCTGATCTGTTCCTTGAAGTGATTCATTCGTTGTTGCAGCACTTCCAGTGGGAATCCCATGTTGAGCTTTTCTAAATTGTATTAATTATTATTTAGGAATATATCTGATTCAATTGGCTGTCAAGCCAGATTCCTTCCTTGTTAAGTGTAGCAACCGCGAGTTGTCTCACTTTTGGGGTTCAGTCCATGCCTTTTTGGCAGGTGCGGTTGCCTCATCCGCATAGATTCCCAATCTGGAGTTATCTCGAATCCCAAATTCTGAAGGCGTGAGTGGAGCAGGAGATGCACGGATCATAGTTGCGTATTGCGTGCTCGCAAAATGCCGTGAGCTTCTCTTTCGACAGATTCGAGTACTTGGGGATGAACTGCCTCAAATCTTCTTCGATGGTCTTCTGATTTTGCGAGGTTGGTGGCACTATCCTGACATCGAGAAGGTTTCCCTCGTTGTCGATTCGGTAGCGGTGATACAAAATACCGCGGGGTGCTTCGGTGCAGGCGTATCCCACGCCCTCTCGGACGTGAACGTCGGCCGCGGGCTCTTCCGGCATTTCAAATTTTTCAATCAAGCGCGCCGCTTCATCGCAGCTGTGCAGGATTTCCAGGGCGCGCGCGATAATGCTGCGGAAAGGATTGAGGCAGGGAGGTTTCATTCCAGCAGCCTCGGCGGCCTCGCGCGCAAGAGGAGACAGCTTGTCATAGTTGAGATTGTAGCGAGCCAGCGGACCCACGAAGTAGCTCCCCCGCTGGATCAGCATCGAGTGCAGCGCGGTAGAGTGCTTTACGTGCTCCTCTGCAAAATGGCCGTCGAAGTGGGACACATCAATGTTCAGGCCTTTATTGGAGACAAGCCGCCCCTCGTTTAACGGGTATTCACTTGGATGTGAAAGAGCAACGAACTCGTAATCTCTCTCGCAATCCGGAAACTCAAACCCCGAAACCCAGCGGACGGTTTCGAGAGCCGCTTCTCGAGCCCACTTAAGGCGTTCTCCAATCTTGGCCAGATCGCGCCTGGCGGGCGCCCTATAAAAACCTCCAACGCGAACATTAATTGGATGGATTTCGCGTCCGCCCAGGAGTGCGACGATTTCGTTTCCTGTTTTCTTCAGCTGCAAGCCGCGATTCACAGCCTCGGGATATTTTGCGGCCATTTCCAAAGCGCCGGGATAACCCAGAAAGTCGGGCGCCTGCAGCATATAAACACTCAGTGCATGGCTTTCAATCCACTCACCGCAGTAGATAAGCCGGCGTAAATCACGGATCGGGCCGCCGATCTTCAGTCCCAAAGCATCTTCCACGGCATGGACCGCGCTCATCTGATAAGCAATCGGGCAGATGCCGCAGATTCGCGAGGTAAGGTCGGGAGCTTCGAAGGCACGGCGGCCCCGCATAAACGCTTCGAACAAGCGCGGGGGCTCGAAAATCTTCAACTGTACGTCCTCCACTGCGCCTTCCTTGATCTTGACGTGCAACGCGCCTTCACCTTCCACCCGCGTGAGGTAATCTACCTTGATGTTAACGGTTTTCACGCAATTTGCCTTTAAAAGCGCGCCGCTTAAAAGCCTTCTATCGCGTCGGGTGACCGGCCGGGCGCCCTTGCAGTGTTGCGCTTTGTCGCGCGCCTTATATCCATGCCCGTCTGCCTATTTCTCAAGCGACTCACTCTCTTTTCTAAAAGCTTCCGTCCATCCGTAGTAGCTGCGGAAAGACCGGATAATATCCTGATTCGACTTTCCCAGCGAGCTGAACCATGCGCTCAGCGAGCTCGTATTCGGTGTTTCCTTAGGTCCGAAACAGCTATAGCATCCGCGGTGGTACGAAGGGCAAAGAGCACCGCAGCCTGCATGTGTTATCGGACCCATGCAGGGAATGCCGTTGGCAACCATGACGCAGACAATACCTTTGCTCTTGCAATCGAGACACAGGCTGTAGGGAGGAGTGATCGGCTTCCGCCCGTGCAGGTATGCCGATAGGACTTCCAGAAGCTGATATTTGTTCGGAGGACACCCCTGCAGCTCGAAATCCACAGAAATATGATCTTTCATGGGAGTGGATTTGTTGAGCGTCTCAATATATGCCGGAGTCGCATAGACTATGGAGACAAACTCCTGGACGTCCTTAAAATTGCGCAGAGACTGTATTCCTCCGCCGGAGGCGCATGCCCCAATGGTCACCAGGAACTTGGATGAACGGCGAATGCGGTGTATGCGCTCCTCCTCTTGAGGTGTAGTAATGGAGCCTTCGACAATCGAAATGTCGTAGGGCCCCTTTATAAAGGTGCTCGTAGCTTCGGCGAAATTAGCGATTTCAATTTCACTCGCAACAGAAAGCAACTCGTCTTCACAATCGAGAAGCGTCATCTGGCAGCCGTCACAGGAAGCGAATTTCCAGAAGGCCAGCTTGGGTTTTTTTGCTCGAGGCATGCTAAATTTCCCGCAATGCTATTAAGCTCTTGACCTTGTTATAACAGAACACCGGGCCGTCCTTGCAGATGAAGCAGGGTCCCAGCTGGCAGTGCCCGCAGAGTCCAATGCCGCACTTCATGCTGCGCTCCAGCGATAAGTAGATATTCTCCGAAGGGATCCCTCTCCTTTCGAGTTCCAGCGCGGTAAAGCGCATCATCACCCCGGGGCCGCAGACAAACGCGGTCGTTTGCAGAGGATCGAAAGAAGCTTTGGGAATGAGAGTCGTGACGACTCCCACATTTCCGCGCCAGGACGCGATCGCCCGGTCGACGGTCACATAAACATCGAGATCGAGGCGCCCGCGCCAGCTCTCCAACTCGCGGTGAAAAAGGATGTCCGCGGGCGTGCGTGTACCATAAAACAGGATGACACGGCCGTACTTCTGCCTTTCGAAGATCAGCCGGTACAAAGCCGGCCTTAGAGGGGCAAGACCGATGCCGCCCCCAATGATGATGATGTCGTTGCCTCGGGACTCTTCAATCGGCCATCCCTTGCCGTAAGGCCCGCGCAAGCCAATCACGCTGCCGCGTTTCCAAGTTCGCATGACCTTGGTTACGGCGCCGACAGCTCTTATTGTGTGAACCATACGGCCAGGTTTACCTGGATCCCCGCTTATCGAGATCGGGACCTCCCCAACCCCGAATACATAAAGCATATTGAATTGCCCGGCAGAAAAAGCAGCTATGCCTGCACCGTTTGTGGATTCCAGCTCCAGTGTAAAAGTGTCTCCGGTTTCCTTCAGTATCCGCTCGATGCGATAGGGCTCGGGGAGCATCGGATCCGGCTTCCGGTCTATCATCCTCAAGCTCTCCTCATGCGCGGTAGATATCGAGCAATTGGATTCGGGTTGCCTGCAGCCGACGGTCGATAATGTGCGCGAATCGATTCAGCAGTGCGTACCCAAGGTGGTGATCCGTTTCGCATTTGCCGCGCAAGCATTTGCCATCCAAAACGAGCGCGCGAGTCAGTTCCACCGCCCGAGCATCAAAACGCCACAGGTACGGGGACACCAGCCACGACCAGCCGAGTACATCGCCATCTCCAAGGGTCTCGATGGTGATCGGACCGCATTCTGGCGAATAGATCTCAATGGCCACTTTGCCGCTCCGGATGATGAAGAATTGATTAGCTTCCTCCCCCTCGCGGAGCAGAAACTGCCCGGCATCGTAGCGGACGTTGGATGCACACCCGACCAGAAGCTGCAGGTGCTCCGAGTCGAGGTTTTGTAAAAACGGCTGTTGTGCCAGAATAGGCTCAAGCGTATGCATGGCTATTCTCCTCTTTTGCCAAAAAGTGACCTGCCCACATCACCACTCGAGCGGATTGCAGCTGTTTCCTCGGTAATATCGATGGCGACGGGGCACCACGTGATGCAACGTCCGCAACCGACGCAACCGGAGGTGCCAAACTGATCAATCCAGGTCGCAAGCTTATGTGTCATCCACTGGCGGTAACGCGAAATTCCGGAGGAACGAACGCATCCGCCGTGGATGTAAGAATGGTCCATCGTGAAGCAGGAATCCCACCGTCTCCAACGCTCGGCGTTTTCACCCGCCAAATCGGTCCTATCTTCCACGCTGGCGCAAAAGCAAGTGGGGCAAACAATCGTGCAGTTTGTGCAGGTGAGACAGCGCCGCGAAACCTCGTCCCACCGCGGGTGCTCGTAATTGCGGTACAGCAGTCCCTTAATATCTTTGGTGTCCAGGACGCGGCCCATTCTTGATTCGGTTGCGGCCAGGAAGCGCTCCGACTTTTCGATTTCATCAGCGCGCGCGGGCCGACGCGGAATCTGCTGGAGGATCCGCGCGCCGCTCTCGGTCCCCGCTTCGATTAGAAAATAGTGCCGGCCAGGTTCGAGGATTTCGGTGAGCGACAGATCAAATCCCTGGGTCACTCTGGGCCCGGTCCCCATCGAGGTGCAGAAACATGTGCCGCCGGCCATGCAACACTGGACCGCTACGATCAGAGTACCGCCGCGAAGCAGGGAGTAGGAAGGGTCGGCGTACGGCCCATGCATGAAAATCCCGTCTTGTATGCCGATGGCTTTTAGTTCGCAGGCTCGTACGCCGAGAAAAGCCATTTTTCGCGGTGGCTCTTGAGGAACTGAGAACTCTAATCCCTTTTCGGTTTGATGGGATTTCCAAAGGCAGAGCGCCGGAAGGAAAAGAAATTTTTTCCATGATTGAGGAGCGACGGAATAACCGAACAGCGCTTCGTCATTTCTCTTCTTCAGCCGGTACGTCCCGCCGTTCTGTTCATCGGTCCAACCTGCAGGCAGATCTTTGGGGGAATTCAAGCTCGTGTAAACGATCGCATTGTCCACAACGCTTGGACCAATGACTTCATATCCGTTCGTCTGAAAAGCAAGGAACAGGAGGTCGAAATCGCTGCGGTCCAGGATGAGCTGACCTTCCACAGGGCCTCCTCAAAATCGGATACAAGCGCTTTTTTTAGATTAACAAACCTGTCATAAACTTAGCAAAAAGCTTGTTCCTCAACAATGAGATCATTGTTGAGGACACTCATTGGATTCTTCTATTCTTCTATTGCGATCCTGGCTGCGGCAATAGTCCTGTCTGCCGCAGACGGGCGCTGAGCGAAGGGCAGGCCGAACTCTTTACACTTTTTGCACATTCTTGCGCGCCGCTTTCGACGGCGTCAGCGGGGGCGATTCCAGTGGGATTCGCGTTCCCATTTGCCAAAAGTCAGAGAACCCAACCATTCGCAGTTTTTCACTGGCCATTTTTCTGCTCTCTCGGCACCGGCGACGATGCGCGACGAAATAGCTTCCTACAAGGGGCGTCGCCCCTGCGATAATCAGTTTGTTGCTGAATTCCATCTATACGATAATAGCATGAACCGATCAAGCAGCCTTCGAAAGCATATTTGCTGTAGGACCCCCTCGCAATGAAACCGTCTGAGATATGCGGGTTAGTCGTGAAGGACTACGCTTAGGAGGCCACTATGGACGGTCAATCCTCTGTCGTCATAGTCGATAAAACCATGTTTTCTGAAACTGTTCATGAAATGACTGATCCGTGACCGGGTTGTACCGACCATCTGTGCCAGCGTATCCTGATTCAATCTGGGGATTATAACTTCGGCCTTGCTTTCCTTGCCAAAATGCGACAGCAGCAAGAGAATCCGGGCCAGACGCTTTTCGCTGGAGTTGAAAAGCTGGTCAACAAGATCGGCTTCGTATCGGATGTTGCGTAAAAGCAGATGCTTCACAAACAACTCCGAAATCTCGTGATGCTCATGAAGCATACGCTCCATCAGCGACTTCTCGATCTTGTCAAAGGTGCAATCTGTCATCGCAGTAGCCGTTGCCATACGCACCGTTTGACGGGCGAGGCATCCCTCGCCGAAAAATTCACCGGCGTTCAGGATTGCGACGATTGCTTCTTTGCCCTGTTGGGATGTAACGGAGAGCTTTACCTTGCCGCGCCGTATGTAGAACAACGCATCCGCAGGTTGCCCTTGCAGATAGATGTTACGTTCAATTCCACATTCTATTACCGTCTTCCCGCGGAAGATGCCATTGAGCAGAGATTCCCAATCGACAGGCCTTTTTTTCTCCGTCATAACAATTTCCCCTCCTAAAAGCTGACGTGTAAAAAGGCGACGACTCGTCAACGCCCTCTGCCTGGATCGAATAATCAACGCTGGAACTACTTAAAAGCATGGGTAGCTCGTTCACTCAAGCCGTCGCCCGTTTATACGATGAACGGCGGGCTACATAGTCTGTCGGTTTTGATCATCTATCGAGACCTATCGGCCTTGAGCCTGAATTCATACTCAGCCACCAATTTCGAGATATGCTTTGTTCCGCACATCCCCAGCGAAATAAATCGTAGTGTCTCCTATCCAAGCCTAAGCGACTCCATACTCGGAATCATAGTCCAGAGGCCGCCAGGCGGGCACAAGGTTCATGTGCCTGTATGTACGTTCTATCGATTCCCGCGTGCCCCAATCACTCCAGCGCATGTCCGGTGCTTCGAGAACGATGAGTTCTTCCGGAATGCGAGCAAGGATGTGGTTCGAGAAATTCCACGGATGTATGTGTGGATATATCGCAGGGGCCTCCGCGATGTAATCCTGCAATTCGAAAAGCCTTTGGGAATCCTTCGGTGCCATGTCTCTTAACAATCCCAGTACTCGTTTCAACTGAAAAACCATTACGAAGGTGTTCCAAAGCCCGCCTTGGGATATAAATTCCCTCGCCATTATTGGATCGGGCTTTTCATTGAAGGCTTTTACGTGGGAAACCCTCCAGGGCGTCAAGGTCGTGTGCAAAGGCCGACCGGGCATGATGTATCCATACCCTGTTTCAGGATTATTGGGTGTAACGCCAAGGATTGCTATTTTTTGGGGAAACTGATGAACCAGGCACGCCGCTCTAAGGACATGGGTAATAAAGGCCTTTTCATGGTCGATGAAATGGTCCGTAGGAAATACTGCAATGGTGGCATCGGGGCTGGTTCGCGCGATTTGCGTGAGCGCGAAGATTATTCCCGGGCCAGTGTCGCGGTTTTCCGGCTGGACAAAAATGCTGTTCTCCGGCAATGCCTTCAGTTGATCTCTGGCCAATTCGAGATGGTTTTGATTGATAATCACCCTTGTGTTTTCGATCGGGGCAAAGTAATGAGTTCTTAAAAGGGTTAGTTCCAGCAACGAGCGTCCACGCATCAGGGGGCAATACTGCTTGGGAATCGGGACTCCCGTCAATTGGGCTGTGAATTCCTGCAACCGCGTTCCGTCGCCTCCTGCAAGCAATAATGCCAAGCGCTGTTTTGGCGCTGCTGCGGCCAGACTGTCGATACTATCCACGTGCTCCTCAATATGCTGCGCTAAGTCAAACATGGCAGACAGACCTCTATCTCAGAAGTTAAGACGGTGCCATAGGCCGGATTCGATCCAAGGTTGCATCTTGTTTGCTTTGTCCGACCGCTAATTGAGTTGTAGCCGGTACAGCCACGATCTCGTGGCACCTGTTCAATATGCGTGATGCATCTCCTAGAATAAATTGTCCCTCGAGGCCTTCCCAGCATGGAGCAGCGAGAGGCCGGAGATCTATGCAACGCCGTTAACGCCACCTATTGGCCACCATTAAAGCATCGATTGCTGGGATTGGATATCCGCTCAAATACCCATTTTGAAATAAGTATTTATGCCTACTGCTGAAAACTCCGTCCAGATTGAAAATATTGCGCTTACAGGGTCGAACTGATAGCCTCTCGATTCATGTTTAGCGTCTTGATTTCCTTGCTCTCCTCCATCATTTTCAGTTTGTGAACGCGGCGTGAGCTCCAAATTGAGATCGTTGCTCTGCGCCGCCAGATCAACGTCCTGCGGCGTTCTGTTCCCAGCAGGCCAAGACTTCGGACCTGGGACAGAGTGCTTTGGGTTTGGCTCTCGCGTATCTGGCCCGCCTGGCACTCTGCCCTGGTCATTGTCAAACCAGAGACTGTGATCGCATAGCATCGTAAGGGCTTTCGCCTGTTTTGGACCTGGAAGAGCGGACGACAGTTGATAGACATGGGGATTCATGAAGTCCTTTACTGCTCCTCGATCGCCGTGGCAGTCACCCTACGTGGAACGGCTGATTGGATCCATCCGACGGGAATGCCTCGATCATGTCATCGTGGCAAGCGAAGAATCGCTGCGCAGGATTCTTCGATGTTATTTTGATTATTACCACAAAAGTCGGACGCATTTATCCTTGGGCAAAGATTCACCAGAGCCAAGAGCCACTCAGCGGCTGGAGCTTGGCAGGGTGATAGCACTGCCGGAAGTGGGCGGACTTCACCACCGTTATGAGCGGCAAGCCGCTTGATTTCGTGCTGGGAAATTAGCGATTGTTGCGCAGGTTGAGGCGGACGTCAGACGGATGCCGTGACCGAGATCCTGGCAGCCCTGCGGGATAATTTCCATCCTGCTGATTCTCGCGATCCGTGGATTCTTGCGTACATGCTTCCAGGAACTGAGATCGGAACGAAGAACTTCTCTCATAGGGATTTTTCAGTAGGCACAACCGGGCGCAGGACCGGCGATATCCATCCACAACGATGATATAGATTCGTGATTGTCACTCTGCTACTTTTTCGGGCCCGTAATCACCGCAGGCTTGAGATCGATCTCTAGAAACATCATGGGCTGTCTGGTATCTGCCCGATACAGATCCGGAATATAGATTTGGGCATCCTCAAGCGCTTCGCTGAGGTTTGCGAAGCCTTTTACTGGCATATAGACAAATCCCGCAGTTACGGAGTTCGGCTCTGTTCTCTTGACTCCGAGATGCTTGTAATTGAAATCGTCCAAAGCATCGGCGTTCGACCTATATATGGCGATCCGAGGGAAAGGAACAGGGCTCGGGACGCGCACTTCCTGAGTAGGTAGAGTGTGCTGGAAGATTCGCATAATCGCTTGCTCGGGTCTGACCGGCCGGATGTGATCCCCTTTGACAAGCAGCTCGATCGAATCTCCAGAAACATCTACAGCAAATCCGTTGTTGTTTGAAATGACAATTGCCACCGGCATTATCCCACTTGACACAATGTCTTTTTTGTCGAAAGTCTTCGCGGCAAGTGCGTCAGTAAACATTGGAACTACTGCCACGGTAAGTCCCTCGCTTGTTAGCCTGGAAGCGTAGGATTCGATGGGAAGAGGTACATACGGTCGTGCCTTGTATCCCGCAAATGTGGAGAAAACGGTCGAGATCCATGCCAGGAAACCACAGAAAGCAAATCGAATCACTGCTCGCCGATGAGGAAACTTAAACGGCATAAGGGCAATCATGTTCAACGCCTTTCGGGATTTGTTCGAAATTATATCACCGTCTGGTGGGTGAGCATAGCCAAGTAGTTAAGGTTAACAAGAATCAATTAAGGTATGGCGAGGTTTCTACGGTTGTTGAAACTTGAGGATTTCAGCAGCTACAAAATCGACTACATTGTTTGCGGAGGACAGGATGCATTAGGATAAATAAAATAACTTGAAAGAAAATAAGATTCTGTGAAATACTCGCGAACGAAATGAATACGCTGCCAACCTTCCTGTTTTCGGGCTTCACCTGAGCATAATCCCTCAAGCGTCGGGCCGTCGTCATCCAGCAACCCTGTTAATTTCTGGCTAACACTATCGCAGTTCACCCTGCGAGCCGAATTCTCAGCATTCGGCCGGGCATCGAAAACCCGTCGCTTGGATTGCATGACTCAAAATCCTCAAAGCCACAGCCGTGTTAAGAAGGAGAATGAACATGGATTCAGGGAAATTAATCATCAGGATGCCTTACATTCTTTGCTTTTTTGTATTATGCATGCTCTTGGCAATCCCCGCGCATGCTCAGACTACATCGCTATCCGGCACGGTGATGGATGCAACCGGCGCTGCAGCGCCCGGCGCATCGCTCACCCTGACCGGGATTTCAGGCGCAGAACGTACCGCTGTCTCCAATGAAGCTGGATTCTATCGCTTTGTCCAACTGGTTCCCGGGAAATACACGCTCAGGACCGAATTGAAAGGTTTTAAGGCCGCAAAACAGACTTTTGATCTGTTGGTAGATACCCCCATGACGGTCGACATGCGTTTGGAAGTTGGTGAAATAAGCGAAACCGTCACTGTCGAGGCGGAAGCTTCAATGTTGAACACTCAGGATGCCGGACTGGGTAATGCTTTTGAAGGCGCGCGCATACGGCAACTGCCGTTGCAGGATAGAAATGCTGCCAACCTTCTGACGCTTCAAGCGGGCGTCACCCCTGATGGCTATGTGAGCGGGGCGCGCAGCGATCAGACAAATCTTACCCTGGATGGTATCGACATCAATGAACAGCAGACAGGAGACTGGTCTAACTCTGTACTGCGAGTGTCTCCCGATTCAGTTCAGGAATTCAAACTGACAACCAACATTTCCAATGCCGCACAGGGACGATCCGCAGGGGGGCAAATCTCTCTGATTACTCGAACAGGGACCAATGACTTCCACGGATCACTTTATTACTCCAATCGTGGCACATGGATGACCGCTAATGATTTTTTCAACAATCGCTCGGGACTGCCGCGTCCCGAGCTTGAGCGGGACCTATTTGGCGGCTCGTTAGGTGGACCGATCATCAAGGACCGGGTTTTCTTCTTTTACAATTACGAGGGCCGGAGGGACGACAAGCAGACTGTTGTCGGTCCACAAGTCGTTCCACTCCCGAGTTTGGGTCAGGGTATCGTCAAATACACCAATACCGCCGGTGGAATCACAACAATGACGCCAAGTGATCTCAACGCAATGTATCCCGTCGGCATCAATCCTGCGGCCCTGGCAGTCCTGGCCGACGCTGCGCGGAAATATCCCGCGAACGATAACGGCGTTGGCGATGGGCTCAATACCGGCGGCTATCGTTTCAACGCGTCCACGCCGCTGCACTACAACGCACATACGGCCACCATGGATTTCAATCTAACGCGAGATGGCCGCCAAACTCTGCTTGTGCGCGGCAATTTCCAGCAGGATTCAACCGTAGGGGCGCCACAATTTCCCGACACACCGGGGACCAATCTGTGGAGCCATCCCATGGCTTTCGCCATTCAGCATACTTGGACAGCAACCAATGCGTTGGTTAATACATTGCGCCTGGGATTGACGCGCGAGAGTTTTTCGCAGCAGGGAGATTCCTCGGACAATCAAATCGATTTTCGATTTGTCTACTCACCCAGAGCGTATGCGAGAACTCTGGCCCAGACGGTACCAGTGTGGAATATCGTAGACAATCTGGCCTGGGTGAAGGGGAATCATACATTTGCTTTCGGAGGGAACGTACGGATCATCAGAAACCGACAAACATCATTTGCGGGATCCTACGACACTGCTGATACAAATCCTACCTGGTATGATGAATCCGGCGGGGTGTTGACCGACCCCATCACAAATATTGCGGGCAGCATGTCCGATCTCCAGGGAGCGCTTGCGGCGGTAATTGGGCGCTACTCCTATTACAGCAGCAGTTTCAACTTCGGAGCAGATGGAAGTCTGCTTCCGGCCGGCAGCGGCGTGGGGCGAGACTGGGCGGATGAGGAATATGAGATGTACGCCCAGGACACCTGGCATATCCGGCGTGATCTCACGCTGACGCTGGGACTGCACTACAATTTAGACCGCCCAGTCTATGAAGCCAATGGGCTGGAAGTGAAGCCATCCCCCAGCCTCTCCACGCTCTTCAATCAAAGGGTCGCTTCCGCAGCCAAAGGCATTCCTGATAATACGCTGGTTTCGCTGGACAAATCCGGGCCCGTGAATGGCAGACCGGGCATGTATCCGTGGGACAAAAAAGACTTTGCGCCGCGGGCAGCCATTGCCTGGCAACCTAACTTTGGAAACAGGCTTTTGAAAGCCATCTTCGGCGCCGGTCAGAAGTCTGTGATACGTGGAGGCTTCAGCATGGCCTACGACCACGTTGGCAGCGCGCTGGCTGTGACTTTTGATCTCAACAACATGCTGGGTTTCTCATCCTCGCAGGAGATTACAGCCAACACATATAACGTTACCGACAACCCGGGACCTCTTTTCACCGGCTTTAACCAAACAATCCGAACGTTGCCCGGCATTACTGTTCCATCCAAGCTGGTCTTTCCGTTGTCGCAACCGGCAGATGGTTCGGCCCGGATCGAATTTTCAATGGACGATTCTCTCAAGTCACCGGTGAATTACATGTTGAATTTTTCGATCGCGCGCGAGTTTGCCCACGGCCTGACCATTGAGGCTTCTTATGTAGGGCGCATGGCGCGCAACCTGCTGGCACAGCGAGACCTCATGCTGCCCAACAATTTGGTGGATCCAAAGTCCGGCATGGACTGGTATACGGCGGCAGGACTCCTGTATGACCTTCGCTGGAACAACGTGCCTATCAGCCAGGTGAAGCCAATTGCATACTTCGAAAATTTGTTTCCCGACTATCGGAGGAAAGGGTGGCCGACAGCAACCCAGGGCGTATACAGCAGAGTTGCGCGCGATGGATCCAATGATCCGGACTGGACCTTTGTTCAGTATACTCTTGATAATATCGGTCCGTTCTACCAGCCTCAATACGGTGCCCTGGATGCGTGGAGCACGATTGCGCACTCCGACTACCACGCTGCAACGATCAGCATACGCGAGCGGTTCAAGGACAGCCTCAACCTGGACTTTAATTATACTTTCAGCAAGTCCATCGATAATGCCTCCG
>Ga0116137_1000747_pt1 | contig 24622 bp, 22 predicted proteins | sample June2015DPH_20_1_3_FD_88973 | JGI IMG/M metagenome (GOLD analysis project Ga0116137, IMG submission 88973) | Peatland microbial communities from SPRUCE experiment site at the Marcell Experimental Forest, Minnesota, USA - June2015DPH_20_100 | ecosystem: Environmental > Terrestrial > Soil >...
ACAGGTTCAGGCTTGGGGACAGGTTCAGGCTTGGGGACAGGTTCAGGCTTGGGATTGGGTTCAGGATCGGGGAGGGGGGGTCTCGGCTCGGTGCGATGTAAGAAACCTGATCTTATCATTTTATCAACAAGACTTCCTTCTTCGTATTCGCCCATATTATTAACTTCTTATTCCTGTCAAAAAAAGATATACCCCAAACCCAACGAGGGCAAAGACATGGCCCCGAAGACCTTTATCGTATAGTTGACTAGCAAATTAAATTTTACCCCCACACACCTAGAAAGCATAGAATGAGAAAGAAAGATGCTATCTACATTAGCATTTGTATTTAGAACTTTACAACCATCCCTGATGTATCCCTGTTGCTATTAGTATTACTAGCACTGTTAGTACGACTATTATTACTATTCTAGTTACCAATTTCATATCTATACCTCCCTCATGAATTATGTTTTTCTTTCTGTTAAGGTATCCAATTTGCCATTCTTATATCATTATTCAAAAAAAGAATTAAATTTTAATCACACACAATAACTAACTCTCTCCGGACTACTCACTCACATATTCTCTCTACACACAAAAAATACGCACAACTATTGCAGTTAAGGAGGAATTTTGGAAGGAGCTTTGGATATATTTTCCTTTTGCTTTGTTGCCTCTATCATTCTGCGTGCCACATCTTGATATTCACTGAGAGCAGATGAGTCGATTCTCGGAAAAACATCTTGGATTCTTTTGAAGTCACTCTTGGGGTCATAATAACCTTTTATGCCAAGATTTGATATTTCTTGCGCGTAAAACACGTTCTCAAAAGGCAATACCAATACTATAACTGCGTCTTCCCAATACTTTCTGTAATGCTCAATTCGTTTAATATGTCGCGTTTCATAAGAAGACATTTTTATTTCGACTAGCCTTATGTCGTTAGTTTTGTCATCATAAACGAGTAGATCTGGCGAGTGTCTGATTCGAAGTGCGGTTGGTGAAGAAGTTTCAATTTGAGCTATTTTATTTTTGATTTGTGAGAATGGACCCTCATAACCGTAAGCGACAACAATATATCCTGACTCCTCAAACAATGCTTTGACTAGTTCTTTGAAAATGTTACCTTTAAACAATGAAAGATGAAAGCCCTCCAACTTCATTCACAGTTATTGCCTTTGTGTTTAATTGAGTATTAAGGATGTGTTGTCCTCGGTCGCCATGTATCAGTTTCTCCCCTCAAATATTTGCCAAGGAGCAACGCTTCTTCATTGATCAACGTCTCAATGGTCTGCCTATTGCCTACCTTTATCCTTGGGATTTCAACCATCGATTCAAAATAATCATTGAGCTGATCCATGAAGTTTGATGGCGGGTTCGGTGGGATTTGAACCCACGACCTACGACTTAGGAGGCCGCCGCGCTATCCAGTCTGCGCCACGAACCCGTTGAGCAAGGGTCAATAACATTACTGAATATTTAAATGATACCCAGTCTAATGAGTAAAATATTGAAAATTTTGACTCTATCAACATCGAAAAACGCAGTTCTGATGGTGGTTGATGGTAACACAAAAAAATAGAATCAATGAACATTTGATCAGTCGGGGTTACTATATGATAATAACCTTTATCGTATAGTTGACTACCGAATTAAATTTTAATCCCCACACACACACTTTCTTGCCTACTCCTACCTCCTCCCCTACTCCTACTCTATTCTATTCTTCTCTTCTCTCTTACAATTACTCCGTATCACGTATAGCGTATATCACACGCACGAAAGAGTTATCTCAAGTCGAGACGATACAGTTTCTGCAGTGAAGATGGTACATGGATCGCTTTTGCGAATATTTTGACATGCGTCCTAATGAAAGAACCATTATCTCAGAAATGAGTATTAAGGTTAAATTCAATGGGTCGAATCTTAATTTTGCGAATATCTATCTATCAAATGTCCCTCGTTTGATATTCCTTTTCTATAATTCTGCTGTGTTCAATATGAGTAGACTTTCATTACATTTGGCAGCGATTACAGGCAATAGTGTCGAAGTTATTGAAGGTTTTCTATCAAAGTATCTGCGGTTTTCTGATGTAAATGGGAATAGCTTTGAATTATATGTGGCGGATAGGGAACTTTGGAAAAATAGAATAATTGAGCAATTGAAAAATGCAGAGGCTAGATTGGCTTTTGAGAGTAAGCTAAAGCAGCAGATGACATATCGAGACGCTGTGACCTATGATGGAATACGTGACCTTTGGAAGAGCATGGAACCATTGAACAGCGTGCCTGATGACCTTCGTATTGAGGCCATGATAATAGACCTTCTAAAAGAAGGTGAATGGGAACGCAAGATGGGAAAGACTGGTCCTGAGGGACTTATAGACCATGATAACAGAAGATTCGTAAATAAGAATGCCAATGTTCAAAAAATTGACCAGAAAGTGGTTCAATACCAAATTTCTGCCTCTTTTGATTTAGGGTCCAATGGTACAATAAAGATCAAGTGCCCTTTTTGTGGAGCTGGATCTGACCTTACCTCTAAGAATTCAGAAGTTAAGTGTACCTACTGTGGGAAGAACTTCATTGTTCCAAAGAAAGTCTTGGACATGATGTAGACTCAGTCAAAAGTCTTTATCTAAAAGTTGAACATAATCATAATGGGGAAGAGAAGTTGAAAACTTCTTACATAATACTAACAATAGTTATCGTGGTCATTTTCGTTGGGCTACTTGCTGGTTTTGGCTTTGAAGCAACACAGCAACCACATATAGTATTGACCGATATTAGCTATGCTAATCCTCGTTTAAGCTGTTGCTTTTTACTATGTCCTTCGACTCAATACGCAGGTGCCTATTTTAGCTTAGTGAACTCAGGATCCGCTGCAGGATATGTTGATGTTTTAGTAACGGGTGGAGGTCAGACAATCGGCACAAACACTTACTATGTGCCAGCGGGAGAAACCGTACAAAAATCCATTCTAATATCAGTTGATTGCTCACAAAGTTTTGATTGTCAGGTATCTATTACTGCAGTTAGAGGGCCGTAAAAAAATATTAATAGAGAACTTCCATAACCCAAAAAACTTTTTACCAGAAACCAAGGAAGCGCCCCAAAGTAAAGAATACCCATGCTGCCCAAGGGGAAACAATTATTCCGCCCAATATCAATTGCGCCCAAATATTTTGCATCCAAGTCCAACGTTTTGTCTTTTTGGAATCGATGAGAATACCGATGAGAAAAACCCCTAAAATGAGACTTACTATGCCTAGTGCAAAGATAAATTGACCAGAAGGGCGAATACCCCAAAATGATTCATGAAGAACAATCGATAATAAGAACAAGAAGAGAAGAAAATTTAGTATGAAAGAGGAAAGTACCTCCAAGTCAAATATAGAATGACCGAATTTTATTTTTGATACAACTGGCATTTTGACTTTCTTATCAAAAATGTATGCAATTATTTTACTAGTGTCCACTGTGGCAAGAATGAGGAAACCACCAGCAACGATCAGAAAAATTGATTGCGCGGTATCCATATTCGATGCACCACTCGCATACATTATTGTAGAGGCGAGGAACAATACGCTTGATATAAAGAACTCATTAGTGGCGGCCTCTAGGGATTCAAATGCCTCCTTATTTTCTGGAGCCCTCTTCTCAATCATTTCGTAAAATGACCATGGCAGAGTAATCCACATCAAGTAACAGATGGCAACTAAACCGAGGCTTACTTGCCCAAGTGTTTCTGCAACAGCCATGCATACTACTCCGAACACCCGCCCATATATGACATCGCATGGCAGGATGTCTAAAAAAGAAGTGTATAGCATTATTAACAACAAGTCTACTAAATTAAAACATGAATAAGGTTGCCCTTGCAGCAATTGGAGTCATAGCTGTGGTGGCAATTGTTGCAATCGCTTTCGTAGTTTTACAACCACAAGGGATTAACCCCGACAAATTTGCCTTGTTTACTGTAAGCGGAAGTCCGACTGAAGGGGTTTATACTTTTAAATTTGCACTTTCTGATGCAGCGCAAACCATAGGACCTGCCGATGGCACCGTTAGAATGACAATTAAGGATAGCCAAGGGAACATCCTCATGACTGTGACCTCAGCAATAAAGACCTCCTTTTTCAAAAAACTCACCGATCCGATAATCGGTGATTATGTTGGCTATGCCCAAGACATTTCAGCTAACAGTGCGGTCGCGGGTATCCCAGACGCGTTAGGGAACGGCGTTGCAGAAGTGACTTTCACCACAACTTCAGGAAACACTTTTTCAAAAACCTATTCGTTGGTCCAAATCCCGTCAATACCTGAGGTTCAAATAACAGCCATTAATGTCACATCAGATAACCCAAACATGCTTTATACGGCTCCCTTGTCGCTTGGCAGGCTTTTTGCGAATCAAATCATTAACCTGACGGTAGGATACATTTACGTGCCGCCATTCACCATTTACAACTTATCGGTATTGCCAGCATCATTTACCATATTATCGATTAGTCCGCTACTGCCAGCCTCAACGCAGGGGAGCAGCTTAACAGTTCAATTCCAGCTTGAGATCGAACTACCTGACCAAGCGTATAATGGGCCACTTGATATCCATGCAACAACAACTCCGCCCGTACCCCAACAGGGAGCCATGTCTATTGATACAGGAAATGTCATGTTCAATAATCCAGGGAGTACAATTACTGTCTACGTACGAAATACAGGAGCTCAATCCGAGACTCTAGGTTCGGTGTATGTGGATAACGTTCTACAGAATGGTGTTGGTACGACTACCATAACATTCAACCCCGCTAATGGAGTATTAGCTCCTGGTGCCGTCTGCACAGTAACAGTTGTTTCGACTGCTACCAATTGGGCAGATGGTTCTGCGCACACCATAAAAGTCGTTGCTACTGACGGAACACCTGTAGCGTATAGCGTGCACACTTAATCTATAAGGTATTCAAAAAATAAAAGGTCGGGGGGGAACTTTTCATTACAGAAAATACTTGGAAGAAGCATTTACAGAAAGGGATACAGCTGTACAAAGCAGGGAATCAACTCGAATCAAGTCTTGAATTTGATGAGGCCTTAGATCAAAACCTAAACGATCATCGCATTCATTATTGGGTTAGCAAATGTGCGGCAGACTTTGGGGCATATGATGTAGCCTTGAAAGAATTGGATATTGCAATAATGATGTCTCCAGAAAGACCAGAATATTCTTTCCAGAAGGGGAATATCTTAGCTCTTATGCAAGAGTTCCAAGCTGCATTACCATACATGGAGAATGCTATCAAACAAGATCCGAAGAATGCCGATTATCACTACTTTAAAGGATTGGTTCATAATGCCATGAATAATTATTTTAAAGCATTAGAGGAATTCAATATATGCTTAGACCTGAACCCGAGCAATTCAGAGTTTCGACAGTCAAAGGTAGAGGCCTTGATTCAGTTAGGACGAATAAATGAGGCGCAGGAAGAACAGAAAAATGTTGGCAAAATATCAGCGGATTCAAGAAGGCACCCATTAAGGTATGAATTTATTACAGAAGTTCGACAAGAGCATTTTCTTGAAGGCCTTAGTAAAAAAGATGAATTATACTGACATAGGGCTTTCTTGCGAAGTTAATGTCACAAAGTCATTTATTTTGAATTTTTAATAAATTCTAACATAATTTCAACTTGCTTATCATTAATCCATTTGAATCCCCTTGGAAAAGAAATATTCCCATACACCTTCGCCCCAATCTCACTCGGAGGAAAAGGTGGACCATTCTGCGTGATTCGTATAGCTTTAGACAACAGTGCCGAGTCAGAAGGTTCTCCTAATACGATATAGTATTCATCGTCATTTCTCTTCGTATGGACACTGCACATTATCCGGTTTAATGCATCCTTGCTGATTTTAGAGTTGATTGTTTCTTGGTCTTCTGTTTCAAGATCGTATAGATCTGGTTCTGCTTCATTGCCCCATTTTAGTGATAAATAGACACCTTTAACCTTGAAGTACCCTATCAGAAATTTCGCCATTCTCCCTTTTTGGGACCTTTTAATGGTATTCCTATTCTTGCCATCATAGGCTTCCTTTGCAAATGGAGCCAAGCTAGCAATAAAAAACAGGTAATCGCCAGAATTGAGATTAGATATTTGCTTGCCTCTTGAATCATCCGTTCTGTCGCCATACGTGCAGTTCTTAAAGTCCGGGTCATTATGCACTATAGATGACTCGGCATCTCTAGGTAGGTAATCAGAAAGAACATTGCCATGCAGCATATTTCGAGCTGGAAGATCGCTGTAGGCAGTTCTTTCAGTAGTCCTTATTTCAATCGCTTGACCTTCTTCTTCGCCTTTTCTCAAACACTCTGTTATTGGTATGAATTCAAAGGTTCGGTCCTCAAAAATAGGGCCATTTACGCCCAGAGTTTCTTTGCACGATTGATCAGCCCCTACATGTAGCATTAGACCTTTCATGTATGAGTACCTCTGTTTTGAACATTTTACTAGTTCTTTTTTCTATACAGAATATATAGTGCTACCAATAGGGCGACCAACTGAAGTTTTTAGTATTACGTCTTTTCATGGTTGCCACTTCTTCCCACCATACCTTACAAATAGTACAATGCCCAAGAATTGAGCAGTGATAGTCATGGCCTTTCCTTCGATGTTCAATCGAATCTTGAGCATGTTCGAAAAAATTGATACAGATCAAAATGTATTCCCATCAACACTCCTTTATAATGAAGGATGGATGCTTAGGCTCACTTTATCTATTGCAAAAGAGGGCATTCCCTGCCTCCCTTTTCGTTTTTCACAAGGATCAGAATGGTTTTCAGAAGCATTACTCACGTCCCCATTCCAGGCTCGCTTCAGGAGAGATCCATTGGCAGAGACGATGACCCATGCAGATTGTGTTGTAGGGCACTTTCGGATGAAAGATGATAGTAAGGCTGGACTGGAATTATTAGAAGGCGCAAAACAGTTTATTGTATTGGAGGCAAAGATGTACAGCCCATTATCAGAAGGAACAACTCATGCCCGCTTTTACCACCAAGCTGCCCGCAATGTTGCTTGTATGGCACAAATATTGTCTATCGCCAAGAGGTCACCACATGATTTAGAACTCGGATTCTTTGTATTAGCGCCTGAGGACCAGATCGAAAATGGTGTTTTTTCAGATCCAATGAAAAAGGACAATATCGTAGAGAAAGTGAGTAGGCGAATTGATCTCTATAAAGAAGATAATACTTATTATGAAAAATTAACAACGTGGAAGGATTCGTACTTTCTTCCTCTCATCAGCACCATTAAAATTGATTGTATCTCATGGGAGGATATTCTGAATAAAATTGAGAACAATAATTTGATTCTAGGTAAAGAGCTCCACACCTTCTATAATAAATGCAAGCATTATAATCTTAAAGCCATTACAAAGCATTAGTTGATTCGTTCCCAATGTTACTATTCAATGACCTTCTTTAATCTCACTTCTTCCCACTATACTTAGTATATTAGTCACATCTATTCCTCAAGCTTCAAAGGTTTGGATTCACTCCATATATGTTCAAAAAGCTTTTTGGCTTCAAGAATTAAGTCGGGATGATTTGTCTTAATACCTGCATCGAACCTTTCAACACCAATACAATCCACATTGAAATCAAATGAGCCTAGAACCAATAGCCCTAATTTTGACCAACCAGGAACATTTGGGTAATGAGCTAGGAGCATTCTGGCATGTAGCCTATCACTTATTCTTACCTCAGCCCCAGCTTTTACTAATTTTTTCATTACTTCAAGATTCTTTTGATCTCTCTTCTCATTTCTGAGTTCGTGGGTAACCAACTTTAATTTGTGAGCTGCAAGGATTCGCTCAAGCTGTCCTCTGATGGTCTCAGAGAAATATCCCGTAATACAGACTTCACTATAGCCACCGACTTGGGAATATAAATCATCAGCAAACAACTTGAATTTGTCTTTGTCAAGAAATTCGACTCTAAATGGATTCAACTCACCTTGTAATTGAGTAATGTGATCTATCAGTTTGTTAAATTCCAAGTCCAAATCCCCATTCATTACTGTTTTTAATAATGCTTAAAGCTTATTCAAATTTCATTTGTATTGTGTTCTTTGAAAGAGTATGAGCTATGAGAAATGAAGAATAGCAATGAAATGAAGGCCATGAAAAATAAAATGAGATTACTAATCATTTCTAAAATGGTCATATCTTCTGCCTGAAATGATGGATTCATAGTTAGCTGAACTAAGGTGTCTTGACCTTTCTCTACAAAGACTTTGGATTCAGCTCTCATGCCATACAGGAATCCTGTTTTAGCTACAATGGTATAGTTATTAGTTCCAAGCCTAATGTTGCCAATTCCACTTGAGTTCAAGATATATGTAGCATCTGGAACAATTCCCATTTCATAAATGCTCCTTTGTTCTATCCCTGAGTCCATAAGACTCCAGCTATAGATTTCAAGAGAGGTACCAGGTTGCATGTTTTGAACAGATATGGTTAAAGTTCCAAATTCGGACGAGTTCAAGTAAGTATCAGTAATATCGATTGGATTACCTTGGTCCATATAATACACATAGGAAAGATGTTTACCCCAATCCCTTGTATAGACCATGGAATTGTTGATATTGTCAGGGGATGCTATCGTTGCATCAACAGGAATCCATTTTCCGCTGACAGGATCCAGGAACTCATTCCATTGGTGATCATCGGCTATGTCATACACTATTCTAGAACTGACTCCTGCCTTTGTTGAAATAGCTTGGAAGAGAACAGAAAATTCTTGACAGTTGCCCACTCCTAATACAGCAATCCAATCTGCGTCAGTTCTTATTCTCATTAGGTAAAGTTTGAGCTCATTTGTAAATGGACCTTGATTAAGGTGGGTTATTTCCCAATCACATATCCTTTGGACAATCAATGTCTGGTTTGTTGTGCCAGATTCCTCTTGGGCTGCTACCTCATTAATTATCTGTGGTCCTCTAACATCAGGATAGACTACAAACACTATCACAAGAGCTAAGACAAACACTGAGATCATTACTGTTAGCCATAAGACTCTCTTTTGCAGGACTATCGCCTATGATACTGTACAATCATTGAAAATACTAATAAAGGCTCATGAAAATCCTAGTTGGGTAGATTTAGGAATTAGGTTGAGTTCTGTTGGCAAGCTCATTGATGCATTGAATGAATGTCTTGTTATCTTCCTTCTTTTTAATCAAATCAAGCCTTACATACAGCTTTTCTACGAAATTCTTGCAATTCTCGTAATTAGATGGTGTTCTGTCAAGGTAGACTGCAGCAATCAAGGCCTCTATAGCCATTGCAAATGGTTCATACTGATCAATGCCTATGTTACTCATTCTATTCCTTTCATCATCATTGACATCAAGATATTTCCATAACTCTATTTTTTTACCAATTAATGTCAAAGTATTATTATTTTCTTCTTCTTGACGCAGGTGGTCCACATTACCTGTATTTTTCTCGCCTCTTTCAATCACCATTGCAACAAGGATTGACTTCAATAGTCCATCTCCAAGAAGGCTTAGAGCTTTTTGTGGGTCCAGTTCCTCTCTTCCAAATTTGCTCTGCAATGTTTCATTGAACCTTTGTTTAGACTTTAAGGCGGCTTTTAACAAATCCGGATCTTCAAAATGATAGCCAAGCTCTATCTCAAGTTGCTTGTAATCAGGAACTTCTAAATCAATCATGGAAGAAGGCATCCCCTACTGTATGTTAACTTTTTATAAAATAATATAGGTACTTTCCTTCTTGTTAACATCATTCAAGTAATCAGCGATTCAATTACATCAGATGAATCAGTCGCGCTGATTGTTTCTAGTACCGAGATTTTACACGTTTATAGTAAAGGCAAACCTAAGAAAATGTAATTGCCAGATTGTGTACATTTTCAGGGCACTGGTCGAAGGTGTTGAGCTTTGAGAAGGAGTAGGTTGCCATAGTATAAAATAGGCGTTACAGATTAAAAAAACTGCAGTTTGATCCGCAGGAAAAATGAAGTTATACACTTTCTTGACAATTATGCCCCTTTGCATATTACCGCTATTTTCAAATTCAAAAACACGTACTAGATGTCGAAATGAAATTTGTACTAAGCATTTGCGTATTACTATCTAAGAGCATATACGCTCCAACTCGCAATGATTCTTGGAGTTAAATTTGCTCAGTCCCATCAAGCAGAGCATATTAGAAAATATTGAAGCAATAACTAAGCTTAAAGAAAGGGGAATCACTGTCCGCGAATTATACCTGGACAAATACCTTCAGCTTGAGGTAGACAGCATCAGCATCAACGCACTTGATCGCAATCTGAGGAATTATTACGGGCAAGGACTGCTTAAGCGCTTTGGAAAAGGTCACAAGTACTACCCCTATCGCTATAAGCTCTCCAAAAAAGGGTTACGCAAAATAGAATACTTTAATACTCTTCCACTGCCGATAGGCGGGGAAGAATTGCGAAAACGAGAGAGAGATGAGGAACGAAAGTGGTGGACATTTCTGATTCGACGATGCGATGAGCTGGCACAAGAATATCCAATTTATTCTATATGGTACAGAGAGCAAAAGCTAGAGCTATTGCAAGCTATCAAATCGTCAGGACGTGCCCAAAGAAAAACGATTGATAATTTTAAGAGATTTTTCTATGCAACTCGCAACAAAACAGATCTTGAAGAGATACTGAACAGACTTCGACTCTCACCACCAGTTCGAAAAACAGAGCTTGAAAGAACATTAGAAAGATGCTTCGATGAAGAACTATCAATGCTTTGAAACTGATGCCAGCATCTAGCGGAGCAGCTTGAGTAGGTCCGCATTGGTGACTATACCTGCAACCTTGCCATCTTTAACAGTGAGAATCCCTTGGCAAGCCTGGAGCAGGGGTGCTACAGCGCCAAGGGTAGTTGATGCAGGTATGAGTGGGAAGCCCTCTTCCATTGCGTCCTCTACCAGCAGGGCCTTGGGTGCGATCCCCTTGCTCGCTATCAACGTCCTGTTCATCCCCCTCTCTGTGAGGCTCCCGACGATCTGACCTTTCCTCTTTACAGGCAGCTGACTATAGGCTTTATCGGTCATCCTCTGCTCTACGATGTACAATGGCTCGTCCGCCTCCGCATACATAATCTCGGGGTTATGAACCTTATCGAGAGTAATCATTGCCAACTGCTGTGGCAAAGACCGGTTGTTCGGGTCGAGCGCAATTACCTTGGCAACCAGCTTCATTGCAAACCTAAAATTCTTTTATCTAGTATATCCATTCGCAGATAGCATTAAAAAGATCAAAAATCAACAAACCGGTCATTCAGTAGTTTTAGGGCTATTTTCCGATTCTTATGCTTAAAACGGAGAGTTTTACCAACAATAGTTAAATTTTCGGCGGTGTTAGGTGCAGCTTGTTCATTATGACATAAGCCGCCAAGTCGAAGACCCGCTCAGCCCTCTCGATTATGATGGAGTCACTGGAAGAGACTATTCCACCCTTCTTGAGGACCTCAAAGTCTGCCGAGGTTGCCGTTGAAGCTCCGCCGGGCACTGAGTTTGATTTCAACTCCTGGGCGACCTGTTTGGAAAACTCGCCGCTCTTGCTAATGAGCCTGTCAAAGACGAAATGCGCGCCACCAGTTTCGAGATCGCTGAGCGAGGCTATGGTGTGCTCCAGAGGCTTGGTCAGGTCTTCCTTGCTGGCCGAGCTGTGGATTTCTGAGACGTCTCTCACAAAGCCATCGTCGCAGAGGAATACTGGAACTCCCTTCAGCGCGCTGTTGACTGTGAGGAGGACATTGAAGCCGTCTACCGAGAGCCCCGTCTGGCGGAGATCCCCGGGTGTGACAAGTTTCTTCTGGTGCGCAGTCGCAGCATCAGGCGGGTAGACTCCACGGTAAAGCAGCAAGCGTTGGGGTTTGTCGAGCATGTGCTTGTCGCCGATGAACTTTACCGAGGAGATCCTGCCATACCCCCTTCCAAGGAGGTAGCGCAGGTCCTCCGCAGCTCCGTCACTCACTCCGAGCATGCGGATCCCTCGACATAGATGGCGGGCCTCAACGGGACAGCTATCCCTGCTTTCTTCTTGGGGTCGTATGCTGGAGAGTCAGAGGGGTAGACCTCGACGGGGCACCTGAAATAGCTGGAGAGGAAGTCCGAATTTACCTTCAGGAAAGCCTCTTCCTCGATCTTTATTGATGAAACGAGCCTGCGCCTCTGTTCCTTGGGCATCGAGACGACGCACGGGGAGATTGTGGTGATGAACTTGGCGGCATCCCCTCCCCTGGCCCTTATGTCCGGATCCTTCATGGCTTCCCTTATGAGGGCCTTGGGGTCTGCACCGCCCTCCAGAAGGGCAAGGAGCTTTAGGTAGATGTCCCACTTCCACTCCGGGGCGCAGTAGTAGCATATCTTGGATGGGACGATTCCAGTAACCTTGACTATCTCGGCAGTGTCCTCGACCACATCCTTGAGGAGTTCTTCCGAGATCTCGGCAACCTCGTTGATGAATGACGCGTCTACCTGGGGCCACTCGGCAACTGAGGCAAAGCCCGTATTGCCGAACTGCTCCCAGATCTCCTCGCAGAGGTGGGGCGCGAAGGGTGACATCATCCGCACGGCCTTCTCCAGAGCGTACTTGACGATTCCCCTAGCTTTCGGATCATTGCAGCAATTGTGCCTCCTCCTGAAGTACCACATTATGTCCTGTGGCAGCGCAAAGAGGGCAGTCTGTATTGCCTCCCTCGCCCTCAGGCAGTCCATGGCTGCCGTCGTCTGCAGGATCGCTTTCTGGACCCTGCTGGCGAGCCAGTGGTCGAGGGCGTCCATGGAAAGGACGTCGATGGGATCGGCATCGGCGTACTGGATCGCGAAGCTGTAGAACTCTTGCAGTCTGGTCTTTGTGCTTTTAGCCAGCGCGTCACTAAAGTCGACATCCTGCATAAGCTCTGATGCCGAGAGGATGGAGACCCGAAGCGTATCCGCACCGTAGATCTTTATTGCCTTCCTCAGTGGGATGATGTTGCCGAAAGACTTCGACATCTTCTTCCCATCCATCAGGACGCTGCCGTTGACTGCGATCTGCCTCGGCCAGTACTCCTCGGGGAATATCGCCACGTGGTTGAAGATAAAGAACGTGAGGTGGTTTGGCACCAGATCCCTCCCGGAATGGCGGCTGTCCAGCGGGTAGAAGTAGGTGAACTCGCGTCGCATTGCCTCCGCGGTTGATCTGTCTATGCCCAGTTTGGATGGATCACCCCTTCCCAAGAAGACGTAGTCGAAGACACTATCGCTGAGAACCGATGGGTCGATCTTCGCCTCTCTGAGTACTCTGGCTATGGTATAGTAAGCCATGTAAATGGTCGAGTCGGAGAGGCTCTCGATAATCCAGTCCCTGTCCCATGGAAGCGGGGTGCCAAGCCCTGACCGGCGTGCGCACGCCTTCTCCCTGAGCCATTCAACCACATTGATGAACTCCTGGCGCAGGTCCTCAGGCAGAATGGACATCTGACCAAGGTGTCTCCTGACGATCTCCTTCCACCCCTCGTCACCGTAGTTTATGAACCATTGGTCGCTGAGCAGATTAACAGTAACCTTCGCGCCGCACCTGCAGTAGATAGGCCCGTTGAGAATCTCATAGAACGGAAAGGCCTTGTTCGCGGAGATAAGGTCTTTCTTGACCATCTCCTTAGCCTTGCTGACGGCCAAACCCGCGTACTTGCCCGTCTCGGGGAGCATATGCGCAGTGTGGAACTCCTTCTGGTAGAGCTCCTTGGTGGCTGCCTCAGCCCTAGGGTCGAGCTGGTCCTTCACCTTCATGCTGTTTATTACATCCTGGGCCGGGATTGGAGAGAAGCCGCTGAGCTGCACGACCGGGATCGGCTCTATCTTGGCGATGATGCCCCTATCGATGCCGTACTTGCTGAGGATGTCAGGCTTTGCCTTTATGTCTCTGAGGGCCAGGAGGTCGTAGGGGGCATGGGCGGGCACAGACATCACGACGCCGGTGGCGTTGTCCGGATCGACAAATTCAGCGGGCAGTATGGGGACCTTGCTGCCGTTGATCGGATTGGTGGCGTACCTGCCTGCGAGATCAGATCCTTTCAGTTCGCGGATTACGGCTATGCATGTCATCTGCTCGCAGAGCTTGCCCGATGCCTGCTTGCTGACGACAATGCGCTCCCCCTTCATGTCCACTTCAACGTAGACGGCCTCGGGGTTTATCCAGATGTTTGTGACCCCGAAGATAGTCTCGGGCCTCAGGGTTGCTGTGGGGAGGGACGTTCCATCCAGATCGAACTTTATCGCTGTGAACTCGCCCACTTCCGGCTCGAAGTCGCCCTGCGTGTCGTGCTGCCCGACAGGGTTCTTGTCGGAGGGGCACCAACCTATGGGGTGCGCGCCCTTCGTGATAAGGTTCTTTGAGCTGAGCGTGTGGAACTGCCATTCAATGAATTTACTGTACGATGGGTCGATGGTGGTGAACTCCCTCCTCCAGTCTATGGAGTAGCCCATCTCCTGCATCCCGCCCTTTATCTCCCTGTGGAAGTACCTTGCGATGTTCACCGGAACATTGAAGGTTTTGATCGCATCTTCCGGGACGCCATAGAGGTCTTTGAAGATATGGAGAAGCTCGGTGTCTCCTGAGGCAATCCTCTTGCTCATGGCCAGGATTGGGGTCCCAGTGTAATGGAACGCCATCGGTAGGAGGGTGTTGAAGCCCTTCATCCTCATGTACCTCGCATGGACGTCAGCCAGGGTGTAGGTTCTGGCGTGCCCGATGTGCTGGGGGGCGTTCGGATAGGGATATGCAACTGTGACATAGTACTTCGGCTTCGACGGATCGGGATTTGCCTCGAAGACATTGGAGTCCGACCAACGCTTCTGCCACTTCTCCTCAAGCAACCTGAAATCCAACGACATTTTCCGATACCTTCTAGAATTGATCAAACAGTGCGCTTCTTCTCATGCAGGGACGCCTTCACCTTAGACAACGCCACAGCGAACTTCTCAAGCTCCGCGGGAGGGACTCTGCCCTGGCCAACATCGCTCCTCCCCCCTCCCCTCCCGTTTAGGAGAAGCGTGAACTCACCTGCGAGCCTCCCTGCGTCAGCCCCGGCCTTGAGGGCTTCGGCGCCTGCAAGTATCACGACACTTCCATCAGCCTTCGACGCCAAGATGGCGACCGCTGACGGATTCAGATCGACGATCCTGGATGCGATGGGCAGTAGGTCTGCACCTGTGACGCCTTCTAAGACGCTGCTGACGAGCTTTATTGCTCCGACTTTCTCGCCACTAGCTATCAGCGATGGTGATACCTCATTTGCGATGAGCCTGCGCAGCCTCTCGGCCTCCTTCTTCGAAGCAGCAAGATCCTCAACGAGCTTCGAAGCTGCCTTCTCAAACCTCTCGACGGGCGTGTTTATGGTCCTGGAGACCTCCTGGATCATCGACTCCTGGTTCTGGATGTACTTCAGGGCTGGCTCCCCTGAGACAAATTCTATTCTCTCTACGCCGTCCTGGATCCTCTCTGACTTGATTATCTTGATGATACCGATCTCCCCCGTGGTTGCACAGTGGATGCCTCCGCACGCCTCTGCATCCCATCCCGGGATCTCGACGATCCTTATCTCCGAGCCATAGATGACACCCCCCTGGTAGAGGCCGAAGCCATACTTCTGCTCCGCTGTGTTCCTTTCCATGAAAGCCGTGTTGATCGGGCGGTTCTCAGAGACGACCCTGTTGGCGATGAACTCGATCTCCTTTAGCTGGCTCGCGGTGACCTTCTCGTAGTGTGAGATGTCAATCCTGCTTCTGTCCGGAGACTTTTGTGCGCCCATCTGCCAGACGTGCCCGCCTAGCACCCTCCTTGCCGCGCCCAGCAGTATGTGGGTTGAGGAGTGGTGCCTCGCAAGGCTCATCCTCCGCTGCCAGTCCACATCGCACTCCACGCTGTCGCCAGCCTTGAACTTCGTGCCGCTCTCGACGAAGTGGATGACCATGCCCTTGTGCTTCTGAGCCTGGAAGACCTTTGTCTCTGCCCCCTCCTTGACCAGTCGGCCAGTGTCGCTCATCTGTCCGCCCCCCTCGGGGTAGAAGATAGTTTTGTCAAGGATTATGCGCTTGCCATCGGCATAAAGCACGCCAGCCACCATCTTCTGCAGCTTTGGCATGGTGTAGTAGGTCAGGCCAGTAGGTGGGAGTGAGGGCAGGCCTTCGAACATGCGTGACTCTCCAGGCTGAGCCTCCACGGCTTTGTTGGCGTTGGAGTGCCTATCCGCGACGATGGTATCGAAGGTGTCTGGGATTTCCACCTTGACTCCCTGCGGCTCGCTGACCTCTTTCACGATCTCTGGAGGGAGGCCGTTGGAGTCGTAAAGCTCAATGAGCTTCTCGAGGGGCAGTATGCCAGCTTTTGCGATCCCTTCTTCCCTGACAAGGCGGAGGACCAGGCTCCTTCCCTGCTCCAGTGTCTTAAGGTAGCGGTTAACCTCAAGGTCCGCTACCTTCGCAACGTAGTCCATATTATCCGTGAGCTCCGGGAACTGGTCCTTCCAGTAGGATACCTGCATTAACAGCAGTTCAGAGAGCGGCACCTTCATCCCGATACCATCCATCATCCTTCTGAGGCGCCTGACAAGTAGGCGGGCAAGGTATCCTGCCTGTACATTGGATGGTACTATGCCGTCGCTGAGCATGAATGTCAGGGTCTTGGTGTGGTCGAGTATGGCGGTTATTGTCTCAATTGGCTCGAGCTGTCGCTCCAGCGTCGACGCATCGGTCCCCAGCAGGTCAGCCACGTGCTTCCTCGCGGCCTTCAGCGAACCCTCATCCACAACATTCATTATCCCCGCGTATTTAGTCATGGCGGATAGCACCTTGGGGTCGGGAAGCTGAACCTTGGCTAGGTCTGTGAACTTGTCGAAGAGGCTGCCATATACTGCCTGGAATGCCGTGGGGGTCCCCTGGGAGAGCCATGTGAACCTCTCGAGCCCATAGCCCGTATCCACAATCTTCAGAGGGAGCTCCTTGTAATCGTTGCCAACCTTGCTGTACTGCATGAAGACGAGGGTTGATACCTCCATGCCTCTGACGATGCCCTCCAGATCTGGCCCCGCATCCCCGCCTCCCTCCCACCAGTGCTCGATATATGTGACCTCCTTCCCAGGAACGCCCAAGTCCTTGGTGAGGAGCTCGTGGTGGTACTTGACGGTCTCCTCCTTCCAGTAGATCTGCCTCTGACTGGAATTGAAGGCGTGGTGTGCCATCATCTCGAAGATACTCAGGTGGCGCCCCCCAGTCTTTCCAACATTGTCAAGATCATTGAGCCTTATGCACGGCTGCGAGATTGTGAGGGGATTGAACGGCGGCGGCACCTCGCCGCTGGTAACATGTGGCTGGAAGCACGCGATTGACGCAATGGTCAGGAAAATGTCGTCCCTCCAACGCGCGACGACAGGGTAGCGCCTAACTCTATGGTGACCCCTCTTCTCGAAGAACGAGAGAAACTCCTCTCGCATCTCCTTGATCGTGAACTTCCGCTTGGTCGGCGGATCGTTCAGGAAGGAAAAGGGGACGCAGGGCGAATCACCGCACAACTCCCGGTCTGGATCAAGGGTCCAGAAGTGCCTCCTGCAGGACTTGCATTCCTTCCTCTGAAAGCCATTGTCGATAAAGAACTGTAGCCTGTAAGCCTCTGGACCAACTATCAAATTCCATCAGCCCCTGATACTAGAGTATTGATGAGCCGATCACAGATAAATACTCTTTGAGCTTGCCATGCCGATTCTGAAAGCTGCGGAAAATGAAAGTTCCTGATGTTGGAATATATACGGGTAGTCGACATTCTAGGATAATATGGATTTGGCAGTTGATGTGGAGAACGTCGTAAAGATCTACGAGGGGAAGACCAAAGCGCTGGATGGGGTCAATCTCCAAGTCGAATCTGGCAAGGTTTTTGCCCTGCTCGGTCCCAATGGTTCAGGAAAGACCACATTGATACGGATCCTAACTACGCAGTTTAAGCCTAATTCCGGCAGGGCACTCGTGATGGGTCACGACGTGACCACCGAGAGCGAGAAGGTCAGGCGGTTAGTTGGCTATGTTCCCCAAGAGATGAGTGTATGGACGGACATAACTGGCTATGAGAACCTCCTAATTTATGCGAAGATTTATGGCGTGCCCTCCGAGACAAGGAAGAAGCTGATCTTGGAGGCGATAGATAGTATCGGGCTGAGCGATGTGGGAAACACGCTCGTTAAGTCTTACTCTGGGGGGATGATCAGGCGGCTCGAGATTGCCTGCGCCCTGCTGGTCAGGCCGAAGATTCTCTTTCTTGATGAGCCGACGATAGGCCTGGATCCTGTAGCCAGGAAGGTCGTTTGGGAGAAGCTTACCTCTTTCAAGAAAGAGTTCGGAACGACGGTCTTCTTCAACACTCATTACATGGACGAAGCAGATCTCTATTCGGATCAGATAGGCATCATCAGCCGGGGCAAGATAATAAAAACTGGTACCACAGAGGAGCTGAAAAGATCGGTCGGAGGCGACGTGATAACGTTTGAAATTGAAGGGGACACTGTTGACGACCATGTCTTTGACATCATAAGGCGTTTGGAGCTGGTGAGAGAGGTCACCATACACAATTCTGAGTTGATCGTAGTCACAGACGATTCTGAGACCGCGATGCCTTTGGTCGTCAGGCTTCTTGAGGGCGAGGGCGTGACAGTGGAGAAGGTTTCCATGAATAAGCCGAATCTGGACGATGTATTCTTGAAATACGCGGGCACCCGGCTAGAATCGGGAGGGAGTATAAAGGATGTCAGGCAAACGAGGGGAAGGATAAGGAGAGGTTAACTATGAGTTCTCTAAGCAACCTGAGAATTTCTACAAACAATCTTTTTGTAATGATAGAATTGGAACTGAGGAGGTTGAGGCACGACCGGACCGAGATCTACACAAGGGCAGTCCAGCCTGTGTTGTGGATCGTCATCTTTGGGCCGGTGATTGGCAATCTCCGTGCTATTCCAACGGCAGGTATACCTTATACCGATTACATAACACCAGGGATATTGGTCCAATCCATGACATTTGTCAGCATATTTTTTGGGTTGACCATGGTCTGGGAGAGGGAACAGGGCATCCTGAAGAAATTGCTTGTGACTCCAGCCTCAAGGTACTCCACAGTCATCGGGAGATCCATGTCCTCGGGGGTGAGGTCATTTTTCCAGGTGCTGATAATCGTGCCGATTGCGCTTCTGATAGGCGTCAGGATAGTGCCCAACCCTCTATATTTCCTGACAGCCACCGCGATAATCTTCTTCGCCTCCGGCGGGTTCGCCGCCATATCGATTCTTATTGCATCACTCATGAAGAGCCGGGAGCGGTTCATGGGCATAGGCCAAGCAATAATCATGCCGCTCTTCTTCGCAAGCAATGCATTATACCCAGTGTCAATAATGCCACCTGTGCTTCAGCAGCTCGCAACTGTGAACCCATTAAGCTACGTAGTTGACGCCGTGAGGAGCCTTATGATAACGGGGGACCTTTCCAGCCTTCTGACGGACGTGATAGTCATCGCTGTCTTTGACGTTGTAATGTTCATAATCGCGTCCATAAGCTTCAAGAGAATAATCGAGTGACCAGGCGCGAGGTAAAAGATAGAAGGCAGTCCAACCATTCAGATGCTAGGGAGTTTTGATCATGGAGCCTGAGGTCAAAAAGACGGATGAGGAATGGAAGAAGTCGCTCAGCAAAGAAGAGTACGAGATACTGCGCAAGAAGGGCACCGAGAGGCCTTTTACGGGCAAGCTGCTCTACAACAAAGATGACGGGAGCTATAGGTGCGCAGGCTGCGGCAGCGTCGTCTTTAAGTCGGATGCGAAGTTCGATTCAGGCACCGGCTGGCCAAGTTTCTTCAAGGCAGCAGACGAGAACGCCGTCAAACTCATCCCAGATAACAACTACGGGATGAAACGGATCGAGGTTGTCTGCAGCAAGTGCGGTGGTCACCTGGGGCACGTCTTCGACGACGGTCCAGCTCCCACGGGGAAGAGGTACTGCATCAACTGCGGTGCTTTGAAGTTTGATGAGATAAAAAAATGATACTGCAATCTCCCTTTTTTTAGGACCTGCGCGGGCTCAAGCTCGTTTATCCGTGGCTGCACGCGTCTGCATAGTGAGAAGGACATGGAGAGCCAGTAGGGCGATAAACACCCACCACAGGTTGATGTGGAGCTGGAATGCTGTGGCCTTGTCCAAGACGCCAAATGTGATTGCCTGGACTACTTGGTAATCGACGATCCCGAACCCCGACAGGAGGATCAGGGCGACTACCAGAAACAGCAGCCAGTGAACGACCTTCTTCAGTGAACTCCAGAACGCTTTTTCCATGGAAAATACCAGCCTATGGGCCGAGGAAGCTGCTGTTGAGGTCTCCGCTGTTGGAATAGCCGCGGCTCTCCCAGTATCCCGTATAGTTTGTATCCGACGAGATCTCGATCTGGTTGACCCACTTTATCCATTTATAGCCCCACTCGCTCTGGGCCACGAGTTGGAAGGGGAACCCCAACTCCGGAGTCAGGGTGACGTTGTTCATTTTATAGGCGAGGATTATGCTGTTGTTCATGATGTAATCGATGGGGAAGGAGGTCGAGTAGCTGTCGACAGCCCTGAATATCACCGTCGTTGCTGAGGAATTGACCCCTGCTTCGTTGATGAGGTCTTTGACTAGAACACCCTGCCACAGTATTGTAGCGCTCCAGCCCTCGACGCAGTTCAGCGTAACGACTTGCTTGTAGGACTGGAACTGGCTTAGGATTTCCGGGTATGAGTAGGACTCTGGATAGTCTACCAGCCCAGTGATGTTAAGCCTGTAGGTAACATTGTCCACATACTGCGTCCCACTTATCGCCTCCACCCTCAAATCAGCAATCGAAGAAAGGTCAGTCCCGTTGTAATTCCTTACCTCGACGGAAGTTAGCTGCTGTATATTGTTCGACTGGCTCTGCATCACGCTTATGTATCCAACCACAGCTATTCCAAGGAGGACAGCCAGAACAAGGACAGTGCTTTTTCTGTTCATCAGTATACCTGAGCTGCAGTGAATTAAAAATTTTTCTAATTGAAATGAAATAATGCGGAAGAGGATGCGCCATAACTAAGGTGCAGAATATCTTTCGGTTACACAGCCCGCTCTTTCTGGTGAGTCTTTGTTATGGGAAAACCCAGCGCAGCATATTCGTTGGCTATTATCCTAGCCACATCTTTTCTTTTTCGCTCGACCTCTCGGCGATATTTGACCACGTCGGCTTCCTCTATTTTTTTCAGCCGCCTGTATTTTTTCAGAAAAATGTACGCTTGGTAGAGGAAGTAATCAAGCGAATCGATGGCGCAATTGAACTGATTAGCCATAAAATCGATTTCCTCATCAGAAGCCATGCGCGTCACGCGCATCTCCAAAATTACCCCTTCCATTAATTGGCAAACACCCTTTACCCTGTGTTCCGCATCGAGGGAAATAGTCTGAAGGCCATCTTCTTCAAACATTGCATTCTTCTCCAAAGGTAGTTATGGCATTAAACGTGAATATGATATGCAAAAGCTTACTTCTAGACTTTTTTGTCTGGCGATTGAAAATGTGAGCTGCTATCATTTCTTGTCGGATCGTAAATGGAATGGTTGCCTAGGCTTAGCTTCGAAGAAAAAGGAGGGGGATGGAAAAATGTCCCCTGATCACGATCATGCTTTCTTGGGTGGTGGAACTCGCCTATCCGAATCTTCGGATTGGAACGTGTCTTGTGGCGTCTCCTCTGAGTTAGAGGTTTGTTTCGCTACTAGATCTTTGATCCCCATTACACCCACAGGCGGGACACCCTCGCTGAAGCCAGCGGTAGGTATGTTTGAAGGGATCAGCAGTATGGTGTTCTTTCCCTGGAGGCCGAGTTCGTATATGATGTTCATCCACCGCAGCTGGAAGGCGCGGTCGTGGTTCTTGTACTGGTCTGCTGCTTCAACCATCTTTGCAGCAGCCTCGGATTCTGCGAGTGCCAGCGTGACCCTTGCACGCCTCTCCCTCTCCGCCTGAGCCTGCCTTGACATTGCCTCCTGCAAAGCCTGCGGGATAGCGACATCCCTGATCTCGACGGCGGTCACCTTAATGCCCCAGGCCTCGGTCTTCGAGTCGATTATGCCGCGGGCGATCGAACCAACCTTCTCGCGCTCCGCAAGCAGCTCGTCAAAGCTGGCCTGCCCGATGACCTCCCTCAGGGTGGTCTGCGCAGCCAGCTCAGTGGCCATACGGAAGTTCTCCGCACCCAGAACCGCCTTCTGCATGTCGACCGGCTGGAAATACATAACGGCGTCAACGACGACAGGCACGTTGTCCTTGGTGAACGTCTGCTCGGTTTTGAAGGAGATTACCTGAAGGCGCGTCGAGATGATGAATGGTACCCTGCTTATGAATGGAATCACGTATATGATCCCAGGCCCCTTCAGGCCACGGTACCGCCCAAGGGTAAGGAGCGGGGCGCGTTCCCACTCCTTGATGATCCTGAGTCCGCTTGCAAGTATCGCGACAACTATTAAAATTATGAAGGCTTCAACGGCTAGAGTTGTAATGTCAGCCATTAACTATACTCCCCAGAATTTTTCTTAGGTGATAATAGCAGAGGCACTCTAATAAAACTAATTTGCAGGGCAGGGTTGCAAACGATCAGGTCTTGTCGGCCGCAGCTTTCTCGACCACAAGCATAAGCCCTTCCACTGCCTTCACCTTCACAGCTTCGCCGGCTTTTGCCGTGCCCGGCTCGAACTTTGCCCTCCAGATTATGCCTTCCACGCGGACATCGCCGGTAGGCTTCAGATCGTTGATGGCAACTCCTATCTTGCCGATCAGCGACTCCGGCCCCGTGAAAGATTTCTTCTTCCGTATAGGGCCGAGTATCCATCGAATGTAGAGGCCTGACATGATCCCAACCGCTACCAAGACAGTTAGTTCTATCTCGACAGATGCATTTATGGGTGTGGGCGAGTAGCTTAGCCCCTGCGAGAGGTACAGTATCCCTACTGCACCCAGCACCATCCCGGCGATCACTGCGAATCCGTGGCCCAGCTTGAGCTCTAGAAGGACTAGCCCAGCCGCAACTGCCAAGATTGCGAAGCCAAAGATCGAGGCGCCTATTTCCTCTGCGCCCACAAAGCCTGCTATTATCGCCACACCCCCCACTATGGTCAGGAATATCGTGGGGTGGTAAAGCTCCAAGAGGAGAGCAAGGATGCCAAGCATTATGAGGATTCCGTCCAGGGTACTGTTGCTGATGGTACTCAGGAACTCTTCGTACAAGTTCTCGCTCAGAGTCTCCTGCGGGTTGCCCTGCAGGTGCCAGACTGCCAGTGATTGGTTCAGCGAGTCGGCGACACCGTCGATAAGCCCGATGGAGGAGGCGTCCGTGGCTGTGAATGCCTGGTCAGAATAGACCATGGCGTAGGCTGCCGTGCTGTTCCTACCCCACTCCTGGGCAAGGCTAACCATCAGATTTAGCATGGCTGCTTCCGTGTGGTTCTGCTCTAGGTCAGTCCCCCCAACGACTATTGGTGTGCTCGGTCCGATCTCGGATCCCGTTCCCATCAAGATGCCGTTTGAAGCCATGGCTATGTAGCTGCCTGCGGAGGCGGCCAGGGCGTTTGGTGGGACGTAGGTGTAGACCGGGATTCCAGAGGCGTTCGCCTGGGTGATCGAAGATATTATCGATACCATGTCCGAGAGTAGACCGCCGGGCGTGTTCATTAATATGACCATAGCAGAGGCGTTCTGGCTTATGGCGTAGCTAACAGCCCGTTGCATCAGTGAGGACGACCCGAGGTCCACAGGGACATCGAAGTTAACGATCACAATTTTTCCGCCAGGCCCTGATGCAGCCTGTTCTGCCGAAAGCACGACGGGGTTGGATTTTGGCGCAGCGATCAAGACCGAGGCTATCAAGATCAAGAGCACGATCGCAAACAAGCAGCGGATGCGCGGGAATTTATGGGCAGACATAAATCGAGTAATAACTCCGTTCATAGTTTAAAAAGCTTTCAGCTAGGCAGGGACAATTGTTATTCGCCCCCTTTGAGAAGTATTATTCTTATGGGGTTGCTCTATCGCATTGTCTTCAACGAATGAAGCGGGTCCTAAGAAGAGAGGAAAGAAATTCTGTCCAAGGTGCGGTTCAACGGAGATTTTCTTCGCATCGGGGCTGCCACAAATGTGGTCCATTTGGGACTGCAGGCAGTGTGGCTACAGGGGCCCCATTATTCTCGAAGACAGTTCACTAGCTGAAAAACTGCAGGAAGACTGGGAGAAAGATCATAATTCGGATGCATGAACTTTGCAGCAAGTATCAGTGCATATGGGAATAGATCCTATTAATGAGCACTGTTAGTCACAATAAATCCAAAAAAGCATAACCTTTTCGTAGCGCAACTTTGCATTGCAAGAAGTAATCTTTCTCGAAAATACCGCAGATAAGACCGACTTTCAGAGAGAGCGGCGCCCTCCGGAGCCCGGTCCATGGTCGAACTCCTTCCTCCACCGTTCACTCGCAGCAACTTTCCTCGGCCGTGGCGTCCGATTTTA
>Ga0116137_1000755_pt1 | contig 24480 bp, 21 predicted proteins | sample June2015DPH_20_1_3_FD_88973 | JGI IMG/M metagenome (GOLD analysis project Ga0116137, IMG submission 88973) | Peatland microbial communities from SPRUCE experiment site at the Marcell Experimental Forest, Minnesota, USA - June2015DPH_20_100 | ecosystem: Environmental > Terrestrial > Soil >...
CTGATGGATGGAGCTTGCTTTGCGATTATCATGGCTGGCTGTCCTCCCTGCGCTTCCCGCGCCGACAACCAGACCATATCAAAACCCACTATATCGAGTCATGCAGCCTTGCCGAAAGCACACAAACAATCGGCAAATGTTGGAGAAAAACGGAGGGGACGAGAAGGAGGAGAAGATGCTAAGTTATTGATTCTATTGGTGGAGCTGGCGAGGATCGAACTCGCGACCTCCTGACTGCCAGTTTTTAACCAACTATTGAGCCCATTGAATTTACAGGACTTAACCCGGCACAGAGCGGCACAGAGCGGCATTTTTCTGCAACAAATGCAACCCAGGCGCAACCAAAAGTGGGGGGGGGTAGGTGCGACCCTCTGCCGGGGTGGGGTCCCCAATATAGTATCTAACCCCGATATTTACGGTTGCTATTTTTTTCGCCGTATCCTTTTTTGTGAATGACCTTTGCATTCAGCCGGAGTAAACCTGGTTCCCACATGACCGGGGAGGTTCGGGGGATTTGTTACATACATTTATCCCGAAAAATACGATCATTATATTAAATGCATCCTAGGGAGGTGTGCCGATGCCTGTATCGCAAAAACCAACTAACCGTAAATTACCTTTAACCCCTTCCGTCGAGGAAGGCCCTTACTATACCCCAGGCTCGCCGGAGCGTCAGAGAATTACAGATCCGGGCACCTCCGGCTCCAGACTCGTCGTTGAGGGGTGTGTACTGGAAAGACACGGGCGTCCCATCGCCCATGCCTGTCTCGATTTCTGGCACGCCGACGGCCACGGCAAATATGATAACGAGGGCTATAACCTGCGCGGTCACCAGTACACGGATAAAAACGGTCGCTATCGACTGGAAACCGTCCGGCCATTAGAGTACATGTTCCGCGCCGCCCATATTCATGTAAAGGTGAGAGCCACGGAAAACTCGCCGGTTCTCACAACCCAGCTCTTTTTCCCAGAAGAAAAGAAAAACGCCACAGACCCCATCTTTGAACCTCTGACGGTCATGGACGTTACGGATACAAAAGACGGTCAAAAAGCCGCGTTTGATTTTGTGGTGGATATGGACTAGTTGACATCCTTGGGAGCGCCAAAAAAATCGTTCTGTGGGATTTTAGTCTTGTTGGGCGAAATCAGAGTCACACAACAGCCAATAACTGTGGCTTAGCCGTAAGCGCTTCAAGCGCACGTCCCATCTCTGATTCCATTTTGTCTTCGGATACAGTAGTTTCAAGAATTATCGGAATATTGTCCGGTATCATTTCAGCCACTTCCTGAAAGGCAAGGATCGAGGCAAGAGATAGAGAATCATGCTTACTTCGGGTGTTTACCTCGCTCAGATGAACTTGAATAAGTTTTCGCCCAAACTCCTTTAGAAGAAAATGGGCAACATTCATCGTTGGGTCCACTTGTCTAGCATGTCCAATGTCAAAACAGAATGTCGCATTCGGAAGTTTGTCGAAGACTTGATTCAGTTCTTTGACGGTTCTACCTATAGACTTTCGCTTGTCCATATTCTCAACACAAAGAAGCTTTCCAATCCTTCGCCAGAGCGAAAAATCATGAACGGCATCGGGGTGAAGGATGATAGGCCAGCCCCTTTGGCTTATGGCCTGGAGCATTTCCACAACTGCTTCTTCCTCGTTTTGATTAATTTTGCTCGGTGCATGGATCGAAACATATGAAAAGTTCGAGAGATCAAGATGCTCAAGACCAAGAAATAGGGGGTACAATTCTTCTTGGCGGAGGGCCGACAATTCGACATACCGGATTCCCCTTTTATCAATCATTTTGAGGCCACGACGGAAATCCGCGAATGCTAAAGCGCCAGTGGAAAATCCGATTGGTCGCATCAAAACACCCCGTAGTTTTTGGTCAATTCACACATAAGAGACTGTTGATCGAAAAAGAGGTCATTCAATCCCTCCCGAAACTCATGGCTTAGCTCGCGTGCAGCTTTGAAAACCTCATCATTTTCGTATTTTTCGGAACCAAGCCCCTCCAGACGATCACGTGAATCCTTATCTGATAGGATACCAAGAAAGCCGTCATAAGCGTCGAAAATCTTCTTGGCCGTTTCGTTCATGTGTGGGAGATAAAGAAAAGCATCGGCCAGGATTTCAATCGGAGTCCGTTGCAATCTACGATGGAGGCACTCAACGCATTCTGGTGCAGATCCAATACCAGGACAAACACCGGTTGGCTTTAACTCATCCAACGCCATATGACATCCGAAGCAACTCAATAACCCTGATACGTATATCAGCTTACGCGAAAAACGCAGTTTTATGTTGCGTATGGCGGCTCCCTGACCGAAGCGCCTCCTTTTCTTATACGCAAAATCGACTGCCATTGTCCACCAATTCCTGGCAAAATCGTTCAGTAGGAAACGGAGAACGTGAAACTTACCCGTCCCTTTGACAAATCCATCATCCTCCAGAACGTAGCGTTTGAGGATTTGGGTAATAACTCGATCATAGGCTTCATTGCGTCCCACGACCCTCGATTCTAACAGTAACAAGATACGCCTAGTTGTATTTCTGTTGGTATCATCCTCTCCACCGATTTGGTGAACGAGTTCGTGGCTGAACGCAATGGTACCGAACAAACCCTCCCGACCAACTGTTTTGGAAGCCAATTCCTTTACTTTGTTGTCAATCTCCCGCGTAAGCTCAAGGTGCATTGGGTCTGCCCCTCCGTCAACCAAGAGCGTCCAGTCAATATCACTGGCATCAGTAAACTCATCCCGGCCAAGCGATCCGAAAACAACCACACTAGTGTCTTCCGAGTCTATCCCTCTAAGAGCAGACCGCAGTTCCTCGCGCTTTATTTCAGCTCTTCCCCGTGCTGTTTTGAGCTGAGTCCAGCTTTTCCCAAGCTGCTGCTCGAGCGTGTCCACTGATGATTGGACAGGCTTCATATTTCCTTCTGTTCTAGGTTAGTTTTAAACAGAATCGAATTTCCAATCATGGAACTCATTCGAATGGCCACAAACACGGAGATTCTATTCTGGCTCCCTAGATAGCGCAATAAGAAAGCCTCTGGAAATTCCAGGCGGCCAGGAATGAATGTCCTGTGCGCTGACAAAATCCATTGAAAAAACATTCTGGATATAGAAAATCGGCAAACAATCGGCAAATGTTGGAGAAAAACGGAGGGACGAGAAGGAGGAGAAGACGCTAAGTTGTTGATTCTAATGGTGGAGCTGGCGAGGATCGAACTCGCGACCTCCTGACTGCCAGTCAGGCACTCTCCCAGCTGAGCTACAGCCCCACATGGATGTTTTGAAGCGGCCGTCATGGATTTGGCCCTAAAGCCCTCAATCCACGGATCAAAAAGATAGGTGATTGCCTCAGCCTTTGCAAGTGGAAAGAATACCAAAACCGCAACCCCACACTTGCCATTTGCCCGAGATCAGACAATGCCGGTCTTGCACCGGAGGCCGAAAGCGCTGAACTGCCAAAAACAAAAACACTACGGATCTAATCTGTGAAATCCGTGGGAGCCGCGGCATTCTGCCCTGTCACATCCTGCAGGATTTACTTACTTTCTTTTTTGCGGCCACTCCATTGCAGGTAAGCAGTGAATCCGGTCTGCCCGGACATGCGCATTTCAAACTTGCCGAACATGATCCCGCCCTTCAGCTCATAACTGAGCCGGTATTGCGGGCCGGGTTGAGATGAATCGGAAAGAAAAACGACACTTGCGGGATCCGGCGTGGATACGTCGTAATGGATCACGTGACCTTCATTGTCGAAGAATATCGCCCGGAAAGGCTTTCCTGGAGCATCCTGATAAATGTATAAAAGATCGCTGTGCCCGCAGTTGAAATCCTCCGGACCTTTGCATTCAGCGCCCGCCGTTTGCCGCGAGAGAATATGATTCCGCAGCTCCAGTTGAAACGTATAGTTTCCGGCGCCGGCCGCTCCCGCGGAGCCGCCTTCCGTTTTTGCTTCCCACGTCCCGATCAGAAACCGGAGAGGTTTCCATGCGTCCGCATCTGCCGGAGAGCCCTGCGCCCAAAGATTGGCAGCCCAGACCAGAACCAGCAGAATTTTCTTCATAGCCGTCCTTTCTGTGACTTTGATAGCATGGAGGATATGATATTCGACACGCACTGTCACGGGTTTTGGAACGGACTGGCGCATCGACAGGACGAAGTGCTCCAAAATATGCGCTCGGAAGGAGTGATCCGCTCCGTCCAGATCGGCACAGGGCTGGAAATGAGTCGAAAAGCCCTGGCCCTTTCGCGGCATTGGGGGCCGGATACCTGGTGCGCCGCAGGACTGCATCCCAGCGGCTGCCAGGACCTTTCGGCGGATTCCGCTCCTGAATTGATGACACAGTTTGAAAACCTCATCCGGGAAAACCGGGACAAGATGGTGGCGGTCGGTGAGACCGGGCTGGATTATTACCATATGACCGGCGGCAGAGAGGCCAGGCAGAAGGAAACGCAACATGTATTCTTCGCCGCCCAGGCCCAATTGGCGCTGCGGCTCGATCTTCCTCTGGTTATCCACACGCGGGATGCGGCGGCCGATACCCTCGGCCTGATGAAACAGCACGGAGTCAAACGCGCCGTCATCCATTGTTTCAGCGAGAATCCCGCATTTGCCCGCGAGTTGCTGACGTGGTCCGACGACATCTATTTCTCCTTTTCGGGGATCCTCACCTATGAAAAATCTCTTGCGGTTCAGGAAACAGCGCGCCTGCTGCCGCTGAACCGGATTCTGGTGGAGACCGACGCGCCGTTTCTCGTGCCGCAGGCCGTTCGTAAGGACTTCACGATCAATGAACCGGCCTTCACCCGGCACATCATGGATTTTCTCCAGACGCTGCGCAGCGAGCCCGGCGACACGGTTGAAAAGACGGTGTGGGAAAACTCGAATACATTCTTCAGGGTTTAAACAACGCCACGAATTCCACGGATTATCACGGATTTTAAAATCCATAAATTTTAATCGGTGGAATCCGTGAAATCCGCGGCTTTGTTAAGAGCTTCGCTCTGTTTATCCGATGCCGGTATTCGAGTGCAGGCGGTCAATCCGAGGACACAAATGATCACTGCCAATACAGACAGATCCCGGACCTTGGCTGACATCGACTCCCCGCCGAATGAATTGAAAGCTGAAATCTTGCCTGAATTCCAATGTCCTATAAGACGTTCATGAGTGGAAAAAGGTTTTATTATTTTGGGGATAATTTAAATAGCGCAGGTGCGCCGGTTCGCGCAGATCATCCGGCAGATCTGCGGAGATCCGTGTAAATCCGCGGTTAAATCTGGCACAATCTCTTCATGAGGATTGAATTGCCGGAGTATGCGGTTGTGGTTAGAACACTCGGCTCGGGAATGCATCCGTATCGTTCGCTTCTGCCGCGCCTTGAGGAAAGCCCGGCCGCCCGCTGGATCGAGTCGCCGTCGACGCGGCTCGGGCCCCTGCTCGACGGCGCACGCATCCGAATCAAGCCGGGAGAAGGGTATGTGTGGGTGGATGTAAAAATTCCCGCCATCGTTCTTATCGAAGATTACTATCGTCGGGGAAACCCAGTGGATCTCTATTTGGACCTGGTGCATGAATTGACGCACCTGCGCCAGCTCGCAGAGGGGAAAAACCTTTGGGACCACTCCCTTGCTTACGTTGACCGGCCCACCGAGATCGAGGGATATGCGGTTGCGGTCAAGGAAGGAACTCGGCTCGGGATGAATGAGGACGAGGTCATCCGTCACCTTTCCAATCCGTGGATGAGCGAGGCCGAAGTCGCCCGCTTGCGCGCCAACATCGACCGGTTTCTGGAGGGCATGAAAAACGCCACGGATTCCACGGATTTCACAGATGAAGAAAAAAGAAATGTGAATCCGTGATAATCCGTGGCGTTTTTTAATCTACCCGTTGGCGAGGATTTCTTTCAGCTTGCCTGCGTAATCCCGGCTTGCCGCATCCGCCGTAACAATTTCGATCTGATCCGGTGATTTGACTCCCAGCCCGATCTCGACGGCGCGCGCAATCTGTTCCTGCTCGAAGATCTTTTTGGACATGATCGCGTCATTGGCGCCATGATTCTTGAGCACGGCCAAACCGACCGCATCGACTGCAATGCGGTCCGTTCCTGCCACGATGACTCCCGCATTCACAAGCTTGCCGGTCATAGGGCCGCCGTCCGTGAAAATATCCACTCCATCCATGACGATGAGTTGCGGCGTAAAAGCGTGATGGATCTCGGCAATCATCCGCCGGATATCGGGAGACTGGTGCATCTGCATGCGCACATTCTTGTTCGTGACGCCCACGGCCAGCTTCAGCGACAAGCTGTGCACGCCGCCGAATCCATGCGTTTTCAAGCAACAGGTCCACAAGAGGTATTCCGCTTCCGTTACAGGCCTTGCGACGCTGAATCCGTTTTTCCAGTGACTACCCGGCGGATTGAACTGAACCCATCCGTCCGCGGGCAGTTCCTCAAAGTTGACGACATCGACTTTGAGCTCCTGGGCAAGGGCCGGAATCCCTTTCTTCTCCATTACCTCTTTGGTGCTTCCCGGCCCGCAGCTGTCGCCTATCGTCAGACCGGATGCACCTCGGTTCCTCATTTCCAGCACGAGTTGCCGGAGAGTGTCGTTATGCGTGGACCCGGGCGTAGGGTCGGCAGTATTGAAATTAGGTTTGATCAGGATCTTCTTGCCCTTCGGAGAAGGGAAGGTAATCAGTTTCAGGGCGGCCTCAATGCCTTTGGATCGATCATTAGTTTTGACCAGAGCGATCTTGGCGCTTTGATCGGCGGCGGCTGCGGAAGGCGCAGCGCGGCGCAGCACGGATATTGCAGCAGCTCCGGCTGCAGATTGTTTCAGAAAATCACGACGTCTCATGGATCATTCTCCTTCTGCCGGGGCATTCTAACATGGTTCTCCGTTCCGCGTTCCCCTTTCCCATTGGGAGCAGCGAGTTCTCAACGGGGAACGGTATTTTAGGGGATTTTGGTGTGACCGTCCTCCTTTTTCATTGTATTATTCCTGCGCGAGGTTTCATGCCCTTCACGATGCTTATTTCCGCTTCCGAATTAAGTCTTCATCTGAAGGATCCGGATTGGGCTGTGGCCGACTGCCGCTTTTCGCTTGACGATACGGAACGGGGCCGCCGCGACTACCTGGAATTGCATATACCGGGCGCTGTTTATGCTCACCTGGATCACGACCTTTCCGGGAAGAAAATTCCCGGGAAGACCGGACGACACCCACTTCCCGAAATTGGAACCTTCACCCAAACTCTTTCAAAATGGGGAATCGATTCCAACACTCAGGTGGTTGTCTATGACGATGCGACAGGCGCCATGGCTGTGCGCCTGTGGTGGATGCTGAATTGGCTGGGCCACCGGAATGTCGCCCTGCTTGATGGAGGATGGCAGCGATGGCACCGAACCGGTTTGCCCTCACGCGCCGGGCAGGAATACCGGCCGTCGAAGAGCTTTGAACCGCGGGAAGTGCAGGGCGCTTATGTTCAGGCCGAGCAGGTTCAAAAAGCCAGCAAAGATCCAAACTACGTCATTCTGGATGCCCGGAGCGCGCCGCGTTTTCGGGGTGAAGTGGAGCTGATAGACCCTGTCGCCGGGCACATTCCCAGCGCGCTTTCCGCTCCCTGTGAGGAAAATGTCTCTCCCGAAGGCACATTTCTATCGCCGGAAATTTTGCGCCGGCGATTTGATAAGTTGATTAAATCTGTTCCCCCCGAAAATGTGATCTGCTATTGTGGGTCCGGCGTCACGGCCGCGCATAATCTATTTGCTATTGCCTATGCCGGTCTGGGCATGGGCCGGCTGTATGCAGGTTCGTGGAGTGATTGGATCACGGACTCCGCACGGCCGATCGCCCGGGGAACCGAATAAGTACACAGAGATCGAGCTTATGTCTTTTCCGAGGCGGCATCATTTCAGAAGAAAAGAGAGGCATCCACATTCTTCCGAATGGTCCGGCGCACCTCAGGAGACGCCTCATCCCATTAACCTGGAAAGCACCGGGTCCGAATCCAGTTATTTAAAATCGCTGGTCGATTCACACGCAAAAGTTACGGTAGTGTTGAAGAACGGCGAGCGGCTGCACGGATTTATCCGCTATTATGACCGGTATTGTTTCAGCGTCGGGCTCTCCGCACAGGGCCCCAAGCTTTTCATTCGCAAAGCAAGCGTTTCCTACATTTCAGAAGAATAAAAACGCCACGGATTTCACGGATTACACGGATTGAAAGCTAACAGATTTACAAATCCGTGTAATCCGTGAAATCCGTGGCGTTTTTTATTGGAGATTCTTCCGCAGGAACTCGTAAATCATTGTATATAGATGGATGTTCTCTGCCGTGCCGGTGATTCCGTGAGTCTTATCCGGATACACCATCAATTCGAACTGTTTCTTGTTTCGGATCAGAGCATGGATCAATTGAATCGTGTTCTGCGGATGCACATTGTTATCCTCCGTTCCGTAAATGAGCAACAGACTGCCTTGATCGCCGGCGGCGGCGGCCACAGATGAGGACTGCTCATATGCGTCGGGCTCTTTGGCAGGGAGTCCCATGTAACGCTCGGTGTAAACAGAATCATAAAGACGCCAGTCTGTCACGGGAGCGCCGGCAATCCCGGCTTTGAAGAGATGGGTGTGGGTCATGTGGTATGTGACGGTGAATCCGCCTCCGCTCCAGCCCCAAACGCCGATCGCATTCTCATCGACGTAGGGAAGCGATTTCAGGTAATGCACTGCAAACTCATGATCCTTAGCGGCAACCGGCCCGAGATTATGGCGCCCTGCAACCGCGTATCTGTGTCCCGGTATGGCGGAAGTGCGGTCATCGATTAATGCGACGATGAAACCTTGCTGGACGAGAAATTGATGAAAGAGGCCTCGATTCCCTGGCCAGGCATCCTGGATTGTGGGAACGCCCGGCATGCCATATACATAAACCAGAACCGGATATTTCCGGTTCGGATCCAGCTTTCGAGGCCTGTAGGTCAGCACACGAACGGTGGCTCCATCGGGGGTACTCAACACTTTTGTTTCCGGAGCTGCCAGGTCAAATTCATCCAGGCTACGGGCTTGAAACAGCTCAGTTTTTTTTCCCGAACTGAGATCGCTGACGCGGATTTCCTCTCTCCGGGTCAGCGAAGAAAAGGAATCCACATGCGCCGTGGCCTGCGCGTTCATTGCGATGCCGTGGGTTCCCGAATCACCCGTAATACGTTCCGCCCTCGATCCATCTATTTTGATTCGATAGAGATCTCGGCCGAGCAAGGATGCTTGATTGGAACTGTAATAGACCCACCCGCTGCCCTCATCGACTCCTTCTATTTTATAGACAACCCACTCCCCCGCCGTTAGCTGCCGAATAACCTTTCCACTCCGCTCATACAGATATATGTGACGAAAGCCGCTGCGATCGGAGGTCCACAGAAATTCGCGGCCGCCGGACAGAAATCGCAGATCACTGCTGATGTCCAGCCAATTGGAGTCCCGCTCGTTCAGGAGTGTTTGGGAGACGCCGGTTTCAGGATTCACTTCCACCAGATCCAGTTCATTTTGAGGCCGGTTCAGCAATTGGAGCACAACAGCACTGTTATCAGCCCAATCAATGCGCGGGATATATTCGGCAGTCCGGTCGGCCCAGACAGTTCGTGCGTCTTCCAGATTGACCACGCCGGCCCTGGCTTTAGGGTTGGGGTCCCCCGCCTTTGGGTATCGCTGAAAAGAAACTGTCGACTGCAGATGAAGCTGCTCGACAATAGGGTAGGGCGGCACATCGGTCTCATCCAGCTCGAGAAACGCTATGTGACGGGAGTCGGGCGACCACTGGTATCCGGTGCGCACGTCGAACTCTTCCTGATAAACCCAATCCGGATCGCCGTGCAGCAGAAAATCGCGGCCACCGAATGTCAGCTGCTTCTCTTCACCTCCGGAACTGGGAATCACCCAGATATCGTGCTTAAAAACAAAAGAGATCCACTTGCCGTCCGGCGAAAACTTCGGATCGAGAAGATCCGTCTTCAAAGAAGCCAGCAGCGCAGCCGTGCGTGAATCCAAATCATAAAGATAGAGTCGACCTGCACTCGTCAGGAGAATGCGCTTTCCATCGGGACTCCAGCAGTAAGAGGGAATCTCATAACGGTTCCGACGCGTGCGCTCGCGCTCGCCGAGATTGGCCTGCTCGGGAGTCGGAGCCATTTCCCGAGCTTGAAGGGAAGAGAGAACCTGAATCGTCTTTCCTGTTACAATGTCGAGCATCCAGAGGGCCCTCTCCTCACCTCCTTCCGGCAGGAAATAAGAGAGCCGGTGTCCCTCCGGGGCCCAATACAGTTCCGTAGGCGCCGGATCATAGATGCTGCCGCCAAAAATGGTCTCAAGGCTCAGTGTTTGTTTAGGCTGTGCTGGTCCGCTAATCGCGCAGAAGAGGGAAAAAACGCTTCCCGCTATCAAGATGAGTGCTTTCATAATCTGTCTCCCCCGGGAGCGCCGGCGAGACGCCGGCGCTCCCGGCAAAACCTCACAAAATCAGATCCTGAGTTTAACTCGAAGCAGAAAAGAGTCCAAATGTGTAAAAGGTCTGTAAAAGCGTCCACAGAGAGGTTGAATGTAGCCCCTTCCAGGTTCTAACATGCTCATGCCTTTAAATTCTGATTGAGGATTTGGAACGTCGTGAAAGTAAATATTGCGGCATCGGCATCAAAACGGAAGCAACTCCGTATTGTTCTGATAAAACCATCCAAGTACGATGACGAAGGATATGTCATCCGCCATTTTCGGGGCGTGCTTCCAAGCAACACGCTTGCGTGTCTCAGCAGCCTTACCCGGGACCTTGCAAAACGCGAGCTGCTCGGCGGGGACGTTGAACTGAAGGTCGAAATTTTCGACGATACCGTCGAAAAGATCCCCGTAAAGAGAATCATCAAATCCAACCGGCTCCCCGACAGAAGAACGGTGGTTGCGCTGGCCGGAGTGCAATCCAATCAATTCCCTCGTGCGGCGGATTTTGCGCGCAAGTTTCGGGCCGGTGGGCTCCAGGTCCTGATCGGCGGATTCCATGTCAGCGGCATGCTCGCACTGTCCCCGGTGATTACCGACGAAATTCAGGATCTGATCGACATTGGAGTATCAGTGGTAAAAGGGGAGGTGGAAGAGACGTGGGGAGATATTCTCCGGGATGCATGGGGAGACTGCCTGAAGCCCGTCTACGATTTCATGGATCAAAAGCCCGATCTCTACCGACAACCGATCCCAATCATTGAACGGAAGTATCTCCGAAGATTCATCATTTCGAATTTCGGCACAATTGATTGCAGCCGGGGCTGTCCCTTCAACTGCAGCTTTTGCTCGATCATTAACGTTCAGGGGCGTGAGATGCGCGTCCGCTCACCCGAACTGCTGGTCCAGACCCTGCGTGAAAACTACCGCACCCACCGAATCAGTTTTTACTTCTTTACAGATGACAATTTTGCTCGCAACGGCTGCTGGCGCGAGATTTTTTGCTCGCTCGTCAAACTGCGGGAGGACGAGCACATCCCGATTCATTTCATGATTCAGGTGGATACTCAATCACACAAGATTCCCGAATTCATCAGCCTTGCGGCGCAGGCCGGATGCACACAGGTTTTCATCGGGATGGAGAGCATCAATCCCAAGAATCTGAAGGCGGCCGGCAAAATGCAAAACAACGTCCAGGACTACAAGGATTTGATCGCTGCCTGGCACAACGCGAAAATCGCTACTCATGTTGCCTATATCTTCGGTTTTCCTTTCGACACGCCTGAGTCCATTCGGGAGGACGTGCGGCGTCTTCAGGAAGAGTTGGAGGTTGAGCAGGCTTCCTTCTTCATGCTGACTCCGATTCCGGGATCACGGGATCATGCGCGCATGGTTGAGGCAAACGAGCCGATGAATCCGGATCTGAACAATTACGATTCGTTTCACGAGACCATCCGCCACCCGAACTTTGCACCCGGGGAACTGGCAGAATCTTATCGGAATGCATGGCAAAGCTTTTATTCGTTCAAGTACATGCGGGATGTGTTAACCCGGGCCAACGCTGAGAATTACTGGAACATTTTCTGCGATTTCATCTGGTACAGGAACTCTGCCTTGATTGAGGGAGGGCACCCGATGATCCACGGCTTTTTCCGCCTCAAGGATCGCATGGATCGAAGGCCGGGCTTTGCCGTGGAGTCGCGCGCCCGGCATTTCTTCCGCCGTTGGCGAGAAATTCGGAGCCTGATCCGAAGCTGGACCTTACTCATACTGGAAATGGAAGAGCTCTGGCTGCAGACGCGGAAACGCAGCGAGGCGGAGATCCGGCTGCAGGCGGAAATCAAACGCTTGCGGCTGGAGGTCAATCGAAACCTGCATTCGGCCGAGTTGCAGCTCGCCCATGTGCGCGCGCGCATTCACTTCCCTGAACTGCGCGTCCCCTCCAGGCTTGCATTGGCATTCCGGAACCTGAATTTCCGGATGGCTAAGCAGATCACGTATTCCCGCACCGACCTGAAACTGTTCTGGAAGCGGACCTGCCGGCCGAAAATGCTGCTGTTCCGGCCCGACAAGGTGGTCCTGAATTTATTAAAGGACATCCAGTTGTTTGTGCTTTTCGTGCGCGATCTGGCAAGGATTTAAAAACGCCACGGATTTCACGGATTATCACGGATTTGCATTGGGGGTTCTTCAAAATCCGTGATAATCCGTGGAATCTGTGGCGTTTTTTCTGCCTACTCGCATCGGCGGAGTGTGTAAAGACCAACTGGTCTGCGGTGCACCCATGAAAAATACGCCCGGCTCTCCTCGACTTGATATCCATCCTGTGGTGTCATGGAAATAATGTAATCGCGCCTGTCAAACCACCAGTGATGAACATCGGCGATGTTCCCTCTTGCGACAAACGTATCGTAATTGTTCCAGGCATTGAATTCGAATCCCCCCACAATCGCAAGCGGATCGACCCCGCGTTTTAGGAGGCCTCGTCCCATGTCCCACCGGATCCGATTCCATTCCATATAGTCGTGCGTTGCCGCCACGCAGAATAGAGCGAGGACCGCTATTGAAATCCCCGCCAGGATTAAAGCCAAACGGGGACGCGCCTTTATCTCTGTCAAGGTGTTGATCTGTTTAGTGGTCGGAGAAACAGGGGAGCGTCCCCATATCCCGAGCAGGAGGGAAAGCGGGAACGAGAGGATGAGGATATGCCGGTCGAAGAGGCCTCCCTCCTGAGTGTGACTGAAAACAACCTCGAATAGGGCAAGTGAGAGGAACGACAGGCCGACAAACAGAATCACCGCCTTGCATTTCCGGCTGATGGAATCCCTGCGCAGCCGGATAAGGCCCAGAACGCAAAGGGTCCCATAAAGGACCACGCCGACGGCAACGATAGCAGTAACGGCATACCAGACCCGCGGGTAAATTGGCGTAGGCGGAGGGCCGAAGTAGGCAGGGTCAAGTGTGATGGGCCCAAGACCGCTGTCATAAAGCACATTCAGCAGAAAAGGCATCCTGGAATGATAGGGAGTGGAGGGAAGGTATTCGGCCGGTTTGTAGTGAAAGTGAAACCAGCAGACTCCCGTGACTACAACCGCGCACCAGGCCAACGGCACCCTGATCTGCACGATTCGATTAAAGCTCCGGATCATGCGAGACAACGAAGGAATCAAATAAATCCAGACCGGCGCAAGCATGAACGCAAGATAAAAGAGCATGCCGTAGCTGTTGCCGATGACCTGTCGGCTGGACAGGTGATGGAGGAGCTCGAATTTCCTGTGTACGGCTGCCGTCGCCCCTCCGTGAACCAGGATCCAGCCATAGTAACCTGCGATGAAAATACCCGCAGTGCAAAAAACGATCAACGATTCCCTCCGGCGCCTCCAAATATCCTTTTGTGAATCAAGCAGTATGCTGCAGACCAGCGCCAGAATAATAAACAGTGCCGTCTGGCGGATGAGGTATCCATACCCAAGCGTTGCGGCGCTCAATGCCAAAGGCCAGAATTTGCCTTCGTCGAGATGAAGCAGATAAAGATACAACGCGAGCGCAACAAAAAAGATAAAAGGAACTTCCGTCATGTATGTAAAAGACAAGCTGAACTGGAGCGGGTTGAATACCCAGGCGAGGAGCGTGATGGAGGCCAGGAGCCTGCCGCAGCCGATGCGCATAAGAATTCCCCAAAGCAGCAGGACAGTGCAGCAGGACAGAAACAACGTCGAAATTCGGAGCACTAAAAAATGAAAGGAGAAAATCCGGGTCAGCAGACCGCCATAAAGCGCTTGTCCCACAAGGCTAGGCGCGCTCCATGCGTCCACCCTGAAGCCCTGGCCCGACCCAAGCGCGAACGCCGATCGCGAGTAGCTCCAGTCATCATTGAGGGGAAACTCACCCTTGGGATTGGCAGCCAGAATGCAGAGGATATACAAGCCGAGAATGGCGAAGCACGGCCAATTTTTGCGCAGGAATATCATGAACCCAGTCCAAACAAAAACGCCACGGATTTCACGGATTTCACAGATTATAATCCGTGAAATCCGTGAAATCCGTGGCGTTTTAAACTAGAATTTCGGATCTACTTGGCTGAACGTTCTGCAGAGAGGGATTTGTCTCTCGGAATGCTGAGATAACCTCCCGCTTTGTTCTTCTGAACCCAATTGATTACAACCTCATATCGCACGCGGTTCTGGCCGACGAGGAACTGAATGGGTTCATTGATGACCCGATCCTTCTTTTCGAGCGAGCTGTCGTCCGCCATGATTTTAATGCTGAACCGCTTCTTTTTGGGGTCAGTCTTCGTCAGTACGAGGCGGATATCTTCTACCTTCGTCTGCTCATCCTTCTTCGGGAGCGTGAATTCGAAATAGTCGCGCTCACCCTTCAGCCGCAGTTGGGAAAGTTCGGATGCATTTTTCGCAACGGCTGCGCTCAGGGTATCCCGCACATCCACGAGCTGGCGCTGAGTGCCTTCCAAATCGCGTCGGGTTGCCTCAAGGTCGGATTTCACTGCGGAAACCTGGGTTTTTACTCCCCCGACTTCGGTGTTTACCTGGCCGATTTTATTGTCGGCTTCGCTTTTCGCCGCCTGCACTTGTGCCGCTACCTGGGCAGCATCGGCTTTGTCCGCAATAACCTTGGATAATTCACTTTTTGTTTTCTGCCCCTCGGCCTGGATCTGCATCGCAGTCTTTTTTAGTTCCGCCTTCGTGTTTCCGACGGCTTCCTGAGCCCCGACCAAGTCCGTCTTCAAGTTCGAAATCTGGCTCGTGAGAGAAGCTTCACCAGTTTTGCTCTTGCTCTCGAGGCTCTGGATTTGATCGGCGATCTGGGCCAGTTGAGCCTGAGTGTTCTTCTTTTGCTGGGAGGCATCAAAGAAAAGGTAGATAACTGCCAAAAGCAGAACGATCAGTAGAACAAATTTTAATGTTTCCGGAATTAAAGGCTTTTCCGGAAGGACAGGTTTTGGTTGATTTGGATTGAATGTACTCATAACACCTCCTAGATGTGTCGGGGGCTGCCGGACTGACGTCCCCACAGGGTTTATATGATAGGCTAAGGGGGCTCAAAGTTCAAACAAATGGCAAATGGAGGCGTTTCCCGGTTTCGTCCCTTTGCTCTCTTTCCACACATTGCACCGCCGAAACAAGGAAGCGTCCCCGATTCGGGGATTTATCAATCGGCAACTGGATTGTTCTCCTGAACGGCAACAGTCCCATTTCGAACCGCAACTCTCTTTTTGGTGACGAAATAGCCAATCAGAGCCGTAAGGATGCTCGCCCCAACCCAAAGATTTAGAGTGGGGGATTGCTTAAATCCGAAGTAAAGCATCACGCCTGAGAGCAGGAGATAGAACAGAGCCGCAACCCGGCCTGCGAGAGCCGGACGCGCGAACTCCTTTCTCCTGAACCAAATCCAGAACAATGAAAAGACAGTCAGGGCTGAAAAAAGTGTGAGAATTGCTCCGACATTGTTGAGAATTTGCTGTAACTGATAGGCAAAGACAAGGAACAGGGCGATCGCACCCTGGAGAATTACTGCGCCGATCGGCGGACGTCCTTCTTTGGCTTGCAGAACTCTAGGCAAAAAACCGTCCCTGGCCATCGCCGCATAAACCCGCGGTCCCAGAAATGTCATGGCGCTGACAGCGGAAATGAAGGCAATAATTGCCAGGATTGACATGCAGGCCGCACCGAGGTCGCCCACAAGACTTTTCATGATCAAATGGCCAAGTGTCACTCGAGCGCTTTCATACGTGAATACTACTTTGCACTGTTCGGGGGTCAGGTTCGCCACAAAAACCCAGTTGACAAAGAGGTACAACACCCCGACGATCGCACAGCCGAGCATCATGGCGCGAGGCACATCACGCTTGGAATTCCTGAATTCGGATGCTGCATAAACTGCTGCGTTCCAGCCACTGAATGCAAAAGCGATGTAAAAAAGATTCTGCATGAATGGGCCCAGAGGAAAATGTGACGGATGGGTGGGCGGCTGCCACTGGGGCCAGGCGTTGTGTCCGCCTGCCAGCCCCGCTGCCACAAATCCGACCACCAACACGATTTTAACAATCACCAGAACATTCTGGGCAGTCACTGAAAATCGAAGGCCTATGGCATGCATTCCGGTCAAAAGTATGATGATTAGAGCGGCAAAGGTCTTAGGATTAACGGACAAATTCAAGGTGTTGGCAAAGGCGCCCGCAGCGAAAGCATCAATGGCGATCGGCGCGGAAAATCCCAGCAGGAGTGAAGCCCAGCCTGCCAGATAGCCTAGAGCGGGGTGGATCAAGGTGGAAAGATAACGGTACTCACCTCCCGAACTCGGAACTAATTTGGCAATTTCGGCATACGCTCTTGCTCCTGAAAGGGCGAGAAAAGCCCCGATCGCCCATGCCAGCAGTATCTGTTTGGGCGTCAACTCCTGCGCCATGAATCCCGTGCTCAGAAAAACACCGGCGCCAATCATATTGGCAATAACCATTCCCATTCCAGAGAACAATCCCAGTCGATGATCTTTCATTAATCCGAACCTCTTTCACATCGCACACTCGTATGCGCCCAATTTCGCCACAAGAGTAACCGCAAACGAGAAGGTATGGAACAAAAAATGTTTTCCGCTCCCCGTTCGCGGTTCGACCGAAACCCCAACGGGGAACAGGAAACGCTTGATCATTTGCCGCGCACCGCGTTACCCTTGGAGATATGATGAAGATACTTGGCATTACGGCTCATCCGGATGATGAAGTCGGCGCTTTCGGCGGAACTCTGCTGCTATATCATTCGCGGGGAATTGAAACTTTTGTTATATGTCTTACGCCGGGACAGGCCGCGTCAAACAGGGGAAGTGCCCAGTCGGATGAGGAGTTGGCAGCGCTCCGCCGCGCTGAGTTCTTCGCCTCATGCAGGGTGCTCAACGTGACCGGCGCCCAGATACTCAATTATCGTGACGGCGCACTGGACCGGGCCGATCTTTTTCAGGTCGTGGGTGATTTGACTCAACGCATCCGCGAGATCCAGCCGGACATTGTTTTGTCGATGGGCCCGGAAGGTGCAATTACAGGTCATTCGGATCATTCAATGGCTTCGTTTTTCGCTACGATGGCATTCCACTGGGCTGCGCGCAAAGATCGATATCCCGAGCAGCTGAAGGAAGGGCTGGTGCCCCATCGGGCGCGGAAGCTTTATTACTCCACCGCGGCATTTGTGTTGCCGGATCGACCGCCCGTCTCTCCTCCTCCGTGCACGACAACCATTGATATCGCGCAATTCGTTGAAGGGAAAATCAATGCGTCCCGGGAGCATGTCACTCAGGCGCCACTGATGGCGCGGTTTGCGAAAGCAATGCGCCAGTTCGGCAATAAAGAGCTGTTCCATCTGGCCGCAACAAACGAGCCCATAGTGCTGGAGCTTGAGACCGATTTGCTGGCCGGAATCCAAAAAAAATAGAAATACAGAATTCAGGAGTCGGAAATCAGGAAGAAGGCAGCAACGCAAATTCTGACTCCTGAATTCTGTATTCTCATGTTCTATTTCCTGCAATTTCTTTTAAATCAACATTCTGATTGACATCGGGCTCTTTACAAAAGTAGTATAAACCGTGTCCGGATCGGGTGACGGCCGCCAGTGTTTTGGCGGCTTTTTCATTTCCTGGTCATTACCGGATCGAGCAGGAAACAGCTAAGGCTTAGGAGGAATAGCATTCGCATGGAAATGGAAAAAGAGACTGGGAAGGTGAAATGGTTCAATAACGCCAAAGGTTATGGATTTATTGAGAGAAGCACCGGCGGTGATGTGTTTGTCCACCATACAGCAATTCAAATGAACGGCTTCAGAACTTTGTCGGAAGGCGAAACCGTAGCATTTACCGTAACCAGAGGCCCGAAAGGTTTACAGGCGGAAAACGTAACAAAAGCTGAAGGCGAATAGACGGGTGCGCCCTCTTGGACTTAAATACTGGAGGACCCAGCATTTCCCGCACTTGGTCTGCCGACTGATTATCGCGCGCCCTGAAATCCACCTTAAGGTCTCGCGGGATTTTCATCGCAGCTGTTGGCGGATATATCTGCACATGGCATAGCCGAGGACTATATTAAACGGAAACACCCCTGACGTGTAGTGACCGCAGCGCAGGGTAAATGTGGAATGCGGCAGCCGGAGCTTCCGGAAGTCGTGCAGCACTTCCCGCGACAAATCCGGAGGGAATGTATAGTCGTAAAGCGCTTGAACCAATAGGGTGCGTTTGCCGGTTCCGACCAGTTTATTGAAATAGGCCTTCGGACTGATCGGCATCCAGATCTCCCGCAATTCATCCAATCCGATATTGCCGTCCAGTCCTTCTCGCACATGCCGAGTCGAAATTCCATTCCAAACGACATCCGCAAAATAAGGCGAAATATGGTTCTGAACGCTCAGCGCAAGCCGGGGATCGTGCGCATTTACAATGAGAGCCACGCAGGAACCGATGCTGGTTCCCAAGATTGCAAACTTCGTGTACCCTTGAGATTCAAGCCAATCCAGCGTTGCTCTCGAGTCGACAACAGCCTGACGCACAGCCTGGAGCGTTCTCCCCAGATTGGGCGATAGCATATAGTCGGCTCGAACCAAATCTTCAGGCATCCTCCGATCGTGATATGGCAGGCTCAACCGCAAAGCGGAGAGACCAAACAAATTCAGCAGTCGGCATAGCGACATGTGCCCCTGCGCATCGGCGTTCCATTGCGGCAGAACAAGGACAACTCGTCCTCCTGAATTCGCCGGGAAATACCGTCCGTGGACGGTATTGTTTTGCGGATAGATCGTCGGCAGCGGCGTTGTAAAAGTAAGATGATTCCCATCCAGCCGCCAATCGCTAACAGGATTGTAGGAATAATAGGAATCGCTGGCTGCAATTGCCTGTTTCGCGTAGTCCAAAAGATAATCCTTTGGATTAGCGGTCGGCTTCCCTCCGGGAACAAACTCCAGACCCCACTCAAAAGGGCGTATTTCCCGGTTGGTGTCCCGTTTCGAAAGTTGTTGTTCCCAATGGAAGAAAAGCCGTGACAGCACAAGTCCCCCTCTTTTGGAGAAGGGACTAATTTAGCAAAAAACGCCACCGATTCCACGGATTTCACCGATTTCAATCCGTGCAGTCCGTGGAATCCGTGGCGTTTTGCCGGCGCTGTTATCTGAGTGGACTGCGGACAGGCCGAGGCTCGTAATAATAGCCTTTGCGATATATGATCTTGCTGGCGGGCTCAAGATACTCAATGGAAATTCTGTGGTAGGAATTGGGAAGTAGTTTCTGGTTTGAAACGTAGGTCAGGTAATATTTGCTTTTCAGCTCCCGGGCAACCTCCTCATAAACGTCTTTGATTTGTTCATAATCGGTCGGGAAAAAACAGCGGCCGCCGGTTCTTTCCGCCAGATCCGTCATTTCAGCTTCTCTCTTTTTGAAAAACTCCTCGATGTAATCCTCGTCGGAACCGAACAGGCGCTTGTAAATATCGTTGAGCATGATGACCCGCCGCTCATTTTTCGCCTGTTCCCGGACCATGACTGTCTTGGAAACCACATAGAGAGAAGCCTGGGATTGTACGATGGTCAGCGCGGCGTCGTTGAAATCCACGCTGCTCTGGTTGTTGAGACAATCGGTAAGCAGAATTATGGCTTTGCGCCCGTCAATCCCCTTAAGCTGGTCCCTGGCCGCCACATACATTGCATCGTAAAGCGCAGTCCTCAGTCCTAGATGGATTTTGCTGAGAGCTCTGCGTACGTTTTTCACATTATCCGTCCAATCCAGCGTCTGGTTGACTTCATCGTCAAATGTGATAATCGAAATGCGGTCTCCATGAGATAACGCCTCGGCAAATCCCTCTGCCGCATCCTTCATCTTTTTCAACTCTGATTTTTCGCTCGTGCTTGTGTCCAGCAGCATCACAACGGACACAGGATTAGTGTCGATGCCAAAGCTGCGTATTTGCTGCGCAGCCTGATCTTCCCATACTCGGAAATTCTCGCCGCGCAACGAGGTAACCAGGTCCCCCAAGCTATCGAACACGCTGATCGGAACTTTTACGAGATTGACCGAAATGGAAAAAGTCGAAGGATCGGAATCCTGGATTGCAGGTCGGCTCGCAGCCGCAAAAATGGTCAACAGTAGCGCCGAAGCAAGCACTCTTTGCAACATCATTCAAATTGTAGCACGACTCCCTTTCCCATTCTCCGTTCCCCGTTTCCCGTTGAGGTATCATTAAAGGTTAAGGTTCAAATCGGGGTCTGCTTTTGCAGGAAAAACCGATTCCGATACCGACCCCGATAAGAAACCCAACGGGGAGCGGAAAGCGGGGAACGGCTTTTATGAAACAATTCTGCTATGCTTGTGTCTGAATAGCAGAAGAATGGGTGAGACTTATGTCTTGGTTGCGATTTTCTGTTGTTTTGCTGACGCTGACCGGAGCTCTGTGGGCTCAATCAACATCAAATCAGTCGCCGACTGCGGGACAACCGCAAGCCGGCAAAGAAGTCACGCAGAGCACAAGCCTTCCGCCGGAGGAAATCATCAAAAAGTTTTCCGCCAAGGAAACGGAGTTTTACGAAGCCTGGATGCAGTACACTTATCACCAGACTGCCGATCTTCGAATCCTTTCGGTTAACGGCATGCCCAAGAATGAATACCAGACGACCATCGCCGATATCGTTTTTAAGGATGACGGCACTCGGGAAGTGCAGATAAAGCGGAGGGCCGGCGATCTACACAGCGTGGTTTACACGCCGGAAGACGAGGAGGTCATTAACAACCTCCAGCCGTTTGCCCTGACGGAAAAGGAGCTGCCGCTCTACAATTTGACCTACCAGGGAAAAGAAAAGGTGGATGAACTCGATTGCTACGTTTTCTCCGTGAGTCCCAAGAGCATCAAAGGAAAGAAGATGTACTTTGAAGGAAAGATCTGGGTGGATGACCGTGATCTCCAGATCGTGCGCACGGTTGGAAAGCCGGTGCCGCAGAAGAAAAACGGCAATCAGTTCCCCGACTTTGAAACGATCCGTCAGATGATCGACAAACAATATTGGTTCCCCGTCTGGACACATGCCGACAGCAGGCTGCACTTTGAAGGGGACACCGTTCGCATTGAAGAGACCATCACGTACGAGGATTACAAGCGGTTTGCATCCAAGACCAGCATTCAGTTTGAGCCGGTCGAAGAAAAGCCTGCCGGAGAGAAAAAATAATCATTAAGCAGTCAGCCATCAGCAAACGATGTGCTGCTGACAACCGATGGCTGATAGCTGACTGCTTAATGATCTGATTTGGTGAATTTCAGCGCGGCGGAATTGATGCAGTACCGCAGCCCGGTAGGTTCCGGGCCGTCTTCAAAAACGTGTCCGAGATGCGCGTCGCACCGGCTGCAGAGCACTTCCACCCTTTCCATCATGTGACTGTGATCCTCTTCTTTCCGGATGTTGTTCTCGGAGAGTGGAGCGAAGAAACTGGGCCATCCTGTTCCCGAATTATATTTGCAGTCCGAGCGAAACAGCTCATTGCCGCAGCAGGCGCACCGGTACATTCCCTTTTCATGGTTATCCCAGTGCTCGCCGGTGAAAGGTCTTTCCGTTCCTTTCGTGCGGGTTACCCCGTATTGCTCAGAAGTCAGATCCCTTTCCCATTCCGCTTTCGATTTTTTTATTTTTCCAGACATTAGTTTTGTTTCACCTGAGATAATTATACCTTATTCGAAAACCGAACCAGAGACCTCGAACCAATGCAAAGATTCGGAACGGAGAACGGGCAACGGGGAACGGACAACGGATTTCAGATATGGAGTTCAAGGATGTCGCCATCCTCGAGCGGATGAGTGCGCTCCACCATCTGCCCGTCGTACTTTACCGACTGCTTCGATTTTTCTGAACTCCAGACCTTTGCGAATTTGAGGGAATGAGAAAATTCCCGATGAACGGCGCGGGCCGCGTCCAAGACAGTGCTTCCATGCTTCAGGATAAAAGGAGGGCTGGAGAGATCCATCTTTTTTCCCGGAATCTTGGTATAAACACGAATAATGTCGAGCCGCTCGAATATTTGTTGCCGCAAACCATCTAACCCTTCGCCGGAAACCGCCGAGGTCGGAAGAATAGAAAATTTGTTTCCAAAAAACTCCTTGAGAATTTCCAGATTTGCCGCCGCGCCGGGAGCATCGCATTTGTTTGCGGCAAGCAGTTGCCGGCCGGGGAATTGAATCTTGGAATTACTCAACAGGTTGAGCACATTTTCAATTTCGTCGAGCAGTTCATCCGTGCTCAAATCCGCGACCAGCACCACCAGATCTGCCTGCCGGATCACACCTCCCATCCATGGTTCGTAGAAATTCGGGTCGATTGGGGGCATATCCACCAGCTGAATTTTTATATTTTCGTACGGCATCATTCCCGGCTGTGGCAGGCGGGTAGTGAATGGATAATCCCCGATCTCGGGCGCCGCCTTGGTCATGCGCGCCAGCAGGGAAGATTTCCCGACATTCGCCCCTCCGACCAGGATGACCTGCCCGGCCCCCTCGCGCTGGACCGAATACATGGACGATGCTTTGGAAATTCCATGTTTCTTCTCCGCTTCATTGCGCAGCTTCGCCAGCCTTTTCCGCAGATCGGCCTGCAGCTTTTCCGTCCCCTTATGCTTAGGGATGACCGCCATCATTTCTTCCAGGGCCGCGATCTTTTCCTGGGTGGTTGCCGCTTCTTTAAAACGGTGCTCGGCAGCCAGGTACTGCGGCGTCAGATTGGCTGGCATCCTTTGTTCTCCAAGGTTATACAACAATTATAATCCGCGGTTGCCGATTGCCGATTTCGGAATGTGGAGTGGAAGAATGCTTTTAATCCGAAATCCACAATCCGCAATCCGTAATCAAAATGGTATGATATCCGGACACGCCAAAATTGGCGGTGCGGACATGGAGGACTTTTACAGTGACTCTTCCTAATTTTGCTTTTTTCAAAGGGCGAATTGTTCCTTACAGCGAAGCTAAAGTCGGCGTTCTCACCCACACGTTAAACTACGGCACAGGTGTATTCGGCGGGCTACGCGGATACTGGAACGAAACGGAAGGACAGTTGTTCCTGTTCAGGCCCCATGACCATTTTCGCCGTTTTCTGGAATCTGCAAGTCTGCTGTTGATGGAGTTTCCGTACACCGAAGATCAACTCACCCGGTTCACTATCGAGCTTCTCAAGGCCGAGAAGTTCCGCACCGACTGCTACATCCGGCCGATAGCCTATTTTGGGGACGAGATCATCGGAGTGCGGCTGCATGACCTGAATCCCGAGATCACTATTGTCTCTATTCCGTTTGGACAATACGTCGAAAACGAAGAAGGGAGCCACGTGACGATTTCGTCCTGGAGGCGCATCGACGACAATATGATTCCGGCTAGAGGGAAAATTTCGGGCGCTTATGTGAATTCAGCCTTCATAAAAACGGATGCCCAGCGGGCCGGTTTCGACGAAGCCATCGTGCTGAACCAGGACGGCCACATCGCCGAAGGATCTGCGGAGAATCTCTTTATCATTCGCAAAGGGATTGTGTGTACGCCGCCTGTGACTGACAATATCCTCGAAGGGATTACCCGCCGAACGGTCATGATGCTTCTGCGGGATGAGCTGGGTTTGGAGGTTGTGGAACGTTCGATCGACCGAACCGAGATCTATCTGGCGGAAGAAATTTTCTTCTGCGGAACCGGCGTTCAGATCGCCGCTATCACCAAAGTCGACCATCGCCCAATCGGAACGGGACAGCTCGGATCGATTACGGCGAAATTACGGGATATTTACTTCGATGTCGTCCGCGGATGCGCACCGAAATACCGCGAGTTCTGTTTCCCGGTGTATTAAACCAATGGGTCGCGGTAGGGACGGCGATTACTCGCCGCCCCCCGCACAGACCCGTGCTCGCGGCACTACCGCACACGGTTCCCACCTTGGATTCATGGCGGCAGGAGAACCCATATGGTTCTCTAC
>Ga0116137_1000767_pt1 | contig 24317 bp, 13 predicted proteins | sample June2015DPH_20_1_3_FD_88973 | JGI IMG/M metagenome (GOLD analysis project Ga0116137, IMG submission 88973) | Peatland microbial communities from SPRUCE experiment site at the Marcell Experimental Forest, Minnesota, USA - June2015DPH_20_100 | ecosystem: Environmental > Terrestrial > Soil >...
AGCAGAGCTCGACCGCGCGCCGGGTGTGCACCAGCATGGTCGGACCGCTCGATGACGGGCTCCTGGTCCTCGGGCCGTCCGCCCATGATCGTACACACCGGACCCATGGTCGAGATCTCCTTGCCCTCGCGCTCCCGGTGCTTGAGCCCCCGCTCCACGGCTTCGGCCACTGCGAGGCATTGCGGCAGGGCAAAACACACGGTGGCGTTAATGCTCACACCTCGATATGTCGCTTCCTCGATGGCCGGGACTCCGGCGCGCGTCACGGGAATTTTCACAATCATGTTCGGCGCCAGGCGGCTAAAGTGGATGGCCTGGTCGACGATGGCCTGAGTATCCCGGTAGAAACGAGGGTCGGTCTGGATGGAGAGCCGACCATTCCGTCCTTGATGGGCCTCGAAAATCGGCTTGAGCCGCGCGGCCCCTCTCGCTGACATTTCCTCGATAACCCGCCATCCGATCTGTTCCTCGGTGGCGCAGGGCATCGCGTGCATGAGTTCGAGGATTCGTGAGCGCCAAAACTCCATTTCGCTCTTCAAGACGGAGACAGCGATCACCGGATTGCAGGTGGCGCCAACAGCGCCGTGCTGGATCGAGTATGTCAGTTCTTCAATCGATGCCGAGTCGTTCCACAGGCAGGTAGGGGTGGTTTGAGTCATCCGGTGCAAAGGGCTTTTATAGGGCGCGGGTGCGGTTGCGTTTGACATAGGGGTAGCACGTGTTGAACACGCGTGCACCATCCTATGCCGGGATGCCTGGACATGTCAAGGCGTAGCATCGCGTGCCCCAGTGTGCAGTCACCCTACGGGGTCTGACGCTATCAGTTTTCAACCCCCTCACCCACGGCCCCTCTCCACAGGGGGAGAAGCTGGGAATTAATCCATCGAGGGACAACCCGGTTTCACGGAAAGGCGCAAGGTAGGCAAAGGTTTTCGCTTTACAGGTAGAGCATATGTGCCTATACTGTCTTGCACACGTGAGCAGCAAATTTCACGGAAAGGCGCAAGGTAGGCAAAGGTTTTCGCTTTACAGGTAGAGCATATGTGCCTATACTGTCTTGCACACGTGAGCAGCAAACCTTCCAAAAGCGACTCGGTGACTGTCGTGGGACGAATCTCTATCAAAGACATCGCCCGGCTTGCACACGTGTCGCATTCCACGGTCTCGCGGGCGCTTCGGGCGAGCCCGCTGGTGAACGCCGAGACCGCCGAAAAGATTCGCCAAATTGCTGTGCAGTGCGGATTCCGTCCCAGTGCTGTCGCACGCAGCTTGGCCACGCGCTGCACTCACACGATCGGAGTCGTGGTCACAAGCATAGCGGATCCTTTCGTAGCAGAGGTGGTGACCGGAATCGAAGAAGAAGCAGGGGCGCACAGCTATTCCGTGTTCCTTGCCAACTGCAACGCCGACCCCGCGCGCGAGGTGAAAGTGGTGCAGTCTTTTGAGGAGCAGCGCGTCGACGGCATTGTGGTGACGGCCTCGCGGGTGGGCGCGCTCTACGCCTCGGTTCTGGAGCGGATGCGTATCCCGATCGTACTGCTGAACAACCAGCATCCGAGCCATTTTGCGCATTCGATAATGATTGAAAATTTTGCGGCAAGCTGCACTGCGGTGCGCCACCTGATCGAGCTCGGGCACGAGCGAATCGCGTACGTCGGCGACCGCTTCGGGTACGGATCCGATTCCGAGCGCTTCAGCGGCTATCGTTCGGCGCTGGACGGAGCCGACATCCCGTTCCGGCCCGATCTCGTGGTGCATGGCGACGGCAAAGCGGAAGGGGCGGGCGCGGCGCTCGAAAAGCTGCTCGCCGCGCCGGAGCCACCCACTGCCATCTTTTGCTATAACGACATGACTGCTATCGGTGTTCTGAAAGCGATCCGCGCGTGCGAGTTGAGAGTTCCGGAAGATATTTCGCTGGTAGGCTTCGACGATCTGCCACTGACGCTTTACGTTGAGCCTCCGCTCACCACCGTGCGCCAGCCCAAGCGCGAAATGGGGCGGATGGCCATGCAGGTTCTGGCGAAGTTGATGGCTGGCTCTGAGGCCGAACAGGAGATCAAAGTGGCGGGCGAGTTGATCTTGCGCCAATCCACCGCCCCGCCGAGGGAGGGAAACTTATGCAATTACTCGTCCGCCCCGAAAACGGAGAGCAAGCAGAAATACCCGGATTTGAATTCCTCTCCTTCCGCGTCCACAAGTTGAAGCCGGGCGAACGCACCGAAGGGGACACCGCCGGCAGCGAACTGGGACTCGTCCTGCTGGGTGGGAAATGTTCCGTCGTTTCATCGCGCGGCGAGTGGAAGGGCATCGGGCGGCGGCAGGACGTATTCAGTGGGTTGCCGTATGCGCTGTACATTCCGATCGAGACCCGCTACTCGATCGCCGCCGAGACCGGCTGCGACCTGGCGTTTTGCTCGTGCCGCGCGGACGAACTCTACGGTCCCAGGCTCATTACGCCGGCCGACATCGAAATTGAGATTCGGGGGGCCGGAAACGCGACACGGCAAATCAATAAGATCATGCGCCCGGAATTTCCCGCGCACCGCCTACTGGTCGTAGAGGTGTACACACCGGGCGGAAACTGGTCCAGCTATCCTCCCCACAAGCACGACGAGCATAACCCCCCTGCCGAGGTGGACCTGGAGGAAATCTATTACTACCGAATTCAGCGGCCCGAAGGCTATGCCATCCAGAAAGTCTACACGGCGGACCGGCGCCTGGACGAAACGATCACGGTTCGCGACGGGCAAATGGTGCTGGTGCCGCAAGGTTATCATCCGGTGGTTGCTGCGCATGGCTACAACGTTTATTACCTGAATGTGCTGGCAGGGTCGGCGCGGTCCATGGCCGCCTCTGACGATCCCGACTTTGTTTGGGTCCGCGAAACCTGGCGGGACAAGGACCCAAGGGTTCCTCTGGTCACCCCGGAGATGGAGAACGACTAAGCGAGGATGAACTGATGCGAACACAACGTTTGACCATGGCGCAGGCCCTGGTGGCATTCCTCAAGCAGCAATACGTAGAGCGTGACGGCCGGGAGTTTCGGTTCTTTCATGGGGCGTGGGGCATCTTCGGCCACGGCTGTATCGCCGGGTTGGGCCAGGCGCTGCAGCAGAACCCGGATTTCCGGTACTACCAATGCAAGAACGAGCAAGCGGGCGTTCATATCGCCACGGCGTTCGCGAAAGCCAAGAACCGGCTGGGCACATTCACGTGCATCTCATCCATCGGGCCGGGCGCCACGAATATGATTACGGGCGCCGCCACGGCAACTATTAACCGGCTTCCCGTGCTGCTGCTGCCCGGTGATATCTTCTCGCGCCGTAATGTCGCGCCGGTGTTGCAGCAACTGGAGTCCGAACACAGCCAGGATATATCCGTAAACGATGCCTTCAAGCCGGTATCACGCTATTGGGACCGCATCAATCGTCCGGACCAACTGATCTGTTCCGGTGTTGAAGCGATGCGCGTTCTCACCTCGCCTTCGCAGACCGGCGCGGTGACCCTGGCGCTTCCCCAGGACGTCCAATCGGAAGCTTGGGACTACCCGGAAGAGATGTTTGCCAAGCGTGTCTGGCACATCGCGCGGCAGGAACCGGAGCGCGCCGTTCTTCTGCGCGCTGTGGAGACGATCCGGTCAGCGAAACGGCCACTCCTCATCGCCGGCGGCGGCGTCCTGTACAGCGAAGCGACGGAAGCGCTGGCTCGTTTCGCTGGCGCGACGGGTATTCCGGTGGGAGAAACCCAGGCCGGCAAGGGAGCGTTGCCCTTCGATGGTTCGCAGAGCCTGGGCGCGATTGGGGTCACCGGTACTCCTGGCGCAAACCTGGCGGCGCGCGACGCCGATGTCGTCATCGCGATCGGCACGCGGCTGAGCGACTTCACCACCGCATCGAAAACCGCGTTCCAGAATCCGGAGGTGAGGTTCATTAACATCAACGTGGCGGAATTTGATGCCTTCAAGCATGCGGGCCTGCCGATGATCGCCGATGCGCGCGCCGCGCTCGAGAAGCTGAGCGCCGCAGCGGCGGGATATCGCATCGACGCGCAGTACTCAAACTCGATCTGCGAGTGGAGGGCCCGCTGGCAGGAGGAGAGTGACCGTTTGTACAACTTGCGGCACGGCCCGCCGATCAGCCAGGGCGAAGCGATCGGAGTCGTGAATTGCCTTTCGCGGCCGCAGGACGTGGTGGTTTGCGCGGCCGGAAGCCTGCCGGGTGATCTGCACAAGCTGTGGCGGACACGCCAGCCGGGAGGCTACCACCTGGAATACGGCTATTCTTGCATGGGGTACGAGATCGCAGGCGGGCTTGGGGTGAAGATGGCGGACCCCTCGCGCGAGGTCTACGTAATGGTCGGCGACGGCTCGTTTTTGATGATGTCGAGCGAGATTGCGACCTCCGTGCAGGAGGGCTACAAGCTCAACCTTGTCGTGCTCGACAATCACGGATTTTCGAGCATCGGCGGGCTCTCGCAAGCGATCGGCTCGCACGGTTTCGGCACGGATTATCGATGCAGAACCGAAAGCGGCCAACTGGACGGCGAGCATGCACCCATCGACTTCGTCGCGCTGTGCCAGGGCCTTGGCGCTCGCACCGTCCGGGCGCGCTCGTACGAGGAGCTTTATCATGCAATCGAAGCAATGAAGCTCGAGACTCGCACCTCGGCCGTCGTCATCGAGGTCGATAAGGAGATGCGCGTACCCGGATATGAATCGTGGTGGGATGTGCCAATCTCGGAGGTTTCCGAGATCGAGAGTATTCGGGCCGCGCGCGCACAGTACGCAGAAGCCGTGAAGAAGGAGCGGCGTCACGAGGTTGGAAGGTTAAAGGGTAAAGGGTAAAGGGCTGAGCGCAGCGAAACATCCCTGCAGTTCCTTGCAAAACCAACTGCGGAGGTCCTTCGCTCCGCTCAGGAAGACGAAGCTAGTTGGTTTCGCGGGGAATCCGCTACAGCGGTCCGCGTCACAAGGAGACGGAATGACAGCAACGGTGCTTGACGGTGAAGTCCGGGATTATATCGGGGGAGTGTGGCGGCGACCTTTGTCGGAACCCGCCAGCGACGTATTGAATCCCGCGCTTGGCGAAGTCATCGCGCGAGCGCCCGCCGGCTCTGCCCGGGATGTTGCTGCGGCGGTCGATGCTGCATCGACGGCGTTCCCCGACTGGAGTGCCACGCCTCCCGGCGAGCGGATCCAATACCTTTTTCGCTTCAAGCAGCTTCTGGAGGAACATTTCGAGGAGATCGCCCGGATCACCACCATCGAGAACGGCAAGACGCTGACCGAGTCTCGAGCGGAACTCCGGCGGGGGGTCGAAAACATCGAGGTCGCCTGCGGAATTCCGACGCTGATGCAGGGCTACACGCTGGAGAACATCGCCCGCGGTATCGATGAATCAATGTTCCGGCAGCCGCTGGGAGTGGTCGCGGCGATCACGCCCTTCAACTTCCCATCCATGATCCCGTTGTGGTTTTTGCCCTACGCGATTGCGTGCGGCAACACCTTCGTGCTGAAGCCGTCCGAGCGTGTCCCGTTCAGCATGATTCGGATCATGGAACTCGCCGAGAAGACGGGCCTGCCGAAGGGGGTCGTAAATCTTGTTAACGGTGGCAAGACGACTGTGGACGCGCTGCTCGATCATCCGGCGGTGCAGGCGATCAGCTTCGTCGGATCCAGCGCGGTGGCGCGCTACGTTTACGCGCGGGCGGCTGCCAACGGAAAGCGCGTGCAGTGCCAGGGCGGAGCGAAAAATCACGCGGTCGTGATGCCGGATGCCGACCGCGAAACTACCACTGACATCATTGCCGACAGCGCCTATGGCTGCGCTGGGCAGCGGTGCCTGGCCGTGTCGGTTGCGATGGCAGTCGGAGGAGCGCGGGAGTGGTTTCCGGAGTCGATCGCCGACGCAGCGACATCTCTCAAGGTTGGCGGAGGCCTCGATGAAGGGGTTCAAATGGGGCCAGTGATCACACCCGCCAGCCGGGTGCGCATCGAGGGCCTGATTGCGCAAAGCGTTTCAGAGGGGGCGTGCCCGTTGCTGGATGGCCGGCTGGCGAGCATTGCCCAGCAGTCCTCGGGGAGTTTCGTTGGACCAACGGTTCTCGATGGCCTTCCCGCGGCGAGTCCGCTGGCTGAAACTGAGATCTTCGGCCCCGTGCTCAGCCTCGTTCACGCCTCCAGCCTCAAGGAAGCGATGGCGATTGTCAGAAGGAATTCCTACGGCAACGCCTCATCGATCTTTACCACGAGCGGCGCTGCGGCGCGCAAATTCTGCAACGAGATTCCTACTGGGAACGTGGGGGTCAACATCGGGGTCGCTGCGCCGATGGCGTATTTCCCGTTCAGCGGCTGGAAAGGCAGCTTTTTCGGAGTCCTGCACGCGCAGGGACGCGATGCCGTCGCGTTTTACACGGCAGAGAAAGTGGTCATTGAACGGTGGCCACAGGAGTGGAGCCGGAGATTCTGATGACAAGCACAGGAACAAAGCAAGCCATTGCGTTGCGCGTGGGCAACGCTCCGTGCTCGTGGGGCACGCTCGAACTCGAGGAAGCCAAGGGCGGGCAAATCGCATTTGACCGGATGTTAGACGAACTGGTGGAAACAGGTTATACAGGCACGGAGTTGGGCGATTGGGGCTATATGCCGACCGATCCGGCGTGCCTCAGAGCCGAACTGGATAAGCGCGGTTTGGTGATGCTGGGCGCCTTCGTACCCGTAGCGCTGAGGGATGCTGCCTCGCACGAGCTGGGAATCGCGAATGCTCTCAACACGGCGCGCTTACTGGCGGCCGTGGCATCGGATCCGCAGCCATACCTGGTGCTGGCGGATGCCAACGGAGCCGTTCCGGATCGCACGCGAAACGCCGGACGAGTCACGCCGGAACTTGGCTTGAGCGCTGACGATTGGCGGACCTTCACCGATGGCGCAAACAAAATCAGCCGCGCGGTTCTGGCCGAGACGGGCCTGCGGACCGTCTTTCACCACCACTGCGCGGGGTACGTGGAGACGCCGGACGAGATCGAGCAATTTCTCGACCGGACCGATCCCGATGCTCTCGGCCTGGTGTTCGACACCGGCCACTTTTCCTACGGCGCCGGACACTTCGAGGTGGTCCAGGGGATGGAACGTTTCAAGGATCGGATTCTATACGTGCACTTGAAGGACTGTCATCCTGAAATCGCGCGGCAGGCGAGCGCTGGGAAATGGGACTACTTCCAAGCGCTCCGGCGCGGAGTCTTCTGTGAACTGGGGAAAGGGGGCGTGGACTTCCCGGCCGTGTTGCGCTGGCTGAAACAGAGCGCGTACACCGGCTTCGTACTCGTGGAGCAGGATGTGCTGCCGGGGATGGGCGCGCCGAGGGAGAGCGCACGACGCAACCGCCAATACTTGCTTTCAATCGAGGACAATTACGCGTGAAGTCAGGGAGGCCCCATGAGCAAGAAACTGAACGTCGGATTGATCGGCGCCGGGAGGATCGGAAAAGTCCACGCCGAAACGATTGCGTTTCGCATTCCGGAAGCGACACTAGCCGCCATTGCTGATCCTGATGCCGAGGCAGCGCGCGCCGTCGCCCGGCGCTACGCAATCCCCCGGGTCACTACTGGCGCGCAGGAAATCTTCCGGGATTCGAGTATTGATGCCGTGCTGATCTGCTCGCCCACGAACACCCATGCCGATCTGGTGATCGAGGCGGCGCGAGCCGGGAAGCACATTTTTTGCGAGAAACCGATTGACCACACACTCGAGAGAACCGACTGCGTTTTAGAGGCCGTAGAGAAGGCCCACGTGAAGCTGCAAGTGGGCTATAATCGCCGCTTCGATCCGAATTTCGCGCGGGTCCGCAGAGCCATCGTCAGCGGTGAAATCGGTACGCCTCATCTCCTGCACATCATCAGCCGGGATCCCGGACCTCCGCCGATCTCCTATGTGAAACAGTCAGGCGGGATGTTTCTTGACATGACCACGCACGATTTCGACATGGCACGATTCCTGATGGGGGACGAAGTGACACAACTGTATGCGGCGGCCGGCGTGAGAGTCGACCCCGAGATTGGCAAGGCAGGCGATGTGGATACGGCTGTCATCGTTCTCCATTTTGCGAGCGGCGTCATCGGAACCATCGACAACTGCCGTAAGGCGCCTTACGGCTACGACCAACGCGTGGAGGTGCTGGGCAGCGCGGGGGCGATTGCCACCGAAAACTGCTATCCCAATTACGCGGTGATCAGCACGGCCGAGTCGGTCCGGCGCGATCTGCCTCTTAACTTCTTTATAGATCGGTATGTCGAGAGCTTCGCCAATGAGCTGCGGGCATTCGTGCAGGCGGTTGTCGAAAAGAAGCCGACACCGGTGACGGGAGCGGACGGCCGCGCGACCGTGGTTATGGGGCTGGCGGCTCGCAAGTCTTACGAAGAGCGCCGTCCGGTGCGGCTCGAGGAAATCAGCGCGAAGGAGAGCGCATTTGCGACAGTCATTCGCTAAGAACATTCTGACGGACGTACAGTTCTGGGTGCCGGTCGGGGTTCTCGTGTTCGGCGTGGCTTTACTCGTGGTGCTCTCATGATGGCTCCCCTCCTCAACAAGGAGGGGAATTACCCGGAGCATTTGCATGCATAGTGTTGAGCAAAAGAATCATGTAATCTGCGCTCCAAAGGTTCACGCCGTCCCCCACTCCCTGCACACGCTCGGTGTCTTCTGCGGTTTGGCGGCCGGGGCGTGGCTCGGAATGGCGGAGGCTCCGACCAAACTGGTCACACTCGGATTCTCTCCGTTTCTGATCTCGCTCGGTATGGTGGCGGGTGTGTTCGTTGCGCGCTGGACCGTGCCAGTGGTGCTGAAAGGAACGGGCTACGTCTGGGCCGACCTCTCCGAGAAGCCACACCTTGTCGTGTGGGCGATCCTCGCCGGAATGCTCTGGGCGGTGGCAAACACACTGACGGTGTTTGCCATTCGCAACGTCGGGCTCTCCATCGCTTTCCCTCTCTGGAACACGAACAGCCTGGTCGGGTTGTTTTGGGGATGGCTGCTGTTCAATGAACTGCGAGGCGCGGGCAGAAAGCAGCGCGTGAACGTGCTGGGTGGCGCCGCCGCCATCGTGGCCGGCGCATGCGTGCTCGCCTATGCCACCACAGTGCGCCAGCCCTCGTCCGCCTCGCGCGGCGTTGCCACTGTAGGCATCCTGGCGGCTTTGGGAGCCGGGGTTCTGTGGGGAACGATGTACATCCCCTATCGAAAAGCCTATATCAGTGGGATGAACCCGCTCTCCTTCGTGACCATGTTCACGTTTGGCGAGTTGGGAACCGTGTTCGCGCTCGCCACAGTGTTCGACGGGGGATTCCGAAACGTGATCGTGTCACTTGGCCTGGCACGCCGAGCCTTGTTCTGGCTTTTTCTTGGCGGCCTCTGCTGGGTGCTGGGCGATCTCTTCCAACAATACGCGGCCAAATATATCGGCATCGGCCGCGGTATTCCGCTGTCGAATACGAACCAGTTATGGGGGTTGGCGTGGGGTGCCCTTGTTTTCGGGGAGTTCGCGGGCCTGCGTGCAGGTATGCAGGTGCTTATCGTCGCGGGATCCCTGATCATGATTGGCGGGGTCGTGGCCATCAGCATGTCGGAAGCGCCCCAATCCGAACAGCAATCCTGGGGGACAGCCATGGAACGCGAGTGCAGCCGCTACGGTCTTGATCGCGAGCGCGTCGCTGCGACGGTCGAGGGGCTCGACCCTTTGGCCATGGAATCTCGCTCGCGCGGGTGGTGGGACTATGCGGCAGTGGCTGGCGCCGTGGCACTGTTCGTGTGGCTCGCCATTGGGGCGGAGCGCCAACCCATATCCGTCAACATGCCTTGGATGGCAGGTCTGATCGTCGCCTCGCTCGCGGTCCTGCTTGGCTGTGGCTTCTTGCTCTGGAAGCGCACCCGTTTCTCTTAGGTTGCAAGCGGGTGCGCCGTGCGTGGCGCATAATTCCAGCGTGTGGCCAGCAGGCAGCCGCCGGTGACGGAGAAAGCGACGAAGAGATAAAAGAGCGTGTCCCAGCCGTATTTTTCCGTTACCAGGGCCACCAAGTACGGCGATAGGATCTGCCCGATCGAGCCCACGCCGTCTATGAACCCGGCCGCGGTGGCCGCGCCTCGTTGCGAGCCCACGTCCTGGGCCGCAGCGCCCGACATCAACGTGTCTGGGCCGAAGGTCATGATCCCAATCAGGCTGATTCCCAGTGCGTTGCCCCAATGACCTCGCGCCGCGAGCATGGGATGGATCAGGCTGACCAGAGCCAGCCCCCACAGCATCACTGCTCCCACCGGGAAGCGGCGCGATTGTACCAGCTTGTCGGAAGCGTAGCCGGCGATGATCGCACCCGAGAACCCTACCAATTCATAGAGCGAGGAAGTATAGCCGGCTTCACGTACCGAATAGTGGAGGTGCTGCGTCATGTACACTGGCAGCCAGAAGAGGAACCCGTAGCGCGTCAGCTTAAGGAAGAAATACATTGCGCTGATGATCCAGACGGTTCGGTCCAAGAGCAACCCACGGAAGACTGAGGTTGAGTCGTGGGGCTGCGGTGCGTCCCTGCGCGTTCCCTGATCGCCCAGGGGCGCAGCAACAGGTTCGTCCTCCTCGATAGCAGGAAGCCCCACTTCCGAAGGGTGATTCCTGACCAGGAACACGTACCCGAGCATCACGATCAGCAGCACCAGAGCGGGCGCCCAGAATCCCCGTCGCCATCCCCACGCTGGAAACAGCCAGTTCTGGGTCACAGCGAACGTCGCGAATATCGTGGCCACGAAGCCGCCCAGCACATAGTTCGTGCTCCACCACGCCATCACGACTCCCCGCTCCTGGCGACGGAACCAGCAAGCCATGTTCTTCACCAGACCGGACCATCCGGTTGATTGGCCTGCCCCGCTTAGACAACCCAGAATCACAAAAGCGACGAGCGACGTCTGAAATCCCATCAAGACGTTGGCCAGTACCACGATGCACATGCCGATGCCGACCACGCGACGCGGACCGAAATAGTCGGAAAGCGCCCCTGAAAGGAACTGACTCAGCGCGTATAGAACGCTGTAGCCAGTGATGACCGCCGCCAGTTGCATGTTCGACTCGCCCAGATCGTGCCGGAGTAGCGGCATCACCACACTGAAATTCTTCCGGCAAAAATAGAATCCTGCATAGGCGAGCCAAGAGATCGCAAATATGCGATAACGCCACCGCGCCTGGCCCCTGGTCAAAGCCGGAGAAATCGAACTTGCCTTCCTCGGTCTCGATGGCGTTCCAGTAGACCGGATACTCCACCGTGTTGAGGTTCATCGCCCGGAAGGTGGGCTGGGTGCGCTCCATGCGGTCCGGGTACGCGCTGAAGTTGCCGACCTGTCCTCCAAGCATGATGAACGGCTTGCCGTCCACCAGAAAGGTAAACTTGTCGCCCTTCTTGACGAGCTGTGGGATGGGCTTGCTCTGAGCAAAGGCAAGCGAGGCGGCGCACGCCAGCAGAGCGCAGAGCCCCACGACCGCCCGCCAAGACCCCGCAGTCCACTTCTACGAAACCTTCCTTATCCTCGGATTCGAGTTGACACTATCAGTATAATCTATCATCCCCATTGGAATTCACATCCTGGGGAAAAGCATGCCGAAGTATCCCATTCCGGCGAGCTACACGGCGCTGGCGTTTAGCCTCGTTTTCGCCGTGCTTGTTGGGGCTTTCGCGGGACTCGCTTGGGCGCAGCCGTCCGACACCGAACGCCTCTACCAGCAAGCCGAGCAATCGTTGGCACAGGGAAAGTTCCAGGAAGCAGTGGAGAACTTTAGGGCCATTCTTGGCCAAATCCCAAATGATCTGCGCGCGTTGAACGGCTTGGGGGTGGCCTTGGCGCAGCAACGCGAGTACAAGCAGGCCATCGAAGTATACCGCAAGGCGCTCGCGATTGATCCTCGGGCGGCCGGGACTCACCTTAACCTTGGTCTGGCTTACTTCAAAATGGGGGATTTCCGCTCCGCCGTGCCGCCCTTGAAGCGCGCCTCGGAGCTGGAGCCCGCCAATCTTCAAGCTGAGACGCTCCTGGGCATGGCCTACTACGCGACGGGCAGGTTTGCGGACGCCGCCAGAAATCTGGAGAGAGTAGCCGAGAGGCAGCCCGAGAACACACAACTCCTTTACGTTCTCGCCGAGAGCTATCTGTGGAGTGGGCAATATCAGAAGGTGCTACAGATTTTCTCGGGGCTTCAACGCGAGCATCCCCAGTCAGCCGCTGCTCACATGCTGATGGCCGAGGCTCTCGACGGGCTCGACCGAACCACGCAGGCTATCGAGGAGTTCCAGGCAGCGGCGGCGGTCGCGCCTGACGAGCCCAACGTTCACTTCGGGTTGGGATATCTTTACTGGAAACAGAAGAAGTTTGACCAAGCTGAGCAAGAATTCCGAAAAGAACTCAAGAACGATCCCGGGCAAGCGCAGGCGATGGCTTATTTAGGCGATATCTACTTTCGCCGTGGCGAACTCGAGGAGGCCTCGCGTCTCCTCCATGATGCCCTGAAGCTGAAAAAAAACCTGCGGATCGCACACCTCGATCTCGGCAGGATTTATGAGAAAAGGAAAGAGTATCCCCAGGCTGTTGCGGCTTTGAAAGAGGCCATACGTATTGAGCCGTCTCGGGCTGACGCCCACTATCGGCTCGCGTTGACCTATCAGGCCATGGGGAAGACCAAGGAGGCTGAGGCCGAAAGTAAGCTGGCGCAACAACTTCAAGCTAAGACGCGAGAGGTTTTGCTGCACAAGGTGAGCGGGGAGGCGCCTAAGCTTCCTGTTGAGTGAGGAGGATTTTGTGTTTCAGCCTCAGAAGGATTCGGCGTCGCGAGCGCGGGCACGACGTCTGCACGATGTCAGGCTTCTGAGTTCTGCCGAAAGCGCCGTGGAGAAACACCAGCCGCGCGACGAAAGACGCGGTTGAAGGTTTTGATGCTTCCGAAGCCGGATCCTGCGGCTACGCGATACGAGGGCAAGTCGGTCTCGAGGAGTAGCCGTCTGGCCCGCTCCAAGCGGCACTGCGTGATCTCCGAACCGATCGAGCGGCCAAGGGCACGAGAGAACCGCTTCTCGAGCGTTCGCCGGGACACGCGTGCTTGCTCGATGACATCCGGAACACTAATGGCTTGCCCAGCGTAATTCTTGATGAATCGCAAGGCGGTTGCCACACTAGGGTCATCCTGCGCGCTGATATCACTTGACTGCCGGGTGACGACATAGACCGGCTCGACCGGCACCACATGCCCTCCGGCCAGGGAGCCAGACATGAGGCCGTCGAGGAGCCCGGCAGCTTCGTACCCCGCCTTCTCCAGGCCCAGAGCCACGCTGGAGAGAGGAGGGCTGGACAGCTCGCACATCATTTCGTCATTGTCCACGCCCACTACCACGACGTCATCGGGCACACGCAGTTTGCCGGCCGCGCACGCCTGAAGTACCTCGCGTCCACAAATATCGTTGCAGGCCATCAGCCCGACGGGCTTGGGCAGCGATTTGAGCCAGTCAACGAGAACGGGCTGCTCATCTTCCCAGTTCTCAATCCAGTGTGGCCGCCGCATCCAGTTGGCTAACTCGATCCGGCGGGCCTGGCACGGAAATCCCTGCTCCCTCAGGTATTGAGCGAAAGCTTCTTCCCGTCGCACTGACCACGCGCAGCCGAGAAATCCGCAGAAAGCATAATGACGCAGGTTTTTCTCCACCAAGTGCGCTGCCGCCATGCGCCCAATAGCCGCGGAATTCGTGCAGATTTCGCCGAACTTGTCTGCTCGTCCCGACAAGTGCGACTCGTCCAAAAAAGAGGCGACAAGGGGAAGCCCCGTACCACGGATTAGCTTTGCCATTTCAGGCGAGCGAACGCGGGCGATGATGCCCGTTCCGCCCCACGATTTGGCCTTAGGCAACGCTTGTTCGAGATGGCCGGGAGCGACGTACAGTGCCCATGGCCCATGCAAACGAGAGTAACGCACGATACCACGAAGCAGCCCCCGTCCATATTCAGTCGAAGTTTCCAGCAACATGGCTACTTGGGGTATTCCGGTAATGCGGCGGGTTCTCGTCATGCCTTCGCTCCGACTGGTCTTTCGTATGGCCCGAAGTGGCACAAATCAGGGCGCGTCAACTTGTAGCTTCGACCTTCAGATCGGCACGTGCCGGGCTGAAGTCCGGCGCTACAGCACTTCTGAAGTGGCGCAAATCAAGCCACACGGTTGCTTTATAGCTGAATGCCTGTCGGGTTTCAAGCTAAATCGGAAGAGCTTTGGGTCACTTTGGGTCGTTACGCAAAATGTCCAACAGGTTTCGCAAATTGGGGTCTAGACAACCTTCGGTATGCTATTAGGATGGGAAGTCGAAACTGGGCTCAGTCGCCTGCGGTTGCTGGCACCGCGGGGGACTGTGGAGCGGCTCAACAGGAACGTGGACGCGGCTGGACGCTTCCCTCAGTGGGCCGCATCATCAGGTCGATTCTTCATCAGCAACCGCGACATCGCGTTCGACCTGCCAGAAAGCTTTGCGTAGCCTTGCAAGCCCAAAATCTTCCTATGGGGTGAGTCTGATGAACATCTCGAAAAACAGATCTCCGATTCCATTGATTGTTTATTCCCTCTTGGCCGTCATTTTTGCTTGCTGGTTGATGCCGATAGGTTTTGCCCAAACAGAGGCGGAGAAGCCGCTACCCCAATATCGGAATACTTCTCTGCCGATTGAGCAGCGAGTTGACGATCTTATTTCGCGGATGACGCTGGAGGAGAAGGTCCGACAAATGCAGTACGCCGCGCCGGCCATCCCCCGGCTCGGCGTTCGCTCCTATGACTGGATGAGTGAAGCGCTGCACGGTGTGGCGTTTTCCGGGTACGCAACCGTGTTCCCGCAGGCCATCGGCATGGCCGCCACCTGGGATCACAACCTGGTCCACCGCGAGGGCGAGACGATCGCCACCGAGGGTCGCGCCAAGTACAACCAAGCGCAGCGGGAAGGAAACCACAGCACCTTCTTTGGCCTTGACTTTTGGTCGCCCAATATCAATATCTTCCGCGATCCTCGCTGGGGGCGCGGGCAGGAAACCTACGGAGAAGATCCCTTTCTCACCGCAAAGCTGGGCGTTGCATTCGTGACCGGCTTGCAGGGAAACGACCCGAAGTACCTGAAAGCGATCTCCACTCCCAAGCACTACGCCGTGCACAGCGGGCTGGAGCCCGAGCGGCACCGGTTCAACGTCAGCCCTTCGCGGCACGACCTTGAAGACACCTATTTACCCGCCTTTCGCGCCACGATTGTGGAGGGCCACGCTGATTCCATCATGTGCGCCTATAACGCCGTGTACGGCGTGCCGGCGTGCGCAAGCAAGTTCCTCCTTCAAGACACCTTGCGTGAGGCGTGGAAGTTCCAGGGTTATGTAACTTCCGATTGCGGCGCGGTGGAGGACATCACAACGGGGCACAAATTCACGCCCGACAACGAGCACGGCTCGGCCGTGGCCGTCCAGGCCGGGACAGACACCACTTGCGGGGACGAGTATGTCGCGCTCGTCAAGGCTGTGCAGGACGGCTTGATCAAGGAGAGCGAAATCGATACCTCCTTAAAGCGTCTCTTCACGGCGCGATTCCGAATGGGAATGTTCGACCCGCCCGACGCCGTTTCCTTCAATCGGATTCCCTTCTCTGAGAATGATTCAGCCCAGCACCGGCAACTGGCCTTGCGGGCGGCGCGGGAGTCGATGGTGCTGTTGAAGAACCAGGATGGCATCCTGCCTCTCAAATCGAACGTCAAAACGATCGCGGTGATTGGACCCAACGCGGAGTCCTTGGTGGCCCTGGAGGGCAACTACAACGGTCAACCGTCTCATCCCGTTTATCCCCTGGATGGGATCCGGAAACTGTTCGATGGCAAGGCGAAGGTTCTTTACTCACAAGGCGCTCCCTACCTGGAGGAGCTGCCGGTCCCTGTGCCACGGACGGCGTTCCATACTGCCGGTGGTGCGAGCACGCAGGGCCTGAAGGCGGAGTACTTCTCCAACCCGGACCTCTCCGGCAAGCCACTGCTCACACGCATCGACCCGCAGATTCAGTTCGATTGGAACTCTGCCGCGCCCGCTAAGGGCGTGCCCATCAAAGCCTTCGCCGTGCGCTGGACCGGCACGCTCACTCCACCTGGACCGGGCGATTATACGTTTTCCGTTCCGAAGCCAGTGTGGCAACCCGGCGGTGGCAAGGATGCTTACCGCATCTATCTTGATGCCAAGCTTGTTCTCGGCACAACGCTGCACTACCCCACGACGGAGGACGAGCAGGGGAACGAGCAAAGCACATTTCAGGCGCACTTCGAGGACACGAAGGCACATGCATTCCGGCTTGAATATGTGCACGAGTCCCCACTCTTCGGAGCCGGAGCCATGCTCCGTTGGCAGCCGCCGAGGGAGGTTCTGCGCGAGGAAGCTGTAAAGGCGGCACAGCAGGCGGATGCGGTGGTGGCCTTCGTGGGACTCTCGCCGGATCTCGAGGGCGAGGAGATGTCGATCCACGTCCGGGGCTTCAGCGGCGGTGACCGCACGGACATCGGACTGCCGGAAGCGCAGCAACAACTGCTCGAAGCGCTGGCGGCCACCGGCAAGCCGCTGGTCGTAGTCCTGATGAATGGCAGCGCGCTGGCTGTGAATTGGGCACAGGAACATGCGGTGGCCGTCCTAGAGGCGTGGTACCCCGGCGAGGAAGGTGGCACGGCGATCGCCGAGACCTTAACGGGCGCCACCAATCCCGGTGGACGTCTGCCGGTTACTTTTTACGCTTCCCTTGACCAACTGCCGCCCTTTGATGATTACTCGATGCAGAACCGCACCTACCGGTACTTCCAAGGAAAGCCCCTCTACGGTTTCGGGTATGGATTGAGCTACTCCACGTTCGAGTACGCTAACCTGAAGCTTTCGCCGCCGCAGCTCAAGGCCGGAGATGACCTCACTGTCGCTGTCGACGTGCGCAACACTTCCGGAATTGCCGGAGATGAAGTGGCGGAGCTTTACCTGGAGTTCCCACCCACACCTGGCGCTCCGGCGCGCGCCCTGCGGGGCTTCGAGCGGCTGCGCCTTGCCCCGGGAGAAACCCGCCGCGTGACTTATACGCTCAAGGCTCGAGACCTGAGCATGGTGAATGACAATGGGGAATGCGTGGTGGCGCCCGGTGAGTACAACATCTTCGTCGGCGGCGCTCAGCCGGGGGACACTGCGGGTGGTGTCCGCACAAAACTGGAGATAAGCGGGGAGTTCAAACTGCCGCGTTAGTCCACGCTGGCTCATTTCTCAGCCTTGATTTTCAAGGCGAGGGCGTGACGCAAAATGGCCATTAGGTGACGCAAGGTGGCTATTGACAGCTAGTATGCGCCGTGCCTAAATTGGCGTCCTAGCGTCGGGGAAGGGATAATGGAGGAAAACCCAATGAAAAAAGAACGACGAATCGTACTCAAGTCTCGCAGGTCGTGGAGATTTGAGCGCTTCCTATTCTGCTTGGCCGTTCTGCTGCTGTTCAGCGCCGTCGGTCTTCAGGCCCAGGAATTGGGCTCGATCGTGGGCACAGTCATGGACCCCAGCGGCGCGGCAGTGCCGGCCGTGGCCATCACCGTCACCAACCAAAACACCGGAGTGGTCGCGAGGAGCACTACCACCAACGCCGAGGGCAATTACGAAATTCCCGGCTTGCCCCCTTCAACTTACTCCGTTCGAGCTGAGAAAACCGGGTTCCAGTCAGCCGTGCACTCCGGGATCATCGTCGAGGTGAAAGGAATCGTGCGAACGGACCTGCAGATGGTGCTCGGTTCGGTGTCGCAAGAGGTCACCGTGACTGCGCCGGTCGTGCACCTGCAGACCGAAACCGGCACCGTCAGCCAGTCGATTTCCGGAACCAACGTCGCCGAGATCGATACCAACGGCCGCAGCATCATCCAGCTCGCGATGCTCGTTGCGGGCGCCGCGTCCACCCTGCCTTCGTTCAACACGCCTGTCGGGGTCACCGCCAATACGGCCATCTATTTCAATGGCGAACAGGCTGACCACAACGTCTGGTCGGTTGACGGGGCGGAAAACTACGATCGCGGCTGCGGCGGGTGCATTGACATCAGTCCCGACCAGGACGCCATCCAGGAATTCACGGTGCTCACCAGTAACGCCGGCCAGGACGTGGGACACGGCTCGGCCGGCCACATTCAGATGGAAATCAAGAGCGGCACCAGTCAATTCCACGGCGAGGCTTTTGAGTTTAATCGCAACACCGACATGGATGCCTCCACGTTCTTTGCTAACGCGTCCAGCACGCCCAAGCCGACGATCTTGTTCAACAATTTCGGCTTCAACATTGGCGGGCCCATTGCCTTGCCGCATCACGAGAAGAAGACCTTCTTCTTTTTTGAGGGAGATTGGCGCCATCTGTCCCAAGGCACCACCATTTACGCGCCTGCGGTTCCGGTGAACTGGACGACGGGCCTGTTTGACTCCGGCCCGGTCGTCCTGGATCATACCCAACCTGTGACCCTGCCCAACGGAACCATCGGCTATCAGCCGTTCTCGAACAATCAGATTCCAACCGGCAGGCTCGATCCCAACGCGCTGTTGCTCGGCAAGCCCAACTTCGTCTTTCCTTCGCCGAATAGCCCGAATAACTTCTTCACGGGGTCGCCATCCCCGCCCACCAACGTCAATGAACAGATCGTCCGCATCGATCACCAGTTTTCCGATAAGACAACGCTGATGGCACACTACATCCGCGACGGCGTCAACCAGACGTTTCCGACGTCGCTGTGGAGCAGCGATACCTACCCGACGGTCGGCACCGACTTTCTCAATGTGCCGCAGTCATACGTGGTCAAGCTGACGCGCAGCATTAGCTCATCGCTGCTGAACGAGGCCCAGATCAGTTACACCCGGGAGCCGCTCACCCTGCTGCCCACGGGCACGTACCAGAACCCTCCAGGCCTCACCATCCAGCCTCTCTACCCAGGTATTAACACGGATAATCGCATTCCGAATTTGAACATGTCCGGGTCGGCTCTGTCCACGATTTACGACGTGTCCTCCTGGCCTTGGTTCAACGTGTCCAATACCTGGGACGCCCGGGACTCCGTCCACAAGATTGCCGGGAACCATTCCCTCAACTTCGGCGCCGAATTCCAGTGGTTTCAAAAGCAGCAAGAGTTGTTTGGCGAGACCGAAGGCAGCTACACTTTTACCGGCACCGCCACGGGCGGAAGTTACCTCGGGCCGGGCGGACAAGTCCTCACCACGACCGGAAACGAGTTTGCAGATTTCATGTTGGGCAAGGCCTACAGTTACACTCAACTTGAAAACCAAACCGTCCCCACCTACATCACCACATACTTTTCTCCCTGGATTGGGGACTCCTGGAAGGTGCGCCCCGGCTTGACACTGAACTTCGGCCTGCGGTGGGAATTAACGCCGCACGCGCACGAACAGCGTAATCAGGTTTCGGTCTTCCGGCCGTCGCTCTTCAGTACGTCCCAGATCCCTCAATTTAATCCGGACGGCAGCATCGTGCCCGGCACAGGCAGTCTGTTGAACGGGATGGGTATCGCAGGACACAACGGAGTGCCTTCCGACTTGGTGGATAATCACTGGAAGAACCTCGAGCCCCGCGTTGGGTTCGCCTGGCAGCCGGCAGGGCTCAAGGACACGGTGATTCGCGGAGGATACGCCATCTTCTACGAGAATATCCAGGGCAACGACATCTACAACGTTGCCCCCAACCCCCCGTTCTCGAACTCGCCCTTGATCTACAATACTTCGCTCAGCAACCCCGGTATAGTTCCGGGCACCATTTTCCCGGGCAGTCTGCAGGCCTATGACCCTAACTACCTACAGCCGTACTCTCAAGAATGGAGCCTTGGCATCCAGCGTCAACTCGGGCCCAAGGTGGTAGCCACGCTGTCTTACGTGGGCTCCAAGGGCACGCACCAGCAAACCAGCCTCAACATCAATCAGCCTCCTGGCCCCGTCCCAAGCGGCCTAATCAACCTGGCGCGTCCGTATCTCGGCTGGGCCGGCATCGGCTGGTACGAGAATGCGGTCAGCGCCAATTACAACAGCTTGCAAGCCACCCTACGCATTGCGCAATGGCACGGGCTGACGTCGGGGGTTAACTACACCTACTCGCACTGCCTCGATTACAGCGACGGCGACGTGCCAGGTGCCATCGCAAACTCTTACAACGTCGGTGCGGAGTACGGCAACTGCGGATATGATATTCGCCAGGATTTGATCATCAACTACACTTACCTTTTGCCGATTTACCGGTCCAGTTCCGGATTGGCGGGCAAGCTGCTCGGCGGATGGCAGCTCTCGGGGATCAGCACCTTCTCTTCCGGATTGCCTCTGACCATCAGCGCGCCAGGAGATCCGGCTGAGGTCGGATCCTTCTCCCGTGCCAATCAAGTAGGCAACCCCAATAGCGGCCTTAAGAACGCAACCGAGTGGTTCAACGCCGCTGCTTTTGCGGCAGTGCCGGCGGGCCAGTTCGGCGACAGCGCTCGCGGCGTCGCTTACGGCCAGGGCATCAACAACTGGGATACCGCGCTCGAAAAGATCTTCAGGGGTATCCCCTTCCCCGGAAGCAAGGAAGGCGCCTCCTTCCAGTTCCGGGCGGAGTTCTTTAACTTCTTCAACCACACTCAGTTCAATGGTTACGGAACAACTTTCGGGGCGCCCGGCTTCGCCGCCCCGAACTCCACCCGCGATCCGCGCGAGATCCAGTTAGGAATCAAGTTCCTCTTCTGACAAGCAAACCTTCCGGAACCAAACCTCCCTGCCAGCCTTCCTTTAGGGGCTGGCAGGGATTTTTCTCCCGGTTCGAGTGCCACACCGAAAGGATGATCATGTCTGCAAACTCCCGACACGTCCTGTATCGCCAAGCCGGTGGAGGAACGATGCCAAGCCTCGTCCGCTGGTGCAGAAAGCCTCAGTTCCAACTGCTTCTCCTGCTCCTGCTCGCTGTGAGCCATCTCGCCGCCGCACTCCCGCGCCGGCAGTCCCTCAACGGCGCCTGGAACCTGTGGTTCGACGAGAAAGCGGACTGGCAGCACGAGGAACTGGCCAGGGATCCTCACGATCTCGCGCACATTTCCACCTACTCGCCCACCATCGGCTGGGACGAGATGTTGAAGCAGGGTCAACCCTACCGCGTCCCCGCCACATGGGATGAAGCTTATCCGCGACACCACGGCGTGGGCTGGTACTGGCGAGCCATCCAAATTCCGTCCACCGCCAGGGGGAAAATCATCCGGCTCCGGTTTGCAGCCGTGCGGCTGCGAGCCGAGGTGTACCTGAACCGCCAGCTTGTTGGTTACAGCCTGGATGGCTCCACGCCCTTTGAAATCGATATCACGCACGCCGTCCGCTACGGCGCCGAAAACCTCCTGGCCGTTCGCGTGACGAACCCTGGAGGCGGAACCTCCTGGATAGACTTCCTCCCCATCCAGTGGGGCAAGGTTCAACTACCCGACAGCCACGACTTCGGCGGCATCTGGCAGGATGCAGACCTGCTGATCACGCCGCCGACCTTTGTGCAGGATGTGTATGTCGAACCGCTGGAAGACCTGAAAACCATACGCGTGGTCGCGACGGTGGCGAATCAGGGTCCGGCGCAAAAGGTTCGTCTCATTTTCGCAGTCCACGGTCCTTCCGCCAGGACAATCGAGGCCCAGGCAACCGCGGAAAGCTCGGTCGAAGCAAATAGCAAAGCGGAGATCTCAACTGAAATCACTGTCCCTAACGCCAAGACATGGTCACCCGACACGCCTTTTCTCTACACCCTCGAAGCTCGCTTGGCCAGCCGAGGAAGTTCCGACGAAGCCGAAACACCCTTCGGAATTCGCTTCTTCACCGAAAAGAACGGAAAGCTGTTTCTGAACGGACAGCGGGTGTTTGTCCGCAGCAGCATCAACTTCGGCTTCTATCCATTCACCGTTTCCTATCCCAGCCCGGAGCTGGCTGAAAAAGAAGTGAAGTCTGCGAAATTGCTGGGCCTGAATACCCTCTCTTGCCACCGCACCTGCTGTACACCGGCCCTGCTCAATGCGGCCGACCGGTTGGGGCTGATGATCTACGAGGAGCCGGGAGGTGCTCCCCGAGAACGCAAACCCGAACCACAGTCGCCCGCTGAGGCCTTCGAACGGCAGGTGTTTCTCGAGAAGTTAAATCGCCTGGTCGTCCGCGACCGCAATCACCCCTGCCTGATTTGGTGGAACCTTGCCAACGAGGCCTTCCAGGACGTGGTGAATGATCCGGAACATCTGGCCCCTTACATCGACCAAATGATGCGGACCGTACACCGTCTGGATCCATCGCGATTCGTCACCTACACTTCAGGGCGGCAATCCACGGTGATGTTTCGACCTTTCGAAAAGAGTTACGGATTGATCTGCGACTATCACACCGTGGAAAACGTGCCTGCGGTTTGGCGAGATGTGCTCACCCTCGAGCACTCCACATTTCAGGCCCCTCTTCCCAATGAGGCTTTTTACAACGGGGAAAGTCGCTGCCTGACATCTCTCGGTGATTTGCCCGCTCTGGCTGGGGCGTTTGCGAGGGCCCCCGACGGCTCCTACGAAACCACCTGGCGACAGTGGGCGGAGATGTTGGAGAAGAGTTTCAAGCAGTACAACCTGGGCCGCTACTTCAAAAGCCCCGAAGAGCTTTGCCGATTCATCGGGATCGTTCAAGGCACAGGTTTCAGCCGCGAAGTCGAAGGGGCGAGGCTTTCCGACGCGGCCAGCGGGCTGGCGATCAATGGATGGCAGAGCCATCCGGAACTTTGGGCGCCCATCAGCGCGGGAAACGACAAGATCGAGAAGTTTCCCGCGTTCTGGACCTCGGGCCTGGTAGATTCCCTGCGGAATCCAAACTTCCCTCCAGACATGCTGGCTCGTGTGAACGAACCTGTGCATCTCGCCATCGTTCCCATACCCAGCACCGCCTTTGCGGGACAACGGATTCAGGTAAGGACCGCTCTCATCAACGAACGACAAGTGAAAGGTCCCGGCCAACTCACGCTCGAGTTGAGCAACCCCGGAGGCAATACCCAGGTGTTGAGCAAGGCGGAGGTGCCAATCGAAGGAGACCCGCTGAGGTTCGTGCAGGAGCTCGCAACCAACGAAGTGGCGCTCGAAGGGGCAAGTGGCTACTATAAGCTCAAGGCGGAGCTGCGCCTGCCTGGCGGACAGACTCTGGAATCGGAGCGCTCGGTTCTGGTTGGCAATGGCGGCGAGTGGAAGTTGCCGAGCAGCGGAATCGTCCTGGAGGATCCCACCCGCACCCTGGCAAAGTATTTCGAGGCCAAGTCGCTCTTCTATCCCGACCACGCGAGCCCACAATCCGCGTGGCAGCCCGTCGAGATGATTTATAATCCCGAATCCGGCGGATTTGAGGAGGGAGCCTGGGCGCCGGAAACGCTCACCACAGTGGCGGAGCAGGGCAAAACGATTCTGCTCTGGGCTACGGATTCTGGCCATGGGCAAACAATTGTCGGCGTTCTGCAAAAGCTCAAGCTGCTTCCGAACGAGGCGACAGCCGTACCGCTCGGCTTACATTGGTTTGGCGGTTGGAATTTCAACACCCCGCACCCAGTCTTTGCCGGACTCCCTGCGCCCGTTGTTTTCAACCAGGAATTCTCCGCAGCCTTCGCCTATTGGGGAATCAGCGAGTTTCCAGGCACGCTGGTAGCCGGCCTTATCAATGCGCCGCCGCAGGTCGCTGTGACTTTGGGCGAATTGCCGTTCCGAAAAGGCAAGATCATCGTCTGCGCGCTCAACCTGGTGCCGTATCTCGACAAGGACCCCGTGGCGGACCGGATCTTAGCTCAACTGCTGACTTACGCCGTGACCCGCGCCAATGTTTCAGCCGATGATCTCCGCCACGTGGTCGCGGGCAAGATCGTTAGCCAGTAGTGTTTTCCAACCATATCGAAGGAGGAGTTATGGATCGAGATCGCAGCACCACTCCTGGTCAGCGGGAGCCGAAACTTATTCGTCTCTCCCGGCGAGAATTCTTGCGCACCGCAGCCGCGGCCGGGGTCGCCCTCCCGGCAATCGCTGCCTCGGACCAGAGCTCAAATGGAAGGCGCCTACTTTCTCTGAACGGTACCTGGAAGATTCACTTCGACGAGGCAGGTCGCTGGAAGAAGTCGGACTGGATCAATGACTTTCTCAGCGGCCAGGCGCGCCCGGCCAGCATCGACTGGGGCGCGATGCGGGCCGCCATGGAATCTCAAGCCACGGAGATTCCTGTCCCAGCCACCTGGGAAGAG